>SWCD01023156.1_pt1 | contig 168548 bp, 140 predicted proteins | sample 4693011 | NCBI WGS metagenome assembly SWCD01 (sample SAMN10267278, study PRJNA491770) | bioreactor metagenome | isolation source: DHS bioreactor inoculated with marine | place: Japan: Omine Ridge, Nankai Trough
AAAAAAAAGGGAATTAGTGATCCAAATGTGATTGATGCTATTGGTAAGGTCGAAAGGCATCTCTTTGTTCCTCCGGCAATTCAGCATTTGGCGTATGAAGATAATGCTTTGCCAATCGGTTTCGGTCAAACGATTTCCCAGCCGTTTACAGTTGCGTTTATGACACAAGCCCTAAATTTGCAGAAGGGTGAAAAAATCCTTGAAATTGGAACCGGCTCGGGCTATCAAGCCGCGGTACTTTTTGAAATGGGAATGAGAATATATTCCATTGAGCGGAATATGGAAATATATAATAGAACATTAAAACTGTTTGATAAACTTGGAATACGTGTAGCAGCCCGATGCAGTGACGGCACTTTGGGCTGGAAAGAATATGCTCCTTATGATGCAATTATTGTTACCGCCGGCGGACCATCAATTCCTGAATATTTGAAGAAGCAATTAGCAATCGGCGGTAGAATGGTAATACCGGTTGGAGATAAAAAATCCCAAACGATGAAAATATTGAAAAAGCTTGAGGAAGATAAATTTGATATAAGAGAATCTCCCTATTTTGCATTTGTGCCACTAATCGGAAAAGAGGGTTGGAAAAACGAGTAATTGTTATTGCGGGTCCAACCTGTTCGGGAAAAACTTCATTAGGATTACAACTCGCCAAAAAGCTGAATACAGAAATTGTATCCGCCGACAGCAGACAAATTTATAAACACCTAACTATAGGCACAGCTAAACCTACCAAAGAAGAACTTCAAAAAGTAAAACATCATTTTATCAACTTACTTGAACCTAACGAAGAATACAACGCCAGTAGATTTGAAATTGACGGATTAAAAGTTTTAGATGAAATTCATCAAAAGAAAAAAATTCCAATTTTAGTTGGTGGATCGGGACTATACCTCAAAGCTTTGGTCGAAGGAATATTTAACGCTGTTGATACAGATGAAAAATACAGACAAGAACTGTTGGAAATTAGAAAAGAAAAAGGGAATGAATTTCTTTATGAGCTATTGGTAAAATCCGATCCGATCAGTGCGGAAAAAATGCTGCCTTCAAATTGGAAAAGAGTAATTAGAGCTTTAGAGGTTTATAAGTTATCCGGCAAGCCAATTGGTAAACTGCAGGTAGGCTATAAACGAAAAGATGATTATAATTTTTTGCAGTTTGGTTTAAGTTGGGAACGATCACGGCTTTATAAGAGTATTGAAAACCGTGTTGATGAAATGATAGAAAACGGATTGGTAAATGAAGTTCGTGAAATTTTAGAGCGAGGTTATTCACCGCAACTAAACTCTTTAAACACAGTTGGGTATAAAGAAATTATAGAACATCTTGATGGAAAGATTTCTATAGAACGAGCGGTTGAATTAATTAAAAGAAACACTCGCAGGTATGCAAAACGGCAGTTGACCTGGTTTAGAAAAGATCAGAATATAAAATGGTTTGAAGTAGATTCAGGAGCGGATTTATCTGGTATCTCGGATAAAATAATTAACGATTTGGGATTTTAACAATACTTGATTGGCGTGAATTCGACAAGGATAAAATTTAAAAATATATGTTGATAATTTAAATGAATATGAATACATTAGAATGCAATGAAACGAATATCATTCAAAAGGATAAATTATGTCAAAGACGATAACACTTCGCTTGAGCGATGAAAATTATAAAAAATACAAAAAACTTGCTGATAGCGATAATAGACCTATTTCAAATTTTATCGAAACGGCAGTTAAAAGATTCATCGAGCAAAACATTTATGTCGATGAATTTGAAATGGATGAAATAAGAAATAATGTTGAATTAAATAAAAGCCTTAAGCGAGGGATCTCTGATATGAAATCTCAAAAGGGACGCTTAGTTGATTAATTATAAGATTTTTGAAACAAACGAATTTATCAAGAAAATTGAAAAAGTATCAAAAAAGGATAAGCTATTTATTGAGAAGAAACTTAAAGAATATATTTATCCTCAATTAAAAGATGAACCGCATTACGGAAATAACATTAAAAAATTAGCAGGCTATAAACCGGAAACTTGGCGTTATAGAATTGGGAAATACAGATTGTTCTATGTGATTAATGAGGTTGAAAAAATATTATATATTCTTTCAATTGATTTGAGAAAAGATTCTTATTAAAACAATTTTTAAGCTACTGAACAGATAAATAAATTTGTGAACATTAAACGTTTTAGATATTGAGAAGAGGAATAATTGAAAGAAAAAATTAGAATAGCATCAGGACAAGGTTTTTGGGGCGACTTAATCGACGCGCCTTATGACCAAGTAACAAAAGGTGAAATTGATTATCTCGTGATGGATTATCTAGCTGAAGTAACAATGTCAATTTTACAGAAGCAGAAAAATAAAAATCCAAAACTTGGTTATGCAAGAGATATACCCGCATTGATGAAAAGGATTCTGCCTATCTGCAAAGCGAAGAATATTAAAGTAATTACAAACGGCGGGGGAGTTAATCCGATTGCCTGTGCGGAGGCAATTTTAGAAGTTGCCGAAGAACTGAATATTACTGACTTAAAAGTTGGTGTTGTTTTAGGGGACGATATCAAAGAACGATTTGATGAAATTATTGATTCCGGCTGCGAGTTGAATAATATGGAAACAGGGGAATCAATAAAATCCTACAAAGAGAAAATGCTCAGCGCGAATGTTTATTTCGGCGCGGCGCCAATTGTTGATGCACTAAAGCAGGGTGCCGATATTGTAATAACGGGAAGAACAACCGATACCGGATTGACTCTTGCTCCAATGATTTATGAATTTAATTGGGATATGAAGAATTATGATCTGATGTCGGCAGGTACTGTCGCGGGACACATATTAGAATGCGGCGCGCAATCAACCGGTGGGAATTTTCTTGGCGATTGGAAGTCCTTAGAAAATATGGCAGAAGTCGGATTCCCGATTGCAGAAGCATTCCCGAATGGTGAGGTGATAATCACTAAGCATGAAGGAACAGGCGGGCGTGTTGATTTCAGCACTGTCGCAGAGCAGCTTGTTTACGAGATCGGCGATCCCAAAGATTACATAACTCCAGATTGTGTAGCTGATTTTACTTCTATTAAATTAGATGACTTAGGTAATAACAGAGTAAAGGTTTATGATGTGAAAGGATTGCCGGAAACGGAGTTTTATAAAGTTTCATGTTCTTATGAAAGCGGCTACTCAGCAGTTGGATCACTAACTTATTCTTGGCCCGATGCTTTAACAAAAGCAAAAGCTGCAGATAAAATTTTACGCAAGCGTTTAGAAAATTTGAATCTAAAATTTGATGAAATTAATACCGAGTACGTTGGATATAATTCAACACACGGACCGCTTGCAAAAGATATTGACGAAGATTCAATTAATGAAGTGATGCTGAGAATTGGCGTTCGCTCCGATGACCGTGAATCGGTTGACAGATTTGGGAAAGAGATCGCACCGCTTATACTTACCGGTCCGCCTAGTGTTACAGGCTTTGCAGGCGGCAGACCAAAGCCAAGTGAGGTTGTAGCGTATTGGCCTGCATTAATTCCTAAAAAGTTAGTTGAACCTATTGTAAAAATTATGGAATCAAAAAAATGAAAATACAATTAAGAGATATAGCACACGGTAGAAGCGGCGACAAAGGCGACGCCGCAAATATTGGAATAATTGCAAATGATGCCGATGGATATAAAATTATTGAAAAACATTTAACCGCGGATGTAGTAAAAAAACATTTCACCGGAATTTGCAACGGTAAAGTTGAAAGATTTGAACTTCCTAATTTGCGGGCATTGAATTTTATGCTTCACAATACACTTGGCGGCGGCGGAACTGTTTCATTGAAGCATGATGCGCAGGGGAAAACCTTGGCTGCAGCATTACTCAGGTTAGAAATTGAAGTTTAATAAAAATTAAAAAATATTCCCTCCCAAGCAAAAACTTGATTGCTAAATTTTTAGTGTTTAGTATTGCCATCGGAAATTTAAATTTTTGGAGTAAATATGTTTGAAGAACAGAGTAAACTATTAAAGACTTACAAAGAGCGAGTGGATAAACTACGAGGTTATCTTTAAGGTAGATGCGAAAGTTGAAAAAATAAATGAACTCAGAAAAATATCCGAAGGACCAAAATTTTGGGATGATCAAAGAGAAGCTCAAAAAGTTTTACAAAAATCCAAGGCATTGCAAAATTGGGTTGATATTTGGAATGAGCTAGATAAAAAATACCAGGGCTCTGCCGAATATATTGAAATTGCAGAAATGGAAGAGGATGAGTCATTACTGCCCGAAATTGAAAAAGAACTTGAGGGACTTGAAAAACTTCTCGGTGATATTGAATTAAAAAGTATGCTCAGCGGAAGAGACGATGAAAGGAATTGTATTCTTACAATTCATTCCGGAGCAGGCGGAACAGAAGCCCAGGACTGGGCGGATATGATAATGAGAATGTATTTTCGTTGGGGCGAACAGAACGATTACAAAATGACTTTGATGGATATACTTGACGGAGACGGAGCTGGAATAAAAAGCGCAACTATTGAAGTAACAGGCGAGTTTGCATACGGTTATCTCAAAGCTGAAAATGGTGTTCATCGATTAGTAAGAATTTCTCCTTTTGATTCAAACAAAAGAAGACACACATCTTTCGCTTCGGTTTTTGTTATTCCCGAAATTGATGATTCAATCGAGATCGATATTAATCCGGCAGATTTAAGAGTTGATACTTACAGAGCCGGTGGTAAGGGTGGACAAAATGTAAACAAAGTGGAAACTGCCGTACGTATAACGCACGTTCCAACAAACACTGTTGCGGCTTGCCAAAGTGAACGATCGCAAGGGCAGAATAAGGCTAATGCGCTAAAAATGCTTAAGGCAAAACTTTATCAAATAGAATTGGAAAAGCAAGAAGCCGAGCTTGATGAAATTGAAAAAAATAAAATGAAGATTGAATGGGGGAGCCAGATACGTTCCTACGTGTTTCATCCTTACAATATGGTAAAAGACCATCGCACTGATGAAGAAACATCAGATGTTCAAGGTGTTATGGATGGCGACTTGAATAAATTTATTAAATCATTTTTATTAAAATTTTCACAAAACTAATTGTAAATCGAAATTCATTTCGATAAACATTTATTTTTTTACTCATAAATGAAAACGCCAAAAACTAAAAATAAAAACTCAGACTTCTTTGATAAAGTTTATGAAGTAGTTGCATTGATCCCTTACGGTAAAGTAACAACCTACGGAGCTATCGCAGAAGTTTGCGGAATTAAATCCTCCGCGAGGACTGTTGGCTGGGCATTAAACGGAGCCGCAGCATCCGGACTTCCTTGCCATAGAGTTGTAAATAGATTTGGTGCATTAACCGGCAGAGTTCATTTTGGTGATTCAAATTTGATGGAAGATTTGTTAAAGTCCGAAGGAGTTGAGTTTGGTGAAGATGACTGTGTGATAATGAAAAAATATTTTTGGCAGCCGCCTGATATGTTTCGATAAAAGAAGAAACCTCCGAGGTCTTTAAGACCTCGAAGGTTTGCAATGAGAATACTTCTCTAGTAAAAAATTAATATCTATTAACAGTAAAAGAAGAAACACCGCTATTCACATCAATGGCAATTATATTTTCCGCCTCATCAAAATTTTCCGTTATGTAATACCCCGACTCTATTTTTTGAAATCCCCGAATATCTTTTAGCACTAGTACCATGTCACCTGTGATTTTACATCCGGATGAATCGGGTATATCAATTTCAAGAGAAGCAGCGCCCATATCAACATTAACATTTGTATAACTGAGCTTGTTTCCCAATTTTATTTTTGTACTCGTTGCGCCGGTGTTCAGTGATAAATTACTTACTTTGAATCTTGATAAATCTAAAGAAGCCTTCGCTGCTCCAATATTAAATTCTAAATTCCATGTCGGCTGCTCGTTTAGTTTTACTTCCATTACATTTTTTAGATCAGTAAAAAAAACCACATGACTATCTCCTAGGTAGGAGTCAATCCACGCAGTGCTGTCATTAAATCTTGTATCAAAATTGTAATCTGAAATTGGTCCTTTTGCTTTTGCTTCAAAAAGGTTATTTGTTGAACGCTTAATGATAAAGGCGCCCACTCCGCCGTTCACTTCCAGGTTAGCAAACCTTAATGAATCAGAAAACTCCTGACTGTAACGATGCACTTCATAATTATCATCTTCATCAAAATAGATTTCTCCGGCAGAAAAATTTCTAAAAATTCCGAAGATCATTACAGCCAGCAGTAATCCGAACGTTGCAGTTATAAACGGTTTTATTTTTGAATTTTTCGCAATTACCATTAATCCCCAAAAAATGAAAATAAAAGGCCAAAGGTCCCATGCAAATCCCCAATAAATATTCAGCACATCATAGCGCACCAAAAATATTAAAATCCCAAGTGCAAGAAAAAATGTTCCCCAAAATATTTGTCCGCTTTTCATAACTCTCTCAATTTATTTATTAGCTGAGTTCCACAATAATAATATTCCCGCCGCAATTAAAATTAGGGGAAGAAAATCTTCAAAATTAAAATATGAAAAATATCGTTCGGCGAGAAATATAAATCCAAAAGCAATAAGTACTATTCCCGCAAACATTCTGCCTGTGTTGGATTTTCTCTGCGCTTTTTTATTATAATATTCCACGGGATCGAACGGTTGATCCTTTTTTTCCTTTTGCTGAGAGGAATCGGACGAACTCGCTTTATCCTTTGAACCGGGTTTCGAAGAAGCCGCAGGGTCAATTGGCGGGTAAAATGCTTCCCCCTCAGGAATAATGATCCAGAGTATTATATAAAGAAATATACCGAACCCGTTTATTACTGTAATAATTATAAATAAGATCCTTACGATAATCGGGTCCAAATTTAAATATTCAGCTAACCCTCCTGCAACACCTCCAAATACTCGGTGAACTTTTGATCTGAATAATCGTTCTTTCATACTTCTCCCGTATTAGTGTAGACTCAAAAATTTAGACGCATGAGTCTTTGAAAGGTTGAGTGACTGGATGGCTGAATTGTTGCATGTTCAAATTGTTAAATGACTATGGATGGATATTGTGAATGACTTCTCACTCCTGCCTGCCGGCAGGTTTTGCTATCTTACAACGTTCTGCTTAAAAAAATCAAAATGCCATTTTATAGATTTCTTCCAATATTCATGACTATGATTCCCCGGACCGCTAATAAATTTATGATCGATCATCAAATTTTGACATTCCTCATTTAATTTTTCATTAACTGAAAACGCAAAATCTTCCTTACCGCAATCGAAAATTATTTTTTTATTCGAATCCATCATATTACCTATTAAATATATTGCCGAACTTTTTTTCCACCCATGCGGATTCATATCATACTTCCCTAAAACTTTTTCAATACCCCATTTACCCGAAAATTTTGATAAGTCAATTATTCCGCTTGTACTTCCGGCGGCTCTAAAGAAATCCAAATTTTTGAAAAACAGAGTTAAAGCACCATGTCCTCCCATGCTTAACCCTGTAATGAAAATATTTTTCCGGTCAATTCTGTAATCTGCTAATATTTTTTTAACCAGGTCATTCCAAAAAAAGCGCTCGAATTTCATTTCTTTAATTATCGGAGAATCTAAGTACCATGAATCGTAAAAACCATCCGGGCATGCAAATATAAATCCATATTGATCAGCATACTCTTGCAAATTTACATTTTCATTCCACTGATTGTAATTGCCAGACCAGCCGTGAAGTAAAAAAACCAGCGGGTAGTCCATTTGAATAGTTTCATAATCTGTAGGTAAAATTATTAGTGTTGTATCGGGGTAGGGAATATAGTTTGCATCTAGTATTAGTTTTTCCTGAGCAAAAATAATACTTGATAAAAGTATAAATGCGACAATAGATCTTTTCATAGCTGTTCACCAAATTAACTTTATTGCAAAATTAAAAAATAATTCAAAAAATAATTGTGATTCAAAAGATAATTTGTTTGAATTAAAGATGAGGTTGACTATTTTTCATTCATACAATAATAAATATTCGTGCATTCAGAATGAAAATTGCTTTATGCCAAATTAATCCTGTAATAGGCGACATTGGCGGAAATAAAGCTAAGATAGAAGAAGGTTACAGCAGAGGTGTTAAGGATGGAGCAGACCTGGTTATCTTTCCGGAACTTGCTCTTTGCGGTTATCCGCCTCAAGACTTGATCGAAAAAAAAGAATTCCGACAGGCAGTTCAAATAGCAGCAAAAGAACTCGCATCGATAACGGGTGAAACAGGTTTACTTTTCGGCAGCATTACAGAAGAGAAAGAACCGGTTGGAACAGGAATTTACAACTCGGCACTTTTATGCTACAACGGCAAACTTCAATTCACACAGAAAAAAACTTTACTTCCTAATTACGATATCTTTGATGAAGTCCGTTATTTCGAATCGGCAAAAGAAGTTTTTGTTCACAAGTTTAAAGATGAGGTATTGGGAATTTCAATTTGTGAAGATATTTGGAACGATGCGGATTATTGGAAACAGCGTCGTTATCATACCGATCCCGTTCAATGTATAGTTGATAAAGGAGCGACAATTCTCCTAAACATTTCTGCGAGTCCCTATGCTTATGGAAGAAGGGAAGAACGGCGTGAAATGCTCTCCGTTCTTACTAAAGTTGATAATGTACCGCTTGCCTATGTCTGCTGCGTTGGCGCTCAAACTGATCTTATTTTTGATGGCGCAAGTATGTGTTTCAACTCCAATGGAGAGTTACAGCTTTTAGGTAAATGTTATGAAGAAGATTATTTTATTTTTGATACTAAGCTGAATTATGAATCAATTAAAAATGTCGAAAGTTCAATGGAAGAGGAGATTCTACAATCTCTAATTTTGGGCTTAAAAGATTATTCTGTAAAAACGGGATTTAAAAAAGCATTAATAGGTTTAAGCGGGGGAATTGATTCAGCAATTGTAACTTACATTGCTGTGCAGGCATTCGGTGCAGAAAATGTTCATGTCATTATGATGCCGTCAAAATATTCGAGCAGCGGAAGTGTTAGTGACTCGGAGAAACTTATCCGAAATTTGGGCATCTCATCAGATAAAATTTCTGTTCAGCCGGCATTTGATAATGTGCTCGAATTAATGAAACCAATATTTGGTGATAAGCCTGAAGATATTACAGAAGAAAATTTGCAATCAAGATTGCGAGGCGTTTACCTGATGGCTTACTCGAATAAGTTCGGCAGCTTAGTTTGCACTACGGGAAACAAATCAGAAATGGCTGTTGGATACGCTACGCTTTACGGCGACATGAACGGAGCTTTAGCAGTGATTGGTGATGTTTATAAAACTGAAGTTTACAAAATTGCCAAATATATAAATAGAAATGGAGAAATAATTCCCGAGGCAATAATTACAAAGCCTCCCTCGGCGGAATTAAGACCCGACCAAACCGACCAGGACTCCCTTCCGGAATATGAAACTCTCGATAGAATTTTAAAGATGTACCTCGAAGAATACAAAGAATACAATGAAATTGTTAAAGAAATTAAAGATGAAGAAACGGTTAAAAAAATTCTCCGGTTGGTGGACTTAAATGAATTTAAACGCAAGCAGGCTGCACCTGTCTTACGTGTTTCTACAAAAGCTTTTGGTTACGGAAGAAGATTCCCAATTGTTCAGGGATGGAGAAGGTAGAGATTTATTTTGGTAATTAAATAGTTAATAAAATTGAACAATTTTGATCAAACAAAAATACATTTTATGAGAAACATTCTAAAAATAATTTTACTTTTTGCATTTATTACAAATGCAAATTTTGCCCAAATTGGTTTTGATGAAGAACTTGTTGAAATTGAAGTTTACAGTTCGTTCGATAAAATAATTGCCGGTACAGATCTAAAAATTGCAGTTAAAGCTGTCACTCAAGAATCATGGCATATCAATTCCAATAAACCGAATGAAGATTATTTGATTCCTACCGAATTAGGATTAACTGAAGGTTCGCCCTTTAATCTTACAAAAACTATATATCCTAAATCAGTTAATGTTGAATTCGCATTTTCTGATGTTCCGGTTTCTGTTTATGAAGGCGAGGTTCTTATTGGCGGAGTAATAAATATTCCGGCGGATGTTAAACCCGGCGATTACGATTTAGAATTTACTTTAGATTACCAGGGTTGCAATGATATTTCATGCATGGCTCCAGCAACAGTTTCCAAAACACTTACAATATCAGTTGTAGATAATCGATCAGCTATTAATTCTATTCATCCTGAAATGTTTTCACAAATTGATTTTGGGATTGAAGAAGAAGCGAAAAAAGATGATTCTCTCGGTGCCTCTCTAGAATCAAGCGGATTGCTGCTTAGCTTAATTTTAGTTTTCCTCGGCGGATTGGCATTAAACCTTACACCCTGCGTGTATCCTTTAATTCCAATTACGGTAGGCTACTTTGGCGGACAGAGTGAAGGAAGCACAAGCAGACTTTTTATGCTCGGTATTTTGTATGTGTTAGGAATGGCATTCACTTATTCTATTGTTGGTGTTATTACATCGTTAAGTGGAGCTATATTCGGCGCGCTTTTGCAAAACACTTTTGTAATACTTGGAATTGTGCTTGTCCTTTTAGCACTTTCGCTAAGTATGTTTGGGCTTTATGAATTTAAATTGCCCGATAGCTGGGCAGCAAAAGCAGGCGGTGCAAAAGCAGGAGGAGTCGGAGCATTTTTTATGGGCTTAACTATGGGCATTGTTGCCGCGCCTTGTATTGGTCCTTTTGTAATTGGACTTGTAACTTACGTTGCTGCAAAAGGCGATCCCTACTTTGGTTTTATGATGTTCTTTGTAATGGCACTCGGGCTCGGACTTCCATATTTAATTTTGGCGCTCTTCTCAGGTAAAATTAAAAATCTTCCGCGTGCGGGATTTTGGATGGATGCCGTTAAAAAAATATTCGGCTTTATTTTAATTGGAATGGCTATATACTTTGGAGGACCAATTCTTCCAAAGGAAGTTAATACATATTTGCTGCCAATATTTATGATTCTTGCAGCCGGCTATTTAATTATTTTTGATAAAGCAGCCAACAACATAAAAGGATTTAGAATATTTAAAATAATTTTTTCGGGACTCGTAATCGGAGCTGCCGTATATATGCTTTACCCGGTTGATAGAAATTCCCCAGATTGGCAAAAATTTGATGAAATATCTTATGCTGCTGCGCTTGATAACAATCAGAAAATGATAATTGATTTTTATGCTGATTGGTGCATTCCTTGTAAAGAACTGGACGCACTTACATTTTCTGATCAAAGAGTAATTGCATTATCAAAAGAATTTGTTACGTATAAAGTGGATATGACGAAAACCATGTCCGACGAAACTGAAAAAATTCGTGAGATGTTCAGCATAAAAGGAATGCCAACTGTACTAGTTATAAATTCTAAAGGGGAAGAAGCCGAGCGCATAACCGGTTTTGTAAATGCCGATGAATTTTTGCATGTAATATCTTCAATAAATTAAGTCTTTTTAATTGCTTAAGGATTATGACTTTTATAAGTTTCTAAATGTTAATTAAAATAAATTATCGTGAGAAATAATATGTCACAAGGAAATGAAAAAGAAGTTGAGGTGAAAAGTCTAACGGATGTGACTGTTAGATTCGCTGGAGATTCCGGAGATGGAATGCAGCTAACCGGAACTCAATTCAGCGATACAACAGCTATCGTTGGAAATGATTTAAGTACATTGCCGGATTACCCGGCAGAAATTCGTGCACCCGCCGGAACCCTTTACGGAGTGAGCGGATTTCAATTACACTTTAGTTCAATCGATATTCACACGCCGGGTGATAGCCCTGATGTTTTGGTTGCTATGAATCCAGCGGCGTTAAAGATAAACCTAAAAGATATTAAGAAAACTGCATCCATAATTGTAAATACAGATTCGTTTGATGCGAAAAATTTGAATACCGCAGGCTACAAAGAAAACCCCCTTGAAGATGGAAGTCTTGACGGCTACAAAGTTTTTGAAGTGCCGATAACAACTTTAACGACTAATGCTTTAAAAGATAGCCCATTAAGTCCTAAGGAAGTTGTTCGCTGTAAAAACTTTTTTGCGCTTGGAATGATGTACTGGTTATACAACAGACCAATGGAACCAACATTGGAATGGATAAGCAGTAAGTTTAAAAAGCATCCAGAAATTATTGATGCAAATGAGAAAGCATTAAAAGCAGGTTATTATTTTGGTGATGCTACACAGCTTTTTACAACTCGTTTTACTGTTGAACCTGCTGAATTGCCAAAAGGAACTTACAGAAATATTTCCGGAAACGAAGCTGTGGCACTGGGCTTTGTAGCTGCTGCTCTTAAAAGTAAACTTCCATTGTTTTTAGGATCATATCCTATAACACCCGCTTCCGATATCCTTCATTTCCTTAGCAAGTATAAAAACTATGGTGTTAAAACATATCAAGCAGAAGATGAAATTGCAGGTATTGCTTCAGCAATTGGTGCTGCTTTTGGAGGATCTTTAGCAATTACAACAACAAGCGGTCCCGGTCTAGCTCTTAAAACCGAAGCAACCGGATTAGCTGTTATGACTGAATTACCGTTAGTTATAGTTGATGTGCAGAGAGGCGGACCAAGTACGGGGCTTCCTACAAAAACTGAACAGTCTGATTTACTGCAGGCAATGTATGGTAGAAACGGAGAATCGCCGGTTTGCGTAGTTGCTGCTTCAACTCCTAGTGATTGTTTTTACATGGCTTTTGAAGCTTCCCGTTTAGCATTAAAATATATGACTCCTGTTATTCTTTTAACTGATGGATATATTGCTAATGGTGCTGAACCATGGAAACTACCTGATCCGGACGACTTGAAAGATATTCCGGTAAAATTCCATACAGACAAAGAAACTTTCAAACCATTTAACCGCGATGCAAACTTAGCACGCCCATGGGCAGTGCCGGGAACTCCTGGTCTAGAACATAGAATCGGTGGTTTGGAAAAAGAAAATATTTCCGGTGAAGTTAATTACGTACCGGAAAATCATCAGTTGATGTGTGAACTTAGAGAAAAAAAAGTAAAGAATATAGAGAATGATATTCCTGATTTAGAGGTAGTAGGTGATGAGTCCGGAGATCTTCTAGTCCTTGGCTGGGGTGGAACATGCGGTGCTATTACAGAAGCTGTTAACCGAAGTAGAAAAGCCGGGTTGAAGGTTTCGCAAGCGCACATGAAGTATTTAAACCCGATGCCTAAAAATACTGAAGCAGTTCTTAAAAAATATAAAAAAGTATTGATTCCTGAATTGAACCTCGGACAATTATCTAAACTCGTTCGTGAAAAATTTCTACTGAATGTTGAAACTTTAAATAAAGTTCAGGGAATGCCGTTTAAGTCAATTGAAATACAAAATAAAATCTCGGAAATTCTGGGAGGAAAAAATGGAAACTAAAATAGATGAACAAGAAGTAAAATTAACTGCAAAAGATTTCCAATCAGGACGAGATGTTAGATGGTGCCCGGGCTGTGGCGACTATTCAATTCTTGCGCAGGTGCAAAGAACATTTCCGAACATAGGATATAAAAAAGAAGATATAGTTTGGGTATCCGGAATAGGCTGTTCAAGCCGTTTCCCTTATTACATGGATACTTATGGATTCCATGGAATTCACGGAAGAGCGCCTGCAATTGCTACGGGACTAAAAGTTGCGCACCCTGAATTATCTGTTTGGGTTGCAACCGGCGACGGTGATTTAATGAGTATCGGCGGAAACCATTTTATTCATACATGCCGTAAAAATGTTGATATCAAAATATTAATGTTTAACAATCAAATTTACGGATTAACAAAAGGTCAGTATTCACCAACTTCCGAAAAAGGTAAAGTAACAAAAAGTACACCTTTCGGCAGTGTCGATTATCCTTTTAATCCTGCTTCTCTTGCGCTCGGGGCTGACGCTTCTTTTGTAGCACGAACTATTGATAGAGACCCCAAACATATGCAGGAAATGATTTTAAGAGCTGCTAAACATAAAGGAACTGCATTTATAGAAATTTATCAGAATTGTAATATTTTTAATGACGGAGCTTTCCATAATCTAACTGATAAAGAAACAAAATTGGATTCTGTTATTACTCTTGAGCATGACAAGCCGATGATTTATGGTAAGAATAGTGACAAGGGAATTAAGCTTGATGGATTTAACCCAATTGCAGTTGATTTAACAAGCGGCAAATATTCAGTTGATGATCTGTTCGTTCATAGTGAAAAAGATAAGGGTCCAATCAGGTCGTTCATTATTGCTCACATGACAGATCACCCAGATCTACCTACGCCAATTGGGGTATTCAGAGATATTATTAAACCAACTTACGATGGCGGAGTAGCGAAACAAATTGAAAATGTTACCGAAAAGAAAGGTAATGGTACTCTTAAAGATTTGCTATACACTGCTAATACATGGGATGTAAGTTAAGGTCAGATAAATAGTAATTTAGAAAAGGCGGACTTTTTAGTTCGCCTATTTTTGTTCTAAACTGATAATTATAACCCATCAGTACTTCAATTTTATCGGTATCAATTCTTTCACAAACTCAAATTCTTTTTTACGTTTCATAACGAGGGTGATTGCACGGATCTTGCCGAATCTTTTTCCATTTTTGAACTGGTCTTTAACTTCATCAGAAATTTTACTTTCCATAATTGCCGGTTGGGCTTTATCGCCGAAGTAAAAAGTAACACTAAAGGCATTTTTAATTATCGAAAGCCAAAAAATTGTTTTCGACTTTCTTGTTACTTTCATCAGCCAGCTTCCGCCGTCTTTGTAGTACCGCCACTCTTCATTAAACTCTGGATAGTCGGAATGAATAAACTCAAATAAGCTTTGCCAAATTAATTTTGATTTACCAATATGAGAGAAAATTATTTCCTCGGTTGGAAATTGATCTTTGTCTGATAGAATTATTTCATCCATTAGTTAACCTCTTTTACAAATTTTACTGTTACGATCGCTTAATTTTATTTTGAAATTTCAATTATTTTTTCTTCAACTCTTCAATTTTTTTCAACATGTCATTAGCATTTTCATTTTTAGGATCTATTGCTAATGATTTTTTAAAATTCAGAATAGCTAATTCATAATTCCCATTTATCATATACGCTTCACCTAAACTGTCATAAGTATTTGCAGATTGCGGATAAGACTGAACATTGAGTTTAAATATTTCAATCGCTTCAGCAATTTTTTTCTTCTCGAGAAGATAGTAGCCAAGGTTGTTAAGATGTTCCTCAGCAAAGTCATATTTCTCACTTGGGTCAGCTTTGTAACTATTGTACTTCTCAACAGCTATCTCAATTCCCCCTGTATTTATTAAATTATTCATGGTTATTAGAATTGAAATTTTCGGCAGCGCAAACTCGTTATCATTTAAAATGTTTCTCAGCCCTTCGGTTATTCCATTTAAGGCTACTGCATTACCGAAATTAGTAAGTAAGAAAAACGAATTATTTTTAGTAATATCTCTTTCGAGAAAAGTCCTAAATCCACTTAAGCCTCCGCTGTGGGAAACTCTTTTCCCTATTCCATCTTCAATCACCCGCCAGCCGTAACCGTAATTAGTTAAGCTGTCATTGTTCAACTTGTACGAAGTATAAGCTTCGTTTAATGTTTCCAAACTAATAAGTTTGTTTTCTGATAAAGCATTATCCCATTTTGCTAAATCTTCAACTGTTGAATAAATACCGCCGGCCCCTGTGGTCAAAATTTCATAATCATCCTTTTCCCCAAAAATGTTATAGCCAATTGCACGCTTGGCAATGGAGGCGTCGAATTTATCATATATGAGTGTGCTCTGCATTCCAAGCGGTTCAAAAATATTTTCATTCATAAAAGAACTGAATGGCTGACCGGATGCTTTCTCAATTATCAATGCAAGCAAGACGAACGCTCCGTTGCTGTACTGATATTTTTCTCCGGGTTGAAAATCGAGGGTATCCTGCTTGATCAGTAATTCCAAAACATCGTTATTCGTTAAGCCGGGTTTATAGGCCCCAAGATTAAAATGATCAGGTATGCCGGAAGTATGTGTCATTAAATTTTCAATTGTTACCCTGTCTGCATACTTCGGGAATTCGGAAAAATATTTTGAAAGAGGATCGTCATAACTAAGTTTGCCTCGTTCCTTCAGGATCATTACTGCCATTGTTGTAAATTGCTTTGAGACAGATGCCAGGTAAAAGGCGTGGTCTGCTATTAATTTTTCACCTTTTAGTAAATCTGCAAAACCAAATGCATTTTTATAAATTATTTTGTCATTCTCTGTCACGCAGATGGTTCCATTAAACATTCCATTATCAGCGCAGTAAGTTAGAAGTTTATTAATTTTTTCATTTTTGGAATTAGCGGAACATCCGGTGCTGATAAAACTTATTACTACTAATAGAATGAAATAAAATTTGATTTGGCTATTGTTCATTCAATCATCTCCATAATTTTCGAATAACAAAAAATTCGTGGTAAGAGCTAAAAGAAAATATTAATCAATTTAAAGTTATCATCTATCTGAATGATTTCTAAAAAAGGGGAATGCAGCTTTCATAATTCCCGTGATGATTCTCTGGGTGCAGATAAATTTTCTAATCTGCTATTATTTTATTATGCTGTTTTCTCTTTATCGGGATTTGTTTCATTTGATTTTCGAACCAGTACTGTAACCGGTCCCCAAATTAATATAATGTGTGATATTACTCCGCCCACTAAGATATTCTGAATACTGTCATAACATTCGGTTCCTTTCAATGCAAATGAACAACCCAAAATTACTGCTGCCCAAATGATGGCGCTGGCGATAATAAAAGCTCCAATTGATTTAGTTTTCATAAGTGTAAATCCTTTTTATTTTTAAAGAACTTTTTTATAACAATTTATTTTGCGAGAAATCTTTATACTCTCTTTACTTTTTACTTACCTGTCTGCCGAAAGTGGATTTAAGAGGCTAGGTGCGATTTTATTTAATTGATACATAATTATAATATCATTATATTAAATCCATGAACAATATACGTTTTGATTGGGATCCAAGTAAAAATCTCTCTAATGTTAAAAAACATAAAATTTCATTTGAAGAAGCAAAAACTGTTTTCTTTGATGAAAATGCCAGAGTAATCCCAGATCCGGAACATTCAGAATCAGAAGATAGATTTATTATTTTAGGAATTTCAAACAAATTAAAACTCCTCATTGTTGTTCATACTTATAGAGAAAATGCTGAAGTTATTAGAATTATCTCTGCAAGAAAAGCTACTAAATCTGAAAGTAAATATTACCTTGAGGTAAAATAACATGAAAAAAGAATATGACTTTTCAAATTCCATTAAGAATCCTTACCTAAAGAAATTAAAGAAACAAATTTCAATTAGGGTAGAAAAAGAAACCATTGAATATTTCAAGCAATTGTCAATTGAATTAGGCATTCCTTACCAAAATTTAATGAATATGTTTCTTAGCGATTGTGCAACCAAAAATATGCGTCCAAATATTCAATGGAAATAAGATATTTTTTTTGTCACCTAACACCGGCCTGTTTAGGCTCATCCCTTCAATTAAAATCTATTTTGAAAACTCCTGTTAAAACTAGAACAATTTATTTTACGAAAACCTGTCCGTCCTACGGTGGAAAGTATGTTGGAGATCATGGATTTTTAAAAAACTCCAGATACCAATTTCCATTTCCAAAATATTTGCCTTCTTTTTTAAGAAATACTCGATAATGCAAACTAACTGCTGTATTGATTTCCTTACCATAACGTATCATGAAGCCAAAACCATGTATCTCTTGCGGTCCAATCCCATAGATTTCGACTCCTTTGTGTATTTTACCGGTAATAAACATTTGGGCTTTTGTTATAATATTTAGTTCAACGAGAAATTTGAATTCTCGTTCACCTTGGTGCATTAAATTCAGTGCATCATCAATGTTTATTCTTACCATAGTAAATTTATTCCAATAGTATTCACTTTTACAAAATAATTAGATCAAAGATTTGGCGAACATCATAAAGTCGATTACCAGTCAAACCCGCAACGCTGAATGTAGTCGTCTTGCTTGGCTGGTTATCTAGTTCAATAATTAAAAGAACTAACTTTTAGTTTAATCTCTCTAAGTCGTTGTGTTGGATCCTTAGCATTTGCAATTTCATTCTTTAAATTTATCCCCATTATTGTTGCTTTATCTGCTTCTTCGTAACTAAAATCTATATTAGCTTTTTTAGCCACTATAAGAATATTTGACGTATTTATTACATCTTTTCCATCTATGCAATCAGAAATAATTTGGTCTTTTGAGTAATGAACATCTGCAACAGAAACCAATGACATAGCACGAACAAATTTTTTAAATTCATTAACCTTTTTCGAAGTTTTATGCAGTTCAATAAACCCAATTCTAGCTTTACATGTTTTTAAAACAATATATTCCTGAATAACGGAAAACTTAAAAAATAAATATATTGCCAAGCCACTTAATACAATAATTGTTCCTGTCATATATCCTCATTTTCAATCAACAGCAGTTGCTACACAGCGGTGATCAGTCGGTTAAAATATTTATAATTAACTGTGCATTTACCAATAATAACCAATTATTATTTCAGATTTTCCTAAGGTTGTATTTGTCCACTCTGTTTTTCCATGCTTAAGATTGCTAGAATAGAGAGCGGAAATAAACACATTGTTGAATATAAATCGACTAATCTTGATGCCAATACCAAATCTAAATTCCTCATAATCGATTTCAGTATTATTTATTTCATTAAAGAGTACTTCATTATAAAATTCATTTTGGGAGTCTTTTACAGCCAAAGACAAGTTCTTATTAGTAAAGACTTGCCCATAAGCAATTCTGATAAATGGATGAAAAATAGTGCGATTATGAAACGTTTTTTGAACGTAAAAATTGTATGTTTTCCCTGTAATATTTAAGTCTGAGTACCCATAAACATCTTTACTGTAATTTCCAATACCAGTTACAGCAAAAGCTCCAATATATTTATAATAGTTTTTGAAGTAACCCAATGTTAACCCAACATCAAAGCCCTTTAAAATTTGATAGGAAAATGAAAGAGAAACGCCTGCACCGTCATTAGAAGGCAGTTTATAAAATAATTTTTTGTTCCGTAGTGAAAAGTCATCTCCCTCGTATACAACATTAAATGGTATAACCGCTTCTGATGAATGGATGAGATTTGGATTTATGCTTAGTGTAAAATCCGGGTCGAAAAATAATTCTTCAGCTGAACAAAGAAGCATGTTCTCAGCTATTTTTTGTTCTTCTAATTTTTTCTTTAAATGTGAATATCTTACTTTAATAAATTGCGTGGAGTCTGGAAGAAAATTGATTAAAGAATCTAATTTATTTTCAATAAATATTGATTCATCCAAATCACCGCAGTCAATTGAGGTTTCAAGGTTAGATAATTCATTTGAGAATTTTTCACTTACTTGAATAAAATTATCAAGGTAAATGGTTTTTTCTTCAAAGTTAAGAAAGAAAGTAATGTTTATAAATTTAGCAGCATCACAATAGTAGCCTGAGTTAAATGAATCTAAGAATTTATTGAAAGCTTCTTTAGCATTTTGAGCAACTAGTTTTTTTTCATAAGCGTCTTTATTGAGAATGAGTACGGAATATGTACTCTTGATTTCAGCATCTGGTTTATTACAAATATTTTTAACTCTATTTACTAACGTTAAATATTTTTGTTTAAGTTTTTTATATTCTATGCCGCCATCAAAAATATTTGACCTCTTTTGAAAGTTATCTTGTAAATCTAATGTACTAAAATGAGCAACAATATTTTCTAGATCCCCATTTAGTAAAATACTATTAAGCTTTTCTATTTGACTTACAAAAAATCCACTATTTTGCCCAATGGAAATTCTATTTGCTGTAAACATTAAAATAAATGTTAGAAGGGTTACTTTATATTTCATAAATATTCTCTTTAGAGAATGTTACCAGACAGTATTTGTATGCCGCAGATTTAGTAGATATTCTTCCATACAATAATGCATTATCTTCACTATAGCATTCCAATAAATCTGCTACCTATTTATATTTAGTTTTCTGTAAATTTATCAATTACCATTATTGCAAGAGAGCAAAGTTTAATATCTTGCAAGCTAACAATAGGTTGCGTTCTTCTTTATAATTCTTATTTAATCCGATCTTGATGCGCCTAAGCATATACCCAATACCTTAATTTGAAATAACCGCTAAATAAAAATATAGTATTGTCCTGTTATTTTCAAATTATTAATTTAGTTTAAATTTGCCTCAAAATTTTGCATTTTCACCCCTTAAATTTTTAGGGAATATTTATGCTGGACTTTAGTAAGCTAAAAGAAATAATTGAAACAAATGAAACATTTATAATTACATCGCATGTTAATCCCGATGCAGATGCGATAGGCTCCGAAATTGCTATGCACATTCTGCTGAAAAAACTTGGTAAAAAATCTTACATAATAAATCATTCCCCAACGCCTTACAATTTGAAATTCCTTGATAAACAAAATGCGGTAAAAGAGTACGAACCTGCAAAGCATGATAAATTGATCGAAGGTGCTGATGCTGCTTTCTTTCTCGATATCAATCAGCTTTACCGTGTTGTAAGCATGAAGGAAGCTCTCGGCAAATTTGATAAAATTAAAATCTGCATTGATCATCATCAAGACCCGGATGAATTTGCCAATCATTATTTCACAGATGTTATGGCAACATCTACGGGTGAAATTATTTATGAATTTATTAAAGCGACAAAAATTGTAGAGCTTGATATAGATATTGCAAATTCAATTTACGCTGCAATCATGACGGACACAGGATCGTTCCGTTACGAGCGCACAAGTTCAAAAACACATTTAATTATTGCCGATCTGCTCGATTGCGGTGTAAATCCAAATTACATTTACGACGAGATCAATGATCAAAGTAAAATGAGCAAGCTAAAACTTTTAGGCGAAGCCCTAAGTACAATTACGCTTAACGGCTCAAAAGAAATTTGCCACATGATAATTACACAGGACGCTCTAGATCGATCCGGTGCATTGGAATCTGAAGTAGATGGGTTTGTAAGTTTTTGCATGTCGATAGAAAATGTTAAAATTGGTATGCTCTTCTTTGAACTTAAGGATGGGATTAAAATAAGTTTCCGTTCTAAAGGAACAATTCCCGTAAACAAACTTGCCGGAGAGTTCAGCGGCGGGGGACATACAAACGCAGCCGGTACTAGATTATTTGATGTGGATCTGAACGATTATATTGATAGAGTTGTTACTGCTGCTGAGAAGTATTTATAAAAGAATTAATTGAAGATTATTGTCATTCCCACGAAAGTGGGAATCCATGACAATTATTGCATATAGATTCCCGTTTATACGGGAATGACAAAGAATGAAATATTAAGATTAAGTTTTTTGAAAAAAATGTCATTTCGAACGGTGTGAATTTTCACCGGAGAAATCTCGGACGGAGCAGAACTGGAGATTCTTACGCCTGCCTGACGGTAGGCAGGTCGCTTCGCTCCTCAGAATGACAAAAGTTTTCATTCCAAAATTAAAAAGAAAAATAAGATTTAAAATAACGAGGTAAATATGTTATTCAATTTAACGTTTAAGAGCGCCGCAGAATTTCCTGCATTTTTAGGCAAGGCATTATTTGTAAAATTTTTTCTTGATGATAAGGAATTATCAAAATCGGTAAAGACTTTTGAAGAGGAGATAAGACTTTCATTTAATCCGCTGCAGAAAAATGCTTTTATAAATGGCGATGAAAATGAAACAAGATTTTACAATTCCCAAACTCGTCCCGATCTTACAATTCTGAGAAAAATTAAAATTGATAAAAAATTCAGCGCGGATTTTTTTAGGGATTATTTGGCAAGTATTGTTAAAGGAATTAAATCGGCGGGTTTCAAAAATTTCCATATTGCGCTTCCGGGATACGAAAAGTTCAAAGATTATTTTGATAGCGAAGAATATTTTATCCAAACATTTATTGAGGGAGTTTACCTCGGCACTTATACTTTTGATAAATATAAATCCGATAAGAAAGATGCAAATCCGCTTACAGTAAAATTGCATTCGGCAAACAGAACAATGGTAAGGGGAGTGATCGAGAAAACAAATCTGTTGATGCAGTCGGTATTTTTCTCAAGAGATTTAGTGAACGAGCCGGCAAATGAGCTTACTCCGTTGCAGTTAGCTGAGAGGACGAAAAATGAACTAAGCGATGCAGGAGTAAAAGTTGTTGTTTGGAGAAAAAAGGATCTAGAAAAAAATAATATGCATGCAATAATGGCAGTCGGGCGCGCAAGCAGTGCAGAACCTTGCTTGATCAAACTTCATTATAAGCCGAAGGTAAAAGCAAAAAAGAAAATTGCTCTCGTTGGCAAAGGTGTTACATATGATACAGGCGGTTTATCGCTTAAACCAACCCTGGGCATGTTTGATATGAAAATTGATATGACTGGTGCGGCAACTGTTATCGGTATAATTAAAGCAGCAGCCTTAGCTAAATTGCCCGTGGAAATTTTCGGTTTTGTACCGGCCGTTGAAAATTCAGTAGCGGGTAATTCCTATAAACCGGGTGATGTAATTTCAACATATTCAGGTAAAACAATTGAAGTGATGGATACTGATGCTGAAGGAAGAATTATTATGGCTGATGCTCTTAAACTTGCAAGTGAAATTGAACCGGATGAAATATTTGATTTTGCTACATTAACCGGAGCCTGCGTTGTTGCCTTGGGCATTTTCACAGCGGGAGTATTTACAAAGTCTGAGGAAATTTCGGGTAAATTATTTTCATCCGGATTAAAAACATTTGAGCGCGTTTGGGCAATGCCTATGTGGGATGAGTATAATAAACAATTGGAATGTGATATTGCTGATGTTAAAAATTTAGGCTCAAGATGGGGAGGCGCAATAACAGCCGCTAAGTTTTTAGAAAATTTTGTTGATGAAAAAATCACCTGGACACATTTAGACATTGCCGGACCATCATGCAAAAACGATTTTAAGAGTTACACGAATGATTTTCATACATCATTTGGAATACGGTTGATGTATGATTATTTGTTGAAAATTTGACCGTCTTTCATTTCGAGAACAAAATCGCCGAGAGCAACCAGCTCTTTGTTGTGTGTAACAATTAGAAAAGTGAGATCGAATTTTTTCTGAAGGTCAACAAATAATTCGTGGATCATGTTGCTGTTTTTAGAGTCCAAATTTCCTGTCGGTTCATCGGCAAAAATTATATCGGGATTATTAGCAAGTGCTCGTGCAACAGCAACTCTTTGTTGCTCACCGCCCGATAGCTCAGCAGGCTTATGATCCATTCTATCAGAAAGTCCAACTGCATCAAGTAGTTCCATGCTTTTTTTGCTTGCTTCACTCAATGATAAACCGTTTATCATTTTTGCAATTGCAACATTTTCAAGTGCAGTAAATTCGGGCAGCAGATGATGGAATTGAAAAATGAAACCAATGTTTTGATTTCTAAACTTCGAAAGTTTTTCATCATTGAGTTTAAAAATATTTGTATCCTTTATGAAAACATTTCCTGTATCGGGTTTATCGAGTCCGCTTAAAATATGAAGCAATGTACTTTTGCCGGCGCCGGAAGCACCAACGATCATTGTAATTTTTTTCGATTCGATCGTTAAACTAACATCCTTCAAAATTTGCAGTTTGCTTGCATTATTTTTTTTGAATGACTTACTAATATTTTCAGCTTTTAGAATCATAATATTTTTATCTAATTAAAAAATTATTCCCACTTAATTGCTTCAACAACTTGCTGCCTTGCTGCTTTTTTTGCCGGGTACAATGAGGCTAAAAATGCCAGCAGCATTGACATTCCGGAGATAACCAATAAATCCGTCCAAACAATTTTTACCGGAAGCGCGTCAATAATAAATTTTGCACCGAGCGTATAAAAACCAAATTCAATTTGAAGAATGCAAATTGTTAATCCAATTATTACACCGGCAATTGTACCGATTAACCCTATCAGCAGACCTTCAAACATAAAAATTCTCAACACTGATTTGTCGCTTACCCCAATTGACTTCAAAACGCCAATGTCTTTCTTCTTTTCAATTACGGACATGGTCAATGAACCAAGAATGTTAAACGTTGCGACCGCAATTATCAAACATAAAATAATGTACGCAGCCCATCTCTCAATAAGCATAACTCCGTATAGATCTTTATGAAGATCGTACCAAGTATCGATTGAAAAAAGATCGGCATCAATTATACTTTCCAATTCTTCTTTTATATTTTCTGCATCCTCAATATTGTTAAGTCTTATTTCAAAGCCTGTAATTTGATTTTTAAAGCCAAGAATTTTCTGCGATGTCTGCAGTGATGTAAAAATTAAATTGCCTTCATAATCTTTCCCGGTTCTATAAATTCCGGCAACAACTAACCGGTAAGTTTTGGGCATAACATAATTAATGGCAATCTGCTCAATATTATTAAAAGAAGTAATTGAAAGTGTATCTCCAACCTTTGCTGATAGTCCAAGCGCAACTGAAAGACCAATAATAACTTTATTTGTTTTGCCATCATCTTCCAGATCATATTTGCCCGCAAACATTGAAGTTTTTACTCCCCAATCATCAGTTTTGCCCGTCTCCTCTATTCCTTTTAAACTAATAACCTTGTAAGCTTTATCTTTAAGTAAAATTGATTTCCCTTCAACAAATGGCAGAAAAGATTTAATTCCTTTTGTTGATGAGAGAATGCTTTCCGTGGAATAAACTTCTGAGTTAGCCTCAAATGTTCTAAGTGTTATTCTAACATGGGGATCAAAATTAATTAAAATGTCTTTAACTATATTTCCAAAGCCGTTAAAGACAGAGAGGACAATTATTAATGCAGCAACACCAATTGTAATTCCAAGGGTAGATAGAATTGAGATGATCGAAATAAAATTAATTTTATGTTTCGATTTTAAATATCTTTTGGCAACAAAAAATTCAAACATAATTAATCAAACCTTATTGCTGATATCGGTGTAATTTTGGAAGCTATTACACTTGGAATTATTGAAGCGAGCAGGCATAAAGTAAATGTAATAATTGAAATCACAAAATATATTTCCCACTCAATTGAGATCGGTACTTTGGAAATAAAATAAACTGAATCGGGAATTGAAATGATCTCAAGATCTTCCTGGAGTTTACTTAAAACGAAGGCTGTAATATTCCCCAACACTATTCCAATAAATGAAAGGTAAAGACCTTGATAAATAAAAAGTTTTATAATTGAATTTCTTCGCGCGCCAAGTGATTTCAAAATTCCGATATCTCTTGTTCTTTCAAGCACAAGCATTAATATTGTGCCAACGATATTAAAGACGGCAACGATTATTATTAATCCTAAAATTAATGGAATTGGTTTACGCTGCAGTTCAAGCCATGAAAAAATACTTTGGTGCACTTTGAAAATTGATCTGGCATAATAGGGGTAGCCTAAAAATATTCTTAGATCATCGGCAAGGCTATCGACTTTGGCAATACTTTTAATCTGAATATTGTATCCCGAAATTTTATTTTCAATCTCAAACATTTCGCTAACAGTTTGCAATTCTGAATAAACAATCTCATCATCATATTGAGCCATGCCGCTTTCGAAAATCCCTGTAATTGTAAATTGTTGGATTACAGGCGGTGAATCTATAGAAGGAGGTCTATCATTCCGCAGTCCGAACAAAGTTACCTTGCCTCCGAGTTTTAAGAATAATCTATCGGCAAGTTTTTTCCCAATTATTAAATTTGGTCTTCCATCCGTGGTGCCAAATTCATATGCCCCTTCAACAATATATTTTTTAATATTTGAATTATCATAATCTTTATGAATACCGAGAATAGTTATTCCTTCATCAATCCTTTTTGAACCGATAACTGCGTACTTAGCAATAAAAGGGGAGATGCTTTTTAGATTTGTATCAAGCCTGCTAATAATTTTAGGCATTTCTGCTTCATATGAGGGTAAATTTTTATCACTGAAGCCTGTAATTTTTATGTGTGAATTTAAGTTGATGATTTTATCGGTAACAGCGTCTTCAAAACCATTAAGAACAGTTATTGCTATAATAAGTACGGCAACACCCAAGGCAATACCAATAATAGTAATAGCAGAAATAAAGGAAATAAATCCGGATTCCTTTTTTGAGCGAATATATTTACGAGCAATGAAAAGTGGAAGTGACATTATTTTTTACTATTTAATGCATAAAATAGTGACAATAAAATTGACTTTGGAAATTTAAAATAATAATTTAACAAGCCTATTTAAAATGTTATTTAAATTATTTTTTCGGGGCGTAGCGTAGTCCGGTTAGCGCGCCTGCTTTGGGAGCAGGAGGTCGCAGGTTCGAATCCTGCCGCCCCGACAAGTTTGAAAATTTTTGGTAATGTTCTTATATATTTTGTGTTAGAGATTACTTGCGCCAGTAGCTCAACAGGATAGAGCAACAGCCTTCTAAGCTGTAGGTTAGAGGTTCGAGTCCTCTCTGGCGTACAGAATTTATACACGGTGGGTGTAGCTCAGTTTGGTTAGAGCGTCTGGTTGTGGCCCAGAAGGCCGTGGGTTCAAGTCCCATCACTCACCCCAAAATTTTATTTTGGCCCCATGGTGTAATTGGTTAACACATCACCCTTTCAAGGTGAAGAGTACGGGTTCGATCCCCGTTGGGGTCACAAAGCCTGTTAGTTTTCTAACAGGCTTTTTCATTTATCATAATTAGGATTGCTTCTTAGGAAAAATCCCGAAAATTTATTGTTCTTATTTTTATGGCCCTATGGTGTAATTGGTTAACACATCACCCTTTCAAGGTGAAGAGTACGGGTTCGATCCCCGTTGGGGTCACGACTAGATTGAAAGATTATTACTTTGGAACTTGACAGAACCCATATTTTTCAAATTTTATTCTGACTTAATTCGGCCCCATCGTCTAACGGTTAGGACGTCGCTTTCTCTAAGCGGAAATATTGGTTCGATTCCTTTTGGGGTCACAAAGCTTACAATTTTTATTTATGTGAGCTTTTTTTGTTTTTATTCATTGATATACTAAATTTAAATATATCTTTGATCAAATAGTCAACTCAATGAAATACACGAGCTATCCAAAAATATTAGCTGAACACGATACTTACAAAACCGTACGTATTACAAAACCCGGCATTATTAGTACTACATTAAAATTTTATGCTCGCCTGCTAAAAATAGTTTTATATTCAAATTATAAAACTAAGCGTAATATTTATGATGGTTTTAATTGGGTCGCCTCTTCACTAGATATTTTTGATCAGTTAGAGAAAGCAGGTATTAAGTTTGAAATTGAAGGGATGGATAACTTAAAATCATTTGATGGTCCGTCAGTATTTATATCTAATCATATGAGTACACTTGAAACACTTATCTTACCAGGAATTATTCATCCTATAAAACCAGTTTGTTTTATTACAAAAAAAGAGTTGAATGATTACCCTCTATTCGGACCAATAACTAGAGCACGTTTCCCAATTGTGGTCGGTAGAAGTAATCCCAGAGAAGATTTGAGGACTGTTTTGCATGAAGGAAAACAAAGATTGGAATCGGGCAGGTCAATAATAATTTTCCCGCAAAAAACACGCGGTTTAATTTTTGACGAAAAAACGTTTAATAGTTTGGGAATTAAACTGGCTAAGGCAAATAATGTACATGTAGTTCCGCTTGCACTTAATACCGAAGCTTGGGAAAATGGAAAAATGCTCAAGGACTTTGGCAAAATCAATCCTTCCAAAACGGTAAAATTCTCATTTGGTGAACCATTTTTAGTCTCCGGTAATAATGGTGCAGATGAACATAAAAGAGTTATCGATTATATAAAAAGTAAATTCAGCGATTGGAATCTTTCAGATAAAATTATCAGCAGCTCATAATATTTATTCCGTATTTCAGACCCATTTTTAAGTTTTACAATTATAAAATTCAGTGTTCATATGTTCGATCTATTTTATCTGCGTTCTATTTTATTCCCTTTAAGTTATAAAAATCAATTTTTTAATAATTTTATAAGATAATTTTTGACTTGAAATCAAAGATTTTATATATTCAACAACTTTTTAATTACTTAACCACAAACAATACTGATTCTTAATGAAATTATTGAAGCCTAAAAAACTTACAAATGGCGATTTAATTGGCATAATCTCTCCAGCTTCAAATCCAGACGATCTATCCAGAATTAACAAAGGTGTAGAATATCTAGAAAAACTCGGATACCGTGTTGAAGTAGGTAAAAATGTTGGACAAGAAAGAGGATATTTAGCGGGAGATGACAAACAAAGATTGGATGATTTCAATTCAATGTTCAAAAACAAGGAAGTAAAAGCAATAATTAACGTCAGAGGCGGATACGGTTCCGGTAGACTTCTAGACAAAATTGATTATAAACTCGTGAGGCAAAATCCAAAAATATTTGTTGGCTATAGCGATATAACATCCCTTCAGATGGCTATGTTAAAAAAGAGCGGATTAGTTACATTTGCCGGACCTATGCTTGCCGTAGATTTTTACGATACAGTTGATCCATACACTGAGGAAAATTTTTGGAAGCTGCTTACCTCAACTAAAAAAATTGGTAAACTCCACAATCCCGAAAATGAATCTTACTTTGTTTTAAACAAAGGAAGAGGGGAAGGCAAAATTGTGGGCGGTAATTTAGCATTAATAGTTTCCTTAATGGGAACCGATTATGCTCCTGATTTCAAAAATTCTATTTTATTACTTGAAGATATTGGCGAACCGCCTTACAGAATTGATAGAATGTTTAATCAAATGAAACTTGGAAAAATATTTAACCAAGTTAGCGGTATAATTTTAGGAAGGTTTGTTGATTGTTATGAAGAGGATTCAAACAAGAAAACACTTACACTAAATGATGTTATTACAGATTATTTAGCTGAATTAAAAATTCCCGTGATCTATAATTTTATACATGGTCATGTTAAGCAGAATATGACAATACCTTTTGGTTTGAACTGCAAATTGAACTCGAGCAGAAAGTTTGTAGAGATCACAGAATCAGCTGTTGTGTGATAAAAAAATCCTTGATTTTTTGTTGCCTTTTAAATTTATAATTTACATTTTGAAACTAGTTCTTAAAGGTGTTAAATTTTTATAATTTAAGTTTTACATACAAACCCACAACAACCTAAAGTACTACCGTTTTTTTGAATAATGTTTTATTGAAACGAGGGATTTTGATAAAAACTTATTCAGCTATTGAAGAGCAAATATTAAAGCAGCACAAAAGCACTATTTACATAATACCATAAACCAATTTGGAGGTTCTATATGCAAAAAGCTCTATTACCACTCTTTTTATTACTAATCTCTGTTTCTCTATTAATGGCTCAAAGTAAAAGTCATGAAGCAGCATTTTACAACAAAACCGTAAAAGACGGTATTTCACATGTACCCGCAGTTGAAGGCGCAATTGAAGCTGCCGGTGATACACTTTATACTTTCCCCTTGCAGGGTGTTGGAACGGATTCACCTTTAAACTTGGGTGTCACAATTTATAACGATACTGTTATTGTATCAAGCGGTGGCTGGTCAAGTGCAACAATTCCTGATAACATGTTTTTCCGTTATACACTTGATGGAACATTTATTGACTCAGTTGCTCAAAATGGTACTGCAGGATGGGGATATAGAGATTTAGCATTTGACGGTACTTATATTCTCGGCAGTGATAACACTGAGATTAGAAAATTTGATCCTACAACTTTAGCTTTTGTTTCCTCCGTTACCAATGCAGGTAACAATCCTCATAGAGGAATGGCTTATGATGCAGGTGAAGATGCTATTTACACAACAAACTTTACAAGTGGTCCTCTATTGAAAATTGATGCATCAACAGGGACAACTTTAAGGAATTATGGTTCTCCTTCAGTTGCACCATACGGAATTGCTCTTGATCCATTCACGAATCCTGGTACAATGGATCTTTGGTATGCAGAACCGTCTACTTCAGGGACATTTAGACTATCAAAAGTTGATACAGCAACAGGCGCTGTTACTTTTAGTTTTGATCTAAGTGGAATCTTCCCTTATTCATCAGGCGGATTAGAAATTATAAATAATCATCCAGTTTATCCTGGTAAAATAATTGCGGTTGCACTAGTTCAAGCTGATCCTGTTGACTTAATAGCTTTTATTGATATTACTGTTGCAGGAACTCCAAAAGCTCCGACAGATGTAACAGCTTCTATCGTTCCAACTGAAATTGATGTTGACTTAACATGGGTTGATCCTACTGAAGATCTAGCCGGAACAGCTCTAACAGTTGACTCAGTTGTAGTTTACAGAAACGGAATGTGGTTAGGTTCTGTTGCTGCAGGCGTTCAATCATACTCTGATGTGGGTGTTCCTGCAGGTGTTAGTACTTATTCTGTAATTGCTTGGTACAATGATTCACCTAGTTCGGAAGCATTCTCGAATTCAGTAGCTGCAGGCGCTCAGTTATTTGATGATTTTACTGCAGGCGCAGGCGGTTGGACAATTACCAATGACGGCGGAACATGTGATTGGGCAATAGCAGATGTAAGTGGTTATACATTACCTGCTGAAGCTACCGGAAACTGTTTATCAGCTGACGCAGATGCTTGCGGTTCAGGTTCAACTTTACTTTCAACTGCAACTTTGGCTGCCCCTGTTGATATGTCGATGTACGGAACTGTAATGTTGGAATTTGATTCTGACTGGCAGGCAATAGATGCTGATGATTTCGGTTATGTTGATGTAAGTAATGACGGAACAACATGGGTTAACTATTTAACTTATGATGTTGTTGACGTTAGAAACACTCACGTATCATTAGATATTTCAGCAACTGCTGCAGGGCAAGCTCAAGTTTGGGTTCGCTTTAAAACTGTGCAGCCGGGCTGGGACTGGTGGTGGGCAGTGGATAACGTAGGTCTTTACGGATCAGGCGTTGTTCCTGTAGAATTAACAAGCTTTGCTGCATCAGTATCAGAAACAGGCGTTACATTAAGCTGGGCAACTGCTACAGAAACAAACAACTCAGGTTTCAGTATTGAAAGAAGTGTTGACAACGTTGACTTTAATTCAATTGCATTTGTTGACGGTATGGGAACTACTTCCGAAAAAACTAGCTATAATTATGTTGATAACTCAGTAAGTGCTGCAAAAGCATATTACAGATTAAAACAAATAGATTTCGACGGAACATCAGCTTATTCAAACGTAGTTGAAGTTGACTTGAACGTTCCAACGGATTTCTCAATTTCTCAAAATTATCCTAATCCATTTAACCCATCAACAACAATTAAATTCGGATTGCCTGTAGAAGCAAAAGTAACAATTAACCTATTCAACACATTAGGTGAAAAAGTTGCACAATTAGCTAACAGTGATTTTGCTGCCGGAAATCAAAGAATTGATTTCAACGCATCAAATCTTTCAAGTGGTGTTTACTTCTACACAATTGAAGCAGTTGGTGTTGACGGAACAAACTTTGTTTCTTCAAAGAAAATGATGTTAATGAAATAATATTTCTATCATTTCAGATTTACAAAAGTCGGGCTGGAAAGTCCGGCTTTTTTATTTCCTCTCTCCATTTATAATATCCATTTCTTGCTTTTAAGAATTACAAAACGGCTTTCTTTATTTTTTAATCAAAAATTAACATTTGGTTTTGTGGTACATTTATTGAAAAAATACTTTTCGGGGAATGAGTCCCTGAAAATGAGTCAATAAATTTAGATAAATATGTTAACTGATTCTGCAATAAATATTGAAATAAAATATTCCAAAGAACGAATAGTTGAGTTGTTTAAATCAGTTGATGCTTCTGATTTTAATAAATTAATTGCTGATGCAGAAAATTTAAATGTCAAAAATTTTGATAATTCTATAAAAATAATCGGACAGATAAACTTTTCAAATTATTGTGAAGACAACTGCAATTATTGCGATTTGAGGGAAGAAAATTTTTCGCTTGACCGATATCGTGTTACCGCGGATGAGATCATCAATAAAGCTATTCAATTATCAAATCTTGGACTAAGAAAAATTCTTTTGGAATCGGGTAAGGACACTTATTTTGATACGGATATCATCGCTTACATTATATATTCTATTAAACAAAAAGCGGATATTTCTATCATACTATCCTTAGGTGAGCGCAGTTTTGAAGAATATAAAAGATGGAAACTCGCCGGTGCGGATTCCTATTTGCTTAAATTTGAAACTTCAAACCCGCAGCGTTTTTCCAAAATACACAACGGAATGAGTTTGGATGTTAGACTACGGCATTTGAGTTATTTGAAGAAAGTTGGATTTAATGTAGGAAGTGGCAGTATTATCGGTTTGCCAAATCAAACTGCTGAGGACCTTACAAATGACATTTTCATGTGCAAGGAACTTGATTTAGATTTTTCTGTTTTTTCTTCATTCATACCTTTGCCATTTACACCAATGCAGAATAACCCGGAATGCAGTGAAGATATTTTAATTAAATTTTTAACTCTTGCCAGGTTAGTCCTTAAATCAAGTGATATTTCATATCTATCGGTTAACGAAGCCGGGTTTAATAAATATAATTCAACCGGATTGAAAGCAGGAACAAATAATACAATTTTGAACTTCCCATTTGAAGTGGAAGAAGAATCCCTCATTTTATATCCCTCTCAAAAAAAAAACAAAAAAAGCTCATCAGAAATACACACCAATATGAAACTAACACTTGAAGGACTTGGGAAGAAGGTAGCTGGGTAAATAAGCTGCAGGTTTCAGGTTGGCAGGTTAAAAGCAAATGCTAAAATTCCAAAATGCAGAATTCAAATCTCATTCTAATTAGTTATGATTTTCGATTAAAATTTTATATTTAGGGTTTCATTTTTTAAACAAAATTTATTCATTATTATATTTTTTCAGTTTTTAATTGATAGTATATTAACAGGGTAAATGTTTTCTTATAACGAATTTGGTATGGACATGAAAAAATTCTTTTTAATTCCCGCAGCATTGGTTTTTATTTTATCATTATCCGCTTGCGGAAGTAAAACTGAAAGTGAATTGTTTGAATCAGCACAAAATAATATCAAGGAAGAAAATTATGCTGAAGCATTAGCGGATTTTCAGCAGATACTTGAAAAACATAAAGAAGGAAAATACGCCGGCGAAGCAATGCTTGAAATTGGTAAACTTTATCATGGTAAAGTGATTAAAAATATTTCTGTTGATGAAAGCATGAAAAAAGCGGTTGAATATTATAAAATGGTATTTGAAAAATATCGTGATCAGGAGTATTCTAAAAAAGCTCTTTTTATGGCAGGATTTATTTTAGCAAATGATATAAAAGATTATGATGCAGCACGTGAAGTTTACAATCAATTTTTAGATGAATACCCTGAAAGCGAAATGGCAATTTCCGCTAAGTATGAATTAGAAAATTTAGGCAAAGACCCCGAGGAAATTCTTCAAAAGAATAATTCCGCAAAAAAATGATTGACCGAGCGCAATCGTATAAAAAATATTTAGATCCTTCCACAGTTTCAAAATTGGATTCACTTGAACTGAAAGCCAGAATGGTTGTGGAAGGATTTAAAGTCGGTATGCATAAAAGTCCTTATCACGGATTCAGTGTTGAGTTCAGTGAGCACAGGTCTTACATGCAGGGCGATCCAATTAAAAATATTGATTGGAAAGTGTACGCAAAAAGTGAAAAATATTTTATTAAGCAGTTCGAAGAAGAGACAAATCTAATCAGCCATGTTATTATTGATGTAAGTAAGTCAATGGATTATAAACATGAAGCTGAAATTACAAAATTAGATTATGCTCACATCCTTGCCTCGAGTTTAATTTATTTAATGCTTCAGCAGCAGGATTCTGTTGGACTTGCACTTTACTCCGATAAAATTGAGCAATACCTAAAACCTAAATCCGCAAAAATTTATTTGCCGGAACTGTTGAAGGCTATTACGAATACAAAACCTTCCAACAAAACGTTAACTGCAAATTGTTTAAATGAAGTGGCAGATAAAATTAAGCGAAGGGGATTGGTAATTATTATTTCTGATTTTTTTGATGATCCCGATTTAATTCTCTCAGCGCTTAAAAGATTTCATTATAAAAAAAATGAAGTAATTGTTTTTCAAATTCTGGATCCAATTGAGCGAAGTTTTGCATTTGGCAGAGATGCCATTTTTGTCGATAAAGAAACGAACGAAGAGATGTCAACACAACCGTATCAAATTCAAAAAGCTTATCAGCAATCGATGAAAGATTATTTGGCAAAGATCAAAAAGGAGTGTTTGAGTTTTGGGATTGAGTACAATTTGATTGAAACAACGACACCGTTTGATAAGGCATTGTTTTCATACTTTAAAAAACGGTCGCATCTTAATTGAGGAAAGGAGACCTGCCTGCCGGCAGGCATGCCCGTATGTTCCTAGCGGAAATCTAAATTTAAGTAATTTGATTCCGGCTTAAAGAATGCCGGAATGACAAAAAAAATATTTTCTAAACTAACTCTTCAACAATCGCAAAATACCCATCAATATATTTCTGAGTATCATCTAAATTTTTTCCTTCAACAATACATCTAATAATCGGTTCCGTATTCGATTTACGGAAATGCACCCAGTGGTCTTCAAAATCAATTCGCAATCCATCTTCGGTATTGGGATTGTTGCTCTTAAATTTTTCAAGTAATTTTTGAATTATTTTATCGGGCTCTTTCCCTGAAATATCGATCTTATTTTTTAAGATAAAATATTGAGGCAAGGCGGCTTTCAATTCACTCATTGATCCGCCGAACTCCAGCAAATGCTGAAGAGTAATTGCAATTCCGGTAAGAGCGTCTCTTCCGAAAACAACTTCTGGATAAATAACACCGCCGCTTCCTTCGCCGCCGATTACTGCATCTACTTCTTTCATTTTTTGAACAACATTTGCTTCACCAACCGGAGACCTAAAAACTTTGCATCCGTTCACCGCTGCAGCATCATCAACACCGCGAGTTGTTGAGAGGTTGACAACAGTGTTTCCTTTTTCTTTTGATAAGATAAATTTTACAGCCTGAGTAATAGTATTCTCTTCTCCAAATGGTGCTCCCGTTTCTGTGAGCAATACTAGCCTGTCCACATCAGGGTCAACAACAATTCCTAAATCCACATTGCTGCTTTTTATTGCCTGCATAGTTTCAGTTAAGTTTTCCGGGATCGGTTCAGGCAGTCGGGGGAACACACCTGTCTGTTCACAATTTATTTTTATTACTTCACAGCCGAGCTGTTCTAAAAATTGGGGCACTGAATAACTTCCGGCTCCGTTTACACAATCTAAAAGTATTTTAAATTTTCTCTTTTGAATTGCAGGTAAATCTAAAAATTTCATTTTTAAAACATCAGCATAATGATTTTTCAAACCATCGTTGTACTTTTCAATTTTGCCAAGTTTATCCCATGCTACAAAATTATTTTTCTTCTCTAAAAACTTCAGCATTTTTTTATTTTGATCGCCGGTTAAAAATTCGCCGTCACTATTTAAAAGCTTTAAGGCGTTCCACTCATTTGGATTATGACTTGCAGATATTTGAATTCCACCTACAGCTTTAAGTCTTTTTACATTGTAAAGGACTGTTGGTGTGGGGCAAATTCCAATGTCCACAACATCATTTCCTTTTGCTGACAGGGCACTAATCACAGAAGATTTTACCATTCCGCCTGAAATTCTTCCATCGCTTCCGACGACAATTTTCCCTTTACCGCAAAAGTCCGCATAAGCTGACGCATATTTTATTATTACATTTGGATCCAGTCCGTCACCAACAATTCCTCTAATTCCGGAAACGCTAACCATAAGAGTGGGCATAATTTCTCCATACACATATTTTTCATTGAATTTTAACTTAGTTGTAAATTTAAGAGAGAATTATTTAATTACCAATTAATCGGTTTATTAGAGATTGAAAATGTTACCTATTTATTTTGATAAATAAAGAAATAGGAAAAAGTCATTTCGAAATGAGTATCGAGTTTTTTTCGGGTACGATTAAGAATTTTCTAAATTGTATTTTTTTTATAACTGGAAAAGTTGACTTAAATCGCTATAAATGAACTATTTTAGTAAAGTAAGTTTGCATTATAACTCTGACTGTAGTATTTTAGCACGAATTATTCTGGATAGATTAAAATCTTTGAATACAAAAACAACTAATTTATAAATCTCAAATTTGAGGTATAAAATATGAGATTTTATCGTCTACTATTTTTATCGTTTCTTCTTTTATCTTCCATGTCCATATTTGCAAGTTCCGGGAAAATTGCCGGGCTTGTAACAGATAAGGAGACCGGAGAAGGACTCCCTTTTGCGAACATTTTTATTGATGGAACCACGATGGGTTCTGCTGCGGATTTGGATGGTAATTTTACTATTCTTAATGTTCCTCCGGGAGTGTACACAGTTACTGCTTCAATAGTTGGTTATCAAAAACAATCAGTTACCGATGTTAGAGTAAAAACTGATTTTACAACAAGGTTAGAGTTTGAACTTTCATCAGGCTCAATTGAAATGGAAGCAGTAATAATTCAAGGGGAAAGAAATCCTCTTATTACATCCGACAAAACTAACCCTACAGTTTCAATTAATGCAGAAACAATTGACGAACTTCCGGTTACAGAAATTTCACAGCTTATTAGATTGCAAGCCGGTGTTGTTCAAGGTAATGATGGTCAACTTCACTTCCGTGGTGGTTATGCAAATGAAGTTTCATACACTCTTAACGGTGTATCACTTAATGATCCTTACGGCAACTCATCGTCAATCGGGCTAGCAACAAATGCTGTGCAGGAAGTTTCCGTTTCTATTGGTACATTTAGTGCCGAGTACGGAAATGCACTCAGTGGAATTGTTAACTATGTAACCCGCGAAGGAGGAAGTGATTATACTTTCAGCTTAAGAGGATTTGGAGGCGATTATCTTTCAAACAGGGATGAACTCTTTTTTAATATTGATGATATTGATCCATTTAATAGACAAAGATTAGAGGCTACATTTGGCGGACCGGTTCCCGGATTAAACGACTTGAGTGTTTTTGTCTCAGGTGTATATGAAAAATTCGGCGGAAGCCTTTACGGTGTTCGTCTCTATAACATGACTGATTCGTATCTAGAAAAGGGAAGTTTTCCTACTGATGATCCTAGGAATGGTTCATCATCTCTGGCATATTACTTTAATCCTTATGGTTCTGATACTACTCAAGTCGTTGGTCTTCCTACTGGAAATAATGAAATTGTTGCCCTAAACAAGCGCGAAGATATAAATATTCAGGGTAATATCAGTTATAGAATAAGCCCAACCGTGAAGGTAAAATATGAATTAGTTTATGAAGAAGCCGAATCTCAGGGCGGCGGAAACAATAGCACATTTGAAACTAAATTTTTACCAGACGCAAGAGGAAATACATTTACTGATGCAATGTATCATGCTTTAGATTTCACTCATACAGTGGGTAATAATTTATTCTACACATTGAAAGGATCTTACTCAAAAAATAAAGGCAAGTTTTATCAGTTCAAAGACCCACTTGACCCAAGATATTTGCCATCATTGTACAACCGTTCTTTTCCAAACATTGCATTCTTAACTGGCGGTACGGATAACTTAAGATTTAATCGTGAAACAACTGCGATGGGTTTTAAAGGCGATTTAACTGCACAACTATTTAAGACACACGAAGTAAAGTTTGGAGTTGAAGGAAGGTTTTTTGAATTGGATGTAGAATCTTATAACGTCCAGGTTGGTAAAATTAATAACGATGGTGAATTTGCGGAACTAACAACGGCTGATATGTTTGATCCAGATATTGAAATAGTCAGACAAATTCCAACTGATACTTCTCTATATACTAACTATAATAGAAAACCCACAAGTTTTTCAGCTTACTTAAGAGATAAAATTGAATTGGCAAAATCACTTATTCTAAATGTTGGCCTTCGCTACGAATATTTTGATCCGAATGCTCTATATAATCCAAATATTTCTGATGAGTTTAGAATTGATAAATTTGGTGCTTTAACAAAAGGCACTGAGGATGCCGAAATTCGTCATCTATTTTCACCAAGAATTAGTGTTGCGTACCCAATAACTGATCAAGGTATTATTAGGTTTTCTTATGGTCATTTTTATCAGAATGGTTCATTGTCTTCGCTTTATAGAAACCCATTCTTTTATGCACAAGGAGGCAGCACACCAACATTCGGTAACCCAAATGTAAAACCACAAAAATCAGTTCAGTATGAATTAGGTCTGCAGCAGGGATTAACAGATGATCTCAGATTGGAAATTTCAGGATATTATAAAGATGTTACCAACTACATCCAGAACCAAACAGTTTTTACTACTAACGGAAAAGAATTTAGAATTCTTACAAACCTTGCATATTCAAATGTAAAAGGTGTAACAATTTCATTATTCAAAAGAAGGTCACAAAATTCACTATTCCAAAGCAGTTTAGATTATACTTTCCAAATTGCTGAAGGTAATAGAACTGAACCTTCAAATGAAATTTTCTTCAGTGAATCTTCAGGAAAACTTACTGAAACTTATTTAGTCCCACTTGATTTTGATAGACAGCATATTATAAACGCTACAGTCAATCTGGTTGAACCAAATGATTGGACGGTAGGATTGACAGGGTATTTTCAGACTGGAACTCCTTATACACCAGCTATCGTTACAGGACAAACAAATGTCACTTATGAACAGAATTCATCTTCAAGACCTTCCAACTGGAATGTTAACCTAAAATTTGAAAAATTCTTTGAATTTGGTCCATTTAATTATTCGCTCTTTTTACAAGTCAATAATTTGTTTGATACTGAAAATGAAGTTTCAATTTATTCAAGCAGCGGTAGGGCTTTAAGTGCTGTTGAAGAGACCGCATTAGCGACGCAATTTAACAATATTCGAGATAGAATTTCACGCGGTGACCCGGGGTTATTTAGTGAAAGTAATATTGACAACTATTATCAAAGACCTCAAAATGTCAGCAGTCCTAGAGAAGTACGTTTAGGGTTCTCGATTATTTTTGATTAAACGAAACAAGGAATTAAAAATGAAAATTAAATTATTCATAATATTACTGACTGTGAGTTTTATTTTTGCAGGCAGTTCTTATGCTCAGGTTGCGAGAGATAAAGATGGTAACATTGATCTTAAAAAATTATCTGAAGCGGATGCTGATAGATTATATAGGAATCCTGATAGTGAACTAATGCCCGAGTTTTTTAAAATTGATGGTAATAGAGACCTTACTAAAGAATCAATTATAAATGGAAACAAGATTACGACGTTAGTTTTTAACTATGGGTCAATTACCGAACCAAATAGACTTGGCAATGTTGCGGATCTTGTATGGCAGGGTTTGGGTTATGGTTTCGAGTTTGGACCGCTTGCAGCATCTGAAGTTCAAAGTGGTACTGGTGACATTCTGCATATCGTTGATGATTCATTTATAAGATTCAGCCCTCTTCAAGGAGATTATTCTCCAAATGGAGATGAAAAATGGGGCTGGCTTCCTAAGGACGGATTTGTTGATCCCGACCAGGAAGAAATTGCAAGATTAAATATTGGCGATAATGATGGCGATGGGAAACCGGATTCATGGCCCGAAAATTTTTATGAGCCGGGTATTGGAAGATACGTTTGGCCGGCGTTTTTAGGTGACCAATCAACTGCTCCTGATGAAGAAGTTTATTTTGTAGTAGATGATTATACTAACCGAGAGTTTCCTTACTATCCATTTGCCGACTCAACAAAAAGGGGATTAGGCTTGGACATGGAAGTAAGGATCATTCAGTTTAACAATCCCCTTGCTGAAGATATAATGTTTTTAGTTTACCAAATAACTAATGCCAGTGAAAAAGTTTTACCATTAAATTATTTTGGTATGCATGGTGATCCTCACGTAGGCGGACCTTCGGATTATGCTGATGACCGCGCCGGATTTGTTGACCCTGAAGGAGTGAGCACACAAAATAAAGAATTCCCTCAAAGATCACGAAGTATGGTTTATTCATGGGATGACGATCAAGTCGGATTCGGCGGCAGACCTACCGGTTACTTCGGTTGGAAATTTTTGGAATCTCCATCGATTGCCAATGATGGTGAAGATAATGATGCTGACGGTATAGCGGATGAGACACCCGATAATTCAGCAGGAGTATTTTTAGATGAAGCGAATAGATTAACAGGAATTGCCAACGTTGCTGTGTATACAGCAGTTTATGGCGAACCTAAAGCCCGTTTTTCGGGTGATGAAGATGGCGACTGGAATCCTGATAAAGATGATAACGGTATTGACGGAATCGGTTCTGATTCTCCAAACTATCCAGGACCTGACTACGGTGAAGGTGATGGACTTCCTTCTCAAGGCTGGTACGCAGACGTTGATGGAAATGGGATTTATGATGCCGGTGAACCAATTTCAGATGAACGAATTGCCGGTTACAAGTGGGCAGGATCTGAGTTGAACTTTGGATTAAGAGACATCTCCGAATCAGATCAGATCGGTTTAACTAGTTTCCATGCCGCAGCTTACACACAATCATTTCCGAATGTACCAGCAAATGATGAACTTATGTGGGAATGGCTTTCAAGTGATAGTATAGATGTTGATCAAGAATTCCTCCAAAATGAAGGTGACAACGTATTTAATTTTGGTACTGGTCCTCTAAGTTTAGAGCAGGGCGAAACACAGCGATTCTCGATGTGTATACTTTTCGGTAATGACTTGGATGAACTAATTCTAAACGCAGAAACTTCAACAAGAATTCTTGAAGCAGATTATAGATTCGCCCAGCCGCCGGTAAAACCATTAGTTACTGCCGTAGCTGGAGATGGTAGAGTAACATTGTTTTGGGATAATAGGTCGGAAAGCTCTGTTGATCCTTTAACAGGTGACATGGACTTCCAGGGATATAAAATTTATAGAAGCCGTGATTACACATTCTCAGATGTTTTTACAATTACTGATGCCGGCGGAAACGCTTTCTTAGGTGAGGGTATTGCTCAGTTTGATGTTATCGACTCACTTTCCGGGCTTCATCCTGTTGAATACTTAGGACGAGGAATTAAGTATAATGTCGGCACTAACAGCGGATTGGTTCATGAATACGTTGACTCAACTGTTACAAACGGTATAAAATACTATTATGCAGTTGTTGCTTATGATGGTGGAATTATCAGACCCGGACAAGAACTTCCTCCAACAGAAAATCAAGCAGTTATTTCAAGAGATCCAATTACTGGAGTTCTTTCCTTTGCTGAAAATACAGTAGAAGTAGTACCAGGACCATTTAGTAGGGGATTAGTTAATGCTGAAGCCGGAACCTTTGGTGTACCCAATAGAATAAGTGGTAATTCCACCGGTGATATAAAACTTAAAGTTCTGGATGATTTGGCAGTTGTTGATGATAAAATATATTCAATCGATTTCTCTGCTCCTGCTTTATATAATGTTAAAGATTCAACCGGTTTTACAGACCGATTTATTTCGAATGACACAGTATTTGTAAGCTTGAAGAAAACAAATATTATTACGGATGGTGCTGTTGTTACCGATCTTAACGGAGTTGTAATTCCTTCAGATAGATATGAGATCGAACCGGTTGATGGTAAGATCAAAGGTACATCTGTCGGAGCATTGCCAAGAGGTGAAGAATATTTTGTTACTTATAAATATTTTCCTGTTTTTGATAGTAAGCGAATTAATTCTGAAGATTCCAACCCTGTATTCGATGGTATTAAAGTTTTCGTTCAAAACGAAAAACTGGAACTAGATAAGGAAGATTCGAAATTTAATAACACTGATATTAACATTAATGCACTAGCCAGGAATGCAACCTTAGGTTCCCCTATTCGGTTATTCAGGGGTGAATGGGAAATTAGATTCTTAGATCTTGACACACTTGAGGATGGCTCATGGAAAAATATTGGCGATACAACAATTAACCAAACTTTAAGTCCGATTGTATGTCCTTTTAATGTTTATTATGTATTAGATACAGAGGAGAAAGGAAAGTTTATTGTAAATGAAAGTTTGACATCATTAAACGGTGTTTGGGACTGGGGTGAAGCTATTATATTGCAGCCTCCAACAGCCGGGCAAAATGATTTTACAACAAACTATGAAATTATTTTTAGTATACCTGATTCCATCGACGGTGAATTAGTGGTTCCCGGCAGCGGTGATGTTTTTATGTTAAAAACTAAAAAACCGTTCCAAGCTGGTGACAAATATACTTTTACAACAAAGGCTCCTCAATTTAGACCTGAAATTGTTGGTGAAAATTTAGATGAAATTTATGTTGTTCCAAATCCATACGTTGCTTACAGTGCATTCGAAAATCCCGCTATTATTCCGGGAACAAGAGGCGAGAGAGAATTGCAGTTTAGAAATCTTCCGCCGCAATGTACAATTAAGATTTTCACAGTAACTGGTGAGTTAGTTCAAACAATCGAAAAAGATGATAACTCAAGTATTGCAAGATGGGACTTGTTATCATTTGAAGGTCAAAGAGTTGCATACGGTGTTTACGTGTTCTACGTAAATATACCGGATGTTGGTGAAAAAATTGGAAGATTTGCAGTGATAAAATAATAGGTGTCCGAATGATGGATGTCAAAATTTTACGGAGAAAAGTTTTATGAAAAAGATTTTTATAACTTCAATAGCTCTAATATTCAGTATAGCATTTACATCCAATGTAAATGCACAACTGTTCGGCACTACTTCCAAAGTGGGAACTACAGCAGCTCCTTTTCTTAAAATTGGTGCCGGTGCCCGCGCAATTGCTATGGGCGGAGCATATACATCAATTCCTGATGATATTTATTCCATCTATTGGAATCCTGCCGGAATTGCAACCAGTAGAAGTAATGGTCAGGCTACGTTTAATCATGCTGACTGGATTGCCGAAATGGATTATGATTTTGCCGCCGGTGCGTTGAACTTGGGCGAGATGGGAACCATCTTTGCCAGCTTTACTTCATTTAGAATTCCTGAAGATAAAGTTAGAACAGAAGAAGACCCTGATGGTGACGGACGAACCTGGGATGCCGGATCAGTTGCAATAGCAGTTGGTTATGCAAAAATGCTTACTGATAGATTCTCAATCGGATTTACAGCTAAGTTCGTTCAGGAAAGAATTTGGAATTCATCGGCAAGCGGATTTGCATTTGATGTTGGTACTCTTTACCGCACGCCATTTAACGATTTAATGATCGGTGCAGCAATATCAAACTTCGGATCATCAATGAGCCTTGATGGAAGAGATATTCAGTTTAACTCCGACCCTAATGATAATATTGATTCCGGTCCGAATAATATCAAATCATTATATGATACTGATGATTTTGATATGCCGTTATCATTCAGAATCGGTTTATCAATGAATGTTTTGGAAACAAGATTTCTGAGAGCAACTGCTTCATTAGATGCAGCACATCCGAATGATAATGTTGAATATGTTAACAGTGGTATAGAATTGGCTTATGATGAACTACTGTTCTTTAGAGCCGGTTACAGATCATTGTTTAACGATAAAGCTGAAGATGGGTTAACACTGGGTGGCGGGATTAAATATGAATTTGCTCCTAATTTAAAAGTGGTTTTCAACTATGCCTATGCTGATTTTGGATTGTTAGACAATGTTCAATATTTTGACTTTGGTTTAATATTCTAAAACTAAATAATAAATATTTTTGAAATTGAGAGGAACTTCGGTTCCTCTTTTTTATTTTAGAGTATGAAAGATAAACGAAATTCAATAACTGCAGTCAATAAAGCACTCCTTAAAAAGTTTGGTATTCCACCGCGGAATTCTAAATTACCCAATCCTGTTGATATGACCATTGCCACCATACTTTCTCAAAATACTAATGATCAAAATTCCTACAAGGCTTTCGAAAATCTAAAATCGCATTATAAAAATTGGGATGAATTGCGAACCGCTAGACGAAATGTAATTGAAAGTAAAATTAAAGTTGCCGGGTTGGGTTTTCAAAAATCAACGGCAATTAAAAATTTTCTAGGCGGTCTTTATTCAAAAATTGGAAAACTCTCACTAGAGTATATCAAAGATTTATCAAAAGAAGAGGCAATCAAAGATTTAATTGAGTACAAAGGAATTGGTGTAAAAACGGCAAGCTGCGTTTTGTTGTTTGCATTGGATAGAAATATTTGTCCAGTTGATACTCACCTGCATCGCACGTTAAACAGAATTGGTTTAGTTGAAACCAAAACACCTGATAAAACATTTTTTGCAATAAATGAAAATTTCCCACCGAAAATTGCCCATCAATTTCATACAAATTTAATAAGACTAGGAAGAGAAATCTGTGTTCCTAAAAATCCAAGATGTGGTGCATGTCCTGTTGAGAAATTGTGCAAATTTAATTCAAAAAATCTGGACAACAATGTTAAAATTAAATCTCGCTCATTTATGCTTTTAGATAATGTGAATTAGTTTTTATTCACTTTTTTTGTGCAATTCGCGGGTAATTCTTTTCCCGTTATAAATTTTTTGTTGTACCGGTTTGCAACCATTCTCCACTAAAATCATCAAACAAATTTGCAGTTTTGAAATAGGACGAATTGTTTCATTTATGCATATTCTTAACTATATTTCAACTCTTCAATAAAAATATTGGGTCAAACGATGAGTAAAAATTATGAAATAGCAGTATTAGGAGGCGGTCCCGGCGGATATGTTGCAGCGATTAGGGCGGCTCAATTAGGATTTAATACAGTCGTAATTGAAAAAGATAATATGGGCGGCATTTGTCTAAATTGGGGATGTATTCCAACTAAATCACTTTTAAAAAATGCGGAAATGTATGATAACATTTTGAATCACTCAAAAGATTTTGGTATTACTGTTGAGGGTGTGAGTTTTGATTTTACAAAAATTATTAGAAGAAGCAGAAATGTTTCAACTAAAATTACTCGCGGCGTAGATTTTTTGATAAAAAAAAATAAGATTGAAAGAATTAAGGGGTTTGGAAAATTAACATCCAAAAATGAAATTGAAATTTATGATGATGATGGGAAGAGCATAGATAAAATAACTTCGGATAATATTATAATTGCAACAGGTGCAAGATCAAAAACAGTTCCTCCAATTCCGGTTGATAGAGAAAATATTATTACCAGCACGGAAGCAATGATCCTAAATGAACAGCCCAAAGAGTTAATAATTATTGGCGCAGGTGCAATAGGAGTTGAGTTTGCATACTTTTACAATGTCATCGGAACTAAAGTAACTATTATTGAAATGCTCAACAGAATAGTTCCTGTTGAAGATAAAGAGGTTTCGGATGTTCTCGAGAAGAGTTTTAAAAAAAGGGGAATGGAAATTTACACAGGAACCACGGTTGATAAGGCGGAAGTAAAAGATGGAAAAGTTTTTGTAACAATTACAAAAGATGGCGAAACAAAGGAATTATCAGCCGATAAAGTTTTAAATGCAATTGGCGTTACGGGCAATATCGAAGGAATTGGACTTGAGGAATTAGGCATTGAGACTTTTAAAAATCATATTGTTGTTGATAGAGCAACATATCAAACAAATGTAGAAAACATATACGCGATTGGAGATGTTATTGGGGCGCCATGGCTTGCGCATGTTGCATCGGCAGAAGGAATTAATTGTATTGAAAAAATTAAAGGGTTAGAAACAACCGATGTTGATTACACATCAATTCCGGGTTGTACATATTGCCAGCCGCAAATTGCCAGCATTGGCTTAACAGAAGACAAAGCAATTGAGGAAGGTTACGAATTGAAGATCGGTAAGTTCCCATTTTCAGCAAGCGGTAAAGCTGCAGCTGCGGGTGAACGAGATGGATTTGTAAAATTAATTTTTGATGCTAAATATGGAGAACTTTTAGGCGCACATATTATCGGATCAGAAGCAACAGAATTAATTGCAGAAATAGGAATAGCAAAAACAATGGAAGCGACATTTGAATCGATTATTAAAACGGTTCACGCACATCCAACTTTATCAGAATCAATAATGGAAGCAGCAGCAGATGCATACGGCGAAGCAATCCACATATAGAACACTTGAGTGTTCCGATCTCGGACTGGTTTCATATAAAGAAACATGGGACTTTCAAAAGCTGACCCTTGAACGGCGATTGAAAAATGAAATCCCGGATACTTTTTATTTATTGGAACATCCGCATACTTATACATTGGGCAAAACAGCAAATGACAATAATTTACTTTTTAATAAAGTAGAGTTAGAGAAAAAAGGAATTACTGTTTTTGAAATTGATAGGGGCGGTGATATTACATATCATGGTCCGGGACAAATTGTTGGATATCCCATTTTAAATTTGAAAGAATGGAAGCAGGACACACATTTATATTTGCGGAACATCGAAGAAGTCTTAATTCGTACTTGCGCTGAATTTGGATTGAATGCCGGACGTTCGGAAGGACTAACGGGCGTATGGATTGAGAACAGGAAAATCGCAGCGATTGGAATTAAAGTAAGCAGATGGATTACAATGCATGGTTTTGCATTTAATGTTAACACAGATTTGAATTTGTTCGATGGTATTATTCCTTGCGGTATCACGGATAAAAAAGTAACTTCTCTAAAACAAGAGTTAGGAAAAGAAATTAACTTAAAAAATGTGCATGAGATAATTTTGAAATACTTCAAAGAAATATTTGAATACGATGAAGTAATTGTGAAGCAAAAAGATTCACTTTCTGTTATTGTTTAGAAAAAGAGGAAAGGAAAATTTATGACCCGAAATAGTAAAATATCCGAGGCTGAAATTATCACTTCAAAAAATAATGGTGGAACCCCTACAGGGAAATTAGATCACTTTGGCGGATTGACCAAAGATGAGCTGATGAATGTTTTGAGGTTAATGTACACCTCGAGGCTGATTGATATTAAATCACACAATTTAATTAAGCAGGGGAAAGGATTTTTTCACCTTGCCGCAGGCGGGCATGAAGCCACACAAATTGCATTCGGTCTTGCTATGAAAGCTAAAACCGATTGGGCATTTCCATATTACCGCGATGTTGCATTTATGATCGCTCTTGGTGTAAAACCTGGGGATATTTTTCTGCATCAACTTGCAAAGGCTGATGATATAATGTCCGGCGGAAGACAAATGCCCTGCCATTGGGGTACAAAGGAATTTAATGTGCCTACACAGTCAAGCCCTACCGGCACACAGTTTTTACAAGCTGTCGGCACCGCACTAGCAAATAGAAAACGGGGAATTGATGCAGTAACTTATGTAAGCAGCGGGGAAGGTACAACAAGTGAAGGCGAATTTCATGAAGCGGTTAACTGGGCGAGCAGAGAAAAACTTCCTGTTGTTTTTGTAATTCAAAATAACAAATGGGCAATCTCAGTTCCGGTAGAGGATCAGAACGCTGGAAAGGGTGGATCTATTGTTGAATTGATGAAGGGTTATGAAAATTTATACAGACAAAAAGTTGATGGAACAGATTTTCTTGCAATTAATGTAGCTGCTCAATCTGCATTTAAGCACGCGCGCATTGGTAAGGGACCTGCTTTAATCGAAGCAAAGACTGTTAGACTTTTTTCACACTCAACTTCGGATGATCAAAGTAAATACCGTTCAAAAGAATCTTTGGAAGAGGATTTAAAACAAGACCCGATTGAAAAATTTCAGAAGAAATTAATTGAAAAGAATATTTTAACAGAGCAAGCATTAGATGAACTAAAAAAAGAAATTACTAATCATATTAATGAAGCTGCTGATTGGGCAATGACTCATGCTGACCCGGATCCAAAAACTGCAACAAAATTTGTACTCGATGAAAGCGGTAAACGTGATAAACTTGATTACGAAAAAAGTAAGCCGGACGGGAAACCAACCGTAATGGTTGATGCAATTAATCATGCACTGCATGAAGAGATGGATCGTAATAATAAAATTTATGTTTTTGGTGAGGATGTTGCCGGTAACAAAGGCGGCGTATTTTCTGCAACAAAAAACCTTACAAACAAATTCGGCTATGAGCGAGTATTTAATTCACCGTTGGCAGAGGCAAGCATAGCCGGTGTATCAATAGGAATGGCGCTTGCGGGATTAAAGCCCTGTGTTGAAATTCAGTTTGGTGATTACATTTGGCCCGCATTTATGCAGATTCGTGATGAGCTTGTGATGTACCGATATCGATCCAACAATCATTACGAAGCACCTGTTGTTATCCGCGTTGCGGTTGGCGGATTTATTCGCGGAGGATTATATCATAGTCAAAATATTGAGGCTTTCTTTTCTCACATGCCCGGCTTACTAATTGCGTATCCTTCAAATGCGGCTGACGCAAAAGGTCTGCTTAAAACTGCCTTAAGATTGAATGATCCAGTGCTATTCCTTGAACACAAAGGGTTGTATCGCCAAAGTCATTCCACAGTTCCTGAACCGGATAAAAATTACCTTCTGCCATTTGGTAAAGCAAATATTATTGAGGAAGGCGAGGATGTATCAATTATAACTTACGGCTACATGGTTCACGAAACAAAATTTGCGGTTAAAAGATTGCGGGATGAAGGATTTAATCCTGAAGTGATTGATATTAGAACAATTAATCCGTTAGATACTGAAACAATTTTCAAATCCGTAAAGAAAACCGGGAAGGCAATTGTTATTCATGAAGACAGTTTAGCAAGCGGCTTCGGTGCGGAAATAGCTTCGCAAATTAGCGACGGCTGTTTTGAATATTTGGACGGACCCGTGAAAAGACTTGGAGCTGCTGATACTCCGATTGCATTTCATCCAAAATTGGAAAAAGAAATTTTACCGAATAGAGAAAAAATTTATGATGTTGTAAAAGAATTATTGAATTATTAAGTGAAATTTTACCCAGGAGAAAATAAATGAAAGTGGATGTAATAATGCCCAAGATGGGTGAAAGCATCAACGAAGGAACCTTAATTAAATGGCATAAGAAAAAAGGCGATACGGTTGAAAAGGATGAAATAATTTTTGAGATAAGCACAGATAAGGTTGATACGGAAATTCCGAGTCCCGAAAGCGGAGTGTTAGTTGACATAAAAGTTTTTGAGAACGAAACTGTTGAGGTTGACTCGGTTGTTGCAGTAATAGATACAAATTCAAGTGCTGCTGTTGTTGAGGACTCATCGGAAGATTTGCCGGAAGAAGAACCGACTACAACACAAGTCGGCGGGGATTTAATCGATATACCTATGCCGAAAATGGGCGAATCAGTTATGGAAGGAACTATAATCAAATGGCATAAAAAAGTTGGTGATAAAGTAAACGTTGATGAAATCATTTACGAAATAAGCACAGATAAAGTTGATACGGAAGTACCCTCACCGGTTGAAGGCACATTGGCCGAAATTATTGTTCAGGAAAATGAAACTGTTGAAGTTGATACTATCGTAGCACGCATCTCAACTTCCGGGGGATTAGTTGTACCGAAGAAAGCAGCGGAACCTGTTAAGAAAGTTGAAGAAAAAGTCGTCGAGAGCAAACCGCAAGTTGGGGCAAAAATAGCTAAACATGATTCAAATAAATTTTACTCACCGCTTGTAATGAACATTGCCCGAAAAGAAAATGTAAGCTTTGATGAACTTGAAGGAATTAGCGGAAGCGGAGTTCATGGCCGAGTTACAAAGAATGATATTCTAAAATACATTGCTGATAGAAAAGAAGGAAAAACTTCAGTGCCGGTTTCATCTAAGAAGGCAGAACCTGCTAAAGCTCCGGTAAAATTGGAAGCTGGTGAAGGAACCAAAATTATTCCGATGGATAATATTCGCAAGCGAATTATGCATCACATGAAAAACAGCCGCGATACTTCAGTTCATGTTTCTGCAATGATTGAAGTTGACATGTCGAAGATCTATAATTTTGTAAAGGCTAACAAAAGTAAATTTGCAAGTGAAGGAATAAAACTTACTTACATGCCGTTCATTTCTTATGCATGTATTCGTGCATTAAAAGAGTTCCCATTAATGAATGCATCAATTGACGGTGAAAATATTGTCGTTAAGAATTACATCAATCTTGGTATTGCCGTTGCTGTTGAACCCAACGGACTAATCGTTCCAAACATTAAAAATGCAGATGAAAAAAATATCCGCGGACTCGCAAAAGCAATTGCTGAGTTAGGACAAAAATCTAAAAACAAAGGATTAGTGCCTGATGATATAGTTGACGGAACTTTCAGCATAACTAACTATGGCGTGTTCGGAACAGAGTTTGGAACTCCGATTATCAATCAGCCTGAAGTTGCAATACTTGGTGTTGGAACAATTGTTAAAAAGCCTGTAGTTGTTGAAGTTGACGGTACCGATTCAATTGCGATAAAACCGATGATGTATTTGTCGCTAAGTCATGATCATAGATTAGTTGACGGCATGCTGGGCGGACAGTATTTGAAATATATGAAAGATACTCTTGAGAACTTTGATACGAGTAGAGTTTAATCAACACGATCGTCAGAAGTTGTTCACAAGAGAGATTCAAAATTCTAATTTAAATTTAATACTTCGCATCTTAATATATTTATATTGACACTATCTTTTAAGTTCATTATTATCAAATTATCTTCAACCTTGAGTGAAACGTTCTGGCATTTTGTATAGAACAGTTTTCTCTCCCACCTTTTTGAGCTTCTCCCAAGGTATTTTTGATCATCACATACTTTTACATAGTTAAATAATTCATTTTTGACAGGGAGGTGATGTAAACTATTCAATGAAATAATCTTCATTAGAGATTTTACTAATTTCTGTTAATTAATTGTTTTAATATTTTATTAATAGGAGTAAAACTATGAAGCGTATATTAAATTTCACTTTCTCTCTACTTTTACTCAGCTTACTATTTGTAAGCTGTAATGATGAACTTGCGCCCACTGCGATAAACGATGAAGCGATCACTCCTCTTTCAAAGGTTATCGTTGATGAGTATTTCTGGGAAATTGTTTTAGATGACGAGGTCCCATTTGTATTGTGTGATGGTGATCTTATGCAATATCATGGTAGTGTGGGGCTCCACCTCAAGGAGAAGACTACGCCATCCGGGAATCTGATCGTGAGGGGCTGGGTCGATTATCATGCATTTGATGGAGTAACATTGGAGAATACTATTACTGGAGCATCATGGATGCTAACGAATGGACATAATCCATTTGGCGAAGTCATCAAGGAGAATGGCTTTTATGTTTTGCATTATCAATGGCATGAGTTTTATGAGAATGAAGATGGGGACAAACTGAGGGTTTTCCTAAAAGGTCACGTGAAAGTAAATCCGGACGGCATTGTGAGTATTGATAGAGAAACTGTTAGGTGTTTCTAAACGTGCACCCGATAGATTGTTGTTGAGAACTAAATATGCAGTATTTATTTTTATTAAATGCAAGCGAGTGATTTTGTAGAAACTAAAAAATGATTTTACTGAAATAAGAACCTGCTGCCTTAATGGTGCTATTGAAATAGCAGCAAGATAAACACTTCCATACTACTGTGGTTTAGTGGTGCCCCCGGTTAAAAGATCGGGGGTTTTTTATGATATTTTTTTAAGAATCTAAAATTCTCTTTACATTTAAGGTATACTAATTTTTTAGTTATAGCATTGAATTTTAATGCTCAAATGAATTAAAGATGCAGCTTTATATTCATTAAAATATTTTACTAATTGGTATTGTTAATTATAAACGTAAAAATTAAACCTTAAACTTAATTACTTAAGAGATAATTGAATATGAGACAAATTTTTAAAGCAGTGTTTTTGGTTCTTTTAATTTACACGATCACGAGTTGTACAGCCACTGATGTATCTATTGACTATGATGAATTTCATGACTTTTCGAAATATTTTACTTACAACATCGTTAAGCCAAAAAAGAATACTGATCAGAATAGTATTTATTTTAATGAATTAAATCAGCGAAGATTTGTTAATTCAATTGATAAGTATTTAGGGCCAAAAGGGTTTGAAAGACCGGATAATGATCAAATTGATTTTTATGTTGTCGTTCATCTTAGATTTGATAAAAAATTAGATATAACAAGCTACGGTTATAAGTATTATCCTTTCAGCGGTTATCAAGAAAGATATATTCAAGCGCGTGTATATCAAAAAGGGTCGATCATCTTAGATATTGTTGATAAAGCAAATTATTACCTAGTTTGGCGTGCTGTAACAGAGGGAGTATTAAATGAATCTGACAAACCTGATAAGGTTATTGATAAAACTATAGGTAAAATGCTTAAGAATTTTCCTCCAGCGAAATAAAATTCAAGAACCTAACATTTTAATTATTTCAATAAAATTTATTTTTCGGAAGTTAGCGATACAGTAATTGGAATTTTTGAATCGTACATTTTATGTTCCACAACATTTGATGGCAGACTATACCCATTTTCTAATAATAAATCTTTTACTTCACGAATGATCTGACTTCTGATTGGATGTCCTAAAGTATCAGCTTTTTCTGTTTTTGATTTAAGTATATCTATCCAAAATAAAACCTTAATATCAATACTGCTTACTCCAATATTTTCCACAACAACATTTGCAGGCGGATTGGTAAGAATTTGTTCTCTGTCCTTTAGTTTATTAAGGATCAACTTTCTTACTTCCTCAATATCTGCTTCGGTTGCCAAACCAACAACAAAGTCCATTCGTAAAAGACCATCCTTTGTGAAGTTTATTAAAGAGGATTTAATTATTGATGAATTAGGAATGTAAATGTCTCTGCCGTCTACAGTTCTTATGTGAGTAGTTCTAATTTCTAAATTTTTAACAGTGCCCTTATAATTATCTGCTTCTATAATATCGCCAATGTTAAAAGGTCTGTTGATTGCCAGCAGTATGCCTGCGAGAAAATTTTCGGCAATATCCTTAAAGGCAAAACCAATTATAATTGCAGAAATTCCGGCTCCGGTAAGTAAACTAGCTGCAAATGTACCAAAACCGAGAACATGCAGTGCAGCTAATACTCCAAATAAATATATTATCCATTTGCCTACCTGTGCAATAAAGCCAGCCAGCAAAATATCTTTTATTCTGCTTTTAATTCTTTTAATAAAAAAACTATAAAATAATTTACCCAATAAAATTACTGCAATAAGAATTACTAATGCAGATATTAAATTGGGTGTTTTATCAAGTAGGTTATTTAAAAAAGCAGTGAACGATTCACTTAGTGTTGCATACATATTTGGATCCAAATTAATTTAAAACTTAAGAGAATGTGAATATACTATATTTTATATAAATAATTATTGGTCCTTTTCAGTCAACAAATGAGAAACATTTCATCCAATACATTACAAATAATATTAATACGAATATTTAAAAAAATTAAAAAATAGTGAGAGATTACCAAAGTAAAACAAAGCTTCTAGCGAGTTTTCCAAAATAAGTAATATAAAAATATTAAATTTTCGTGAAATCATTTCAATTACAAGACTTAATAACACTTAGGTATAAAATGAATAAATTCTTAATTATGTTTTTACTGTCCCCAATATTATTACAAGCCCAAATAATTACCAACTGGCAAACGCTGCCAAACGCACCTTTCGGATCAAGAATTAATGATGCCTCATTTATTGATGAAAATTATGGATGGGTTGTCCGCGGTGCTGGTGAAGGGTTTAGAACAACAGATGGCGGAGATACCTGGGATGTAATGCTGAACAGCGATTCTACATTTTGGCGAAGCGTAACTTTTGCGAATAAGAATTTAGGCTTTGCAGGAAATTTAGGACCCGATGAATACGGCGGATCGCAGATTACGGACCCCAATTTAATTTACAGAACATCAGACGGCGGTGAGAACTGGGCGCCGATTAACAATATCAGCGGTGAAACCGGCAGGGGAGTCTGCGGTATGCATGCACTTGATAGCTTAAATGTTTTTGCCGTGGGCAGAGTTCGCGGACCAAGTTTTTTTATGAAGAGCACTGATGGAGGACTAAGCTGGACTTCAACAAATATGAGTTTCTTATCAGCCGGATTGGTCGATGTTCATTTCTTCACACCCGACAGCGGCATTGCAGTTGGGTTATCAAATGCCGAGCATTTTTTATCAAGCGGAGTAGTGCTTTTTACATCCGATGGCGGAAGCACATGGACGCAAAAATATTTGTCAAGCAGGCAAGGGGAGTGGGCATGGAAGATTTCCTTTCCATCAAGAAATACTGGCTACATTTCTTTACAGCGGAATGTTGGTTCACCTGTGAATTTTATTAAAACTACCGACGGCGGAAATACCTGGTTTGAAAAACAATTTTTTGAAACTGCATATTATGTGCAGGGAATGGGTTTTGCAAATGATACACTCGGCTGGATTGGAGGCAATAGTTCACAAACCACATATCAAACTACCGATGGCGGTGATTCATGGTCACCTGCAAATTTCGGGACGAGGATCAATAGATTTTATTTTGTGAATGAACTTTTAGGATATGCCGGCGGACAAACGGTTTATAAATACACCGGGCAGGTTGTTACATTGATTGATGATATACTAAAACCAAATGGATTTTCACTTTCACAAAATTATCCTAATCCTTTTAATCCAACAACAAAAATAAAATTCACAATTCCTAATCTTACTCCAATCGAAGGAGGAACAAACAACGGAATACTATATGTAACATTAAAAATTTACGATACTCTTGGCAAAGAAGTTATGAAAGTTGTTAATGAACAGATGCGACCGGGAGAAAATGAAATTGAAATTTATGCTGGCGATTTAGCCTCAGGGGTATATTATTTTCAGCTTCAAGCAGGCACCTTTGTTGACAGTAAAAAAATGATAGTGCTGAAATAATAGAGGAGGTAAATCGATCAATTATTTATAAATAATTTATAATTTATTAAAGTTTAAGACTTCGCATCTTAATATATTTTTATTGACACTATCTTTCAAGTTCACTATTATAAATCACATTCCAACCTTGAGAGAAACGTTCTGACTAAAGTGTAGAACTTTCTCTCCCAAATTTATTGGGCTTCTCCCAAGGCGATTTTAGTAAAGTTATTAAAATAATAAAATGGATTTTTTAATTCGTTATTTGAATTTGCAATTTCTGTTTTTATAACGAAATCAATTAGTTCTAAGCAATTGTTTAATGAAATAAAATTAATTATTAAAAGGAGGACATGCCTATTGAACATCTAATTAAAATTATGTGTTTACCACAGCTTTGTGGTTTTCACGATTTATTTGTTTTGTATTCATAATTCGTATTACTTTTTATTGATAACGTTTTTATTTGTAAGATTACCGCTATGATTTAATGTAATCAAAATTGCCTCTCAGTGCTGTGAGTAAACCATAATGCAGCTTTTACTCCGATCAAGAATTAAAAAGTAAATTTATTTACACAAAATGGGAGGCCAAATGTTTAAAAAATTATTAATAATTATTTTTCTGATTAGTATTAATATAAGTCTACTTGCCCAAGTGAACGGCATAATTGAAGTTGTTTCCGGCAAGAAAGTATTGACAATTTGGGGAACTCATCAAGAAAGAGGATTTGCTCACGGATATATTGCTGGCGAAGGATTTAAAACTATTTTCGATGATTTTTTTGTCAATGAAGTATGTGTGGGTTCCGTGAATATTTATAAAGATTTAAGAAAATATTTTACAAGTAATTTTTCGATTGAAAAAAAATATCTAAAAGAAGCGTCTGCTTTTATTGAAGGAATGCTAAAAAGCGGAGTGAGTTTAAATAATCCGATTCTTGAAAAAGATATAGATGCTACTGATGTGCTAATGTTTTCTGCTTTGCCCGATCTAAATCAAATTGTAAATAGGAATAATAAAATAGAATTAGGTTGTGCTAGTATGTCTAATTGGGGAAGCAGCACAATTGAGGATCCGTTATTGGGAGGTCACTTAATTATTACTAGACTATTGGATTGGAGTACTAATGCGGCTCTTAAGAATAATCATTTACTCATTGTAAATATTCCTACGGAAAAAGATGAACAGAAGTGGATTTCAATTGCTTTCTCAGGTTTTCTTGGTTCATTATCTTCAATCAATGAGTCTAGTGTTGCAGCTTTTATGAATGGATGTAATACAACTGCTATAACCAATGAAGAAGAATTTCACCCGATTCTTCTCTCTGTAAGAAATGGAATTGAAATGGATGATTATAATCATGATTCAAAGAACAACGCTGTCGATGTTTTATGGGCAGTGCAAAATAATAGTCGATCTTGCGGCGCAATTATTCATGTAGTCAAAGATGAAGGATTGAATTCAAATCCAGTAATAATTGAATGTGATAATCAACATGGTATATTTGTTCGAAGTAATTCCAGTGATACATCCATTCCGGCTAACCATTTAATAGCAACAAATCACTTCAGAGGTCTTTGTTCTTCAGTCACATGCTATCGGTATATTGGAATCATGAATTCATTGAAAGATGATTACAATATCTCGCCAGAAAGAAGTTGGAAAATCTTTCAAAGATGTGCTTGTTTAAACACAAACCTTCATGCAATACAATATATTCAATCGGCGAATCAAATAAGGTGGGCTGCTTCTAAAGAAGGAAGTTTAGCGATAATGCAGGAACCTACCAAGTTCAACATTCAAGATCTATTTGTTTTGCCTAATAGAGTTATATCTGATGCAGAAGAATATAAAAATCTCAATTATATAATCCGTCAAAATTATCCTAATCCGTTTAATCCTACAACAGCAATGAGTTTTAAAATTCCTAAAAATGAACATGTAACATTAAAAGTTTTTGATATCCTTGGGAATGAAATAGAATTATTAGTAGATGAAGAAAAAGCAGCCGGAACTCATGAAGCCCAATTTGATGCCGACAATCTTCCAAGCGGGGTTTATTTATATAAATTAACAGTCGGAGACTTTGTAAAAACAAAAAAGATGTTACTACTGAAATAATGAGTAAGGGGCTTATGCCCCTTGCTTATTTTTATTTGCTGTTTCTAGTGAATACTTCCAAATCCGGCTTTATTTTTTATTGCATTTCTTTTCTTACTCTCATTTATAAGTTTTCTTGTTTTCTATCATTTGGTATCGTAGGTAATCTTCAAATAGAATTTATTTAGCGATAATCTTTTATAATTTTTTGACAACATTATGACATCACAATATTCTCTATAATATAAGTTAAAGCTGCATCAGTCTTCAGCCGAAAAATTAGATGTATAATTGATCAAAAAATATGTAGGAGGAAAAATGAGACCATCAATATTAAAAGTTGTTTTTTCAATTATTGTAATTACATTAAATTCAGGTTATTTATCCGCCCAGAATTTTCTTTTTCAGGAATTACCGAAGCAAAACACTCAGATAAATTTTCATTTTATGCGACCTACTTTTAATAGAAATGTAGATTTATCAGCGCTTTCAGGCATATATGATATTTCAGTAAATGTTCCGTTAAATGAATCATTAAATTTAATTGGTTCGCTTCCTTTCTTAATAATGAAGTCGGGAGACAGAGATAGTGAGAGTGGACTTGGAAATTTATTCTTAGCTATCCAAATTCACAAATCTTATAAAGATTATAATGGTTCGATTGTAACACTTGGTATAGCCGCCCCGACAGCTGATGAAGAAGTCGGGCTTCTTGGTTTATTCACTGATTTCAATGGCTTCCACAAGTATGCACCCAATACACTCACAATTTTCACGAACTATGCATATCATGCGCTTTTGAACGAAGGTATAAAACTCGGCGTGGAAGTTGGACCAAATATTTTCATTCCAACAAAGGGGGAATCAGAGATTGAAATATTTTTGAATTATGGATTAACCGCTGGAGTCCAAATAGAAAATTTTGCTGTATTTACAGAATTAATAGGTCTTGCAATAATTACTCAATCAACGGATGATTTTGTAGACCGATTTAATCATTCGTTTGACATTGGTGCGATGTACTTAGGAGGAAGTGTCTCCACCGGATTATATTATAAAATATATATTGAGGAAATGTTAAGTGAATCGATTACTGGAGTTGTTGGCGTTAAATTCTCGGTATCAATGAATTAACTAAATTTTATCTTCTTAGTTTAATTTTGTTCAGTATTAATGGCTCCTGTAACCGCTGCTAACTCTGCTAAAGGAACTTTATGTTCTCTGCCGCACTTGGGGCATTTTACTTGGGACTGTTTGAACCCGGGAGGAAACTTTAGTCTTAATCCGCATACACAGGCGAGAAAAACATAGCCGTTTACATTCATCATTAAATCACCCAGTTCACGTTGAGTTTTTTTCTTACTCAATTTTTTATCTTCGGCAGATTTTTCTCTCAGACTAACCTTCTCAGCTTTTTTTGTTTCCGAGGTAGGAATAATATTCGTAGCTCTATTTTTTGTTTTGTTGAATGCAAGTTGGTAATCCAAATAACTTGCGCCGCCTGACATATTTCTTAGTATTTTTATTCTCTCACTAATTGGCGGGTGAGTGCTAGTTAAATCAGAAAGTTTCATCCCGGTTTTGTTTAATGGATTTACAATAAACAATCCGGCGGTAACTTTGTTGGCAGACTTCAATGTTTGTTTTGTCTCGGAAAGTTTTTCCAATGCCGAGGCTAATCCTTCCGGGTATCGGGTTAATCTGGCACCGCTTGCATCGGCTAAATATTCCCGCTTACGAGATATTGCAAAGTATAACATCTGTGTAAGTATTGGAGATAGAATTGCAAATACTATCGCGACGATCATAATAATCATCTGTGCCTGCCCGCCGCCGGAATCTCGACTTTTATACCTGCTGCCACCACCGAACCACATTCCGCGTAAAAATATTTGCGATATTAAAACAATGCTGCCAAGCATTACACCCGCGAAGGTCATGAATAAAATATCTCTATTTTTTATGTGGGAAATTTCATGAGCAATTACACCCTGCAGTTCATCTCGATTAAGTTTTGTAAGGAGCCCGGCAGTTATAGCAACTGCGCAATTTGAAGGGTCTCTACCAGTGGCAAAAGCGTTCGGAGCTTCATCATTAATTATATAAACCTTTGGCATCTTAGGTAAGCTTGCTGCGATCGTCATCTCCTCGACAACATTGAATAATTGAGGATGGACTTTTTTACTTACCTCAGTAGCATTGCTGATCTTCAGTAATAATTTACTCCCGGAAAAATAACTAACCGAAGAAAGAATAACCCAAAGTAGAATGGCAAATATTAATCCTATAGCAAATCCGCCTTCGCCAAAAAAATATGCACCTACAAGCGAGCCGAGTAATAAGAGTATCATACCAATTAACAAAAATAGAAAAACAGATTTTCGTTGATTAGCCCTAATTAATTCCCACACAAATATAATCCTTTAATTAAAATTTTACTTTTGGAGTTTCGCGTTCAGCAGCATCTTCAACTTCAAAAAATTCATCTTTAACAAATTTGAACATACCGGCAATAATATTTGAAGGAAACATTTCTATTTTGTTATTATAAAAAAGCACTTGATCATTGTAGCTTTGTCGAGCAAATGAAATTTTATTTTCTGTTGATGTTAATTCTTCCTGGAGTGAAAGAAAATTTTCATTTGCTTTTAAGTCAGGGTAATTTTCCACAACTACATAAAACTGCCCCATTGCGCCGCTTAATGAACTTTCCGCTTTTGCCACGTCACCAACACTGCCGGAACTTGCTTTCATTGCTTCGCTTCTGGCTCTTGTAATATTTTCAAGAGTTTCTTTCTCATGTGTCATATAACCTTTTACAGTTTCAATAAGGTTAGGTATCAGATCATGCCTTCGTTTCAATTGCACATCAATTTGCGACCAAGCATTTTTAACTTGGTTACGGAAACGTACAAGTGAGTTATAATTGGAAACAAAAAATATTACAATTACTGCCACTACTACTAGTAAAATAATAAGTACTGTCATTCTTCCTCCGTATTGCTCTGGTTTATATCATGCTTGAAGATTTCGTTAAGTAAAACTAAAATTTTATTTTCTTTTGATGATGCTTCTAAAATTACATCATGCAATTCATTTTCATCGAACCACAATCCATGTCCCTTTTTACACTTATCGATTAGAATTTTCTTGCTTCGCTCAACTTCTATCTTATCCATTTTTTTATAACAAATAGGACACTTCTTTTTCTTTTCGGTAAATTTTTTTGCAGGGGTTAATAAATATGATTTCTCTAAATTACTGTTGTTCTCTAACAGCAATTCCAATTCACCGGAATCGAGCCAAATACCTTTGCATGAAATACAATAATCGATTTCAACTTCATTCAGTTCAAGAACAATCATTCCTTCTTTGCAATTCGGGCAGTCCATAAAACTCTATTATTTTTATTAAAATATAATAATTAATTTATTATAAAATATTCTAATCTCAAAAGTAAAGTGATAACTAAAGTTGGAAGGTTTTCAGGTTGCAGATTTGAAGGTTGGAAAGTTGAAAGGTTAAATGATTGTAGGGTGAATGGATGAATGGTTGAATGACTGCATGAATGCCTGATTGAAAGATTACAAGCCTGCCTTTTAGAGGCAGGATTAAAAGATTGCAGCATTAACAATTTTCGATTCTCGATTATTCGATCTACGTCTCAACATTTTCATGTCTCTACTTCTTTACTCCTACACTTCTCAACTCCTATCTTCTAAAAAATCCCACATTTTTTATTCTCCTTAGTTTTTTAGATATTTGTACCATTAAAATTAGAAAGAGAGTGTAAGTCTTGTTAAATCTGCATCAAAGAAATTTTAAAGAAAAAGTTGAAGAAGAGAAAAAAGAGTTAGGCAAGAGACCCGATTGGTTAAAAATAAAATTGCCGACAGGTGAAAATTATAAAGAAGTACTCTCTTTGATGCGTAAATCCAAACTGAACACAGTTTGTGAAGAAGCAAGATGCCCAAACCTTGCCGAATGCTGGAGTGCACGTACAGCTACTTTTATGATACTCGGTGATACCTGCACACGGAGCTGCGGTTTTTGTAATGTTAAGCTTGGAATGCCTAACGAACTTGATTTAGATGAGCCGCGAAGAGTTGCTGAATCAGTTGAGCAATTAGGATTAAAACACGTTGTAATTACATCAGTCAATAGAGATGAACTAAATGACGGGGGCGCGGGAATATTTGCAGAATGTGTGCGCCTAATAAAAGAAAGAATGCCCGAATGTACAGTTGAAATTTTAATCCCGGATTTTAAAGGCGAAGAACATGCATTTGAAATAATAATGAATAACCCTCCCAATATTCTTAATCATAATCTTGAAACTGTGAATAGGCTTTACCATGCAGTGCGTCCGCAGGCTAAGTATCAGAGAAGTTTAGATTTAATTACCTGGTTCAAGAAAAAAGGCTTAAGAACAAAAAGCGGTATTATGGTTGGCATTGGTGAACAAAAAGATGAAGTTATTGAATTGATGAAAGACTTAAAAAATGCTGGCTGCGATATTATGACAATCGGACAATATTTACAACCCACCAAAAACCACCTTCCCGTTGATCGATATGTAACTCCGGATGAGTTCAAATACTATCATGAAGAAGGAATGAAAATGGGATTCAAAGCGGTAGAATCTGCCCCTCTTGTAAGAAGTTCCTATCACGCTGAAAAACATGCGTAATTTCTATAGTAAAACAGACTAAAATCTAATTAAATAGAAATTCCTCTGGTCTGGAATAATAATTGTGAGTTAGAACACAACAACCACAAATATACAGGGATAGCTGTATGAAATTTAGATTTTACATTTCATTTTTGATCACATTTGCCATAGTCAATTCTTTTTTATCCGCACAAAGCAACAAGACAATATCCTTAAAAACTGCTCGAGTTGATAAAGAAATGAATTTTTATGAGATTCAAAAAAACTTTAATGAATATTGGGCTACGAAAGAAGTTAAAAATGGATACTATAAAGAGAATGGAATTGAAACTAAGGCACCCGGCTGGAAATTACAGAAAAGATGGGAGTGGTTTTGGGAACAGCGAATTGATTTAACTACCGGGGAATTTCCCAGTACAAATTCTGCAATTGAATATGAAAAAATTAAAAACAGCTTTTCAAAAACATCAGCATTGAATGAAAACTGGGTAAATCTCGGTACAAGCAGTTCAACCGGAGGTTATGCGGGTATTGGCAGAATTAACTGTGTGGCTTTTCATCCTTCAGATAATAACACATTTTGGGTAGGAAGTCCTTCCGGTGGTATTTGGAAAACAACAAACGGCGGTACAGGCTGGACTATAATAAATAACAATGAAACTGTTCTTGGAGTTAGTGATATTGCAATCCCGAGTGATTATGCGACATCAAATACATTATACATTGCTACAGGAGATAGAGATGGGGGAAGTATGTGGTCTCTCAGCGGGGGGCAGGCGGCTGATAATGTAAGCATTGGCGTACTAAAATCTACTGACGGCGGTGCAACTTGGAATACTACCGGGCTTTCGTTTACAAACTCAACCGGCTCTAAAATTTTTAGATTGTTAATTCACCCATCAAATAACAGTATTCTTTTTGCCTCTACAACCAGCGGTATTTATAAAACGACGGATGCCGGAAATAGTTGGGCAGTAAAAACCGTAAATCAATGGATAGATATGGAATTTAAACCGGGTGATCCTTCTGTCATGATCGCCTCTACGATAGCTGGCTACGGAAACGCATATATTAATCGTTCAACTGATTCTGGAGAAACTTGGTCATTTTATCAAGCTGTTGCAAGTGCGGGAAGATCTGAAATTGCAGTTTCATCAGCTAGTCCAACAACAGCCTATTTATTGGTCAGTAACACTTCCGGCGGATTAAAGGGAGTTTACAAATCCACAAACAGCGGTGCAAGTTTTAGTCAGGTAAACACTAATACAACTCAAAATATGCTTGGCTATTACAGCAATGGTTCCGGTGGTACGACAGGTCAAGGCGGTTATGATCTTTGTATTGCAGCCTCGCCGACAAATGCAAATACAGTTTTTATTGGTGGAGTAAACACCTGGAAATCAACAGATGGCGGAGTAACTTGGGCTATTAATAATATGTGGACAAGTTATAGCGGATATAATTTTGTTGGTGCACCGGAAGTCCATGCTGATAAGCATGTATTAGCATTTCAAAATGGTACGACATTATTTGAAGGAAATGACGGTGGAATTTATAAAACTACTAATGGTGGAACCAGCTGGACAGATTTATCTAATGGATTAGTTATAAGTCAACTTTATAGAATTGGAGTTTCACAATCAAATTCCGCAACCGTATTAACCGGTTTACAAGACAATGGTTCCAAACTTTTTAACAGCGGATTTTGGTCTGATGTAAAAGGCGGGGACGGTATGGAATGTATTGTTGATTATTCTAATTCTAATTATATGTATGCAACTTATGTTCGCGGACAAATTTCCAGAAGTACGAATGGGGGATTATCATTCCCAACGGATATTTCAGCAAATATAACCGGAGGACAGCCAACGGGAGCTTGGGTTACTCCTTATGTTATTAGCCCAACAAGTAGTTCAACGCTTTTTGCAGGTTATGATAGAGTTTGGAAAACTACTAATAGAGGTACCAATTGGACAACCGCTTCACAAGTATTGAGTTCCTCAACAAAGCTGCGATCATTGGCTATTGCTCCATCAAATAGTAGCTACCTTTACACAGCGGCTCAATCTAATATGTGGAGGACAACAAATGGCGGATCAACAAATTGGACTACTGTAACATTGCCGGCAGGAGTAACAACAAGCGTAACATATATTGCAGTTCATGCGACAAACCCTAATAAAATTTGGATAACTTTTGGCGGTTATACAAGCGGTGCAAAAGTATATGAATCAACTAACGGTGGTGCCTCATGGACAAATATTTCTTCCGGATTGCCGAACATTCCAATAATGAGTATAGTGCATTACAAGAGTATAACTGATAGAGATATTTTATTTGTCGGAACGGACCTTGGTGTTTATGCTAAAGATGGAGCGAATCCTTGGGCAGCTTATAATACAAACTTGCCGAACGTTGTTGTAACCGAATTAGAAATATTTTACAACACAGGCGGCGGAGCTGATAAACTTAGAGCAGGCACTTATGGAAGGGGATTATGGGAAACTGAAATCTTAGCACCTCTTCCGGTTGAGTTAACTACGTTTGAAGGAAATGCAAATTTCGATAAAATTATTTTGGTTTGGCAAACAGCAACAGAGTTGGAGAATTATGGATTTGAGATTCAAAGAAATAGTATTGACTCAAAAGCTTCAATTGAAGATTGGGAAAACATAGGATTTGTTAAAGGTCATGGAAGTTCTAGTTCTCCAAAATCCTATTCATTTGCCGACATAAAAATTTTAGGCGTAGAAAAGTATTTCTACAGACTTAAACAAATTGATAATGACGGTACTTCCACTTTTTCTAAAGTTATTGAAGTTGACGCGCCGATTGTTAACTCATTTAGTTTGGAACAGAACTTTCCAAATCCGTTTAACCCTGCAACTCGAATTAAATTTGCAATCCCAACTGAGAGTAGTGTTAAGTTGGTGGTCACTAATCTGCTTGGGCAAGAGGTTGATGTGATTGTTGATGAAATAATATCAGCGGGAAATCATGAGGCTGTTTGGAATGCTTCAAATGTTTCCTCTGGGATTTATTTCTATACATTATCTGTGACATCAAAAGATAATTTGCAGAACTATTCCAACACGAAAAAGATGATTTATTTAGAGTAATAAAAGTGATAATAGTTGAACCCAAAAAGCCGGCAAATGCCGGCTTTTTAATATCAATTTTGGGGTGTTAAATTATTTGAGGAGGATCATTTTTTTTGTTTCTAAAATTTTCCCATCAACTTCTAAAGAGTAAAAATAAATTCCGCTCGGGAATTGAGTTGCATCAAATTCATAATTATGAAGTCCGGCAGTCAGTTGATCACTAACAATTGTGATTGCAGATTCACCAAGCACATTTAATACTTTTAGCTTTACTTTCGCTTCGTTAGGTAAAGTAAATTGAATATTCGTTAGAGGGTTAAACGGATTGGGATAATTTTGAGTCAACTCAAATTTTTGAGGTGAAGAAAAATTAACTTCTATCACATTTGAATATTCAAATGTCCCATCATTATCAATTTGTTTTAACCTATAATGATAGGTGCCCGAAGAAATTTTACTATCAACAAAAGAGTATTCTTTCGGTGAGTTTGAATTTCCAAATCCTTCAACAAATCCGATACTTTGCCAAGTAATTGAGTTTGCAGACCTTTCAATCTCAAATCCGTAATTATCAATTTCTGTTGCTGTTTGCCATTTTAGACTTATACTATTGTCGACTACTTTAGCTGTAAAGCCATTAAGTTCAACAGGAAATGGTGTTTCATTTGATGCTGCAAAAGCATCAAGTTTACCATAACCCCAAGTATCGTTTGGTACAAATCCGGTTCCTGACATGCTTGCACTGTTTTGAATTGCATCATAAATTTGCTGAGGTGTTGCACCCGGGGTTTTATCTAATAACAATGCACCGGCGCCAGCGGCAATAGGGCAAGCCATACTTGTGCCTGTCATCACATAATAGTTTGCGTTTCCTGCCCCCGTTGTTCCATCATTATCAATCCAACCGGAATTTGGGCTTGTCAAAACATCTGTATCCCTAACAGATATTATTGCAGAACCCGGGGCAGTTATATCTGGTTTTACAACACCGCCATTTACTCTTGGACCTCGGCTAGAATATGGGGCAATGCCTTCCAAAATAAATGACGAACCATACCAATAAGGTCCTGAACCATCAGATGCAATCCACAAATCCCTTGAAACATACGATCCAACTGCGAATCCATCATCGGCTGAAGCTGGTTGTCCAATCGTATAAAAGGGATCAGGACTGGCAAATGATAGAAGAGGTGTGGTTAGTCTATGAAAATAGATGTGATAAAATTGGGAATTGGGAGAATTATTAACAACCTTAATGTAGTATGTGCCTGCTGCTACGGTAAAATCATACCAAGCATATTTCGATTCAGTACCTCGAATACTTTCTGTTGTTAGGTTTTGTGTAACATTAGTAGTGTATTTGACTTGTGATGGATTATAAAATTCAAGAAACAAATCATTATGAGTTCCCAATCCGTCGTCCCAAACCAAATTGAATGAGAGTCCGGTTCCCGAACTAGCGTTAATTGCAATAAAGCTTGTTGAACTAACGGCTGCAACAGTTCCCGAATAGTGTTGACCATCAGCGGCGGAATTACCAGCTGAAAGAAAAAATGGAACTCCTTGTGAATAAACCCAATCAACCTTTTGTTCTGTTGCTGAACTACCATCATGATGTGCGTACCAACCGCCATAACTCATGGATAAAACATCTACATCATAAATGTTAACAGCAGCATCCATAGCTGCTATCATGGCTGTTGAGCTAGCGCTTGAACTAGCATCGCCGCCAATCTTTAAAAAAGTTAAATTTGCATCTGGGGCTGAACCCTTAAATGGGGTGGTTCCATTTCCTTCATCAGAACGACCAATTGAATTGATTCCGCGAGCTAAAACTGTACCTGTAACATGTGTGCCGTGTCCAGAAGTAATATTTTCAACGTTTGGATCAATTGTAGGAAAGCTTGAATAATCCATCCTTTCGAAGGATGCCGGGAACTCAGTGCCATCATAGTAAGTATCAATTCCCGAGTCCAGCACACCTACCTTCACTCCGGTTCCATCATACCCATCCGCCCAGACATCATCCGCATTAATAGCAATACCACCAGCATTGTTATGAGGAAAGTTCTCATATTCACCGGTATCAATTTTTTTTATAAAATTTAAAGCCATTGTCTCTGACAATTTATCAACCGGCATTCTAGCAATGAAAAATCCATATGGATGATTTTTTAAAGGGGGAGTCCACACATTTAAAAAACATTCTACATTAAGATTGTTAAGCGAAGCAATATTTTCAACAGTTGGATAATCCGTCATATAAATTACTACAAGTTCATTTGCTTTCTCCTTACTAAGTAATCCCCTCTCATAGAGGTATATCTTTTCACTTAGGTTTTGAATTAATTTTCCGCTTAATATTTTGCTTTCCAATTCAATCGGAATTGATATTAAATCCTCTTGACTCAGAAGAATACTTTGTTTTGATAAATCCAGAATCTCTTGATAACCAACTCTTGTTAATTGCTGTGCAAAAAATATTGAGAGGGCTGAGAAAGAAATTAAAAATATTAGGTATTTTTTCATAATAGCACCTTTAAATTGGTCATTTAATTTGGTAGTAATTATTTATAGAAAAAATTATTACAACAATATTTCAAACTAGTGCAGAATCAAGAATTTTACAGCTATAAAAATTGGAAGAGAAAATATTAGAATTGATGAGTTATAAATAACTTACATATTTACAATAAAACTGTCAATAAAATAATCATACATGTTGTATTAAATTAAATCCCTTATCTAAAATATGTTAACCTTTCAACTTATGCAGAATTGGAAAGTAATCTCGATTTTTATTAAATTAATTTTTATTAAGATATAGGTATGCTAAAATAGTCTAAAATTCTCATGCAATATTTTCTTTTCTCATTACTAATAAGATTTATTGTTGCAAAAAGATATTTGGTCTAATTAATTATTTGAAAAATTGACTTAGTTAAACTTAATCAAAGAATTTTATAGAAAAATATTTTAGGGAATTTAGGGATAAATGGCATAGTTCTTTCATATAAGGTTGTTCAAAAAATAATTTAAGTGATTATGAACGTAGCAAAAAAAATAGTTTTAAATTTTCAAATTCTCATCAACATTTTACTAATTGGTAAAAACCTTTAAACAAAGGCTGCATTATATGTGCAGCCTTTTTGATTTTAAATACAAAATGAGGTTAGATTATGGCAAAAGTTAAAGGCGATATTATAATTGACATCGAAAAATGTAAAGGATGTGAATTATGTATTGAGGCTTGTCCGCAAGGAACTCTTGAAACCTCCCGCCAGGTTAATCAAAAAGGGTATTTGTACATTGTTAAAGTAGAGGACAATTGCACCGGGTGTACTAGTTGTGCGTTAGTTTGTCCCGAAGGCGGAATTACTGTTTATCGTAAAACAGAAAAGAAAAAAGTTGAAATAGCAAAAATAACTAATGTAACTAAAGACATAACAGTAACGGTGAAAGAATGAGTGAACTTAAATTGATGAAAGGAAATGAAGCATTAGCCGAAGCTGCTATCCGTGTGGGAGCTGATGCTTATTTTGGGTATCCGATCACTCCGCAGTCGGAAGTTTTAGAATATCTTAGTAGAGAAGCACACGCAAGAACAGGAATGGTTGTTCTGCAGGCAGAGAGTGAAGTTGCATCAATAAATATGGTTTATGGTGCTGCCGGTACAGGCAAAAAAGTTTTTACTTCTTCTTCAAGTCCTGGTATGAGTTTAATGCAGGAAGGCATTTCGTACATTGCCTGTGCAGAATTACCTTGCCTACTTGTAAATGTAAATCGCGGCGGTCCCGGTTTGGGCACAATTCAGCCCGGTCAAGGTGATTATTTTCAGTCGGTAAAAGGCGGCGGACACGGTGATTACAAAATGATCGTTCTTGCTCCATCAACTGTGCAGGAAATGGCAGATTTTGTAAAACTTGGTTTTGAATTAGCATTTAAATATCGCAACCCTATTTTAATTTTAACCGATGGCGCTCTTGGTCAGATGATGGAAAAGGTTGAACTTTTTCCTCAGCAGGATAGAACTTTTGAAGATCTTGGTTGGAATATTATTGGAAGAAGCAATGGCAGAGACAGTAATGTTATTACTTCGCTACATCTGAAAGCTGACCAGATGGAAGAAATAAATATCCATCTTCAGAAAAAATATAGAGAAATGGAAAAGAATGAAATAAGATTCGAAGCCGTTGGCTGTGATGATGCTGATTATATAATTGTAGCTTACGGATTGGTTGCAAGAATTTGTCAGAAAGCTGCTGAGCTTGCTCGCAATAAGGGAATTAAGGTTGGTGTTGTTAGACCAATTACACTTTTTCCATATCCAGCAGAAGTATTAAACAAATATGCCGATAAAGTTAAAGGAATGTTCGTTGTTGAAATGAATGCCGGACAAATGTTAGAGGATGTTAAACTTTCTGTAAACGGCAAAGTGCCGGTTGGATTTCACGGAAGGATGGGAGGCGTTGTTCCCCAGCCGGAAGAAATTCTTGAAAAGTTTGAAGAGAAATTTTTAGGAGGTTCAAAATGAATGAAAAAACTATGTTAGATGACCAGCATTTTGAACAGATCATTGCTGAAGAAAGTGTCTGCACAAATGAAAATAAAATTTACGCAGCACCGCTCGATGCACTCTATGATACGCCAATGCATTACTGTCCTGGCTGTGGTCATGGGGTAGTGCATAGATTACTTGCAGAAGTAATTGAAGAGATGGGAATTATTGGTGACATTATTGGTGTTGCCCCTGTAGGCTGTTCCGTTCTTGCTTATAATTATCTAAATATTGATATGTCTGAAGCCGCTCATGGTAGAGCATCCGCAGCTGCAACTGGAATAAAAAGAGTGCTTCCTGAAAAATATGTTTTTTCATATCAAGGTGATGGCGACTTAGCTGCTATCGGCACTGGTGAAACAATTCATACATGTAATCGTGGCGAAAATATTTTGATCCTGTTTATTAATAATGGCATTTACGGAATGACAGGTGGACAAATGGCCCCAACTACTTTACCGGGAATGAAGTCAACAACTTCTCCTTTTGGAAGGGATGTTGAAACAATGGGGGCTCCACTGAAAATGACTGATTTAGTTGCCCAACTTCCAGGTACTTCATATGTAACTCGTCAGTCTGTTCACAAACCGGGTAATGTTCGTAAAACGAAAAAAGCAATAAGACAAGCTTTTGAATATCAGAAAGAAGGCAGCGGTACTTGTTTTATAGAAGTGGTTTCAAATTGCCCGTCCAACTGGAAAATGACACCGGTTCAATCAAACAAATGGATGGAAGAAAATATGCTTCCGTTTTATCCTCTAGGCGATTTGAAAAAACCAAGCGGAAAGGAGAAATAATATGAATGAAGAAATAATAATTGCCGGATTCGGCGGTCAGGGCGTTCTTTCCATGGGAATGATTTTATGCTACGCCGGTATGATTGAAAATAAAGAAGTAAGCTGGATGCCATCATACGGACCAGAGATGCGCGGGGGAACAGCAAACTGTATTACAATTGTAAGTGATTCAAAAATATCCTCACCGATCATTTCTATGTTCGATACAGTAATTGCACTTAACCAGCCTTCCGTTGATAAATTTGAGGAAGCAGTTAAACCGGGCGGATTATTAATTTATGAATCAACAAATGTTATCAATCCGCCAACAAGAACTGATATTGAAATTATTGGAATTGAGGCAACATCTGAAGCCGCAAAAATGGAAAATACAAAAGTACTTAACATGATTATGCTTGGTAGTTTTCTGCAGAAAAAACCAATAATTTCTCTTGATAATATCCTTAAAGGACTTACACAGGTTCTTCCCGAAAGATATCACCATTTGCTGCCGCTAAATGAAAAAGCATTAAGAAAAGGAATGGAACTCGCTGAAGCTGACAAGGCTTCGGTATAAATTCAGTTTTAATATCTTTTTTTGAGAAGCCCGTAAAATTAATTTATATTTACGGGCTTCATTATGTTAAAGAAAAATTATACATTGAAAGTCCGTTTATTTTACATTGTTCTATTTGAACAATATTTATATTTTTGGTTAACTATTAATAATATTGAATTGAATGAATAATTTTGTTAAAGTTTTAATTGCCACACTAACCCTTGCCTCACTGCTTAGTGCATCCGACGAAAAAAGATTCCAGAAAACTCTAGAAGACGATAACTCAAAATTTACAGACGTTGGCAACATTGCAATAACCATTACCAACTTTGGGGTTTATGGTCATGCATTCAGTCTTTGGCCCCAGCAGCCCAACTGCGAGTATCCGATAGGCAGCGGGATTGAACATATTTATGACGGCGGTTTGTGGGTAGGCGGATATAAATTCGATGGTTTCAGACCGACTGACTCACTAAAATTAAACTTTAATGGTCCCTTTGTTACGACTGGTGCAACTGACCCTGTGGATGGAGAAAATGGTGTTGAGTTCACAACTGTCGCTTCTTCAGTTGTTAGAGAGAGATCTTCCAAAATTGAATCAGCTTTTTTTGATCCCGCTGCAATTTCTCATCAAGATTTTTATATGGATTTTACAGACACCAATAAGTTTAGTTCAAATGGTGAATTAATTGTCGCACATAATCCGTATGGTATTTCAGTACATCAGGAAACATATGCTTGGGATTTTCCATTCGCCAACTTTTTTGTGATTTTCAATTATTGGATCAAAAACGTTTCTAATAAATATCTCGATAGTGTTTACGTTGGTTTATGGACTGACACTGTTGTAAGAAATACAAATGTAACATCTCCAAGAACAGGTACTGCATTCTTTAACAAAGGTGGAAACGGTTTTAATGATTCGCTTTCCATTGGATATGAATTTGATGCTGCCGGTGATGTTGGTTTTTCTGATAGTTATATTGGAATTCAAATCCTGGGGTCAGATAAGAATTATGACAGCACAAACTATGTTACCTGGCAGTATAGAAGTACAACTGACCCAAACTTTTTTACACCGCAGGAAGATATAGCGAGATACAGAAAATTAGAAGGTTACTTTGGCGGCTCTAACAGATATGGATACAACATTAATCCTGCTGCGTTAAAACAAGCATCCAACCGTTCAACAATGGTGTCAGCCGGTCCCTTCGACTATATAGCTCCTGGTGATTCTGTAAACATTGTATTCGCAATTGTGGCAGCTAAAAAATTCGGAACCGAACCAACGAATCTTGACACTGAAGAACAAAAGAAAAATTTATACGACAATGCCGGCTGGGCAATTCGCGCGTATAATGGTGAAGATAGAAATGGGAATGGTATTTTAGAACCGGAAGAAGATTTTGACGGCGATGGAAAAATTACAAGATATATTCTTCCTTCACCACCGCAAAATCCAAAAGTTAAAGTTGTACCGGAAAACCAAAAAGCAACGATCTACTGGGATAAAAGGGCAGAAGATTCAATTGATCCAATTTCTGCAAAAAAGGATTTTGAAGGTTATAGAGTCTACAGAACAAACACAGGTTTTGATTTAACGGAATCTCAAAACCTGAATGAATCCCTTGTTAAAATGGCTGAGTTTGACAGCCTTGGAAATGATGTTGGATATAATACTGGATTCTCATTTGTTGAAATGGATGAACCTGTGGTATTCCCGAACGATACAACAAAATATTATTATAAATATGAAGTGAATAACCTTTTAAATGGCTGGCAATATATTTTTAATGTTACTGCTTTTGATGAAGGTGACACAGAGAATAATCTCGGCAGCCTTGAGTCTGGTAAACTCTCAAGCGTCAGGAGAATACTGCCGGGAACGCCTGCCGTTGAAGACGATGACACAGAGATCGGAATTTATCCAAATCCATATTACGGCAGTGCTTATTGGGATGGCAATTCTGAAAGATTGAGAAAAATATATTTCTTTAACCTTCCTGCAAATTGCGAAATAACAATCTATACTTTATCAGGTGATATTGTTAATGTAATTGTGCATAATAGCAGCAGCAACGGTAATGACTTACGCTGGTTCGAAACATTTTCGAAAGAAGGCAACCAGGTTATGGCTGGCGGTGAACATGCTTGGGATTTAATTACAAGAGATGACCAGGCAATTGCCACAGGTTTGTATTTGTTTACCGTTAAAAATTTAGACAGCGGAAATATTAAACGTGGAAAATTTTTAGTTATAAAATAATAGGAGTTAAAAATGAAGGCTAAATTACTGATAGTATTTTTATTTATTTCTTTATCGCAAATGTTTGCGCAATATCCTGAAGTAACAATTAAGGATATTAATTTTGTTACCGACAGTGCTTTGCTTGCTGCCGGTGCATTAGGTGGAGAACCACAACCTCCAATGGTTGGTGATACTGTTACTGTCGTTGGCGTAGTTATGTGCCCTCCTTATGAAGGTGCAAATCCGGATAGTATTGAAACACTTCATGCAGGTGCTCCTTCAATTTATTTACAGGACACTTCGATGACGGAATGGTCCGGCGTTCTTACTCGTTTTACAGGTGCTGAAGTTCCTGCCGCATATCAGGTTTTAGATTCAGGTTTTGTAGTTAAAGCTACAGGTGTTATTGTAGAATATTTCACAACAACAGAATTTGACCTTATCGATTTTCAAGCGCAAGATATAATTGGACAAATGAAACGGCCTGAGCCTGTTTTTCTACCACTTGACTCACTGGTTGAAATCGGTACTTCTAATCCAAATTACCTTGCTGAAAAATGGGAAGGTGTTTATGTAGAATTTAGAAACTTAACTGTGACTGGTTCAGCAATTGGTAGTCAGTCATTTTACGTTCAAGATGAGAACGGTTCTACAATGATAGTTTATACAAAAGCTGATTGGTGGAGAAGAAAGCCAAGCACACCGTTGCCTGGGACAAAGATTGACATGGTAAGAGGGTATATTGAAACTAGAAGCAACATTAATCCTGATTGGTTTTTAATTAACCCGGTATTTGAAGAAGATGTTGTTTTCGGTGATATATTACCTCCAAATATTTTTAGTGTAAGAAGAAATATGGCAAACGTAACATCAAGTGATGATGTATTAGTTTCGGCTGTTGTAAGTGATGCTGATGGTACAATTGACAATGTTAAAATATATTATAGTGTAAATAGTGCAACAGACATTATGATGCAAATGACTTTAACAATGGATTCCACTTACACAGCTACAATTCCATCAACAGCATTTAGTGATGGTGATTTAGTTTCATATTATATTGAGGCAACTGATAATATTGCTGCTGTGAGTTTAAATCCAGCAAATCCTGCAACAAGCAGATATTTTTTCAGAGTGCTGGATAACGGATTAACTATTAGCGATATCCAGTATACTCCATTTAGCTTTGACATTAGCGGTTATGATTCGTATGAAGTGACTGTTAGTGGAGTTGTAACTGCAGATACAACCGATATTGAAGGTGACGGTAGTAATACCGGTCCGCAAGTAGTGATACAAGATGGCACTGGTCCTTGGAGCGCTATTCAATTATTCGGTACGGCAGTTTTAAACTTACGAAAAGGTGATGACGTTACCGTAACAGGTATTGTTGATGAAAATTTCGGTGTTACAAGAATTGAAGATCTAGATACTGGTCCTCAGGTGATTGTTAATGGAGTTGTTGCGGTTCCCGAAGCAACTGCGCTTACAACTGATATTATTGGAACAAGTTCAGGTGGATCACAACCTGCCGAATCTTATGAAAGCGTTTTAGTAAAATATTCCAACATCACGGTTATTAACGAAAATGCTGACGGCAACCCAGGTCCAGGTGGAGGCGGTAACAGCAACTTTGGTGAAATGCTGGTGGCTGATGCTTCAAATATTCAAACAAGAGTTGAAATGCAGGATGGAACTCATGATTATCATAATTACTGGGATGCTTCTCAGGAAAATGATCCTCTTAGGATTGAAACCGGAAATACTATCAGTGAGTTGACTGGTATTCTATTCTATTCATTTGGTAATTATAAACTTATCCCAAGAGCAAATTCTGATTTTGTTGGTGTTGTTACAGCTGTAGAAGATGAAGTTGTTATCCCTGAAGAATATTCCTTAAAACAAAATTATCCAAACCCATTTAACCCAACTACGACAATTGAATACTCATTACCCAAAGCCGGTATTGTAAAGGTTTCTATTTATAATGTTCTTGGTCAGCAAATTACTACCCTTGTAAATCAATTTAAATCTCAAGGGTCGCATAAAGTAACTTTTGATGCAAAAAATCTTCCATCAGGAATTTATTTTTACAAGATGGAAAGCAATAACTTTGTACAGACTAAAAAATTAATGCTCTTAAAATAAATTATCAAAGCCGTATGCAACTTAATGTATGCGGCTTTTTATTTTTATAAATACAGTTTAATTGATGATAAAAATTAAAAATTTAGTAAAACTTCTTTTGTTCATTCTTCTCATGATTTTATTTCTATCGTGTGATGAGAAATCAAATGAGCCGCTTGAAAATAAGGCTCCTGAAACATATATGTTTTTATACCCTGATTCCGGAGTAAACATAAGCCAGCAGAAAAGCAGGCTCAATGTACATTGGTGGAGCGATGATCCTGATGGACTTGTAATCGGTTATTATTTTCAATGGGAAGGCTTAGATGTCGGTTGGAAATTTACAACGAAAAACGACAGCGTATTTTCCCTTCCGATTGGGACGGTTGATACTAACTTTACTTTTAGAGTTATGGCAGTTGATAATTCCGGCAACCAAGTTTATGATAATAATGTAATGTGGCAGGGGATTGATATTGGTCCGGAGCCTTTTATCGATAAGAACAATGACGGAGTTTTTTCTTCGGATGAAGTATTTTATGATATTGGCGCGATTGATCCAACTCCCGCTGAGCAAAATTTTCCGATAAGAAATTCAACACCGGAAATAAAATGGAATGATCTGAGTGTATTACCCGCATCATCCTTCCCGGTTATTACTGTTGGCTGGAATGTTTCTGACCTTGATGGCGATGAATCAGTTGTTGCAATAAACATAGCCTTGAACGATACAACCTCATTTGTTGAGTTAGATGGAAATGTTAGGCTTGTTTCATTACGTTCGCAAAATATTTTTTCTCCTCAGCCGACAATGCAAATATTAATTAATGGTTCAGAGACGAACATTGTCTCTTCTGAACTGCAGAACCTATTACTCGATGCAGACAATAGAATTTACATCCAGGCTGTCGATATTTCCGGTTCAAAGTCTCCATTCGCTGCACTTCCCGATACAAACCAAACCTGGTTTGTGCGTAAACCGAAAGGTAAATTTATTGTAATAGATGACTATACTATCAACGATGGAGCATCTGCATTTTATTCGGACCTATTCAATAATATCCAGGGCGGTAGCATTTCCGGCAAATATGATGTCTTGGATTTAGCCTATACAGTACTGCCTTATGAAAATGTTACATTTTTGGAAACGTTAAAACTATTCCAATATATATATTGGTATTCAGATGACAGCCCAAATTTAGGATTGATAAATTTAGTTTCACAAAAATATATTGATCAGGGTGGAAAAATTGCTTACTCAATGACGTTTAGAGATTCTTCAAGTTCATTTATTGTTGATCTTCAAACTATTCAAAACTTTTTACCGATCGTGGAATTAGGTCAGCAGAAACCGTTGAACTTTTTATTTCCTGGTGCGAATATTTTGAAGCACAACCAGCAATCAACATTTCCTAATCTGCGAACCTCTTCTACAATTGGATTTGTTAGGACCTATAAACCAAACCCTGTAGCGGCTGATTCAGTTTATGATCTATCAAGCACACAACTTAACGGTAATATCTCATTGCTCGATAAGGGTAAAAGTTTGTTTTTTATTGGGCTGCCTTTACATAACTGTAATGGAATAGCAGGTTCGGTTCAAGCGCTCCTCGATAAAATTTTATTTGAAGAATTTGGATTGACTCCATGAAAAAGATTTTAGTTATATCGTTTTTATTATTTCTAGCAATTAATTCCTTTGCTCAGAATAAAGGGAACTTACGCGGTGTTGTAAAAGACGCAGCCACTAAAGATCCATTGCCAGGCGTTAATGTTATTTTGGAAGGAACTTATTTTGGAGCTGCAACTGACTTTGAAGGACTTTACGATATTAGAGGAATTACTCCCGGTGAATACATTGTAAAAGTAACTCTCATTGGATTCAAAACATTTAAGTTCACAGGAATTATAATTGAAGAAAATAAAACTTTAGAACTTGATGTTGATCTGGAAGAGACTGTTCTTACAATGGGACAGGATGTAGTAGTAGTGGGCGAAAAACCGCTTGTTGATGTTGAAGAAACACAAAGTAGAATCAGTTTATCAAAAGAAGATGTTGAGCTTGCAGTAGTTGAAAACATAAGCGATCTGGTGTCTCAGCAGGCTGGTGTTGTTAAATCCGATAACGCAATTCATATCCGCGGCGGCAGATCTTACGAGAATGCATTTTTACTCGATGGCGTTTCCGTTCAAGACCCATTAGCAGGTACCGGTTTCGGACTTCAATTAAGTGCAAACTCAATTGAAAAAGTTGAAGTATTAACCGGTGGATTTAATGCAGAGTTTGGACAAGCTACGTCTGGTATTGTAAATGTAAAAACAAGAGAAGGCGGCGAACAGTACACAGGCTCACTTTCATACAAGACAGATAATTTCGGCAAAACTACTTCTCCTAACATTTTTAATATTGATGTTTTTGAAGCAAACCTTAGCGGTCCTGAACCGATCACATCTTTTTTACTGCCTGCATTGGGTATTCAAATCCCGGGTAATATTAGTTTATTTGGGAGTTTTTATGGCGGAATTAGCGATGGCATAACTCAAGGTTATTTTAAGACAACTGCTAAACAACTTGTCTCATCAACGTTTCATGGTTCTCGGTTTGCGCCTCGTGCGGAAAATAGCTGGTTTGGTTTAGGAAAAATTTCTTATGCAATGAGTACGACAATGAAACTGGTGTATTCATTCAATCAGTCTGTAAGTATAAACCAAAACTCACAGTCCCTGCAATCAAATTTAGAATATGTTGAACCGAGTCCAGGTTACCAGTATGAGTTTCAAACAATTTTAGATAACGCAAATGTATTTACTCACAACAACAGGTACCACACAGTTAGCTGGACACACACGTTAAATTCTAAAACATTCTATGAAGTTAAACTCAATCACTTCTTCTCAACGTTACGTGCAGATGCTAACGGGTTAAACTGGTGGGAATACACAGAACGGCAAGACATTACAAAATTCCCAATTCAATATTATAATACAACTGGCGATACAATCGGTGTAATCCCCGGCGATGGTTTTTGGGATGTAGGAAATCCCGATACTTGGCGTGATCATTACATAGAAGAGTTTTCAATTAAGGGTGACATAACAAGTTTCTTTGATGAGAAAAATAAATTTAAAGCCGGTTTCAATTTAGTTTTTCAGGAAATGCAGGTTATAGATATTTACAGGCCATGGATAGGCGAAATGGGATTGAACAATGATGTTTATAAAGTTAATCCTGCACGCGGCTCTTTTTACGCACAAGACAATATTAACTTTAGCGGAATGATATTAAATTTTGGTCTCCGTACAGATTATTGGTTCCCCGGCAAATTTGTTGATGATGCAGTTAAGAATCCGGAGGTTGTTACAATACCTGATGAAATTAGGCAGCGGTATGAAGATGATTCATTTACATTTTTCGGCGATAGGAAATTTAAAGCACGCATTAGTCCAAGACTTGGTATCTCTCATCCCGTTACTGATAATCAAGTGTTGTTCTTTTCATACGGACATTTTAGCAAGTGGCCCCGACCCCAATTTGTATATGCTAAGCTTAGTCCATCAAACGCTCAGTCGTCATTCCAACGATTTGGTAATCCAAACTTAAAGCCGGAAACCACAGTTGCTTACGAACTTGGTTTGAAAACTCAATTCTCACAAAATGATGTATTGACAGTTACCGCTTATTACAAAGATATTTTTGATTACATAAGAACGAGAACTGCAAGTATCACTTCCGCACGTTTCGCAAATCAATCCTTTATAACTTATGCCAATTTGGATTATGCAAAATCAAGAGGATTGGAGATAGATTACAGAAAACGAATCGGCAAATGGTTCAATGGTCAGTTCACTTTATCGTACGCAATTGTAACGGGAAAAAGTTCATCAGCGGATGAAGGAGTTTTAATTTTACGAGGTGATCTTGATGAATCAATTAAGGAAGATTTTTTATCGTGGGATAGACCGCTTACTGCTTCTATGAGTTTCAATTTTTATGTAGAACCGGATGAACCCTTGTTTGGATTCGCACCCGGTATTCTTGATGATATTAATTTTTATACAAGAGTATTTTTTGAATCGGGGAAAAGATACACCCCCTCAATACCAACAGGAAATTTTGATTTAGATGGACGACCCGAATATACTTCCGATAGAACAAATCGAAATGGCGAGATAGGGGATAATTGGTTCTGGATTGATATGAACATTGAAAAGTATGTCAAATTTTCCGGATTAAAATTTTCAATATTTGTTGAAGTTAATAATTTATTAGATACAAAAAATAGCGCAATAATTAATCCTGTAACCGGCACAGCATATGAGTTGGGAGACCCAACTCCATCTTCATGGAACGATCCTAACTATCCTGATCTGCAAGCACCGATCACACCATTCCCGGATGACCCGGCGCGTTATTTAACTAGGCGAAATATAAAATTTGGAGTTAGCTTAATATTTTAATGATGAAAAAAACAATTCTACTTATAATACTATGTCTGGCTGTTTCATCAACCAATTTTGCGCAACTGTTCCCAACATTGGGCGGTCAGCGTGCAGGTATTTCAACATTGCAATTTTTAAAAATTGGTGTTGGAGCAAGAGCCGCTGCTATGGGTGAATCTTTTATTGCTGTTGCTGATGATGCCTCTTCGCTCTATTGGAACCCTGCCGGACTTTCACAGACTACAGAAGATCAAATCCTTTTTTCTCATAACGAATGGATTGTGGATATTAAGCATGAATTTGCCGGAGCTATTTATCACCTAAGTCCTTATGATGCTGTTGGTATAGCTTTTACTGCGCTGCACATGGACAAAATGCCGGTTACCACTGAGGTTAATCCGTTTGGAACAGGAGAGTATTTTACATTCGGTGACATCGCACTTGCGGTAACGTATTCTAAAAAAATGACAGATCAATTCAGCTTTGGCGGAACAATACGTTATGTTGAAGAAACTTTGGACAAATTAAAAATGCGCGGCGTAATGGTCGATGTTGGAACTCTTTATTGGACCGGTCTGGGGACTACAAGATTCGCTGTTACAATTTCAAACTTTGGTAATGAAGTTGCCCCCGATGGGGATGTTGTTCTTTTTGGAAATCGGGAAAAATCTGATTGGCAATCATTTTCTCCACCAACACTTTTTAGAATTGGATTTGCTTTTGAGCCTTACCAGACTGATCAGCATAGAATTACAACATCGGCTCAGTTAAATCATCCCAATGATAATAGTGAAAATGTTACAATGGGTTTTGAATACGCATGGAAAGAAATTTTCTTTGCACGCGGCGGCTATAAATTTAATGTTGAAGAACAAAATATTTCATTCGGTGCGGGACTAAAAGTTCCAGTGAGCATTGCTAACATTAGATTTGATTATGCTTTCTCTAATTTTGAAAGGTTAGGTTCTGCACATAGGTTTTCCTTGTTATTAGGGTTATATTAAAATGATTAGAAATTTCATAACGATTATTCTTTTTACGATTACAATTTTTACATTTTCTTGTACTGATAAATTTAATCCGGGAGATGTAAATAACACAGATGAAAACATTGGAAATATAGGTGATACTGTTTATGTTCAATTATCACCGGAATGGACAGGTTTTAATAATCCTGAAGACATTATAATTGGAAAAGATAATTTCCTTTATGTGGCTGATACCGAGAATGATCGAATAGTAATGATGGATATTTCCGGAGTGGTTGTCGGTTCTATTGCTGTAAAAAAACCTGTAGCAATTGCACAAGATCATAGGTTAAATTTAATTGTTTGCGGTCAGTTTGATTTTAACAAGGATGGGCAAACAACAACATTTGGTGCCGTATATAAAATTGATCTCTTTACCGCTAACCACAATATATCTTCAGCCAATCTAAAATTAGTTTTGCCTGATACTACTAAACTGTCGGATCTATCACGACCAGATAGACAGTACACCGGGGTATGCATTTTCTCTGATAACTCTTATTATGTTGCAAGGACAGGTCCTTCTAATGCAAGTTCTATTAGTCCCGATAACGCAATTCTTCATTACCAAGTTTTACGAGATTCAGTTGGAAATCGTTATGATAAGTTCAAAGAAATCTTACCTAGATTTGAACCACTAGGAACCGGAATAAGATCTACTAATTCGATCAGTTCATTAACGTCAATTAATTTTCCTGGGCGGGATTTTATTGTAACTTTGGAAAACAACAGCTTCAAATCTCAGTGGCTGCAATTTGTAGTAACGTCCGATTTTGAAGGCTACGAAACCCGTATAGCGGTTGGTCGTGAGTTTATGCTGCCAAATAAATTTGGACGTCCCGAAGATGCTGCAGTGGATAATGCCAATAATCTTTATATCGCTGATTCAGAAAAGGACAGCATCTTTATTTTTAACTCCTTCGGGGATGAACTTCAATCGTTTGGCGGCTCGGAAATTTTTGATTCACCTCACGCAGTTGCATTCTTCGATAAAACACTTTATGTATTGGATACCAAGAACGATCGGGTGTTACGGTTTATCCTTTCCACAGAAATTGAATAGGAACTTTTATTTATGAAAATTTTAAGAACTTTTGCTGTTCTTTTGAGCAGTGCTGCAATATTGTTTGCCCAAACATCTGAACCAATTGTTAATATAAGAACAAACGATGGCAGCGGAATACCAACCCGATTAGGCGAAGTTGTGACCATCAGTGGAATTGTAACAGCATCAAATCAATTTGGTAATGCTGGTCCTGCAAATATACAAGATATTACAGCAGGTATTTCAATTTACGGCAGTACTTTTGCAAATAATGTGGCCATTGGTGATTCCGTTACAGTTACAGCCACCGTAGATCAGTTTAATGGAATGACCCAATTAAATACTACTTTGGGTTCACCTACTATTACAAATCATGGAGCAGCGACTGAACTCGTTGAACCCACGATCGTAACGCTTTCTGAAATCAAAAATCAAAGTTGGAACGGTGTTGAGTTGATAGAGGGGTTACTGGTGCGTATCAATAATGTATCCATAAATGGTTCTGGTACATTTTCCGGCGGCACAAATTATACAATCTTAGATGCAACCACTACTCTGGATATGAGAGTTGACAATGATGTTGCTTCAATAATCGGAACAGCAATTCCATCCGGTAATGTTGATTTAATTGGTATTGTTGGGCAATATGATTTCGGTACATTCAATACCGGCTACCAAGTGCTGCCAAGATTTATTGAAGATATAGTTACAGAAAATACGCCGCTTATTCTTACCCCAGTTGTCGCATCTAATGTAACTCCTAATTCATTCACTGTTTATTACAACACGTTAAGAAATGGCGATTCAGAAGTAAGATACGGTACAACAACTGCCCTTGAACTTGATACTATTACGATTGAAGAGGATACTACTTTTCATGTTATACCTATTACCGGCTTGGATGAATTAACTAAGTACTATTATAAAGTTTATTCCACCAATGAGATTGGAACGAGTGAGAGCGAAATATTTTCTGTTACTACGGCGTCATCGAATCCTTCAATTGGTAACATAAATGTTTACTTCAATTTCTCTGTTGATAATTTAGTTGCAATACCGGGTAATGAGGCCGAAGGTAATGTGGATTTTAAAGCAAAACTTTTATCAAGAATAAATTCAGCTACTTATTCTATTGATATGGCTGTTTATAGTTTCTTCGGATTGAATGATGTTGCAAATGCTATTGTTGCCGCTAAAAATAGGGGAGTAAAAGTTAGGGTAGTTTATGATGCCCGCGATGTTCAAAGCTCAATGCAGATATTGCTGAATGGAGGAATTCTAATGAGCCAGCGCCCAAGCGGTCTTGATGGAATAATGCATAATAAATTTGCAATATTTGATGCACGTGACAGCGAACCTACTAATGACTGGGTTTGGACAGGCTCATGGAATTGGACTTCATTGGAGTTGAATTGGCGAAATAATGTAATTGAAATTAATGATCCCTCTTTAGCACAAACTTATCAGGATGAGTTTGAAGAAATGTGGGGAAGTGATACAGATACTCCTAATTCCTCAAATGCCAAATTCAGTTTTAATAAAACTGATAACACTTCGCATTCATTTTCAATTGGCGGCAGAGATGTTGGACTCTATTTCAGTCCATCCGATCAAACAGAATCAAAGATAATTGACGCAATGGCGACTGCAGATTCATCGATATATTTTGCACTGCTTGCGTTTACGAGTGATGGGATTTTTAATTCAATTAAACAGCGGCATAGTCTAGGGCTGACGGATATCCGCGGAATTATCACAGATGCAAACATTGAGGGTTCGGAGTTCCCAAACCTGCAAAACCTTTCCGGCTCCGAAGTATTTGATTATAACCTAAACGATAAACTGCACCACAAATATGGAATGGTTGATGCTCCTTATGCTTCAACTGATCCGCTAGTTATAACCGGTTCGCATAATTGGTCTCGAGCTGCAAATGAGAGCAATGATGAAAACACATTAATTATTCATGATGTTTATATTGCAAATCAATATATGCAGGAATTTAAAAAGCGATATAACGAACTTGGCGGCACAACTGTTTTTAATATTCCTATTGTAACTTCTGTTGATGATGATGTAATTATTCCCAGCACATTGGTGTTGGAACAGAATTATCCTAATCCTTTTAATCCGGTTACGACAATCAGTTTTACATTGCCTGTTAGTGATTATGTTGATCTATCAGTTTACAATTTACTAGGTCAGAAAGTTGGAGTGATCTATTCGGGAATAGCTAATTCGGGAAAAACAGTTGTGGACTTTAATGCATCAGCATTGAGCAGCGGAATTTATTTTTATACACTTTCAACAAAAAGTGAATCATTCACTAAAAAATTAATGTTGTTAAAATAATAAACAGCATAACTTTGCATAAAAACCTAACTTCTTTAAGAAGTTAGATTATTGACCGAGCGAACTAAATATTTTATCTTAATTTTTATTTGTAATAAAAGGATAGAATATTTAATTTTGTTACTTAATAAATTTTCACAAGGAGTAAAATGGCAAGCAGTGAAGGAAAAATTGTACAGGTTATAGGACCGGTAGTTGATATAGATTTTGAAGACGGCTACCTCCCGGAAATTTATAATGCTATAAGTATTAACCGCACAACTGTTGAAGGAACTGATGAAGAATTAATCGTTGAAGTTCAGCAGCATTTGGGTGAAAATAGAGTTAGAACTGTTGCTATGGATTCCACAGACGGATTAGTGAGGGGAACCAAAGCTGTTGATACAGGCAAACCTATTTCAATTCCGGTTGGTCCTGAAACTTTAGGCAGACTGATCAATGTGTTGGGAAAAGGAATAGATGGATTAGAAGAGATTAAAACAAAGATGGAATACCCAATTCATCGTCATGCCCCGGAATTTAAAAACCTTGCCACAACTCAAGAAATGTTTGAAACAGGCATCAAAGTAATTGACTTGTTAGAGCCATATACAAGAGGCGGAAAAACTGGTTTGTTCGGCGGTGCCGGTGTTGGTAAAACGGTAATTATTCAGGAATTGATCCACAATATTGCTAAGCAGCATGGGGGTTATTCTGTATTTTCTGGAGTTGGTGAACGAACACGAGAAGGAAATGACTTGTGGCGTGAAATGGCTGAATCAGGAGTATTGCCTAAAACGGCATTAGTGTTCGGACAAATGAACGAACCGCCCGGCGCAAGATTAAGAGTTGGATTAACCGGTTTAACAATTGCCGAATATTTCCGTGATGAAGAAGAACGTGACGTACTTTTATTTATAGATAACATTTTCCGATTTACACAAGCAGGTTCGGAAGTAAGTGCTCTGCTTGGTAGAATGCCTTCTGCGGTTGGTTATCAGCCTAACTTGGCATCGGAAATGGGTGAACTTCAGGAGAGAATTACATCAACTGAAAAAGGATCAATTACATCAGTGCAGGCAATTTATGTTCCTGCAGATGATTTAACAGACCCTGCTCCGGCAACAACATTCTCTCATCTTGATGCTACAACAGTATTAAGTCGTCAAATTTCAGAACTTGGTATTTATCCCGCTGTGGACCCGCTTGATTCAACTTCACGAATTTTAGAGCCGGGTATTCTTGGTGAAGAACATTACTCAGTTGCTAAAAATGTTAAAGAAATTTTACAGCAATACAAAGACCTTCAGGATATTATAAACATTCTTGGTATGGATGAACTTTCTGAAGAAGATAAGGTTACTGTAAGAAGAGCAAGAAGAATTCAGAGATTTTTAAGTCAGCCGTTCCATGTTGCCGAACAGTTTACAGGTTTCCCTGGAAAGTATGTTAAACTCGAAGATACAATAAGAAGCTTTAAGGAAATACTTGAGGGTAGGCATGATGACTTACCCGAATCGGCATTTTTATATGTTGGAACAATTGAAGAAGCAGTTGAAAAAGCCAAGAAGATGCAGTAAAAATTATGAAAGAATTATTTATAGAAGTTGTAACCCCGTCAAAGACAGCATATAGCGGTGATATTAAATCAGTTACCGTACCGGGTTCGTTAGGGAACTTTCAAGTGCTTTATAATCATGCGCCAATTATGAGTTCAATGGAAATTGGAGTTGTTAAAATTGTTGATGACGAGGGAAAGATTTCTGAATACTCAACAAGCGGCGGCACAATTGAAGTGCTGAATAATAAAGTTCTTCTACTCGCAGAAAGTTTTGAATCACCGGATGAAATTGATGCAAGACGCGCTGAGGAAGCAGAGCAGAGAGCTCGTGAGCGCCTTTCCAAGAAAAGTCAATCTGATATTGATACAGATAGAGCAGAATTCGCACTGCATAGGTCATTAAACCGGCTTAAGCTTAAGAAGAAATATTTATAAAAAGAAAGGCTGCTCAAATGGGCAGCCTTTTTTGATTGTAATCATATATCGGTAGAAATTTGATATCAGCCAAAACCTTGAAGGTTTGAAGATTTGACAATTTAAGATTCAAAACTCGTTTACATACCCATCACCGGCAATTATATCTCGCAGAGCTTCATTTGTATCTAAGTATTTTTCAACTTTTTCGTAATGTTCGAGTAGATAGTTTATCCTCTCGTATTCACTCTGATAATTTAGAATGTTCTGCTGCTGCTTTAAATTTAATCCCGACTTTTCAGCAAGTTTAAATGATTTTAGATCTGTGCGATTCAATTTATTCCAGAATGACTTATCGAGATTAATTTCAGTTTTATCGAGCAGAAAGTTGAATTTATCGAGCACTTTTTGGAAAGTGTTTTCATCCATAAAAGGGGAGATGGCATCATCAAATGGGATTGTATCAGCCTCGAGGTAGCCATCAGCATTCATTGAAGTCGAGAGTACCTTAAATCTTTCCGAACCTTGCACTAATATATCCATGCTGCCGTTCTCATAGGTTTGAATAGTCTTTACAACCTTAACTCTACACCCAATGTTTGCCATCTCAAAATCAATTTTCGAAACAATTCCAAACTCTTCACCATTTTCAACGCACCAATTAATCATGCGTTTGTATCGCTCCTCGAAAATATGAAGAGGATACTTAGCTTCTGGAAACATTACTAAATTTAGGGGGAATATTGGTATTTTTGATTTCATGATATTCTAATTTTTATTTATTTACACTCAATAAAAAATAAAAAAATGCCTGAAAGTCAATACTTGCTTTCAGGCATTCATAAATTTCCGGTGCTTCGATACGTTCGCCTTTCGGCTGACTACTCAGCAACCTTGCTGGATGAGTTTTCACCTATGGTGAATTACTCAGTGTCCTCTCGTGAATTTTATTTTGCTTCTTTATATCTGCGAGCTACTTCATCCCAATTTATTACCTTGTAAAAAGCACTAATGTAATCAGGTCTTCTGTTTTGGTAATTCAAATAATAAGCATGTTCCCAAACATCAATGCCTAATATTGGGGTTCCGTTAACATCAGTTAAATCCATTAACGGGTTATCCTGATTTGGAGTTGATGTAACGACAAGTTTACCGTCACTAACAACCAGCCAAGCCCAGCCGGAACCAAATCGTGTAGCAGCCGCATCGGAAAATTTTTCCTTGAAAGTATCAAATGAACCGAATGTAGATTTGATAGCGTCTCCTAAGTCACCAAAAGGTGCGCCTCCGCCCTTGGGACTCATAACTGTCCAGAACAACGAGTGGTTATAATGACCGCCGCCATTATTTCTAACAGCAGTAGGATATTTAGAAACATTTTTCAATAAGTCTTCTAAAGAAAGTTTTTCCAATTCGGTACCTTCAACTGCGCCGTTTAATTTTGCTACATATCCGGCGTGGTGTTTACCGTGGTGTATTTCCATTGTTCTCGCGTCAATATTCGGTTCTAAAGCGTTAAAATCATAAGTCAGTTTGGGCAATTCAAATTTAGCCATAGTATCTTTACTCCTATTTTTAGTATTAAATAAATTATTCTTTGTAATAGCTTCTATCCTGTTAACGCTTCCTGCTAAAGGAATTAATCCCATAGATAGAAGAAAATTCCGTCGTTTCATTTTACTCCTCCTTCATTTCTAAACACCGAAAGATTCACCGCAGCCGCATGTTTTACTTGCGTTAGGATTATTAAAAACGAAACCTTTTCCATTTAATCCGTCACTATAATCCAACTCAGTTCCAGTTAAATAGAACAAACTTTTTCCATCAACGTAAAGTTTTATTTCGTCAAAGCTCAATACGGTATCGCCTTCTTTATGCTCACCGTCAAATCCTAAGTGGTAAGTCATTCCTGAGCATCCTCCGCCTTTAACTCCTATGCGTAAACCGTATTCTGCGGGAATTTCATTTTCTGACATTATTTGTTTTACTTGTTTTTTTGCCTTCTCTGTAATTTTTATTTCGCTGCTTACTTCTTGTGTTGAATTCATTTTTAATTACCCTTCTTCCGAAATTGATTCACTTAATTCTGCTGATTCTACCGGGCTTTCAAACTTAAAATTTACCCGCCATGCGTTATTATTAACTTTTTGCAAATCGCCTGCTTCTTCTAACTGCTTAATAAAATTATGAGTCAATTGTTCCGCTCTTCCGTATTTAACCGGTTTTTCCTTTAAATCAAAAAAGCTGGTAATTGCAAACTGAATATCTCTAAAGAAAATGTTGGAATTATAGAAGATTGGATATTTTTCCTTCATAAACTTTAAGAAAATTTCTTTCTCGTCCGAAAGAACCTTGTGATGATTAAACCCGCTGTTGATCATTTTCATTCAATTATTTCCATTATTGTTGTCGATTTAAGTACATCATTTATTTTATTTTGAATTCTATTCAGAGGATCTTTTATACAGCAATTTTCAAATCTGGCGCAATCATTAATTGTTGGATTTTCTACCATACAGTCGGTTAGCTGAATGTTCTGGTCAACTGCAGAAATTAGATCAGTTATAAATAATTCATTTAGAGAAAAGCTTAATGAATAACCGCCTTTATTTCCTTGATGAGATTCTATTATTTTTCGCTTAACTAATTTCTGTAGAATTTTTGCCAGCAAATCATAAGGAATATTTTCATTCTCCGCAATTTCCCTTGCTGTTAGGCATTTATCCTTGCTGTTATCTTTAATGTACTTCAAAGCGAGAATAGAATATTCAACGGATTTAGCTATTTTTAACATTTTCTAATACGACTTAATTTGTCGTATTAAGCTAATGAATCATTCAGCTTTTGTCAAGTAATTTTGGGAATAAAATAATTTTAGATGAAATACGTAAAATCTTTTACCACGAATTGCACTAATTATCACGAATAAAAAAGCCCAAGTCTTTAGAGAACTTGGGCTTCAATAAGTCGAATTTATTCAAAATCAAATAGGAATTACAATCCTAAAATATGAACACATCTTTTTGCGAAGTTGACAACCGGACCAAAATAAACGCCGAATAAAAGTATAGGTGCTAGCATAAATAAAATAAATATTATGTTTGGTCTTATTGAAGGAATAACCGGAGTTTCCTCGGTTGATTTTGTAAGGAACATATGCTTTAAAACTCTGATGTAATAGTAAAGTGAAATAACTGTATTTATAAGTGCGATAATTGCGACAGTTATCATTTGTGCATCGACCAAGGCGATAAACAAATAAAGTTTACCAATAAATCCTGCTGTAGGGGGCAACCCTATTAGTGAGATCAAAAATAGTGTAAACGCAACACCTAAAAATGGGGAAGTGTAGCCTAATCCATCATAATCATCAATGTCTTCAGAACCTGTTTTATTAGCAATTAACATTACAATAAAAAATGCACCCAAGTTCATAAATAAATAGAAGAAGAAATAAATGAGTACTGCTACCAATCCCTGGTTTGAAAGAACAGCAACGCCAAGCAGCATGTACCCGGCGTGAGCAATACTGGAATAAGCCAGCATTCTTTTAATATTGTTCTGCCAAAGTGCTGTCAAATTACCGAGTGTCATAGTTAATATTGATACTAATACAAGTAGCGCCTGCCAATCAAATAGTTCTAATATTTGCCAGTAACCCAGAGTGTTATCGGATGTTACAAAAGCTGATTTGATGAATCTTATAAGAAGAGCAAATCCGGCAGCTTTACTGGCAACAGATAAATAAGCTGTTATGGTTATAGGTGCGCCTTCATAAACGTCCGGTGTCCAAAAATGAAATGGTACGGATGAAATTTTATAACCAATACCGGCGAAAATTAATATTGCTGCAAATGATAATGTAAGATGATTGATTTGATGACTTGCTAAGAAAGTATTTATCTCATATAAGTTAGTTGTTCCAGACATTCCGTACAAAATTGAAATTCCAAATAACATTAATGCAGACGAAACACCGCCGTAAATTAAATACTTTAATGACGCCTCACTATTACGTGCGCGTAGTTTTGTAAATCCAGCAAGAACATATGATGATAGTGAAAGTAATTCCAGAGCAACATATATGAGTATTAGATCTGAGGCAGATGATAAAAGGAACATCCCTAAAATCATTCCGAAGATTAAAGCGTAATACTCACCAAGCTTTGATTCTGATTTTTTAATTTCATCTGATTCATATGAAAAATAAACAATAATAAATGAGGCAATTATAATTATTATTTTGAAAAACGCCCCGAAGGCATCAACTGTAACCATTCCATTCCTCGAAGCTTCAACATCCGAGAAGGGAAACGCATAACCGGTATGCGTAACTTGAAGAATAACCTGCACGCTAGCTAATATCAATCCGGCGAGAGCTAAAAAGGGAATTAGAGTTTTGTTCTTATCAAAAATTAAATCTGCAACAACAATTAGCAGCAGAAAAATTGAGATTGTAATTTCCGGTTGTATGAGGCTCAATGATGAATATAGATTTTCGTAATTCATATTAACTTATTATAACCCGCCGAGTGAAATATTAGTGAAATTAGTTGAGACAAACTCTACAAGTGTATTTACTGAAGTGTTCATAACATCGAGCATAAGTGACGGATAAACACCAAGCAGAATAATGATTATTGTTAAAGGAATGAACATGATATATTCTCTTTTATCTAAATCTTGCAAATCAGACCATTTCTCATTTAGCTTTCCAAAGAAAACTCTTTGCATAGTCCACAACATATAGCCTGCGCCAAGTAAAATACCGAGAGTTGAGATCATTGTGATTACGCGAATACTTTCAACATGGAAAGCACCGATAAAAACCAATGCCTCTGAAATAAATCCGCTTAAACTCGGCAGCCCGATTGCAGCAAAAAATGCCACAGTTACAAAGCCTGTATAAATCGGCATTTGAGTTGCAAGACCACCAAAGTCATTGAGACCGCGCGTGTGAGATCTGTCATATATAACACCAACAATAAGGAAGAGCATTGCAGTAATTGTTCCGTGGTTGAACATTTGCAGGATAGCTCCATTTATTCCAGCAGTGGTAAGTGAAGCCATACCAAGCAGCACGTAACCCATATGTGAAATAGATGAGTAAGCAATAAGTTTTTTGAAATCTTTTTGAGCTAGTGCAACGAATGCACCATAAATTATATTCACGGCTCCGAATAGAGCGATGTACCAAGCAAGTTCTCTTGTAATGTCAGGGAAGATCGGGAAACTGATTCTTAATATTCCGTAAGTACCCATTTTAAGAAGCACGCCGGCAAGGATAACACTAATTGGAGTCGGTGCTTCAACGTGTGCATCCGGCAGCCATGTGTGGAAAGGGAACATTGGAATTTTTATCGCAAACCCGACAAACAATGCAATGTACGCTATCATTCGCCAATTGTTTGGATTGAACGGCGAGAGAATTCCATCCTGAGTATAATTTGCCTGGTCCATCATTGTTAATAAGTTGAAAGTAAATACTCTTTGTCCGTCGGGTAAAATTTCCATTGCGGAAAAGTAAAGCCCGATCATTACTAGTAGAATAAAAATACTGCCGAGTAATGTATATAGGAAAAATTTAATTGCTGCATATTCTTTACGAGGACCGCCCCAAATACCAATTAAAAAGTACATTGGAAGAAGCATCAATTCCCAAAAGATATAAAACATAAAGAAGTCTAGAGAAACAAAAACACCCATCATTCCGGTATCGAGTAAAAGGAAAAGTGCAAAATATCCTTTTAGTGAGCTTTTGATATTCCATGATGAAATACAAGCGATTACGGAAACGATTGAAGTTAGCAATACCATCGGCATGCTTATTCCGTCAACGCCCATAAAATAATCAACCTTAACGGTTCCAATCCACGATAGTCCTTCAATGGTTATCCATCTGAATTTATCGATGAACTGGAATGAGCTCTCTTCAAATACTCCGCCGGCACTATAGTTAAAGTTTGCCATCAGCACAAATGACAGTACCAATTGAACAATGGTTGCAGCAAGTGCTGTTATTTTTATATTCTGCGCTTGTTCTTTCGGCAGAAATAAAATAATTATCATTCCTATTACCGGAATGAATGTTATCAATGATATTATTGGAAATCCTTCCATATAAACAAAACCTTAAATGATTATTCTATTCACTAACTTCTATTTAGTTACTAATTAAAATGGTCTAAAGAAAAACATTAGAACCAGTAATGAAAAAACTACAAAGACAATGTACGTTTGAACTTTACCTGTTTGAATTCTTCTTAATGATAATCCGAAAAATCCATTTATTAAAGCGAACAAGTTGACGAGACCATCAACAATATATTTGTCGAACCAGCCGCTTATTGAGGAGATAAATCTACCTAAAGTTGCTGTACCATTTACAATTCCGTCAACAACATTGTAATCGAACCAGGCTAGGAATTTGGCGGATTTATGTGTGCCGGCGATAAATGACGCATCATAAAATTCATCAATGTACCATTTGTTGAGTGAGAATTTATATAACGAATTGTATTTGGTTTTTAATTTTTCCGAATCAATTTTACTCCAAACATACATCATAAATGCAATGAGAATACCAATACCTGCAAGTACCAATGAAAGGATCATTGCTGGATAATGAGCATGATGAACTGCATCTGTGTACATTTGTGAATGTGTAATTTCACTTTGTCCGGTCACCGCGTCAGATTTCATAAAATCAAAACGTACCTCATTCGGTACTACTTGTTCAGGTGTTCTAATCCAATCAGATAATACCCAGCCTGCTTCGGAGTTAAATGGATTTGGCGTATAAAAAATAAAGATTGATAAAACTGATAAAATTATTAATGGTGCAGCCATCGCTGTTGGCGATTCGTGTGCATGATCATATTTTTCTTGGTTTCTTGGTTTACCATGGAAAGTAACAATCACTAACCGGAACATGTAGAAAGCAGTCATCAACGCAACTGAAAATCCGATAACAGGAATGAGCCAATGTCCAGTTAAATCTCCGAATGCAAGAGATCCGGCAAGAATTCCGTCCTTGCTTAAAAATCCTGAGAAGAAAGGAACTCCGGAAATTGCTAATGAAGAAATCAAAAATGTATAGTAAGTAATCGGGAGTTTATTTTTTAATCCACCCATTTCTCTAATGTCTTGCTCATGATGCATTGCATGAATTACTGAACCTGAACCGAGAAACAAACATGCTTTGAAAAATGCGTGTGTCATTAAATGGAAGAAGGCAAATGCATAAGCGCCAATTCCAATTGACATTACCATATAGCCAAGCTGACTTACCGTTGAGTAAGCTAAAACTTTTTTGATATCATTTTGGGTAAGCGCTATTGTTGCCGAAACTAGAGCTGTAATTGCACCGACGATTGCAATAACAAGCATGGCATCCGCAGTTAGCATTACAAAAATTCTAACTAATAAATAAACACCGGCGGCAACCATTGTTGCTGCATGGATAAGTGCGCTAACCGGGGTTGGACCTTCCATAGCATCGGGCAGCCAAACATGAAGAGGGAATTGAGCTGATTTACCAACGGCTCCCATAAATATTAAAATGCCTGAAGCAGTCAACCAAGCATAGCTGTCAAAAGGAAGATTGCCTGCAGCTATCTGAGCATAAATTTCATCGAATGTAAAAGTGTGATAGTTAGTAAACAAAATTAGAATACCAAGGAACATTCCAATATCACCAACTCGGTTAACAAGAAAAGCTTTTTTACCGGCATCTGAAGCCGAGTCTTTTTCATACCAGAAACCGATCAGTAAATATGAGGATAGACCGACAAGTTCCCAGAAAATGTACATCATCAAAATATTGTGTGTTAATACTATACCCAGCATTGAAAATGTAAAGATTCCGAGGTAAGCAAAATATCTTGTAAATCTGATATCACCTTTCATGTATTCAATTGAATACCAGTGTACTAAGAAACTTATCAAGTTTACAACAAACAGCATAAGAACCGTAATGTTGTCAATCTTAATTCCAAGATCAATTTTAAAAGCTCCAATTAAGGGAGTTACTCCAAAATCGATCCATGTAAAAGCAAAAATTATATCTTGATCTATATAAGTTGTAAGTTTTACAAATGCTATAATTATAGATATGATCAGCGCGGCTAATAAAATTCCAACTTCAAATAAATAAATTTTTGAAAACCGTTTACCAAAAAATATTAGTACACTGAAACCGATCAGCGGCAGGAATAAAGTAATTATCGATAAACTTATTAAACTCATTTCAGACATAGGTTATTCTTTTAAATTATCAATTTCGTCAATATTAACGTTGCTGAATGTTTTGTAAATGTTTAACACAATTGCCAAAGCAATAGCGGCTTCTGCAGCAGCAAGTATAATTACAAATAATGCTGTTACTTGTCCGCCCAAACCAAAATTACCAAACTTTGAAAAAGCCACAAAGTTAATGTTGGCGGCGTTTAACATTAATTCAATACCCATTAAAACTAGAATAGCATTTTTCCTGGTAACGATTGCGAAAATACCCATTGAAAAAAGTAATGTGCTTACTACCAAAAAGTGAGTTAAACCAACCTGCATTATTTTCTTTTACTCCTTATCTTTTCTAGCTATTGATGCGGCGCCAATCAGTGCAATTAATAACAGCATACCAAGTAGTTCAAAAATTAAAACGTATTCTGTAAGTAATAGTCTTCCAAGGCTATCAGTTGTTGTCACCATGTTTTCAGAAGGCTGAGAATTCCAATTTGTACGAAGCATCATCGAAGTAATTGCGCCTGCAAATAGTCCAACGCCAATTATTGCCGGAATCATTTGTGTTGTGCCTGATTTAATATCAACACTTGTAATTTGATTTGTGATCATAACGCCAAAAATCATTAAGATAAGAATTCCGCCAACGTAAACGAGCAATTGAACGACACCAATAAAATCAGCACCGAGCAATATATAAATACCGGCTACGCCAAAAAATGTGAACATCAAACTAAAAGCACTATGCACAATATTCTTTGAAGTTACAGTTATAAATCCGCTTACCAAAGTAAGCAACGCAAAAAGATAAAATATTATATCGTACAAACTCATTCTGTATCCGGCTTGTCTTTATTATCGGTAGCTTCTTTATTTTCTTCTTCGGCTTTTTTCTTAGCTAATGCTTCTTCTTTCGCTTTTGCCGCGGCTGCTTTTTGTGCTTCTTTTTCAGCCTGCATCTTTTCAAAATTTTCTTTTTTCTCAGCAACTTCTGTATCGGTTAAAGTTGCAAATTTATAAATGAGGTCATCTCTTTCAAATTCAGAAAACTCGTAAACTTCAGTCATATAAATACATTCGGTAGGGCAGGGGAAAACACATAATTGACAGTAGCAGCACTTCGCAATATCAATATCAAACTTGGTTACCCAAAGAGCTTTCTTTTTTCCGTTGGATGTAATTCCTAAATCATCTGTCGGAAGTGACTTCACAGTATCAATTGTAATGCAATCAACCGGGCATGCTCTTGCGCATTGGTCGCAGCCAATACAGTCATCCATGTTAACATATAATCTATTGCGTGCTCTGTCTGCCATCGGCAGTTTAACATCGGGGTATTGAATAGTAACTGCAGGTTTAAAGAGATGTTTAAAAGTAATTTTCATCCCAACTAAAACAGTCCAGATGCCGTCGAATGAATTTTTAAGGTATTGTTTCATTTACTTTATATTAAAGAGATTAATCCAATTATAATTAAATTTACAAAAGCATAAGGTATTAAATATTTCCAGCAAACTGTCATAAGCTGATCTACTCTTAATCGGGGTAAAGTCCAGCGCAGCCAAATTTGAACCATCACTAAACCAACACCTTTTATGGTGAACCATATAAGTTGTTCAAAAGGAACTAACCATTCTAAGCCAATTGAATTACCGAGATAACCAAATGGTGATTGATAACCGCCTAAAAATATTGCCACTGCAATTGCCGATACCGCAAACATGTTAGCATATTCAGCAAGGAAAAACATGGCGAATTTCATTCCTGAATATTCAGTATGATATCCGGCTACTAATTCAGATTCAGCTTCGGGAATATCAAATGGAGTTCTGTTTACTTCTGCAAGAGAACTGATGTAAAAGATAACAAACGCTACCACTGTAAATGGAAGTAAAAGTAATTGTACAAATCCATCAGCAGCACCGCCGAATAAATTCCAATTCCAAAAATATGAAGTTTGCTGAACGCTCATTGTTTCTAAACTTAATGTTCCCGTCAGCATTACAATCGATAAAACAACCAAAGCTGTCGGGATTTCATAACTAATTATTTGAGCCGCAGAACGCATCGCTCCGAGTAGCGAGTATTTATTGTTAGAAGCCCAGCCAGCCATTAATATTCCGGCAACGACAATACTTGAAACAGCTATGATAAAAAATATTCCAACATCAGCGGCTGAACCAATAAACGCTCCAGAGAAAGGAATGGCAGCAAACACTGCATAACTTCCTGCAAACACCATCACCGGTGCAATATTAAATAATTTTTTATCAGTGGATTCAGCAACAATATCTTCTTTTTGAATAAGTTTTAAAATATCAGCAATTGTTTGAAGGATACCGTGATAACCGACTCTCATTGGTCCCAGTCTGTCCTGCAAATGCGCAGATACTTTTCTTTCGAGAAGAACCGCAATTAAGGCGAAAGGCAGAATAAATAAAAATAAAGGTAAGCATGCAGCAACTATCATCGCGATAATTTCACTGCCGAATATGTCATTTAAAAGTTCGTACATTATCTGTCCACTTCTCCTAAAACAATATCAATACTTCCTAATATGGCAACTACATCGGACATAAGATGCCCTTTGCATAATTCGCCCATGAGAGATAAACTTACAAATGAAGGTGCGCGCACTTTCACTCTGAACGGGTTAACTGAACCATCGCTAATTATAAAATATCCAAGTTCACCTCGCGGTGCTTCAACTCTTCCATAAACTGAACCTACGGGAGGTTTGATTCTTTTGGGAATTGCTGATTGAACATCACCTTCGGGAATTTGCTCGATTGCCTGCTCAATAATTTTTAAACTTTGTTCAAGTTCCATCATTCTTACATAATATCTATCCCAGCAGTCGCCAACACTACCCATATGACCTTCGCCTACGGGGATATCAAAATCAAATTTATTATAAATAGAGTATGGTTCATCTTTTCTAAGATCGAACTTTAAACCGCTTGCTCTTAAATTAGGTCCGGTCATTCCATAATTAATTGCAGTTTCAAGTGGAAGGACACCGACGTTCGCAGTTCTTTCAACAAAAATTTTATTATATGTAAGCAGGTCGTTTAATTCTTTAATGTGAGGTCTGTAATAATCAATAAATTCTTTTGTAAGTCTTAAAAAGTCAGGATGAAGGTCATGAGAAACGCCGCCGACCCAAATGTAGTTATATAATAATCTGGCACCGCATGTCATTTCAAAAAGATTTAAGATTTTTTCTCGATCAATAAATAAATATAGAAAAGGGGTAAAAGCTCCAATATCAAGTCCGTAAGTACCGAGTGCAACCATGTGTGATGCAATACGCTGAAGCTCGCCCATAATAACACGTATATATTCAACTCTTTCAGGAACTTCAATTCCTAATAATTTTTCAACTGTTACAGCATAACCAAAGTTGTTGTACATTGCTGCAACATAATCCATTCTATCAGTGTAAGGAATAACTTGGGGATACGTCATTGCTTCGGCATGCTTTTCAAAACATCTATGAAGATAACCTATATGAGGTTTCACATTCTTGATAATTTCGCCTTCTAATTCAAGCTCTAACCTAAGCACACCATGTGTTGATGGGTGCTGAGGTCCCATATTCAAAACCATTTCTTCAGTCTTTATAGCCATAATTTAATACGGTACCTTCATTCCTTGGTAAAATTCAGGATTTTCATAATCCTTTCTTAATGGGAAACTATTTTCATCCCAATCGTAAGGCATTAAAATTCTTCGTAAGTCGGGATGATTTAAAAATTTTATTCCAAACATGTCATAAGCTTCACGTTCGTGCCAGTCGGCAGTTTTCCAAACTTTCTCAACAGTTTCAACTTCAGGATTATTTTTTGGCGTAGAAGTTTTAAGTGTAACTTTTTGTTTAAGCTTAGTAGAGTAAAGATGGTAATAAACGCTAATTGTTCCCGGGTCATCAATTTCCGATCCGTCTTCCTGTTTAATTTTTTTTGCGTTATTATCATCAACCCCTGAAAGAACCATTAAGCTGTCGAATAATAGATCATTGTCCACTCGCAAATAAAAACCAATCTCTCTAGTTTTTAATGGATCAATAGATATAATTGATTCAACAGGCTGGTCTTCAATTAATTCAAAATTGCTTGCGGGGAATTTCTCTTTTAGGGCTTCAAAAATTTCTTTTGTTTCTTTCATGCGGTTTTTTTGACGAATGATTCGTTTCGAATTTTTTCTTGTAATTTAAGTAGTCCTTCCAGCAAAGCTTCAGGTCTGGGAGGGCAGCCGGGCACATAAACATCAACCGGAATAACTCTATCAACACCTTTAAGTACGTGGTAGCCGTGTTCCCAATATGGTCCGCCGCAATTAGCACAGCTTCCCATTGAAATAATATATTTTGGTTCCGGCATCTGTTCGTAAAGTCTTTTAATTCTTGTTGCCATTTTTAATGTTACGGTTCCCGAAATAATTATAACATCAGCCTGGCGTGGAGTATTTCTTGGTATAACGCCGAACCTGTCAAAATCCCAATGCGAAGCTGAAGTAGCCATCATTTCGATAGCACAGCAAGCAAGGCCAAAACCCAACTGCCACAAAGAAGAGAGCCTAGCCCAATTCATTAGATCATCAGCTTTGGCAATCACTATATTGCTATCTGCAAATTGTATGTCGTGTAAACCTTTCATCACTCTCAATCAAATAGTTAATGTTTCTTCTTTAATAGGTTCATCTTCTATAGGGGGTACATCATCAAGTACGGGCGGAATTGGTCTAGGTCTTTCCCATTCCAAATCACCTTTTCTCCATTCATAAGCCATCCCGAGTCCAAGAATAAGAAGGAAAATTATTCCAACCATAAATCCGTAAAATCCGAATTCTTTATAGGTTAGCGCCCAAGGAAACAGCAACACGACTTCTACGTCAAAAATCAAAAAGATTAATGCTATAACGTAAAAACGTAAATTAAACTTTACCCAAGGTGTTCCTTCTGGATTTTCACCGCACTCATAAATTTTGAGCTTTTCTTTGGTAGGTCTAGCCGGTCTTATAAGTTTTGCAACATATACGATTATAGGTACGAAAACTACCGCAAGGAGGATGAAAATAAAAATCTTTCCGAATTCTGTAAGCATATTTTCTGAATAAGTTCCTGAAAAAGTTCTGAGAAAAATAATATAACTATACCATAATGTCAACGATTCTTAAATTTGAATTGAAAGATATGAATTACATTTCTTTTATCAATAATATTTTTAAAATATAATGTATCAGTTTTACTATTTTTAGTTTTACAATAAAAATTCTTTAGGATTTATAATGTTGAGTAAAATTCAGATCATTTTAATATTAGTATTGACGTTAGTCATAACTAATAATCTTATAGCTAATGATGAAACAACAACTATTAGTGTTAACGAAGTTTTAATACTCGATAGAATTGAAATTCCGATAGCCGCATTTGATGCTAAGAATAATTATAAAGAAATATTGAATTTTGAAACGATTGATGTATATGATTTACTGCCATCCGAATCCGGCGCTGAGATTAAAGTTAGCGACAATCCTCCAAGTTGGTCAAAAGCTACATCAACTGATGGTAGATATGAATTTGAGACTGTTGAGAAAAAAAACTTTGCTCAAGTTCAATATTTAGCCGCATATGTTTCCACTGACAGATGGCTAAGTGCAAAGCTGATTGTAAGAAGTTCTCATCTGTTAAAAGTTTTTTTCGATGGTGAAAGTATTGGGACAAAAGAAATTGTAGAGAACGATGTTGATGAAAGCCGATCTCTTAAATCAGAGATAAAACTTGAATCCGGAAAACACTTAATAATAATAAAAGCAGTTTGCAATCCTTCAAATGATAACGATTGGTATGTGGATGTCCAATTGGAAATAAAAGAAAAATTCAGCAGTTCCGTTTCAATATCTGTTGATCCAACGAGATTTATGAGTGTTGAAACAATGCTTGATAATCCAAAAGTAACTGGAGTTTCAATTTCTGCTGACGGTCGTTATTCGGCAGTGAGCATTACAAAACGGAATAAGAAAAATGATGCTGATGAATCATGGATCCAAATCTACAGTTCACAAACGGGGAGACTATTAAACACATACCGCGGCGGAACAAATATTGGCTCAATAAAATGGGCGCCTGAAGGAAATCTTTTTGGCTACTCAACTAAAAGTAATGATGAGAGTTTTTTATGGATCGTTGATTTTGAAAAAGGTGAAACTTTTCCCGTTTTAGAAAATATAAAAAATTTCGGCAGCTTTGAATGGTCCCCCAGTGGTGATTATATTATTTATACTGCAACGGAAAAAGGTGAGGCTACGGATAAAGATCTAAAGCGATTTACAAAACCGCAAGACAGATATCCGGGCTATTTAGATATTACACAATTGTATAAATTGGATATCTTTACAAGAACAAAATATAAAGTTACTGGCGGAGAAAAGTCAACATCTCTCAACTCTGTTAGCGAAGATGGAAGGTGGGTAGTCTTTTCAAAATTAATTTATAATTTTGATGAGCGACCATATCAAAAAACTGAATATTTTTTACTTGATATGGTAACAATGAAAATCGATTCTTTAGCTTCAGTAAATTGGGGCGGGGAAGCAAAAATTTCGCCGGATGCATCTCAACTATTAATCCTTGCAGGACCATCGTCTTTCGGCGAAGAAGGTATCGCAATTCAAAAAGGAAAAATCCCTAACGATTATGACACTCAGGCTTACATCTTAAATATTGCAACACGAAGTGTAAATTCTGTAACAAAAAATTTCGATCCGAAAATTAATTCAGCATATTGGTCATATGATAACCGGACAATTTATTTTACTACTACGGATAAATCATTTGAACACCTTTATAAATATGAAACTGACAAGAGGATTTTTTCCTTTATTGATTTGGGTGTTGAAGTTGTTGAAGAGATCAGTTTTGCAAAGGATGTTTCAGTCGCACTCTTCTCCGGTTCAAGTTCTAACCAGCCGAGGATGGCTTACTTTACAAATTTTATTACGAAAGAAAAAAAGTTAATTCTTGATCCTGATTCTGAATCAAATAAAAACTTAAAATTAGGTGAAGTAAAAAATTGGGTATTTAAATCGAAGCAGGGAAAAGAAATTTATGGACGCGTTTATTACCCTCCCGATTTTTCTCCATTTAAAAAATATCCAGCAATTGTTTACTTTTATGCAGGCACTTCTCCCGTCACGCGTGAAATTTGGGGACGCTATCCCAAAAATATTTGGGCTGCCAACGGTTACATTGTTTATGTAATGCAGCCTAGCGGGGCATACGGTTTTGGTCAAGATTTTTCCTCTACTCATGTAAATGATTGGGGTAAAGTTACCGCCGAAGAAATTATTGAAGGTACAGATGAATTCCTAAAAGCACATCGATTTGTTGATAGAAAAAAGATTGGCTGCATTGGTGCATCTTACGGCGGATTTATGACAATGAACTTAATAACTAAAACAGATATGTTTACCGCCGCAGTTTCCCATGCCGGTATTAGCGGACTTACAAGTTATTGGGGTGAGGGATTTTGGGGTTACTGGTATAACTCTGTTGCCGCTGCAAATAGTTTTCCGTGGAATAGAAAAGATATTTATGTTGATCACAGTCCGATTTATAACGCTGATAAAATAAACACTCCGCTTTTACTTGTTCATGGTGAAGTAGATACAAACGTACCGCCGGGAGAAAGTTATCAAATGTACACGGCTCTTAAGCTGCTTAAAAAAGATGTTGAATTGTTGACAGTATCAGAACAAGACCATCATATAATGAAATATGAAAAGAGAAAAAAATGGACAAAAGCGATCATTTCTTATTTTGATAAGTATCTTAAAAATCAGCCGGAGTGGTGGAATGATAATTTTGGTAAATAAAAAAATAATTTCATTTGGACTTGATTGATAAATATACAGGAAGTTTAGTGGGTCTCGCGTGTGGAGATGCCTTGGGAAGTTCCGTTGAATTCCAAGAGAAAGGCAAATTTAACGAAGTTACTGAGATGATTGGCGGAGGTGTTTTTAACTTACCTCCAGGTTTTTGGACTGATGATACATCAATGATGCTGTGTTTGGCTGCTAGTCTAGTTACATGTCAAAGGTTTGATGCAATGGACCAAATGGAACGATACTGTAGATGGATGGATGAAGGTTATTTTAGCAGTACTGGAATATGTTTTGATATTGGCAATACCACCCGATATTCATTGTTAAAATTTCAAAAAACGGGTGACCCATTTTCTGGTCCTTCAATTGAGACCACTTCCGGCAATGGGTCATTAATGAGATTAGCTCCAATAGCTCTATTTTATTATCCAAAAATAAATGAGATAATTAATTACTCTGCTGAGAGTTCGAGAACAACACATGCAAGTACAGAGTGTGTTGAATCTTGTCAAATTTTGGGCTCATTAATTGGCCAAATTTTACTTGGTGAAAATAAGGCAAACCTATTAGATAACACAAGATTTAATCCCAAATCGCCCAAATTAGTTGAATTAATCAAAGGTGATTTTGTAAATAAGACATATGATGAAATATATGGTCTTGGGTACGTAATAAAAACCCTCGAAGCTGCCTTATGGTGTTTCTTTAATACTAATACTTTTGAAGACGCTCTTGTAACTGCTGTGAATTTAGGCGATGATGCAGATACTGTTGGTGCTGTTGTGGGGCAAATCGCAGGCGCATATTATGGATACGATGAAATTCCAAAGAAATGGATAAACAAATTATACATGCATTCTGAAATTAGAATAATGGCTGAAGAAATTTTCGAAGTTAGTAAAATATGTGATATTTAAAACTAATTAGCTACTGCCAATAAAACGCTAATAATTGCCTTATTTTATTTATTATGGTTTAATAAATTTTAACCATTAAATGAATTACAAAAATTAGAATATGCTCAAAAAAATTAAGGAACTTTCTAAAGACACTGCCATTTACGGCGTCAGTACAATTATCGGAAGGTTCCTTGGTTTCCTCCTTGTCCCATTTTACACTAATGTATTTACAACTCAAGAATTTGGTATATATACTTATTTATATACAATTCTTGCATTCCTAAATATTGCATATGTTTATGGAATGGATGCGGCATTCATGAAGTACTCTTCGGTTTCGGAAAAGGAAGAGAAACGAAAAGCATTTTCAACTCCATTTAATTTTTTATTAATTACCTCGCTTACAGTTTCAGCATTGCTTTTTATTTTTAGAAACCAAGCAGGTGCGTTTGCAAATCTGCCAAGTGAATATTTGCACTTAACTATTTATGTGATATTAATTTTATTACTCGATTCAATCGCAATCGTTCCATTCGCAAATTTGCGTTTAGAAAAAAAAGCTAAAAAGTTTGCCGCAATTAGAATTGCAAACATCATAATAAATCTTACTCTCAACATAGTTTTAATTCTTGTTTACAAACTTGGCGTTGAGGCAATTTTTATTAGCAATCTAATCGCCTCGGCATTTTCATTAATTGTTCTGCTGCCGGAAATATTTAAAAATTATCTGGCAGTTATCGATCCCGAATTATTAAAACGAATGCTGAAATTTGCTATGCCGTATTTGCCGGGCAGTCTTGCTGCAATGATGGTGCAAATGATAGACGTGCCGATAATGCGCGAACTTACCGACGATAGTACGGTTGGAATCTATCGCGCTAATTACAAACTCGGTATTTTTATGATGCTGTTTGTATCAATGTTTCAATTTGCATGGCAGCCTTTCTTTTTGGAAAACGCAAAAGAAAAAAATGCAAAAGAAATCTTTGCTAAAGTGTTCACGCTGTTTTTATTTGCGGGCGGACTCATCTGGCTGCTGCTGACACTTTTTATTGATAACATTGCGATGATAGAATTAGGCGAACGCACATTAATTGGAAGGGAATATTTAGAAGGTTTAATGATCGTTCCGCTTGTTTTACTTGGATATTTATTTTATGGTCTATACATTAATTTTACCGCAGGAATTTATATCGAGGAAAAAACAAATTACTTTCCGATTGTGACCGGAACAGGTGCTTTAGTAAATATTTTAGCCAATCTATTTCTTATTCCAATTTATGGAATAATGGGTGCTGCGATCGCCACATTTGCAAGTTATTTTATTATGGCAGTTGGGCTTTATTTTGTATCGCAAAAATTTTACCCAATTAAGTATGAATTCCGGAAAGTGATAGTAATTCTGTTGGATATATTTTTAATCACCATCGGTTACTATTATTTTCTCTGGAATAATTCTCTAAACTTTCTTACAAAAATTCTTCTATTATCTGCATTTTTCGCAATATTAATTTTATTCAGAGCAGTAACAAAACAGGATTTTCAATCCGGTCTAAAAATTATTAGGAATAAAAATTAATTTTCTGTTAAATTAACTCTCCGATTAATAAATACTTCAGTTAATTTTTTCTACATTTTTTGAGATTATGATGAGCAATCTTCAAATAAAAGTTAAAAGAATAGATGATAAATTTTTAGATATACCCTTGCCCGTTTATGCAACAGATGAGAGTTCGGGACTTGATGTAAGAGCTGCATTGATTGAGCCGTTTACACTAAAGAAAGGGGAGATAAGCATGGTTCCCACAAATCTCTCTGTTGAAATTCCAAAAGGATATGAAATTCAAGTTCGACCTCGCAGCGGTCTTGCTGCAAAGCATGGCATTGGTGTTCTAAATTCACCTGGAACAATTGATGCCGATTATCGAGGTGAAATTAAAGTTATTCTTTTCAATTTTGGTAAAGATGATTTTATTATTAACAGAGGTGAAAGAATTGCGCAATTAGTTTTTTCAAAAGTTTATAAAGCTGATTTTATAGAATCGGATAATTTAATTAGAACCGAAAGAGGTGCCGGCGGATTTGGACACACCGGTAAATCATAATTAAAAATTTTGCTTTAATTTTTTATACACAGGAAATATATGGGAGATTTTGTTCATTTACATAACCACTCGCATTATAGTTTGCAGGATGGTGCATGTACAATTGACGGATTAGTTTCATCAGCATTAAAATATGAACAGCATGCAGTCGCGCTCACCGACCACGGGGTAATGTACGGTATTTCAGAATTTACAAAAAAGGCAAAAGACGCCGGCATTAAACCTATTGTTGGAATGGAAGCATATATTGTTATGGATGGCAGTCGCCATGATAGAGGGAAGCAGGATACTATTAATGGAAAGAGGTATAGAAAATACAATCACTTAGTTTTGTTGGCAAAAAACCGAAAGGGCTATGATAACCTAATAAAGCTTTCTACTATTGGTTTTACCGAGGGCTTTTATTATAAACCCAGAATTGATATTGAAGTCCTGCGCCAATACCATGAAGGGATTATCTGCACAACAGCTTGTCCCGCCGGACCAATATCATCATTATTAATTAATGATGAGTACGATAAGGCAAAAGAAAGAGCTGTACTTTTTCAGGAAATTTTTGGTGAGGATTTTTACCTCGAAATTCAAGATCACGGGATTGATGTTGAAAAACCTGTGCTGAAAGGGATGCCGAAGCTTTCGAAAGAGTTGGGTATAAAATTAGTTGCCACGAATGATGTTCATTATATTGAAAGAGAGCATTCGATTTCGCACAATATTTTATTATTGCTTGGAGATAAAACAGGCACCGCCGATTATACACAACTGCGCTACGGTACGGATCAAGTTTATTTCAAATCCACTGAAGAGATGAAAGAACTTTTTACTAATTATGATGGCGCAATAGAAAATACCTTAGAAATTGCAGACAAAATAAATTTCGATCTCGAGTTTGAACAATTTCATTATCCTAAATTTCCTATTCCCAAGGAAAGTAAAGCAAAAACACTTGATGAATATTTTGAAATGCTTGCCCGCGAAGGTTTGGAAAAAAGATTAGGCACAATTGACGAGGTTGCTGAAGAACGTTTTAAGTATGAAGTTGGCATTATTCAAAGTATGGGTTACTCAGGTTATTTTTTAATTACAGCTGATTTCATAAATGCTGCCAAAGATCAAGGCATTCCGGTTGGACCGGGGCGGGGAAGCGCAGCCGGCAGTTTGGTCGCTTATGCAATGGGGATAACAAATGTTAATCCACTTGAATACGATTTACTGTTTGAGAGGTTTTTGAATCCTGCAAGAAAATCCATGCCTGATATTGATGTTGATTTTGCTGACGATCAACGAGGTGATGTTTATGAATACACAAAAAATAAATATGGCGAAGATTCGGTTTGCCAAATTATAACGTTCAATCGTTTATCATCAAAAGCGGTTTTACGTGATGTTGCGAGAGTTTTAAAAATTCCAATTCCACAAGTAAATAATATTACAAAATGGATCCCGTCAAAGTTCGGCAGAGTTTACACAATCGATCAAGCTCTCAATGAAGTCAAAGAATTAAAATGGGTTAAAAAATCGGAAGACCCTACAATTCATGAGTTAATAAAACATTCGCGAATTTTGGAAGGCATGAATAGAAACTCCTCCAAACATGCTGCAGGAGTTGTAATTACTCCGGGTTCCGTAAGTGATTTTGTTCCGCTTGCAAAAGCTAATGATGGTGACCTTGTTACGCAGTATAACATGAAAGAATTGGATTCTGCCGGTCTTTTAAAAATGGATTTTCTAGGACTCCGTACATTAACGATCATACGAGATACAGTTAATCTAGTTAAGAAAACAAGAGGGAAAGAGATTGATATTGAGACAATCCCTGTTGATGATAAGAAGACATACAAACTTTTCGGCAAAGCAAATACAACTGCTGTGTTCCAGTTTGAATCTTCACCAATGAAGGAATATCTAAAGAGATTAAAACCAAACAGCATTAAAGATCTGGCAGCGATGAATGCATTATACCGCCCCGGACCGATGGAATTTATTGATGATTTTATTGCTCGCAAACACGGCAGGAAGCAAATTACGTATCTTCATCCGCTGCTTGAGACAATTCTAAAAGAGACTTACGGGATTATTGTTTATCAGGAACAAGTAATTCAGATTGCAAATAAAATTGCCGGAATGAGTTTAGCCGAAGCGGATTTACTGCGCCGAGCTATGGGTAAAAAAGATATTGATGGAATGGCGGAACAGCAGAAAAAATTTGTCGAGGGTGCGGTTAATAATAACGTTCCTCAAAAAGCTGCCGAAGAAATATTTGTTGTGATCGATAAATTTGCGAACTACGGTTTTAATAAAAGTCATGCTGTTGCATACAGCATAGTTGCATACCAAACTGCATATTTAAAAGCTCATTTTTTACCTGAATTTTTAGCAGCAAACCTTACCAACGAATTCGGTAATCCTGATAAAGTGACTATGCTGCTTGATGATGCACGTAAAATGAAAATTAAAGTTCTTCCTCCCGATGTGAACAAACCATCTGTATATTTTAATGTTGAGGATGGAAAAATTATTTTCGGAATGGTAGCCATCAAAAATGTTGGTGTTAATGCAGTTGAAGAAATTAAGAGAGCACGCAAGGAATTGGATAGGGACTTTACCAGCATTTATGATTTTTGTTCCAATGTTGATAATAGAATTGTAAATAAGCGCGCACTTGAAGCACTTGTAATGGCAGGAGCGTTCGATAAAACTTCAGGTAAGCGGTCTCAATGCTTTGAAGCAATTGAGCATGCTTTAAGTTTTGGCACCAAAGTGCAGACTTCAAATTGTAACTCCGCAGAAAGTCTTTTCGGAAGCGACCATGAAGATTTCCAAATAACAGAACCGGAGTTGCCAAACATAGCACCCTGGAGTGAGGAGTTAAAACTAGCTAAGGAAAGAGAGGTGCTCGGAGTTTACTTAACCGACCATCCGTTAAGAAAATTTGAAACTGAGTATCGATCATTCGCACAAGTGCATCTTGGTGAACCGGATACTTTTCAGGATGATGTGCAAGTTAAAGCATGCGGCGTAATTACCGATGTTAAAACCAAGCTTGACAGATCCGGAAAGCAAATGGCATTTTTTAAGCTAGATGATTTTTCCGGTTCATGTGAGTGTTTAACATTTTCAAAAATTTATGCAGAGTATGGTCAATTTATTCAACCTGAAAAATCAATATTGGTGAACGGCAGATTGGAAAGCAGTGGTGACGCAATTAAGCTTCACGTAGATGAAATAATTCCTTTAGCTGATGCACGAATTAAATTAACTAAAAAACTTGGACTGCTCATTAATGAATCCGAGCACTCGGAGAATACAATCGTTAAGCTGAAAGGTCTCTTGGAAGAGAATATCGGTAATATACCTGTGTTTATTGGAGTTAAGTGTCAGGATAGACTAAGACAATTTTATGTTGATTATAAAGTTAATATCGAGAACAAAACTATTAATAAATTAACATCAATTCTTGGCGATGAATCCGTTAAATTTATTTCATCTTAATCATTAAAAATTTTATAAAAAGACATGAGTGCTGTAATTTGTTTTAACAATCAAATATTATTAACTTCATCGGTTAATTTTTAAGAATTAATTAGGATTAAAATGGAAAAGAAATGGGCTTTAATTTTAGGTGCATCAAGCGGATTTGGCGGAGCCACATCTGTTGCACTTGCAAAAGCTGGTTATAATATATTCGGCATCCATTTGGACCGCCAGGTAACAATGCCAAAGGTTAATCAAATTATTAAAAAGATAGAACGAGCAGGACAAAAAGCATTATTCTTTAATATGAATGCAGCAGATTCGTTGAAAAGGAATGATGTTCTTGATGAAATGAAGGAGCGATTTTCTACAAAAGATCATCCTGATATCCATGTTCTTGTTCATTCATTAGCCTTCGGTGCACTTAAACCATATATAGCTAAAAGTCCAAATGATTGTATTTCACAGCAGCAAATGGTAATGACGCTTGATGTTATGGCACATACATTAGTTTATTGGACACAAGGATTAATTCAGAGAAATATGTTTATGCATGGCGGAAGAATTTTTGCCTTAACGAGTGCAGGATCGCAAACAGTTATTCCTCATTATGGTGCAGTCTCTGCAGCAAAAGCCGCTCTTGAGTCTCATATTCGTCAGCTCGCTGTTGAGTTAGGACAAATGAAAATAACATGTAATGCAATTATGGCTGGTGTTACTGATACTCCTGCCCTAAGAAAAATTCCCGGCAATGATAAAATGCTTTCGGCTGCTAAATTAAAAAACCCTGCCGGCAGATTAACAACGGCGGAAGATGTAGCAAAAGTAATAGTTATGATGTGTGACCAGAGTGCTGATTGGATTTCGGGTAATGTTCTTGGAGTTGATGGCGGTGAAAATATTGTAAATTATATTGGCGATAAAGTTAGTCAACCTATAAAATAAAATAAGGTCGTAAACTATGTTCGAATTTAAATTTACCGAAGAACAAATAATGCTTCGTGATATGGTTAGAGATTTTGTTAATAGCGAGATCAAACCAATTGCTGCAAAAATTGATGAAGATGAAGAAATTCCTAAAGACCTAATAAAAAAACTTGGCGAGAATGGTATACTCGGAGTTGCTTTCCCTGAGGAATACGGCGGAGCCGGTTTTGGAGAAGTTGGATATTGTTTGTCGCAGGAAGAAATTGCCCGCGGATGTATGTCAACAGCAACAATGATAGGTGCACATCAATCAATTGGTGCAAATACAATTTACCTTGGCGGTAGTGAAGAACAAAAACAAAAGTATTTAGTTCCACTTGCATCCGGTGAAAAACTTGCAGCCTTTTGTTTAACGGAGGCTCAAGCGGGATCCGATTCTTTTAATCTTAAAACTAAAGCCGACCTTGATGGTGATGAGTGGGTAATAAATGGTGAAAAGCTTTGGATAACTAACGGTTCAATTGCTGACATAGTTTCCGTTTTTGCAAGAACTGAAAAAGGTATTGCCGCATTTATTGTTGAAACTTCGAATCCTGGATTTACAGCGGGACCACCCGAGAAGAAAATGGGAATTAGAGGAAGTAAAACGAATGCAATTACATTTGACAACGTAAGAATTCCGAAAGAAAATTTAATTGGGCATGATGGACGCGGATTTCTACTCGCAATGAAAACATTAGATGCCGGGAGATTAGGATTAGGTGCGTGTTGTTTAGGGGCTTCAAAAGAATTATTGGAAATGTCAACTCAGTATGCAAAGCAGCGAAAACAGTTTGATCAAACAATCAGTCATTTTCAAGCAGTTCAGCATATGCTTGCCGAGATGGCAATTATCATTTATAATATGGAATCAATAGTTTACCGAACTGCTGTTGATTATGATCTGGGTAAAAAGATTTCCACACAATCCGCAATCGTTAAATATTATTGCTCAGAATCATTGGATAAAATTGCAGACTTAGCAGTTCAGGTTCATGGCGGAATGGGCTATTCCCGAGAACTTCCGATTGAGAGATTTTACCGTGATTCAAGAATCAATAAAATTTTCGAAGGGACTAATGAAATTCAAAAAGGAATTATTGCGCACGATATATTGAAAAAGAATGGAAAAATTGTATTATAATTATTTAGCGAAAAATATGGAGGTAAATAAAAAATGAAGCCAGTAACTATAACAGATGATAATTTTGAAACTGAAGTGATGAAAAGTGAAGTGCCGGTATTGTTAGATTTTTGGGCGGCATGGTGCGGTCCTTGTAGAATGATAGCCCCGATTGTGGAAGAACTAGCTGAAGAATATGATGGAAAATTAAAAGTTGGAAAACTTGATGTTGATGATAATCAGCAGACGGCAATAAAATATGGGGTAAGAAGCATTCCAACCGTATTAATACTTGAAAAAGGGGAAGTGAAGGAAACAATAATTGGCGCGGTTCCCAAATCAATGTTTGAAGAAAAAATTAATTCTGTATTGAATTAGACCTTTTAATTTGAAATTTTATCTGCCTTAACAATTAAAAATATTAGGGCGAGGAGAATTAACAAATTTTTAACAGAAAAGAAACTTCGGTCAAAAAGAAAGTATATTAAAAATCTGTCTTGACAAAGAATTATGATTGTACTATTTTGACGTTTAGTAACAGTAACAATATTTTATTTTAGTCAAACAATTAGGACGTATTAAAATTAGTAAAGTTTCATAAAACTATTTTAGCAAATAAACAGAGTTATTTATTAGAACTTTTTTACTATTAACCAATAATCAACTTACCACAAAGTATCACAAACAAATTAAGGAGAATATTTATGTTTAAAAGACTATCTACTATTTTTATAGTGGCTTTAATGATTCCTTTGTTACTTACTGCTCAGGATAAGAAGAAAGCTCCAGTTAAAATGAATGAGCCAGCGGTAGGCATTGAATCAGTTATCAAAACAGGTGGTACACCAATTACTGCAGCGAATTATGCTGTTGTTGATACAATGCCAAATGCTTTCGGTCCTGCAATCGGTGTGTTGAATCCTCTTGACCATGATATTGCTTCCGGTGTAACTGCAGTTGTTCACAGAGGTAAAACAACTTATGCTGTTGGCAGCGGTGAACTTTGGTACAATTATTCAACCGATATGGGTATGACTTGGAATAGAAGTGCAACATCTGTCCAGGATGGACAAACAGCTACTAATGCAGCTCGTTATCCTAGCTCTGCAATTAGTAACCCAACTGGTTCTACTAATTTAGCAGACTTATTATATACTTTTGCTTGGCCAGATTTAGGTGCCGGCGGTTTCGAAAATGTTGGTTACGGCGCTGACCTTGGTTTTGACGGTGCGGATCTAGCTGTAATATTCGATGACCCGGTTCAAACTTATAGTTCTCAAGTTCCAACTTGGGCTAATGATGCCGGTCCTGAAGTATACTGGGCTTCTGATAATTCAGGCGATGCTTCAATTAGATTATGGTACACAGATGATTTATATACAACAATTAATGTTATAGACGTTCCTCAGTGGAGTGATTCAATATTCGGTAGTGGTGGTAATATCACTAATGGCGGCGTTGCCGCAAACGGAGTTCAGTATTACAGTGTTCTTGGAACATTTTTACCTGAGCAAGTTGGCGGTTTTAATGCTCCCGGCGGATGGGAACCTGGTTACTCAAAATCAACAGATAATGGCGCAACATGGAGTGATTTTAATGTAATTGACTGGACATTAATTCCAGCAACTGCTGCTTATACAGAAATGTGGGATTACATTAAAGAGGATGCTTTTGTTAGTTATCAAGGCGATGTAAATGTTGATGCTGACGGTTATGTTCATATAGTAACCGGTTTAACTAAAATAGATTCTGCTGTTTCTTCAGAATATGGTGAGAACGCTTTAGTTGAATTTATTGAAACTGCAAGTGGTTGGGATGCAAAAATAATTTTTGATGATCAGGATTATTTAGCTGACTCAACATTTACTCAAAATGACGGAATGGCTCTTGGACAAATGGGACCATCAGTTTATTTAGCAACAAATGAAACGAGAGATGTTTTTGTTGCTCAGTGGGTAACAAGTGGTACACCTGGTGATACTGCATGTGATGTTTGGATGTCATGGAGATTAGCTACAGGTGATTGGAATACGCCAATGAATTTAACTGAAACAGCAATTATGAATGAAAATTCATCACATCTTGCTCCAAAATTGGCACAGGATGGAAATACTGTAACTGCTTTCAGTTTTTACTGTTATCCTGCGGGTAATACCGGTTTTGATATTAGTAATACGGATCCTGCAGTAATGTATATTGCTCCTGTTGAAATTGATATCACAGCGGTTTCAGTTGGTGATGACTTAAATAAAAATTATAGTTATTCATTAAATCAAAACTATCCGAATCCATTTAACCCAAGTACAAAAATTACTTATACTGTTCCTGAAACCGGAATGGTAACTCTTAAAGTATATGATGTTCTTGGTAAAGAAGTTGCTACATTAGTAAATCGAGTTGTTAACAGTGGTCAGCATGTTGTTAATTTTAATGCTGAAAATTTATCCACAGGTATTTATTTCTACGAATTATCTGCTGGTGAATTTGTTCAAACTAACAAAATGATGTTACTGAAATAATTTGTTATCCACTAAGTTGGATAAAGGCAGATTTTTCTATATGAGAAATCTGCCTTGTTTTTATAAACAGTAAAAAAAGTGTAGCAAACTAGCCCTGAATAAAATTTACCCTTCTATATTGCGGGGGTTTGCTGCCGCATAAAAATATAATTTTATCTTTATTAAATTGGAGTTGTCATGAAAAAGTTTATCACTTTTTCTACTGCATTGTTTCTTCTGATGCTTTCCACTGAAATTTTTGGACAGGTTGGTACCGGTAAACTTGCCGGCAGTGTTATCGACCTTGATACCAAAGAGGCTTTAATCGGTGCGAATGTTGTCATTTTGAACACCTCACTAGGGGCTGCAGCAGATTTAGACGGTAACTATTTTATTTTGAATGTTACCCCCGGAACTTATGATGTACAATTCTCATATGTCGGTTACGGAAATAAAATTGTCCGGGATGTAAGAATTGTCGGCGGCGTAACAGTTGAATTGAATATAGAATTAGCTGCCGGATTACAGATAGATGAAATAGTAGTTACCGATGAAAAATTCTTTGAAGAAAAATCTACTAACACCGTAAAAGTAATTAGCTCTGATGAAATACAAAAACTTCCTGTAAAGGGCGTAGCTAATGTTGCCTCATTACAAGCAGGTGTTGTAATTGCTGAAGGTAGTGGTGGTGAAGACGGAAATGCGACCATTAACGTGCGCGGAGGTAGAGGCGGTGAAGTAGCATATATCATTGATGGTGTTCTGCAAAATGATGCTTTATTTGGTGGTAACAGTGCCCAAGTATCGGATGCAGCTATCGAACAGCTTTCATTTCAAGTTGGCGGATTTGAAGCCAAATACGGTCAAGCACAATCCGGAGTAATATCAGTTACAACAAAATCGGGTTCACCAAAATATAATCTATTTACTGATTTATCGTCTTCAGAATTTACAGATGATTATGGTTATAATTTATATACGGTCTCTCTTGATGGGCCACTTATACCAAATGTTTCCGGACATACATTCTTCTTATTAGCCGAAAGAGGTTGGTTTAAAGATGCAGACCCTAAAGCCGAAGGATTAGTTATTCCTTCAGCAGGTATTGATAGACCTGATCTTCCGGATAACAGTTCTCAAGTATGGAGATTTACTGCAAGAACACAGCATAATTTGGATCCATTTACTTTGAGATTAGGTGCAAACGTAAATACAAGAAAATTTAGAAGCTACATTCATTCCTATGCAAAAAATAATTCAGCTCACAATCCAAGAATTGAAAGAGAGAATTATTCGTTTAGTGCAAGACTAAGTCAAAACCTATCATCAAACTCGTTCTGGAATATAAATGCAGGTTATAAAATTTATGACAATGAACAAGGTGATGGTGTTTGGTTTAATGATCTTGAATCTTATGGTGATTCAACAGCGAACTTCCCTTTTTTGAATGTTGGACCTAATGGCGAAGGTATTCAGGGAAGTAGAGCTACATTGGATGATGTTCAGTTATTCTATGGTGAGGGTAGGGTAAGTAATGCTTATTACCATACTTTTAATGAAACCTTTAACGTTGATATTGATTTTACATCACAGATTGATAATCATTTATTAGAGATTGGTGGAGGATTCAATTATAATAGTCTAAGGCACTATGTACTTGGTCCCGTTAGTATCGCTATTGATAATGATTCTAAACCGCTGGATGAAAGAATTTCTAATCAAAATCCTTTTTATTTTGGATGGGATATTACAGGGCAGGAAAAAGTTAACGTCGATGAAAGTAAATTCTTAGGCGGCATTGATGCTCCTGTAAAAGTTAAACCTAAAAAACCAATTATTGCTTTTACTTATATTCAAGATAGATATGAATTGAGTGATTTAGTAATAAATGTTGGTGTTCGTTTTGATTACTTTGATTCGAAAACTCTTCAAGTTAAAGATGAAACCTTGCCATTTGCTGAAGGGGATCCAAACTTATTTGACGATGCCGATTTTAAAGAAGCGGACCCTGAATTTTTTATCTCCCCAAGAATTGGTCTTGGTTTTCCCGTAACCTCATCAACCGTATTTCATGCCCAGTATGGCAAGTTTATTCAGCAGCCTAACCTTATTGATGCTGTTACATCTGTCAACGATCTAAATGGTTTAATAACCGACGGAAATTTTGGACTTAATACCGGTCAAGTTGAGAGTGAAGAAACCACTCAGTATGAAATTGGTTTTAGACAAATACTTGGCGATAATTTAGGTGCACTTAATGTCACCGCATTTTATAAAAATATTAAAGGACTTATCAATAACGAAACGATACGTTTCCAAAGATTTGCCGGCGGACAATACGACAGATATTACCGACCAACCAATTCTGATTTCGGTACGATTAAAGGTTTGGCTATTTCACTTCAGTTGAGCAGAATAAGCTATTTCTCATTAAACTTTGATTACACTTACTCATTGTCTGAAGGAACCGGTTCTTCAACAAGTTCAGCAACAACAGCTGCTTTTAGAAATGATGATGGTGAAACTCCAAAAGTGATCGCGCCTCTTGATTTTGATCAACGTCATACAGGTGTTGCTCAAATTAATTTCTTCGTTCCAGAAGGAGATTTAGGTTTCTTAGAATTGACATCTATAAATATGATTTATTCTTTCAACTCCGGCAGACCTTACACCCCATTAGAAAAACAGAATATTACACCAGGTGGTAGTTCCAACCTTGGTGATACTAAAGGTTATGTAAATTCTGCATATGGTCCCGGAACCAGCAGGTTAGATATGAAAATTGAAAAATCTGTTAAACTGACTAATAATTTGTTTATAACTCCTTACGTATGGATTCAGAATGTGCTTAATACAGTTAATGCTGTAAATGTTTATAGGACAACAGGCAGTCCATATACCACAGGTTATTTATCTACTGAAGAGGGCGCCGCAATAGCTGCTGGTCGTGAGAATTATGCTTCTGACTATCAAGCATTAGAGCGTGATCCTTTTAACTTCGGTATTCCAAGACAAATTAAATTAGGTGTTAGATTTAATTTCTCAAACATTAGTTTTTAATTTTAAACAATAAATGGCAGAAAAAATGAAACATAAAAAATCATTTAGAATTCAAAATATTATTCTCTTGTCATTATTGGTTTTTATATTTTCTGTGGGAATATATGCCGGAGTTGAACAAGGCGGCAAATCGCAAAAGTTATATAAAACCAATGAAACAGGTGAATTTTTTGTTTTTGATATTAATAATCTCTTTTTACCACTTGATAATAAAGGTGTAATTGCCGACGTTGACCCAGGTGGCGGCGCCGGTGGCAAATTGGGTGGAGAAGGTGGTGTTGTCTTTTTGTTTTCGTCAGGATTTTATTTTTCGGGTTATACTGATAAAAATTCAGATGGACAACTTCAGAATAATGAAATGTGGGGTAATGGTGTTCTTAGTGCTTCTCGTATTGAGGACTATCAGCCCGGTCCTGTTGGATCGAACAGAGGTGATGCAAAAAACTTGGTTTATTCCGTGCGAGCTCAAGATCAGCCTTTCGGAACTTCATGGCAGGAATGGACCGATGCAGTATCTATTGGCGCCGATTTTTATGACGGTGATGGTGATGGTGTTTATAATCCTGTCGATAAAAATGGAAATAATAAATGGGATGTCAATGAAGACAGACCTGACCTTATTGGCGATGTAACTGCATGGACAGTTTATAATGACGGTGTTGCAACTGCTTTGAGACGATTTACTGTGGAACCTCAGGGAGTTGAAATCCATCAGACAACTTTTGGATTTCAGGTAACAACCGGTGCTGTTAGTAATATGATGTTTGTAAGATACAGATTGCATAACACAGGCACAGTTGCGGATACATTTTACAACTGCTATTTCTCAGCTGCTGCTGACCCTGACTTGGGAGACGCAAATGATGACTTAGTAGGGTGTGATATTGGTTTGAGTGCCGGCTATGTTTATGCAGGCGGTCCTGATAGTGAGTTTGGTTCTAATCCTCCAAGTTTTTTAATGGATTTTTTCCAAGGTCCGGTAGTTTATATTCCCGGAGTTACATTTACTGATACCGATGCAAATGGTTATTATGATGAAGGAACTGATATTCCTTTAGATACAGCGTATAATGTTAGAGGTAGAGAATTAGGTATTGTGGAATATCCAGGTGCGATGAACAAACCATTAACCGCTATGACTCAGTATATGCAGTCTCACCCTTCACATGGCGATCCAAATACGCATTTTGAGTTAAGAAACTATCTGCTGGGCGGTAGAGGAAAAAATGGTGATTCGCTTTATGTAAGTTCATGGGAATTTGGTAATGGAAGTACACTTTCAGATACTGCAAATATTGATACCCGATATATGTATTCAGGCGATCCAGTTGCAGGAACCGGTTGGTTAAATAATAATCCAATCGATCAAAGACAAATGTCAAATACAGGTCCATTTAATTTGATTGTTGGTGAGCCGCAAGATATTATTGTAGCCTACGTTGTTGGACGCTCTGATACTGGTCCGCTTAGTGTGAACAAAGCAAAAGAGAATAGTGAAATTGCGCAGTTAATATTTGATAATAATTTCCCTTCTCCTCCTCCTCCTCCTCCAATTGATTATTCAGTAAAAATGAATGACGATTATATAGAGATAGACATTGAGACAGCTGCTAATGTGCAGTATAATGCTGTTGATAGTGTATTTCAAATTGATAGAAAAACTCAAGGATTCTTTCTGAATGCTTATAGAACTAATTCAACTGAATTATCAATAAATGGAATTCAAAACAAAACGCAAATTGCAACTTATAGAATTGACAATTTTATAGATGCAATTTATGGGTTGGCGCCGAATGGGGGTATTGATTTATTGCGTACTAAAGATTCAGAAAGTCTCGACCCGACCATTTACGGTGACCCTGAAACCGGAAGAATTAGAATTAGAATTACAAAAGATCCTTTTTCATCAGGTAGCAGACCGTTAATAAAGGGAACTGAGTTCTACTTTCAGCTTGGTACATATACACTAAATCATTTGCCGATTGTTCCTCGCACGGATGGCTCCAATTTTGGAGATCAAGATGATTATTATGATCCGACCGGCGGTGCTTATAAAGAATGGCCTAGAAGTCTCATTCGCGTAGTTTTCGGATCTGATTTCTTCTCACCTTCAGTGCGTGATTCCGATGGTGAAAGGGCTTCAGGTGTTGCTGATGGAGATGTAAAATATGTTGTTGTTAACAAAGAAGAGTTGACTGGTGATAAATATTCAGTTGAATTTTTCAAAGATGTTGACTCAGAATTATACTCAACATATTGGAAACTGACAAACGAAACAACAGGCACTCTGCTAGTTGATTCTTCAAAAACATATGATTTTAATGAAAAAGATATTTCAGGTAAAGTTAATGAAGGTGTTGTTGTAAAAGTTAAACCAGTAAATGCCGGATTAAAGACCTTATCTGAATTAGAAGCCGGATATCAGTCTGTTAATGACCCATGGTTTGTACCATTCCTTAGAGCTGCAAATTCAGGTGTCTTCTATCCTGGAAAAGATTTAAGTGCAACTGTCGATGAAAATGGAGTACCTATTGGTGGAATGTTGAATAAAACGGATAAAATATCAGCTGATCAGCTTCGTAGAGTTGAGTTAAGATTTGGCGGAACTCATAAAGCATATAGATACCTTAATGGTTTCATTGGCAATAGCTTTACGAGACGTAGATCCTATGCATTTGCAGAAGCGGTTTCGGCAAGCGATACCGCCGGTACCGGGATAGGAAAATTTGGACAAGGTTTTGTTGATGTCCCATTTTCAGCATGGGTAGTAGATGAAAAGCACGGTGAAGAATATCAATTAGCAACCGGGTTCGTTGAATCAAGTAAACAGATCAGTGGAAAAGCTAATCCAGATGGTATTTGGGATCCGGACACTGTTATTTTTGATAGTAAAGAAGTAATAGTAATATTTAATTCTCCTTATGATCCAAATGGCGGAAATAAAATCTATACAGGTGGAGATTTTGGCGGTACGACAGCATGGGCTGATATAATTCAGGGCTATACAATTCCGGCCGGAGTTAGTGGAATAACTGATGAGCAACGGGAATTAGCGAAAACCCCATATTTTGATGCAATGTATGTTGCTTGTCTTCCACGTAATCCATTGCGTCCAGGAGCCTTTTTTACCGAGGGTGATATTTTGCCCATTGAATTGGCTGCTTATCCTTATACAGAAAATGATAAGTTTGAGTTTACAACCTCAGAAGGCGGTTCATTGTCAGAAACAGCTAAAAAAGAGCTATTTAATAAAATAAATGTATTCCCAAATCCATTGTTTGCACATAATCCTGCAACAAGTTATGATCAAAATGTAGCACCCGATGATGCTTTTGTAACCTTTACTAATTTACCGGAAGAGGTAACGATCAAAATATACTCGTTGTCAGGTGTATTGTTAAGAACTCTTAGAACAGAGGATAAGGAAAGTCCTTCCTCAACATTTTTGAAGTGGGACTTACAAAATGAATCTGAATTAAGAGTTGCATCAGGAATGTATATCGCATTAGTAGAATCCCCAGGCTTCGGTCAGAAGATTCTTAAACTTGCGATTATCATGCCTCAAAAACAGTTGCAGAGATTTTAAAGTTGAAGAGCAGAAGTTTGTTCTTCTTTAATATAAAATTAAGGGAGTATTAAAAAATGAAACGGTTGTTAACAATATTTTTAATAGTACTGATAAATTCAGCCCTATTGTTTGCCGGTGATGCCTCTCGAAAAGGTACAACGGGAGCCGAGCAGCTTCTTATTCCGGTTGGAGCAAGAAGTATTTCTACTGCTGGTTCCTTTTTGGCAAACGTTAAGGGTGTTGAATCAATTTTTTATAATCCTGCCGGTCTCGATTTTTCTCAAAGATCTGAGGCTATGTTTGATTATATGGACTATATAGCTGATATAGATTTGGTTACAATTGCCGTTGGTGCAAACTTAGGTGATTTAGGCAGTTTTGGTTTCTCTTTCCGATCGATCAATTTCGGAGATATTCCTGTAACTACCAATTTAGCACCTGATGGAACCGGGTCAACATTTTCACCATCGTACTTTGTTGCAGGCATAACTTACTCAAAGGTTATTACTGATAGAGTTTCTGCTGGTGTCAATATTAAATTAATTCATGAAGGTATCATGAATACATCAGCAAATGCACTTGCATTGGATTTTGGTGTTCAATATCAGTTTAATCCAAATTTTTCACTTGGTGTTGTTGCTAAAAATATAGGTTCAAACCTACAATTTTCCGGTCAGGACCTTCAGGTGAAATCCACAGTTCCTAATTCAAATCCAGGATCACAAAATGGAGCTTTTGAGCCTGTTACTGATAATGTTCAGCTCCCAAGTTACTTCCAGTTAAGTTTTGCTTACATGTTTAATATGGATGAAGCAAATAACTTGATGGTTGGAGCTGCATTTACTAATAATAATGCCTTGGAAGATAAAGCAAATTTAGGTTTGGAATATAATTGGTCTAAAGCTATCTTCATCCGCGGCGGCTATGATCTTCTTCTCGAGAATACGAATGAGAATATTTATGGTTTCACTGCTGGAGCCGGAATCGAGTACGAAATGAATAGTAATTTAGGAGTAGTAATAGATTACGCTTATAGAGATGTAAAAGAGTTTAGTGCCAATCATGTATTTACTATGAAATTGATTCTAAACTAGAATTATTCAAATTCGAAAAGCGTCTATCTAAATAAAGATAGGCGCTTTTTTATTATATGCTTTAATACTAATTATTTTTTTATCCTGCATATTAGCCATTGAAACTATCAAAAAAAAATTGAACATTACTTTCAAAATTAAATTATCTCATACCACAAATTTATAGTGTGAAAATGAAAAAAACATTTGCAATTTTATTCTTCTTTATCAGTATTTGTACATTTGCTCAAAAGGATTTTAAATTTGAGTTCGATTACGCACAGTTTGCATATGATTCCACTTCAAACTATGTAGAGATCTACTATTCATTCCCGCAGAACAACTTAACACTTCAATCAGATAATGGTGAAAGTTTTGTTTCAGCATTTCTTACAATTTTAATTGAAGACACAGCAAAGGCTAATATAATTGTTGATAACACTTGGAAGGTCAATAATAAGATTGATGCCTCCAAGGTGATGTCAACCTCTCTTCTCGGTCAGATTGGTTTTGTTATTCCGGAAGGCACTTATATCTGCAATATAAAAGGTTTTGATAGTGTTGATACATTGAATTCAAAATCTTATTTGGAAGATATAGCTATCGACCCCTTAATGAAGAATACTTATACGATTAGTGATATTCAACTAGCCTCAAATATTAAAAGTGAAAATGCAGATCAAAACTCTTTATTTTATAAGAATACTATGGAAGTAACACCAAATCCAATGACTTTTTATAGCGAGACTATGCCCGTACTTTTTTATTACAGCGAACTCTACAATTTAAATTTAGAAAAACAAGATGAAGATTTGGAAGTTCAAAAATTAGTATATAATGGAAGTAATAAACTTGTCTATAAAAAATCAAAAACTGTCGCAAGAGATAAAAAATCAATTGTTGAAGCCGGTGCTGTCAATATGTCAAAATTTCCTACGGATTCATATACATTCGTTGTTGCTGTTGTAGATACTTCTGCTGAAGGAGGTGTAGCTTCATCTAAAAGATTATTTTTATATAATCCCTCAGTTAAGCCTGAGGAGGATAAAAGTTCAGGAAACTTAGGCTACATTGGAAGTGAATATGGAGTTTATTCAGAGGAAGATTGTGATGATCAATTTAAGCAAGCAAAATACATTGCCAACAATAAGGAAGTAGAACAATATGAAGGGTTGGATTCCTTAGAATCTAAAAGAAAGTATTTGTTCGAATTTTGGCAGAGAAGAGATACTAATCCTCAAACAGCGGTAAATGAGTTTAGGGAAGATTATCTTAAAAGAGTAAAATATGCAAATGAAAGATACAGAACGATGAACAAGGATGGTTACAGAACCGACCGTGGAAGAATAGTTTTGATGTATGGTAATCCTGATCAGATTGATAGATTTCCCAACGAAACTAATTTGAAGCCTTATGAAGTTTGGGCTTACAATTCAATTGAAGGCGGAGTAGTTTTTGTATTCGGCGATATAACAGGATTTTCCGATTATGAATTGCTTCACTCAACAGCTCGCGGCGAAATTCAAGATCAAAATTGGCAGAGGAGAATTAGCGCCAATTAATGTTTAATGCTGAATAAAAATAAAATAGAATTCTATTTAGTCCTACTTTTAGTAAGAATTATTCATCTTTTAGGCTTAAATGGCGCAAGAGTTTTTGGAAAAATACTTGCGTCATTTTTCTATTACATTATTCCCATCCGTAAAGCAGTAGCAATTGAAAACATAAGTCAAGCTTTCCCAAATTATTCAATAAAAGAGATAAAAAAAATTGCAAGAGGAAGTTATCAAAGCTTTCTATTAACTTTTATTGACCTGCTTTCGATGCCCAAAATCAGTAGAGAAAAGCTTCATTCTCTTGTAAAATGCGACCAGCTTAAATTGCTTAAAGATAGATACGATTTAGGAAGAGGTGTAATATTTTTAACAGGGCATTTTGGCAATTGGGAAGTGGGAGCAGCTTCAGTTGCTTCTCAACTTGGGATATCGATGCAGGTACTCGCAAAAAACCAGCGTAACTCATTTGTTAATGATTTAATAAATAAGCACAGGGAATTTTTTGGAAATAAAGTTATTAAACTAGGCCCTTCAATACGTGATGTTTATAAAGCGATTAAAGAAGGAAAAATTGTAGGTGTAGTTGGCGATCAAAGGGGTCCGATAGAAGGAATTAGAGTAAAGCTATTTAATAAAGATACTGCCATTTATTCGGGTACAGCTTTAATTGCTTTAAAGACAAACGTTCCGTTAATTACAGTGTTTGTAAAGCGTTTAAATGATGGTAGATACGACGCGATTGTTGAGGAAATTATATTGGACAATCTGCCTGAAACGGAAAACGAAAAAGTTGCAGAAATTAATCAAAGATATATGACCATTCTTGAGAAGAGAATTAAAGACGCGCCGGAGCAATGGTTTTGGCAGCATAAAATCTGGAAATACTAAAATGGCTGAACGAATTCTGATAATTCAAACGGCATTTTTGGGTGATGCAATTCTAACTCTTCCGATGATTCAAAAATTAAAAGAGTCAAATCCAAGTTCTTTGATCGATGTTATTTGTATCCCCTCTACCAGAGAGATTTTTGCTCATTCGAATTGTGTAAGTGATACCATTGTTCTGCATAAAAGAGGTGAGCATAAGTCAGTTTTTAAACTGATGAAGTTTGCAAAGAACCTTAAAAAAAATAATTATGAAAAAGTCTATTCCCCGCACAGATCATTTCGCACTTCATTACTCGTTGCCTTATTAAAGGTAAAGGAATCATATGGTTTTGATAACTCCTCGTTTAAGTTTATTTATAAATATTTGACTATGTATGATTTGAAAGACCATGAGGTAAAAAGAAATTTAAAATTAATTGGTGCAGATACAGATGAACATAAATGGAAGATACTGCCCAAGGTTGAAATATCGAATATTCAAAAAAGGAATGTTGAAGATTTATTAAATAAATTAAATTTTCAAAAGCTAATAGCAATAGCACCCGGCTCAGTTTGGAAAACAAAACAATATCCCGAAGAAAATTTTATAAAAGTAATTGAAGAAATTATTCAAAAATCCTACTCAGTAATTTTAATTGGCGGAAAAGAAGATCGAGATTTGTGCAGCAGAATTGAATCTAAGTTTAGTGAAAATGTTTTCTCAGCAGCAGGGGAGTTGAGTATTGTTGAATCAATTGAATTATTGAGAAGTTGTGATGCATTAATTTGTAACGACAGCGCGCCTACACACATGGGAATGTGTGCTGATATTTCAGTATTAACACTTTACTGCTCAACCGTACCTGAGTTTGGATTTTTTCCTTACAATGAAAAATCAACATACTTGAGCTTACCCGATCTTGAATGTAAACCTTGCGGAATTCATGGACACAATGAATGCCCAATCGCATCGTTTGAATGCGGAGTTAAATTATCACCAGACTTGGTAATTAAAACACTTCAAGAATTAATCAATTAAGAAGAAATTCAGAGAATAAATATTTATATTGATTCACAAAATTTGCGGATTAGAAAATCTTGAATTTTAAAAAAATCTTAAAATCACCCATTTACATTACGCCGAATTTTCCGGTTGTAAAAACGAAGAGCTATAAGTTTAGTCTTTTATATTTAGCTATGGGCGTTTTAGTTTATACCTTTCTCATTTTTATAATTCTCGCTGGTCTATTCACATTTACTCCATTAAAAGGTTTGCTCTTTTATGTTGAAAATCAGGAATTGGAAATTCAGGCAGAGAAAGTTAGAACGCTTGAATCAAAGATCATGTTTCTTACAAGAGAACTTGAATCGATCTCATCCGAGAATAAGAAACTTCAATATGCAATTCTGTTAGGCACCAGTGACTCACTCGATTCAAACTCTGCCGTTTACGACTCTTTACGTGAAGAAAAACACAAAAATTTGAATATTGACGGCAGCATTCTTAAAGCATTCGAAGGAATGATTAATTATCTTTTTCAAGATGATCCTGTAAAAAAGGCAATGTATTTTGCCAGACCCTCATCGGGATATGTAATTAAACACTACGACCCCCAAAAAGGTCATTTGGGTATTGACTATGGAATTAAATCAGGTTCTCCGGTTTACGCATCTTCAGGCGGGCTGGTGATATTCTCCGATTTCGTAAGCGACGACGGCAATATGATAATGATACAGCATGACAATAATTACATAACTGTGTATAAACACTGCTCGGTGTTAATAAAAAAACAACGTGAAAAAGTAATTCAAGGTGAACTGATAGCGTTAAGCGGCAGTTCAGGTAAAACATCTACAGGTCCGCATTTACACTTTGAAATTTGGAAAGATGGAAATGCAATTGACCCTAAAAATTTATTAATAAATGAATAGGAGGCTAACCTTATGGGAGCACTCAGAAATGTAAATACAGCGGAAGACGTTAGCATACTAAGCAGCGGAGTTAAAATTGAAGGTAAAATTTTCTGCGAAGGCAATGTTAGAATTGACGGAAAAGTAATGGGCGATGTAAACGTCAACGGAAATTTAACTCTTGGCGAGACTTCCGAAGTACAAGGTGAAGCAAAAGGCAACACTGTTACTCTAAGCGGAAAATTAGAAGGAACAATTCGCGCTTCAGAGAAACTTATTTTGGATTCCAAAGCTCACTTAAAAGGCGATCTGTTTGCAAGAATTCTTGTCGTTGAAGAAGGTGCTAAATTTGAAGGTAAGAGTAATATGAGTGACGTTCAGGCTCCTAAGGTAATGCCGAAACCAGCAGAGAATGTTACTAAATAAAAAACCTCAAAAGGTTTTAGAATCATATAGAGATGTTGGACCCTATTTAGGTCTTGGAACGCAACTAGCCGCTACTATTGTGCTAATGTTTTTTTTAGGCAGGTGGCTCGATCAAAAATTTGAAACCGAGCCCATACTTACAATAATATTTGCCTTTATCGGCGGTTTTGGAGGAGTGTATAATTTTATTAGAGTAGTATTAAATATTAACGAGAAAAACAAACGTGAGAAAGATTCTTAATACTACATTGATAATATGCCTACCCGTTTATTTGATCATCTTTACTTTGTATTTGCTAAAAGTTGTTAGTGATTTAGTTTTAGTAACTTCAATTTATGCCGGGGCATTGAACATAATAAATTTCTTGGCAGCTTCATTAGTTTTTAAATGGACATTAAAAAAGGATAACAAAAAATTTCTTCTGTTTAACTTAGGTGGAATGGGAGTCCGGCTCTTTTTTTTACTCTGTTCGATATTTATTTTGTTAAATTTCTTGAAAATTGATATTTATGCATTTATATTAGTGTTCTTTGTTTTTTATTTTGTTTTTCTTATCGTGGAAGTAAATTACTTCCATAAATCCATGGAATCTGCAAAGAGAAATTGAAATTTATGATATATCAAACTGTTGAGACAATTAAAGATACTGCTGCTGTAGCTACCGAAAAATCAGAAGATACGGGCTGGATACTTCACCATGTTTTAGATGGTAATTATTTCGACTTTGGATTTTTTAAAATCCCACTTCCGCATTTTGAACTTTTTGGAATTGATCTTTCAATAACACGCCACGTAATGATAATGTGGATAGCGTTAATTATACTTGTGCTAATATTCAGATCAGTATCAAAGTCTTATTCAAAATCTAAAGCGCCAAAAGGGTTAGCCAACTTTATGGAAGTGCTTGTTGTTTTTGTACGGGATGAAATTGCAAAAATTACAATAGGCAAGGGCTACGAAAAATTCCTTCCTTATTTGTTAACAGTTTTTTTCTTTATTCTTACATGTAATTTTTTAGGATTGATACCGGGGAGTGCAACTCCAACGAGTAATATATCTGTAACGGTTACGCTTGCCGTAATTTCATTCATTGTTATTCAAGTTGGCGGAATGATGAAAAACGGTGCTTGGGGATATTTCAAAGGTTTAATCCCACATGGAATTCCAAGTTGGTTGTTAGTCATTATGGTTCCAGTAGAATTACTTGGATTATTTACAAAACCATTTGCGCTGGCAATTAGGTTATTTGCAAACATGACAGCCGGACATATAGTTATCGGTGCATTGCTTGGACTGATATTTATTTTAAAAACATATTTTGTAATTCCGGTATCAGTATCATTCGCACTTTTTATTTATTTATTAGAAATTTTAGTAGCATTAATACAAGCATATATTTTCACAATGCTGTCCTCATTATTTATAGGGATGGCAGTACATCAAGAACATTAAACTGAATATAATTCATATAGGAGGAATCAAATGGATTTCGCATTTTTAGCAGCAGGGTTTGGAGCAGCATTAACAGTTATCGGCGGTGCTTTCGGTATTGGTAAATTAGCAAGTTCAGCTATGGAAGCAAGCGGTCGTCAGCCTGAAGCTGCCGGAGATATTAGAACATCAATGATTATTGCTGCTGCGCTTATAGAAGGTATTTCTCTATTTGCATTAGTAATTTGTATTCTATTAGCTCTTAAGTAAAACTAAGCAGTAAATTTTTGCTGCTACTTTTTATCTAAATTAAGGAAAGATAAATGTACGCTTTTTCAAAAATAGCGTTTGTTGCTTTTGCATCCAGCGGCGAGGTTGGCGGTCCGCTTGATGTTAATCCGGGTTTAATTATTTGGACTGTTGTAACATTTGTAATACTTCTTTTTCTATTAAAGAAGTTTGCATGGGGTCCAATATTAAAATCGTTGGATGAAAGAGAAAACTTTATTAAAGATTCTCTTGAAAAAGCTGAGAACGCACAAAAAGAAGCTGAGAAACTTTTAGAAGAGAACAATGCTAATCTTGCAAAAGCTGAAGAAGAAGCTCAAAAGGTTATTGCTCAAGGCAGAGAATACTCGGAGAAATTAAAACAGCAAATGCTTGAAGAGAGTAAAGTCGAAGCTAAAAAAATGATCGAAGATGCTAAAGCTGAAATTGATAGCAAGAATAAAGAAGCATTTAATCAACTAAAAGAACAGGTGGCTGATATTGCAATACAAGCCTCCGAAAAGATTTTACGAGAAAATCTTGACAGCGAAAAACAAAAGAAAATTGTACAAAAATATATTGACGATCTGTCGAAGAATTAATTATGAGTGATTTTAATATTACATCACGTTACGCGAATGCTTTAATTGAACTATCCGAGGAGAAGAATGTATTTGAAAAAACTGCTTCGGATGTTGAACTGGTATTTAATACATTAATCGGTTCAAAAGATTTACGGAATATGCTAGCAAGTCCGGTTATTAAATCTGCAAAGAAGATTGAAATTCTTAAAGAAATTTTTGACTCATACATTTCTCAAGATACAATAAATTTTTTAACATTTATTGTTAATAAAAATAGAGAAGACCTTCTTTATGAAATTGTGAAAAGATTTGTTCAATTAAAAAATATAAAACTCGGATTTGTTGATATAAATGTTAAAAGTGCTGTTGAGTTTGATGATGATCAAAAAGATATGATAAAAACTCAACTAACAGATTATACAAAAAAACAAGTAAGAATTGATTTTAGTGTTGAAGAAAATTTAATTGGCGGCTTTATTGCAAAAGTAGGCGATACTGTTCTTGATGGTTCGGTAAAGCAGCAATTGAGCAACCTTAAAAAACAGCTTTTGGCTTGATAAAGAAAAATAAAATATAGAATAAATTTTTAGGGATTAAAAAAATGGCTGAAGTAAGACCGGATGAAGTATCATCAATTTTACGTAAGCAGTTATCTGGATTTGATAGCCAGATTGATATTTATGATGTTGGAACTGTATTACAAGTAGGTGATGGTATTGCCAGAGTTTACGGACTTTCAAATGTAATGATGAGTGAACTTTTAGAATTTCCGAATGATGTTATAGGAATGGTTCTAAACCTTGAAGAAGATAGCGTAGGCTGCGTTCTATTCGGAGAAAGTTCAAAAGTAAAGGAAGGTGATACAGTTAAGCGCACAAAGCGCGTTGCTTCATTTCCGGTAGGGGATAATTTGTTAGGTAGAGTTGTTGATCCTCTTGGTTTGCCATATGACGGAAAAGGAACTGTACAGTTTGAAAAATATATGCCTATTGAAAGAAAGGCGCTCGGTGTAATTGCAAGGCAGCCGGTAAAAGAACCAATCCAAACTGGAATTGTTGCAATTGATGCGATGATCCCGATTGGAAGGGGACAGCGAGAATTAATCATTGGTGATCGTCAAACAGGTAAAACTGCTGTTGCGATCGATGCAATTATAAATCAGAAATATACTCACACCGAAGAAGCCAAAAAGAACGGCGTTGAACCGGTATATTGTGTTTACGTTGCGATAGGGCAAAAAAGTTCAACGGTTGCTCAAGTGGTTGCTAAACTTGAAGAACATGGTGCAATGGAATATACAACTGTAATAAATGCTCCAGCTTCTTCACCTGCTCCATTACAGTTTATTGCTCCTTATTCGGGCGCAACCCTTGGAGAATATTTTAGAGACAATGGAAAACATTCTCTCTGTATTTATGATGATCTATCAAAACAAGCTGTTGCTTATAGAGAATTATCATTATTATTAAGAAGACCACCCGGACGTGAAGCATATCCTGGAGACGTTTTTTATCTTCATTCCCGTCTTCTTGAAAGAGCCTCAAAATTAAGTGATGAATTAGGCGGTGGAAGTTTAACTGCTTTACCAATTATTGAAACCCAGCAAGGCGACGTATCTGCATACATCCCGACTAACGTAATTTCAATTACCGATGGTCAGATATATTTAGAGCCAAACCTTTTTAACGCCGGCGTAAGACCTGCTATCAACGTTGGTATTAGTGTATCCCGTGTGGGCGGTAATGCGCAGATTAAAGCGATGAAAAAAGTTGCGGGTTCATTAAAACTTGACTTAGCTCAATATAGAGAACTTGAAGCTTTTGCAAAATTCGGTTCTGATCTTGATAAAGCCACATTAAAAACTTTATCAAAAGGTGAAAGATTAGTTGAATTATTGAAACAAGGTCAGTACGCACCGGTACCTGTTGAAAAACAAGTCGTGAGTGTTTATACAGGTGTAAACGAATATTTAGAATCAATTCCTGTTGAAGATGTAAAACGATTTGAAAAGGAATTTTTAGAATTTGTTGATTTTAATTATCCGAAAATCTTTGAAAATATTTTAGCCTCAAAAAGTTTGGATGATGAAACAGTAACTCTAATTAAAAAATCGGTTGAAGAATTCTTAGGAAAATTTAAACGAAGTAAGTAATCGTAATATAATATGGCAACACTAAGAGATATAAAAGCAAGAATAACCGGAATTAAAAGCACGCAGCAGATTACCAAAGCTATGAAGATGGTTGCAGCTGCGCGTTTAAGACGTGCACAAGATAATATGATCAACGCACGACCCTATTCTAGAAAAATTTCGGAAGTATTGGATAATCTTATAGCGATTGAAAAAAATATGGATAATCCATTATTTAAGGAAAGACCGGTTGAAAAAATTGCTCTTGTTGTTGTTACATCCGATAGGGGACTTTGCGGAGCCTTTAATACAAATATTATTAGAAGGACTGAGAATTTAGCACTTCAAGAATACAAAGATGTTCATGATAGAGGCAACTTAACATTGTACTGCGTTGGGAAAAAGTGCAATGACTATTTTTCCAAAAGGGAATTTAAAGTCGCAGAAAGTTATATCGGTATTTTTTCAAAACTTAAATTTGAATTTGCTGCAAAACTAACAAATGATTTGACAAGCAAATTTTTAAACGGTGAGTATGATAAAGTGGTTGTTGTTTATAACCAATTCAAATCAGTGATGCAGCAGAATTTGATGGTTGAACAAATATTGCCGCTTAAACCAAGTGAAAATTCTTCGGAAGAAGAAGTAAGCCAATCCGAATTTATATACGAGCCCGATAAAGTAAATATTATCAATTCACTAGTACCGAGACATTTAAAGGCTCAAATGTGGAAGGCATTACTGGAATCGTATGCGGCAGAACTCGGTGCGAGAATGACAGCAATGGATATGGCAACTGAGAACGCATCAGAAATGATAAGATCGCTTCAATTAACTTATAATAAAGAACGTCAAGCAGCAATTACTAATGAAATTTTGGAAATTGTTTCTGGCGCTAACGCATTAAAAAGCAATTAGTTTAAATTTGAATAGAGAATATTTTTTACTATCTTACTCTGGATTAAGCCATGCTTGATGAATTGACCTTAAAGCTTGAAAAAGCATTAAAAAAGGTTACCGGGCAAGGCAAGTTAACCGAAGACAATATTTCGGAAACACTTCGTGAAATCCGGCGTGTTCTTTTAGATGCTGATGTAAATTACAAGGTAGCTAAGCAATTTATTGAGGATGTAAAACTTAAAGCCCTTGGTAAAGAAGTTTTAGTATCTGTAAGCCCCGGTCAATTGATCACTAAAATCATTTATGATGAATTGACTGAGTTAATGGGCGGTGCTAACAGGGAGTTAAGTCTCAATCCATCGGGACCAACAATAATTTTACTAGTTGGTCTACAAGGATGCGGAAAAACAACTTTTAGCGCAAAGCTTGCAAAATACTTAACCAGTAAAAATAGAAAAGTTCTTTTAACTGCAGCTGATGTCTATAGACCTGCTGCGATCGATCAGTTGAAAACTCTAGGTGAGCAGATCAACTTACCTGTATTTTCTATTGATGGTGAAAAAGATGTTGTAAAAATTGCAAAAGATTCAGTCGCCTATGCAAAAGAAAATGGTCTAAATACTATTATTATTGATACTGCAGGCAGACTTCATGTTGATGAAGAGCTTATGAATGAAGTTGCCGAGATCAAGGCGAAGGTTAATCCGACTGAAACTTTGTTTGTAGTAGATTCGATGACTGGGCAGGATGCTGTTAATTCAGCGAAAGCCTTTCATGATAAAGTAGATTTTAACGGAATTGTTCTTACAAAACTTGACGGTGATTCCAGAGGCGGTTGCGCTCTCTCGATCAAAGCTGTTGTTAATGAACCTATTAAGTTTATTAGTCTCGGTGAAAAACTTGATTCAATTGAACCGTTTTTCCCGGATCGTCTAGCTTCCCGAATTTTAGGAAAAGGCGACATAATATCATTAGTAGAAAAAGCTCAGGAGCAATTTGATGAAAGTGAAGCTGAAGACCTTGAAAAGAAAATGCTTCAAAATAAATTTGATTTTGAAGATTTTCTGAAGCAAATTAGGATGATAAAAAAAATGGGATCGATAAAATCCCTACTCGGTATGGTTCCGGGAATGAATTCAGCAATTAAAAATGCTGATGTTGATGATAAACAGCTTGTTAAGGTTGAATCTATTATACAATCGATGACAAAAGCTGAAAGAAGAGATCCTAAAATATTAAATGGAAACCGTAGAAAAAGAATAGCCCGCGGAAGCGGAAATTCTATTCAAGAAATAAATCGTCTTTTAAAACAGTTTAAAGAAATGCAGAAAATGATGAAATCGATGACTGGGAAAGGCGGAAAGAATTTAAAAAATAAAATGAAAAATTTTAGATATAATTAATATAATAAAATCAATTTGGAGGATTACCTAATTTGGGTGTTAAGTTAAGATTACGAAGAATGGGAAAGAAAAGACAGCCGGTTTACAAAGTAGTAGCTGCAGATGTTAGATCGCCACGAGATGGAAAATTTATTGAAGCTATTGGGTTATACAATCCGAAAACCGAACCTGCTACAGTTGAAATTAAAGAAGATAGAGCAATGTACTGGCTTAGTGTTGGTGCTTTACCTACTGCAACTGTAAAAAACCTGTTACAACAGGAAGGGATACTTTATAAAAGAGAGTTAGAGAAACAAGGTTTATCTGAAGAAGAAGTTTCAGCAAAGATGTCAGAATGGAGTCAATTAAACGAAGCCAAAACTGCAAAAGTTGAAAAAGATAAACTGGAAAAACAAAAAGCTGAAGAAAAAGCTAAAGCAGAAGAAAAGGCAAAACTGGAAAAAGCTGAAGCGAAAGAAAAAGCTGCTGCGGAGAAGGAAAAAGCTGAAGCTGAAAAAGCTGCTGCAAGTGAGCCTGAGCAAAAAGATTCAGAAGAAAGCCCAACGGAAGTTAAGGGTGCTGCTTCCGATGAAACTCAAACTGAAGATGATACCGCTGCAAAATAATTTGCAGTTTTTCAGTTAGGATTACATATTAGATAGTGCCCTGAAATCTTTAATATTATAAAGGTGTTCTTATGAAAGAATTTATCGAATTCATCGCTAAACATCTTGTCGATAGTCCGGATGCAGTTAGTATTGACGAAGCTTTTCCCAATGAAAAGACCATTGAGATGACTCTTAAAGTGGGTCCCGATGATGTAGGCAAAGTAATTGGAAAGCAAGGCAAAACTGCTCAGGCAATGAGAACTCTTTTGACTGCTATTGCGGCGAAAGAAGGGAAGAGAGCAATACTAAAAATACTAGACTAATTCGATTTGGATAGTATATTTTTAATTGCTGATATAAAATCTGCATATGGTTCTGAAGGGTATGTTAGAATTAATTCTTATTCAGATATACCAAATCGTTTCTCGGGGCTTAAGCAGGTTCAAATAGATGTGTTTGGTGATTACAGGAATTTTTTTGTTGAAGAGATCAGTAGTCACAAAAATAATGTAATTTTGAAATTTTGTAATTTTAATTCCGCTGAGGAAGTTAATTTTCTCATTGGAAAAAAAATATATATACAAAAAGGGAGTTCCCGGGAACTCCCGAATAACTTCCATTTTATTCATGATTTAATTGGAAGTAAAGTTTTTAGAAATGATAAGTTCTTTGGATATTTGATAGATGTTTTAAATTTGCCGGCAAACGATGTTTACGTCATCAAAGATATCAATGGTGAAGAAGTTTTATTACCGGCAGTTGAAGATTATATTGAAAGCTTTGATGACAATGAAAAGAAATTAATACTTAGAGAAGGTAGCGAACCGTTTTACGATGATGAGGATTGATATAATTTCTGCTGTGCCCGACTCACTTCTTAGTCCGCTTAATACCAGTATTGTAAAAAGAGCACAAGATAAAAAGAAAGTAGAAATTTATGTGCATGATTTGCGGGATTATGCACACGATAAACATAAACAAATTGATGATAAGCCCTTTGGCGGCGGACCCGGGATGCTTCTTAAACCGGAACCGTTCTTTGAATGTATTGAAAAATTATTAAGTGAAAGAAAATATGATCATATTATTTTTACAATTCCAAAAGGTAAAATATATGATCAAAAAGTTGCAAATAAACTTTCACTTGCAAAAAATATAATGATTTTAGCAGGTCATTATAAAGGAATTGATGATAGAGTTAGAGAGAAATTTTCTACTGATGAAATATCAATTGGAAATTTCGTACTCAGCGGGGGAGAACTTCCCGCATTGATCATTGCTGACTCTATAGTAAGATTACTTCCCGGTGTTTTGAATGATAGTGAATCAGCACTTAATGATTCATTTATGGATGGCGCTTACATTGAAGCCCCATATTACACAAGACCTGCTGAATTTAATGGAATGAAAGTTCCTGAAGTATTGCTCTCCGGCAATGAAAAAAAAATAAAAGACTGGAAAAATGAGCAATCAAAAATAATGACTGAAAATTGGAAAAACATAAATAGTACGGAGTAGAATATGGAAAACTTAAATGAAATAGTTGAAGCTCAGATTCGGACAGATCTTCCTGCATTTAAACCCGGGGACAGAATTAAAGTTCATGTGCGTGTAATTGAAGGCGACAAGGAAAGAATACAGCCATTTGAAGGTAACGTAATTGGAATTAAAGGAGGCGGCTTAAGCAAAACCTTTACAGTTCGTAAAATTTCAAGCGGAGTTGGTGTCGAAAGAATTTTCCCGATTAACTCACCGAAAATTGCCAAAGTTGAAATTATTCGTGAAGGTAAAGTTAGAAGAGCAAAATTATTTTACCTTAGAAGTTTATCTGGTAAAGCTGCAAGAATCAAAGATAAAAACGTTAGATAATTTTTCTAAACCATTTTATTAACCCCGATTAATCGGGGTTTTTTATTATTTAAAAATTAATTTCAAATGAATTTAATCATCCCATCAAACATATATTCTGCAATGTTTGCGCTAACACTTAACGATAAGCAAAAAGCTAACGTTACCTCCAAGCCTTCCTCTTTGATTAGTAAAGAATTAGAAACCGGCAATGCAGATATAGCATTAATTCCATCCCTCGACTTAATAAATAATAGAGAATTATTCATTTCAAGAAAATTTGGAATTTCATTTGACGGCTACCTTTCTAATGCATACTTATATTTTAAACCAAGTCAAAATGATTTTAAGGATTTACTTGTTCAGGGCGATGTTTCAGCAAATGAAATAATTTTAAGCAAAATTATTTTTTCCGAAATGTATGATTCGCAAGTGGAAATAAAACTTGATACTGCAGATGTTAATATGGATGCAAGTAACTATCTTATTTGCGGCGACGATAATTTTAAAAATATATTTTTCAACAAAGGATTAAGTTTTTCTGATGAAGTTGCTGAATTGCTTGATTTCCCTTATACCCATTACTTATTAGCATCAAAAGATAAATCACTTCTCGAAGAGTTTACAGAAACACTCGAAAATTTAGACAAGCGAATTGAAGATAACATAGGTAAATATTTACAAACATTGAATCATAAGTCGGAAGTTCAGGATATAATAAAGGAAAACATGAATACAGTTTATTATGAACTTACCGATAATGAAACCGAAGGATTGAATGAACTACTGCGGCTGCCGTATTTCCACGGAATAATGGAAGAAGTTGTAGAAATTAAATTTGTTTAGTAAATATTTTTAATCAGTATTTTTTTTTAATTCGAGTATCAATTTTTATTACTTTACTAACACCAATCAATAATTATTTAACGGAGGTATTACATGGTTCATGTTGATATAAATTATCTAGCAGTGCTTGTAAGCGGAATTTTATCGATGATTGTTGGTTCTTTATGGTACGGACCTTTATTTGGCAAAGCCTGGATGAAGGAAGAAGGATTTACGGAAGCAGATTTAACAAAAGATTTTAATCCCGCTAAAACTTATGGGTTAGCCTTTGTAGGTGCTCTAGTTGCAATTTATGTTTTAGCAAGGGTGATGGGCTACATTGGAGCAGCGACAATTTTTGAGGGATTAAGAACTGCATTTTTATGCTGGCTAGGATTTGTTGCAGCAACCAAAATGACAAACTATTTATTTGAAAGAAAAACAGTAAAGCTTTTTTTAATAAATTCAATTTATCATCTTGTAAATTTATTAATTGCCTCGGTAATATTAAGTGTATGGAAATAATTATTGGCTGATACTTTTTGCTGATGGGACCTTTGGTTTTTTACGTATCTTTGGCGGTTTAATGTACTGATTAAAGAACGTTCCATCCTCGAGGAAAATTATTTTAAAATCAAGAATATCTTCTTCGGTCAATTTTTTTATAAGTTTAAGTGCCTGGTTGCTTTTATCAGGCACTGGTCCTTTCGGACGCATTTGTACAGCCGAATAAATTTTACCTCTTGCAAACTCACCATTGGTTTTTAATTCTGCATACAGAATTGGGGCTAAACCCTTTGCTCCGCTTACGCTGAATCCTTCATAGGTGCAGAAATTACCCAAGCTATAGGCAATTAATCTATCGTTGTAAATTTCAATTGCACGCGGTACATGAGGACCATGTCCAATTACAATATCAGCACCGGCATCAATTGCATTATGGGCAAACTGAATTACATTCCCTCTCTTTTCCTTATAAAATATTTCCATTGAATCCGCAACATGCATCGCGTCTGTGCCTTCTGCGCCTCCGTGGAATGATACAATCACAATATCACATGAATCACTTAATGCTTTTATACTTTTACGAGCTTCACTTAAATTTAATAATTGATTGCAGCCGTCATTTGGAGCATAAGCAATAAAACCAAATTTTAATCCGTTTTCTTCCCAAACGGCTTTGCTTCCAAGTTTTCCGGAATGCTTAATATTTCTTTCATTAAGCAATTTTATAGTTGTATCAATTCCTGCACTACCAAAATCAAACGCATGGTTGTTTGCCAAGCTGAGAAGATTAAATCCACTGCTGCTTAAATTATTCACATACTTTGTTGGAGTCCTGAAAATGTAGCATTTTGTGGTATCCTTGCATTTCTTTTCAGGTTCACCGCCGTTTAAAAATGTTCCTTCAAGATTTCCAAATGTTATATCACCCAGTTTAAGAATCGATTCTACATCCTTCATCAAGTCCTTTCCATCATTAGCCGGCAAGCGGTTTCGGGGATAATCTGTGCCCATCATAATATCACCTACTGCTATAATTTTTATAGTAGTTGGCGTCAGCTCTTGAGCATAAAGAGAAATGAAATGGAATAGTAATAAAAATAAGTAAAGTAATTTTCGCATTTGATTAAGAAAAAACGGTCACCATAATTGATGACCGTTATAATATAAAACAAATTCATATTATCAAATAAAATTAAACAGCAACGTGCGATACTGTTAAAACATTCGGATTATTTCTGATCGCCTTAAGCATTTCGTCTGTAGCAGGACCTTGAAGTTTCATTGTACAAAGAGCTACAACACCGTCTTCAAAAATAATATTTTCAATCTCTTCAATATTAATGTCGCCCATTCTTAATACGTCAAAAACTGATGCAAGAACACCGGGTTTATCAAAGTGTTTAACTGCAAGCTGGTAAAGGTTTTCAGGCATTTTTGCTCTGTTAACCCAATGTGCAATTACACCACTGTTAATGTATTTCAAAATAATATTAACAGTTTCTTCTGCAACTGCGTTCTGTGCCTGATTTGTTGAAGCACCGATATGATGAGTGACATATACATTTTTTTGTCCTTGAAGTTTAGAATTTACTGATCCTGCCTTGCCTTCAGGTTCATCCGCGAAAACATCAAGTGCAACGTGAATGTTCTTTTGTTCAATCGCTTTTATCATTGCATCTTCGTCAATAATTTCAGCTCGAGAAGTATTGATTAGCAATGCGCCGTCTTTCATGTAGCTGAACATTTTTTCATCAAACAATCCTTTTGTTTGCGGAGTTGCCGGTAAATGAATTGAGACAACATCAGCAATCGGCAATATTTGATCCATCTCGGAAAAATCTTTTATTGCAACACCTTCAATTCTTCTAATATCCTTACCATACACGTTCATCCCAAAAGCTAATGCCCGCTTGGCTAATTCCTTGCCTATATTTCCTACGCCAACAATTGCTAATGTCTTTCCGTAAATTCCCTCTGCTTTTGAATATTCAGCCTTGTTCCAAACACCGTTATTAAAATCGGTTACGTTTTCAGGAATTTTTCTATCGGCGGCAATAATTAATCCCATCGCTAATTCTGCCACAGCTATTGAATTTTTACCGGGGCAGTTAGCAACGTAAATACCTTTTTTGTTTGCAGCTGCTACATTGATGTTATTATAACCGGCTCCTGCTCTAATTATTAAATTCAAGTTTTTTGCATTTTCAATTGTTGCTGCGTTAACCTTTGTTGATCGAACAACAAGAATATCTACCTCTTTAGCTGCTTCCGGCAAATCGTTTTCACCGAGTTTAGGTTCGTTTAAAACCTCAATGTCTGCGTCTTTTAATTTTTGAATGTACTCATCAGGAAATTTGTCGGCAATAAGAACCTTAACTTTCATAACTAACCCCTATTAGATTTTTTCTTCTTAGTAAAATTATTATTGATATTATTTATTTATCGTACTTATTAAAATTATTTTAGCATAGGGATTTTAACTCCCTGTTCTTTGGCATTTTTGATCGCTCTTTCATAACCGGCATCTGCGTGCCGTGCTATTCCCATTCCTGGATCATAAGTGAGCACCCTTTCTAAACGTTCTTCAGCTTCTTTAGTTCCGTCGGCAACAACAACCATTCCCGCATGTATTGATTTTCCAATTCCAACGCCGCCGCCATGATGAACCGATACCCAGCTTGCGCCGCCAATTGAATTAAGCATTGCGTTTAGAATGGGCCAATCTGCAATTGCATCACTGCCGTCTTTCATTGCTTCGGTTTCCCTGTAAGGCGATGCTACGGAACCGCAATCAAGATGATCTCTTCCTATTACAAGCGGCGCTTTAACTTTTCCGTTTGCTACTAACTGATTAAAAACTTTTCCCATCTTAGCACGCTCGCCGTAACCAAGCCAGCAAATTCTTGTCGGCAATCCTTGAAAGTGAACTTTCTTTTGTGCCATTTTAATCCAGCGTATCAGTGCTTCATTCTCAGGGAAAGTTTCCATCACAGCTTTATCAGTTTCGTAAATATCATTTGGATCACCCGAAATTGCTGCCCATCTAAAAGGACCCTTACCATCGCAGAAAAGGGGACGAATGTATGCCGGCACAAACCCGGGAAAATCAAAAGCATTTGCAACGCCGTTCTCTTTTGCTTCACCCCGAATGTTATTACCATAATCAAAAGTTACTGCACCTAGTTTTTGAAATTCAAGCATTGCTTTTACGTGAGTCACAATAGTCTTCTTGGATAGTTCAATATATTTTTTCGGGTCTGATTTTCGTAATTCAAGCGCTTGCTCAAATGACATTCCCATTGGGACATAACCATTCAATGTATCATGCGCAGAGGTTTGATCCGTTAATACATCGGGAATGATTTTTCGTTTTAGCAATTCAGGTAAAACATCACCGGCATTTGCGGCTAACCCTATGGACAATGCCTGCCTATTTTCTTTCGCCTTTAAAACTTTATTAATTGCATCATCAAGATTTTCTGCAATCACATCGAGGTAACCGGTATCAATTCTTTTTTGAAGCCTGCTTATATCAACATCAATTCCTAAACAAACAGCGCCGTTCATTGTTGCCGCAAGCGGCTGTGCGCCTCCCATTCCCCCAATGCCTGCTGTTAAAAGAAACTTACCATCCAGTGTGCCTCCAAAATGCTGGCGTGCACACTCAGCAAATGTTTCGTAGGTGCCTTGAAGAATGCCTTGCGTTCCAATATATATCCAGCTGCCGGCAGTCATTTGCCCATACATCGTTAAACCTAAATTCTCAAGTCTCCTAAACTCATCCCAGTTTGCCCAATCCGGCACCAGCATAGAATTCGAAATAATTACTCTTGGTGCATTCTTATGTGTCCTAAAAACTGCAACCGGCTTACCGGACTGAACTACAAGCGTTTCATTGTTTTCAAGTTTTTTTAGTTCGGCTACAATTGCATCATAGGCTTCCCAGTTTCTCGCCGCTTTACCTGATCCGCCGTAGACAATTAATTCATCAGGATTTTCTGCTACTTCCTCATCAAGATTATTCATCAACATTCTTAATGCTGCTTCTTGTATCCATCCTTTTGTATTTAGTCTAGTACCATGCGGAGCTTTTATTTTTCTTTTTGAATTCATATCAATCACTAAAATGGGTTGTTAAAATTTTGTTGTACTGATTATACATTGACTTAAATAACCATCTAATAAAAAAATTACTTTTTTTAACTTTATTTTCAAGGTTATCTCTATTGTTTTTCAACTGAAGGACTAATCTGGTTTTTTCATCTTTCGTAAATTTTACAGTTTCACTACCGCTACTCAATTTTTCTCTAATTGATTCGAAAGCCATTACATCCCTTTGAAAGCGATCGTCGCCTTGCATTTGCTGCATTGCCTGTTTACAAAAATTTGAAATTAGTTTTGTTTCATTTTTATCAAATTCAAATGAATAGTTTTGGAATAATTTTTTTTTCATTAATCGTATCCTTAAATATTTTTCATAGTAACTAAACTTTTAATGACATTAACTTTTCTCTCATCTTCTGGTATCCTGGTTTCAATACATTGTAAATATAATGAAGCCTTTCATGATGAGGTAGGAAAGAGGATTTCATTGCGTTGATGTTAAGTTTTTCAATGTCATCTAAATTAATATCAAATAGTTCAGTGGCTGTTAAGTATTCCTTAGTAAGAGTTGTATCACTCATTAGTCTATCGTCAGTATTAAGGAATACGCGGAATTTTTGTTTATATAATTTTATGAATGGATGATTTTCTAATTTATCAACTGCGCCGGTATGCACGTTGCTTAATAGACAAATTTCAAGCGGCAGTCTTTTATCAAGAATAAACTGAGCTAAGTCCCCAAGAGCTACAATATTGCCGTCATTATCAAAAACAATGTCTTCAGTCAATCTTGTCGCATGTCCAATTCTATGAGCGCCGCAAAACTGCAATGCCTGCCAAATAGATTCTTTACCAAAAGCTTCGCCAGCATGAATTGTAATGTTAAAGTTTTCTCTTTTAATAAATTGGAATGCATCCAAATGTTTTTTTGGTGGAAAGCCGCCTTCCTCGCCCGCTAAGTCAAATCCAACAACACCTTGACTTCTATAATTTATTGCGAGTTCGGCAATCTCTAATGTGTTTTTCATATTGCGCATACCGCATAAGATTAATCCGAAGCCTACACCAAAATCGGTTTTGCCACGTTCAAGTCCTTTCAGAACTGCATCCAAAATATCATCGTAGTGTAATCCTTTATCACCATGAAAGACGGGGGCAAAGCGAGTTTCGACAAAGCAAACTCCGTCTTTATGCATATCTTCCATCATTTCGTATGCAACTCTTTCAAGCGATTCTTTAGTTTGCATTACAGCAATTGTATGTTCAAATCCTTGTAAGTATTCTACTAAATTTCCTTTGTTTGCACCTCTGTGAAACCACTCTGATAATTCACCTGGGTCCGCGGTTGGTAAATTTTTATACTTAAAATCTTTTGCCAAATCAATAATAGTTTCTGCTCTTAATCCGCCGTCTAAATGATCATGCAGCATAACTTTCGGGACTTTCAATATAATTTCTTGTGTTGTCAAAAACACCTCACTTTTTAATTCAAAAATATTCTTTTAGGCTTCTAAATGCAATAAATATCTAAAGATGTTTATATTGGCTGAAATGCCTATTATTATTGGCTAAAATATTCTTGACTCTACTGTCTTAAAATGGTAATTTTTCTAACATTAATATCATTATTTACATAAAAATGTGGAGTAGAAATGCGTCGTATCATCATATCATTAGTTATTATTGGAATAACATTTAGTTTAACAGCTTTTCAATGTACATCCACTGATTTAACAAGTGCTAGGCTATATATTTCGCAAGATAATTTGGAAAAAGCGAAAGAGGCATTATTGAGAGAAGTACAAGCTAATCCTAAAAGTGATGAAGGATTTTACTTACTAGGTTTTATAGCCGGTAAAGAAGGCGACATTGAAAATATGTTATCAAATTTTGATAAATCATTAGCTATAAGCGATAAGTGGAAAAGCGATATTACACTTGCGCGTAAAAGTTATTGGGCTGATAGTTTTAATAAGGGTGTTGCCTATTTTAACAAAGCAACAAATGCAGGCACCGAAGACAGCACAGCAATGTTTTATGATAAAGCTGTTGAAGCATTTCAATTAGGAGTCCTTTGTGAACCCGATTCAATTCCAACCTACAAAAACTTGGCTTTTGCTTTGATCAATGTTCAAAAGCAGGAAGAGGCAATTGTTCCCTTGAAAAAGATTATTGAATTAGAACCTACTACAGATACTTACACAATGCTTGGTGATATTTATGTTAACCAGGGCGATGTGTTAATGAATAATTTTAAAAGTAATAAAATGGCGAATGATAGTATTAATGCCGTAGCAAAATACTCAAGTGCTATTGAATTATTAGAAAATGGTAAAAAGGAATTTCCTGAAGATTCACAGATACTACTTATGTTATCAAATGCTTACATAAAAGCTGATAAGATGGATGTTGCAATGGATGCGTTCAAACTAGGTGTAGTAAAAGAGCCTACCAATCAATATTATAAATATAATTACGGCGTTTTGTTATTGCAGAATAAGGATTTTGAAAATGCAGCTGCACAGTTCAAAGGCGCTGTTGATCTTGATCCGGACTATACAAATGCTGTTTACAATTTAGCAGTAACTTACGTTAGATGGGGAACCCAGGAAAGAGAACAGGCAGAAGTTGATGGCATTGAAAGTGAAACATATAAAGAGAAATTTAAACTTGCACTTCCTCACCTTGAAGGTTACCTTGAAAAAAATCCTGAAGATGCAGTTGTTTGGGAATTACTTGGAAAAGTTTACGGAAACCTAGGCAACAATGAAAAATCAATGGAAGCTTTTGACAAAGCAGACAATTTAAGACAATAATACGAGTATAATTTAATTTTAACAGCCCGCAGTTTATTAATTGTAAATTGTGGGCTTTTTTTATGAAGGTGGTAAAAATGAATCAACCGAAAGATCCAAAACCTCAGCAGATAAATATTGAGTTGGGCGAAAAAGAAGCAGAAGGAATCTATTCCAATCTTGCAATTATAACACATTCACCGGCTGAATTTATTATAGATTTTACAAGAGTCGTTCCTGGCGTTCCAAAAGCAAAAGTACAATCAAGAATAATTACAACGCCGCAGCATGCTAAAATGCTGCTGAAAGCATTAACGGATAATATTGAAAAATTTGAAGCTAGATTTGGTGAAATTAGAACTCTTGAGCAGCCTGCCCAGCAGTTCGGATTTACCCAAAATAAGGACGAAAAGATAAATTAATGGGTTAATGGGGCATAATATTTGAAGATTAAGTATGAATGTAATTTTAATCTTTGAAAATGTTAAAAAAAACAACATTTTAGGGTATCAGGAAAGTGCTTTTTGTAATTCTTTCCGAATAACCCTAGTTTATTGTTGAAGGAGGAGAATCCATGAAGAAATTATTCTTCATTTTAATTGCCGGTTTGTTGCTAAATGTACTTCCTCAAAAGACATATGGGCAGTTTACCGTTGAACTTCAGGTGTTCGAACCGCTGCCGGAAGTAAGTTTCGGTGCATTCTTAATGATAAACAATTTAGGCGGCGCACCTCGGCTTTTTTCTGTTAGAATTGACCCAAAAGGGGTACCAGTAAAACTGGAAGGCGTTATTAAATGGAAAAAAAATCAGAGAAGTAATTTTGAAGTCCTTTACACTTTTCTAACAAAAACATTTCAATCTAGAAATCTTTCGAATACTGAAATTGGCAACAGCGATATTATGATTGAAAGTGATGAGATGGATACCGGGTTAAGAGAACAAGCACTGGATAAAGGAAAACCAACAGGTACATACTTACTTGAGGTTAGTGTTATTGGCGAAGACGGTTCTACACTACTTGGTGATGATTCAAAAGAATTATTATTCTTAAATCCGTCACAATCTTTAACAATTAGAAGCCCGCGGGCAGGCAGCACACACAACGCCGGAAGTGTATTGGCAGAATGGGATGAGATTGCCGGTGCTGCTAATTACAATGTTAGAGCAAATGTACGTAAATCAGGTTCACAAAGCTTGGAAGAAGCAATGGAATCGGGTAACCTTCTAATCAATTCTAAAGACGTTGGACTTACTACGGTAGTAAATTTGAGGGAATTGCTTGATAGGGAATGGTTAATGGGACAGGAAATCGTTTTCCAGGTCTCTGCATCTGTACCGGGTCCCGGCGGCGGAAACGAGCTATTCAGTAACATCGTAAATTTTTATCTTGACGATCCTGAATCACCTTACAGTACTGAATTAAATCAGAGCATTATAAGTATTTTGGAGTCACTTCCTGATGAATTAAAAAAAGATACTGAATTGCTTGAAAAACTTGCAGAAGGTGATGTTGAAATAATTGAAATAATAAAAGAAGACGGTACCAAATTAACACGACCGGAAATTGATGTATTAGTTAAATATTTAAAAGATAATCCGGATGCCGTAATTTCATTGCGGGAGAATAACTAATATCAGTTAAATTTTGGGTGCTAAAATGAAAATTAAAAATAACGTTTATAAAATATTACTTAGTTTATTGATCCTCACATTTGTTAATGTGAGCGCAGAGGAACCAAATAGTCAAACTTTTACTGTTGGATTTATAATGAAAGCTGTTCAGAAAGTTGACTATCGTGAGTTCAATAATGTTGAATGGGAAGATGCAAGAATTGGGACCACATTAAAAAGTGGTGATGAAGTAAAAACTGGAATCAGATCACTTGCAATAATTAAATTTAAGGATAACTCACTTCTTCGAGTTCGTGAAAAATCCGTTGTTACAATTTTTGGTGATCAAAACAGAAAAAAGATTTCCAAAAATACCGAAATAAAAAGCGGTACATTAGGTTTTGATGTAACAAAACAAAACGGAGAAGAATTTAAATTTACTACTCCTACCATGGTGGCTTCAATTAAAGGAACGAGTGGTTACTTCAAAGTAATTGATTCGCAAACTTTTTTGTTCCTCGAAAGCGGGGTAATAGAAATTGAGTCAACTGTTGGTGTAAAGGAAAAGATTACACTTACTGCCGGTAATACAGCTCTCGTTGGAATGGATGGAATTGTCATTGTTGCTAGAGCAACTTCGGAAGACTATAATGAAGGCGAATCGGTTAAATCGACAAAAACAAACAGAGTATTAATTAGAACTTCATCTGATGATGAATATATTCTAGAATATTTAGAAAAATAATGGAAATAAAGCAGTAATTTTTTGTAAGATATGAGAGAAAACAGCTACCTGAAGTTTAAAATTAGAAACATATTGATTCTAATTGCTGCCCAAATATTATTTTTCGGAGGCAGTGTATTTGCACAATTCAGCAATTTCATTTCAACTGTTGAAACCAATGAAGCTTTAGACGGAAGAGCAGTTAGCTTAACTGCTAATTTGATCCAGTCTACTAATGTGTCAAAAATTATTTTGGCTTACAGAAATTTCGGCGAAACTGAATTTACCGAAAGTGAACTAACAATTGCCGGACTTTCCGCCAAAGGCGTTATTCCTGCCGAACATGTAAGAATTCCTTTCGTAGAATACTTTTTTACCATAGTATTTTTTGATGGTTCTTATGAAACATTTCCTGAGAATATATTTGTCGATGATTCTAATGAAAACGTGCAAGAGAAAATATTTGCTGATGGTTTACCTTTACAGTTAATAGTAAAAGAATCTAATTCGATTGATAGCGGGATTTTAATTTTAAGTCCTGAAAATGGTGAAGTGCTGACAGAAGATGAACTGCTTATTTCTGTTTCCCTAATTCATACAGATGATCTTGTCTCAAATTCTTCAACTAAAATTTTAATTGATGGAGTTGATATAAGCTCTGATGTATTTTTTGCCGATGACCTTTTACTTTTTAGTGCGGCTAATTTTCCGGGGACTGTTTCCATTGGTAAGCATGTTTTAACAGTTGAAACATATGACAATAAAGGAAACACTTACGGTATTGAATCAATAGAGTTTACCATAAAAAGTTCTAGAATTTTATCATCTGCAGAAAATAATTTTACCTATAATTTTGATTTTAAAGGTGAATCACGAAATGAAAGATTCAACAGTAATTCAACCTGGTTCAACAATATTATGGGTAATTTTTTAGGTCGATTAAACGATTGGAAATTCAAAAGCAGATTGTACATAACATCCGAAGAGAAAGCAAATCTTCAGCCTCAAAATCGCTATTACGCATCAGTAGAAAGCGAATGGCTCAAACTCGAATTAGGTGATAACTTTCCTAAATACTCAAAACTTGTTCTTGACGGCAAAAGGGTTCGTGGTATAAGCGGCGGTTTATACCTTGGCTTTTTTAATCTCGAGAGCAGTTATGGTCAATTAACACGAGCAAATGAAGGATCGCTAATTCGAGCGCTCCCCAACAGTGATACCCTCGGTACAAATATTATTGAAATTGATCCTGCAAAGTATGGTGCAAGTTTAGGCGAAGTAAGTTTTGGTAAATATCAGCGGGATCTATTAGTAGTTCGTCCTTCATTCGGCAGCGGTGAGGAGTTTCAACTTGGGTTTACTTATTTGCACTCAAAGGACGATCAGAAGTCAATTGAGTTTGGTAAAAGTCCGCAGGAAAATTTATTGTTCGGAACTGACTTAGTAACAACCGCTGACGACAAAAGAATTATACTGACCGCAGATGCGGCTATCAATATTACAAACCAGGATATTTCAACTGGAACACTGACAGATGCACAAATTGATTCTGTCTTTGGTCCTGATAATTTATTTAATACGAATCCTGAAGACGTCAAAAATATAAAAAACATTCTAGGTAAATTTATCACAGTCAATCAGTTTTTAAATCCTTTAAATCCTCACAAGTTTTCCTCGTTTGCAGGTGAAGCTGCTATAGAATTAAACTATTTTAATAACTCGTTAAAGGCAACCTACCTTTACCGCGGAAATGATTTTCGTTCATTCGGTCAATCATTTTTAAGAACTGATGTCAGAGGATTCAACATTGTTGATAGATTAAAACTGGTTCAAAATAAATTGTTTTTATCTGTTACATTTGAAAGACTGGAAGACAATTTACAGGATACAAAAATTGCTACTACGACTTATCAAACCCTAAATACTTCAATTTCGTATTACCCAAGAACGGATTTGCCTAATATTACAATTGGTTATGGCAGGTATGAAAATTTTAATGGTATGGATACCAGAAAAATCAGCAACGGAATTTATGCTGTAGATGAAGGTACTGATAAATATATCATTCAGCTATCCTACAATATTGAAGGAGCCATCCGCCATAATGTTTATTTGAGTATGGTTGCTTCCGATAGAGAAGATTATACAAATAAAAATTCTGATGGACATAATTTAAGCACGTCCCTAATGTTAAACTCAAATTGGAGCAGCAAGTTTATAAGTTTCTTAAACATTACTTATTACAATAGCGATTACTCAGATATTATTTATAAGTACACAACTCTGTCATTCGGCGGCAAATACCGTGTAATCCCTCAAAAACTTGAACTGTCGTTAAATGTGAGTCCAAGTTTTGGCGATTTTGAAAGACAAGCCTTCGACTTTATAGCAACTTACTATGCATTGAAAAATTTAAGCATTGTAATGCAAGCAAGAGTATTTAGAATTCCCGATTCCTCCACAAACTCAATTATCGGTTTAACTACGCAATGGAATTTTTAGTTGTTAAACGGACTAACAAATGTTTACATGGAAACTTAGCGGAGATAATTTAAAGAAATTAGTCATTAGTATTCTTGTAGCTATTTTTGTCCTCACACTCACTCAAAATATTTTTTTCTCATTCAAACCGATTAATGATCTTGAATCTAAATTAATTGACAGCCGATTTAAACAGCGCGGACCAATATTTATTTATGATTCAACGGATGTTATTATAATTGAAATTTCTCAAGATTCTTACGATCAAATTCCATCGCCATACAATAGCTGGCCTTGGCCCCGCAACTTGTTTGCAAAGCTTGTTAATAATTTGTCAGATGCTGGAGTAAAGGCAATTGGAATTGACTTAATGATGACTGATGAAGATCGATATTCACCTTCAAATGATTCATTATTGATGGATGCAATTAAAAGTGCCGGTAATGTTGTGGTGGCAGGGAAGTTGGATGTTACGCGCGAGGCGATTTTAAGTGACTACAGTGACTACGAGATGCAGACTGCAATTCGGCGCCCGGAAGCATTAGTTAGATACTTAAACGAAAAGTACGGCAATATATTTTTTGAAGCGGATAGCTCGATCGGCATCGCACAAATTCCGCTGGATAATGATGGAATTGCAAGAAGATATTATCCATACGTTTATTCGGGTATAACTGATAGGCTGATTCCAACTTTTAGTCTTGCTGTTTTAAACAAATATTTTGATCTGCCCAATTATCACATTGCAAAAAATATTGATGATAATTTTGAATATTATTTTAAAAAGTTACCAAAGTATGATGAATCATCTGTGATCATTAATTTCTATGGTTATAACCGTTCTTTTCCTCATTATAAATTTATTGATATAATTGATGACTCTGAATATGATACAAAAGATGAACTTGAATTGGATGTATCCATAAATACTTGGGATGATCCTGTATACGGGTATTTACATAGCGGAATTTTCAAAGATAAAATTGTTCTAATTGGCAGCACAATGCCCGAGGATAAAGATCTTTTTCCTGTTTCAATTGGAAAGGGAGAAAGGGAAGGGGATAATCTGTTATATGGAGTAGAGATCCATGCAAATATTATTCAGAATATTTTAACAGAAAATTTCCTCCATACACAATCAAAAATAATTGAGATAATCAGCATTCTCTTCCTGACTATTTTTACTTTTTTTGCTTCTTCAAATTTAAAATTGGTTAGAATAAAATACGGTCTGCTTATAGAGTTCTTAAACTTTATTATAGTAGTTTTTCTAATATTTTTTATAAACCTTTTAAGCGTTTACTTTTTTATAAATCATAATTATTTAATCGCTGTCGTTAATCCTTCCTTAGCTATTACCGCCGGTTATGTTGGAAGTACCGTTTACCATTTTGTAACTGAACGAAAAAAAAACCTTCTGATTAAAAGTATGTTTTCGCAATATGTAAGCGGGGAACTGGTAAATGAATTACTAGCCGATCCGGAAAAGTCCGGTTTAGGCGGAGTTAAGAAATTTTTAACAATTCTCTTTTGCGATATTGCGGAGTTTACTTCTTTTTCAGAAAATAAAACTCCCGAAGACTTAGTAAAATTTATGAATGAATTTTTAGGCACAATGACTGATGTTATTATGGCAAACAATGGTACACTGGATAAATACCTTGGTGATGCAGTAATGGCTTTCTGGGGCGCTCCAATTAGTCTAAAGGACCATGCTCTGCTTTCTTGCAAGTCTGCGCTTACAATGCAGAAAAAAGTAGAAGAGTTGAGAAAAAAATGGGATGAGAGTTTATCAATAAGAATTGGAATTAACTCTGCTGAGGTAATTGTTGGGAACATTGGCGGTGAAAAAAGATTCGACTACACGGTAATGGGGGATGGTGTTAATTTAGCCTCTAGGCTTGAAAGCGCAAACAAAACATACGGCACATCAATAATGATTGGTGAATCAACTTTTAATGAAGTTGCCGAAAATGTAATTGTTAGAGAAATTGACACCATAAAAGTTAAGGGAAGAAATAAACCCACAAAAGTTTTTGAGCTGCTCGGCTTAAAAGAAAAATTTGGATTAGGAGACATAGACTCCAATTTTATTGATTATAATCTGGGAATTACACAATACAAATTGATGAGATTTTCAGACGCAATAACTCATTTTACGAATTCACTTGATAAATACCCCGAAGATCCGGCATCCAATATTTACCTTAATCGATGCAATTTTTACATGCAAAATCCTCCCGAAGAAAATTGGGACGGAGTTTTTGTAATGAAGACCAAATAGTATTTTAAATCCTTCCCATTTTATTTATCTTCTCAATAATCAAATCCATGCAACGAAATAAAAAGTGAAATATTAAGTTGTTTTGTTAATCACTCATTTTACAGACACTTAAAAAAAGTATCCTAAAATTTGTCAATTATTGTTGCATCTTTAACTCTCAAAATGGTGCACTTTTTCTTGTCTTACCCTAAAATCAGACCAATCACTTTCATTTAAATATCAAACCGAAAATCTGTAATTATGCCGTGGCACTATATGTGCAATAGATTAGAAGAACATCTTTATAATAGGTTGAGTTATGAAATCAAAAATTAAATCACATCCTGTCCTGAATCTCCTCTCTTACTCTTTTACTGTTCTCAGTGATTTAATCGATGATCTAATTTCTGAAATTTCGAATTTCTGTTCTGATGATTATTTTCCTCTCACCTATCTCAGACCAATACTGGTCTTTCGAAATAATACTCTTAATCATAACTCAACCTATACTTTTTCTTAAAATTTAGTTAGTTCTTAAAATTTTGCTGGATTTTTACGGTGGTCAGTTTAATAAAAACAAATCATACTGATTGCCAATATTAATATTAAATGCCGATGTTTCGTGAATACTGTTCTCATAATTCTGTTCGGACCTCGTCTCTTCGGCATTTTATTTTTAGGCAGTATCATGAAAAAAATAACAAATTATACTTTATTGATTTTTATAGCATTTGGGCTCAACTTTTGTATTGATGTACCGGATGAATTTATAGCTCCTGCATGGGATGTTGAGGTAAATATTCCGGTTAGCACCAAGAAATATACGCTGGCAGATATAATTAAAAATGATCCCCAATTTGTCGTCAACAATAATGATCCCTCATCGCTGGGTAAAATAACATATAATCAAAAAATTGAATTTGAGAAAGCAGGCTTAAATGAAGGACTTATCTTTGAATCTTTTGATTCATACACCGCAGAAAAAATAGATGAAATAAAAATTGGCAGTATTGATCCAATAACACTGGATATGAATTCAGAAGATTTACTGCCGGGTGCATCGGGCGGAACAAATCAAATTATTCCTCCATTTCAAGTACCATTAAATTCAAACTTTAATGTTTCATCAAACTTTGAATCTATTACATTCTCCAGCGGAGAACTAAACTTTTATATTTATAACAACCTTCCCGTTGAAATTGAATTGCACGGATTTGATGTAGTAAACATTTCCGATGGCAGTATTGTATTTTCACAGTCATCAAACGCATCGGATTGGATAATTATTCCTCGTTATGATTCTGTTTCAATACCTATTATTTTAGATAATAAAACGGTAACGGGTGAATTAAGATTTGACAGCCAACTTTTCTCTCCCGGTAGCGGAACAGAAGAAGTGCCTATTCCAACAGGCGCAGCAATAAGTTTTAAAATAGAACTTAAAGAAGATTTTGTTATTAGAAGTGTTATTGCTCCGCTTCCAATTCAAGGTCCAATAGTTAGCCAAGGCAGTATAGCGATTCAAACTGGGGATCAGCCTACAAGGTTTCAGAGGACTGTGCTTGATACCGGCAGCTTCCAAATAACTGTTGATAATCATTTCGATCTAGATATTACTCTCAACCTTTCAATTGAAAATTTATACAGAGCTAACGGCAGCCAATTTAATCGTACAATTGCACTCGCGCGCAAGGAAATGAATAAAGTAATTGAACTTTCTTCAATGGAAGGATGGGTCTTCGACAATAATGGAGTTCCTACAGAATACTTAAACTACGGATTGATAATCACTACACACGATGCAAATGATCCGCGGGAGCTTGCAGTAAATGATAGTGTTATTCTTAATTTTAGTTTTGGCGACATTGCCCTGCGATCATTTATTGGAACAATTACACCAACTTTAGTAAATATACCATCTTCAACAACTGAACTTAATTTAGGTGAACTTGAAGAAACATTTTCATTTAACGAGTTAGCATTCGATAACCCAGATATTATTCTTCAAGTGAATTCACCTACAACATTCGAAGTATTATTTAATGGACAAATTGAGATATCGAATGGAACAGAAAATAATGTTCTCTATTTGAACGATGTCCTGCTGCAGCCTTCCGGTATAACCAATATTGAGCTGCAAGATTACGGATTGGAAGAAGTTATAAATTCTTTTTCAAATAAATTTCCTAACAATTATAGTTTGAGCGGAACAGCAACAATTAATCCTAATTATAGATTAGGAAGCATCGGCGCAACTGATTCCATAAACGGAAACTTAGATTTGAATTTGCCGTTGACAGCCGGAATCGCCGGAGGGTTATTCGTTGATACCGTTAAGAATACAATCACGGATGATTTTGAAGATATCGAAAAACTAAACTATGCACATCTTACTTTGGAGCTAACTAATGAAATTCCAATATCATTGGCTTTTGTAGGAACTTTTAATGACAGTAACGGAACAAAAGTTTTAAATTTGCCCCCTCGTCCGTTGTATCCAAGTAATAAAGATACAGTATTTGTAGATCCGCCTAGAGTAGATCTTAAAGGAAACATTATTAGCGCTGGATATAGAATACAAGAGTTGGAATTATTTGGCGATGAAGTTCAAAAGTTTTTGAGCTCACCTTTAATGACATTTCAAGTAAAATTTGTTACTCCGCCAAAGGGGACAAATTTGCCTGTTTCGTTTAATATTAATGATGAGTTGAATTTTAAAGTGACTGCAAAGGCAAGTTATAGAGTTGATTTTAATTAGAGAGAAATTTGAAAATTATTTATAAAATATTGCTGCTTGCTTTTATTGCTTCATTCGTTAAAGCCCAAGGCGGAGGTTCATTAACTGCTTCCGATGCCGTTTCAGCATCAATGGGAAATTCATTTGTTGTAAAGAGTAACGGAATATTTTCCATCGGTAAAAATCCGGCAAACTTAGTTAAAAATAATTCTAACTTTTTTGAATTTTCAGTTCCATTGCCGTTCCCAAGTTTTAACGGAAGTTTTGGATCCACATTTTTAAGTATTAACGAGTACAATTATTTTTTCACCGGGCAGAAGGGGATTGATAATAATTCAACCGCAAAACTATTAACGACTTCGGATAAAGAAAGATTAATTACATTATTGAAACAGGGCAATGGTGTAAACATGCAATTAGATTTTAATCTACTTGCATTCGCAATAAATTTTGGAAAGAAATCCGGAATGTTGGCATTTGCTGTTAGTGATCATTCGGTTTTAACCAGTGAACTACCTGTAAGCTTATTTGAACTTTTTCTTTTTGGAAATGAAGCTGGAAGAAGTTATTCATTCAAAGATACGCAGCTTAAATCCTGGTACTTAAGAAACTACTCACTAACTTATTCAAATGATCTATCAAATCTTACAAAACAATTATTTAAGAGTTTTTCTGTAGGCCTAAGTGTAAAGTTAGTGCAGGGGTACTTTTATACAAATGTTGAAAGAATGAAAACGTATTTTGAGACAACTCCTGAGATTGATTCAGTAAATGTTTACGGTGATTTTTTAATGCGAATTGCCGCTTCACCTGATATAGCAATTAACTATGATTTTGAAACAGGACCTGAGAGAAATTCCAATTTGTCATTGTTCCCCGCACCTGCAGGTAAAGGATTCGGTTTTGATTTTGGGGTAAATGCACAACTGGATGACGTCTGGGCAGTAGCCGCTTCAATAACTGATATTGGCTCACTCAAATGGGATAATATAACAGTCGAGTATGAATCGAACTCAAACTTTTTTGTGGATGATTTTACAGAGGAAGTTAGTATAGATTCTCTGATGGATGTTTTAAGAGGTGAAGGAAAATATGTAAGTTCATTCTCAACTCCATTAGCTTCAGCATTGCATTTAGGAATAGGATGTGATTTTGGTAAACTACTTGACTATGATCCTGATGTACTGAATGTTGTATTTGAGTACCATCAAGGTTTTAACAATATGCCATCAAATTCCACCAATGCCAGATTTGCCTTGGGATTAGAATGGAAAGCATTAGACATCCTACCAATTCGTTCAGGATTCTCCTTCGGCGGAATTCATACATTTAATTGGAGTTTTGGTTTTGGTTTAGATTTAGAACTTATGGAAATGAATTTTGCAACTGGTGATTTTAACGAATTAGTGAGAGGTAATAATTCAAATCGTGTTGGTGTATCATTTAGTTCCAGATGGAAAATTTAATTTAACTATTCTTTACTTTCTTGCCCTAAATATATTAACGATAGCTGCAACAAAAAATACCATGTTAGCAAACCATGCTGTTATCAGTGGATGCAGCACGCCATTTTTGCCAAACGCTTGACTGACTTTCATAAAAACTAGGTATACAAAAGTTACCAGAAGACTTATTCCAAATTGAATTGCCAAACCGCCTTTACGCTTGTTTGCAGAAAGCGGAAGTCCGAACAATACTACAATTATGCTGGAGAACGCAAATGCAATTCTTGAATGATATTCTATTTCAACTCTTGTTGGATCATTGCCGGCTAATAATTGATCTTCGGCAAATTTTCTCAATTCAGTAAGCGTCATATCTTCTGTCTTCTGCTGTTTCCTAATCACATCATCGGGTTTAAAATTTAATTCCGGCATTTTAATTTCTGTAAACTTATCCCTCTGTTGAATTTCGTTATCGAAAACTCTCTTGGTTGCGTTATGCATCGTCCAAATTCCAGCGGAGGTATCGTAAGACATGCTTGTGGCATCTACACGAGATATCATCTTTGTAATATCTGATGCATCATATTCCTGAATACTTGTTCGGGTTGCAATATTTCTATTGGGGTCATAGTAGGCAATTTGAACTATTCGCGTGTTGCTATCTTGAAAAAAAATATTCACACCGCTGCGGACAATATTTTTTTTCATGTAGGTTTGTTCAATAAAAACCTTCTGCTTATTTGCTTTGGGTACAATCCATCCTGCAAAATATATTGTGAACAGACTTATTATTAAAGTAGTTGCCAAAAAGGGAACAGCAAATCTATATAAACTTAATCCACCTGATTTCATTGCTGCTAATTCATTTTGTGTGGATAGTTTACCGACAGTAAATAATGCTGCGAGTAGGACAGCAACCGGAATCATCAGGCGAATAATTTCCGGAATAAAAACTATGTAGTATTCAATAATTTTATCATTTGTTACATTCTGATCAATAAAGTCATCAAGGTTTTCCATCATATCGATAACAACAAACAAAAGTGTAAAAGCCACTATCCCAAAAAGAATTGTCTGTACATATTGCTTTATTAAGTATCTATCTATTATCAGCATCTGTTTCTTGTTTAATTCTAAATTGCTTAGGTACAAGTTTATTTAGGAAATCCAAATTAAGGTTGATTCTTTCCCTCGAAGTTTTAATGACTAAAAATATTCCTAAAATACCCAGTAGAATATTTGCACTCCACATGCCCCAGAATGGCGAGAGTAAACCTCTATCAGCAGTTTTTTCACCACCGATTAAAAATGCCCAGTAGATTAAAAAGAATAGCATGCTTATTCCTGCAGCCATACCAAATCCGCCTTTCCTGGTCATAGTTCCGAGTGATGCCCCGATGAGTACAAACACGATGCATACAGCGGGAATAGAATATTTTTTATGTATCTCTACCCAGTAGTTATTTACTTCTTTTCTATTTATCTCCAACCTATTTAGATTTGAACGGATTATGTTTTGTGATGATCTAATTTTATTTTCAACACGGAGCAAAATATTATTGTAAGTCGATTGATAACGATTGTACTTAGGTTTAGCCAAATCCAAATCGCGAATTATATTTTGCCCTATGCTGGACTGCAGCTGCTCAATATATTTATCCCCGTTCACTTTTAAGCTGTCAACTATAATAAGCATATCCTGGGCTCCTAATTCTCTATCGCTTCTTCTTCCGCCGGGATCACTTTGCTGGAAGGTAAATTGCCCAGCATCAAGCGCAATCCGCTGCCGGTCAAAATTAACTTTTCGGTAAGGTCGTGTATCGGCAAGATCGGATTCATGCATTTCACCTTGATATAAATCCATGAGCAGCTTAGTCAAATCTTTAGAGAAAAATATTTTTCCTCTTTTTGCTGTAATAATATTAATTTTTGAATGAACGGAATAATCATAAATTGTAATGTTTTCAAGTTCATTTGTTTTGGGGTCAATATCTCTTGCAAGGATGGAATAATTTTGAATGTCCTGGGAAAAAACTCCCGGTACTAGCATTAGCGTTGGCTTTTTCCTATTGATATCCTGCATAAGAATTCTTGCTGCATGGTTTGCATCGGGATAAACATGATTATTAAAAAGAACGAGAAGGTAAAACAAAACTACGCTTGCAATTAGGGGCGGGGCAATCATTTTGTACAAACTAATACCGGAGGCTTTAAATATTGCAATTTCATTATTCTGCGCCATGCTTCCGAAAGCCATAAGTGATGCAACCAAGACCGCCATCGGAAAAACAAGAACAACCATCCATGCCATGTTAAACGAAATTAGTTTTACAATTACCCAAGTGCTTAATCCTTTGCCTACTAATCTATCAGCAAACTTCATTAAAAATTGAAGCAGAAAAATTGAGATCAAAACAAACATCGAAAAAACAAAAGGGATGAAATGATTTTTTAATATGTACTTTGCTATTATCAAAATTATCGTTATAGTTTAAATGAATTTGAATATCAAAATAGCTAATAATATTTAACTAATAAAATTTAAATATGTTGCAATAATGTAGATAATTATTCGTCTCGAATTTTATTAGTAAATAGCTTATAATGTTTTGCAGAAAGGGCTTCAAAGACCAAAATTCAAAAGTGATAGTACTTGAATTCCCCAATAATCTAATGTAACTTAGTTGTCTTAGATTTTAACTTATTCCACAAAATAAAAATGGAGAGAAAAAGTGGACGAAGTAATAAGCTATATTAAAAATAATTATGATAATTACGTAGAAGAATTAAAAGAGTATTTAAGAATCCCAAGTATTAGTACGCTAAAAGAGCACAAACCTGATATGATTAAATGTGCAAAATTAGTTGCCGATAAGTTGAAAGTTGCGGGGATGAGAAAGGTTAAGATAATTAAAACCGAGAACCACCCATTAGTTTACGGAGAATGGCTTGGTGCACCCGGTAAACCTACGGTTTTAATTTATGGTCACTATGATGTTCAACCGGTTGATCCTTTAGAGTTGTGGACTAATCCTCCATTTGAGCCGACAATTGTTGGGGAAGAAATTTATGCCAGAGGCGCTAATGATAATAAGGGACAAAACCTTGTTCACATAAAAAGTGTTGAGGCATTTTTTAGAGCGGGTAAAAAGCCGCCGGTAAATGTAAAATTTTTGATCGAAGGCGAAGAAGAGATCGGTAGTGAAAATCTAGAGAAGTTTTTAAAAACTGAAAAAAAATTATTGAAATGTGATGCGGTCTTAATTTCTGATACGAGTTTATATGCAAAGGGAATTCCAACTATTAGTTATGGTTTACGCGGATTATGTTATATGGAAATTGAAGTAACGGGACCCAACAGAGATTTGCATTCCGGTAGTTTTGGCGGTAGTGTTGCAAACCCAATAAATGAGTTATCAAAAATTATTGCAAAACTGCAAGACAACAACGGAAAAATTACGATACCAAATTTTTATAAGGATGTTCAAAAACTTTCTAAAAAAGAAAAAGAAAATATTAAGTACTTAAAATTCTCTGATAAAGCTCTTGCAAAGGAACTAAAAGTAAAAGAGCTGCAAGGTGAAAAAAATTATTCAACATTAGAAAGATTGTGGGCAAGACCCACTTTGGATTGCAACGGTATTATAGGAGGATTTACTGGCGAAGGAGCTAAGACAGTTCTGCCATCAAAAGCATCCGCAAAAATAAGTATGCGGTTAGTGCCGGATCAAGAACCTAAAAAAATTGCGATGGAGTTTGAAAAATATGTAAAAGCTATTGCTCCAAAAAGTGTAACAGTAAAAGTTAATGCATTGCATGGCGGACTTCCTGTAGTAGTTCCGTTGGAAAGTAAAGCGATTCAAGCTGCATCTAACGCAACTGCAAAAGCATTCGGAAAGAAAACTGTTTACACTCGCGAAGGAGGTTCAATACCTATAGTTGTTGAGTTTGTTAAACAGCTAAATGCTCCGGCCATACTGATGGGTCTTGGTCTTGATACGGATGATATACATTCACCGAACGAGCATTTTAATCTGAAGAGTTTTGAGCGTGGAATATTAAGCAGCGCTTATTTCTTTGAAGAATATTCAAAAATATAAATAATATTTTTAGAGCATTTTTTTGATTTGAAAGGTAGTACATGGAAGCAAAAGTTGAATTTGAAAATAAATTAACAGAGTATTTTCAAAATAAATATCCAAATTCAGTATTGAATGGTGATGGTCGATTCGATCAGTATTCGAATATTGCCGAGGAATATAATGCTTTACGTTATGGAATTGGAATACGGGATTTAACAAATTCTGCAAATTTAAAATTATCCGGTAAAGATACTTTAGATTTTCTTCATCGCATTTCAACAAACTCGGTTAAAGATATTGGTGAATATGAAATGGTTAACACCCTATTCACAAATGATAAAGGAAGAATTATTGATAGAGTTACAATGCTCCGGTTATCTAACTATAGCTTATTGATTGGAAGTTACAATCCGGAAAATAAGCTGCATAGATGGTTAGATAGATTTGTAATTATGGAAGATATTACAATTGAGGATTTGACCGGCAGATATATGATATTAGAACTTTCCGGTAAACAGGTTGACTCATATTTAACTCTTATTTGCGGTAAGACGATTGAAGAATTGGAGTATGGTAAAATTATTCTCGAAGAACTAGAGGAAACAACTTTTTACCTTTTCAAAACAAAAAGTTTTAACGGCGATAACAAATTTTGGGTTGTTGCTTATATTGAAGACGGACCAAAGCTATTAGAAGCCCTGGAAAATAATAAAAGTGTTTTTGATATGGCATTGGTTGGAAATAAAGCGTACGATATTTTCCGTATCGAAAAAGGAATTCCGGCTTATCCAAATGAATTAAATGATGATTACAATCCGCATGAATTGAACTTACTGGATGAAGTTGATTTTAACAAAGGGTGTTACATTGGACAGGAAGTTATTGCACGATTAGATACTTATGATAAAGTTCAAAAAAAACTTACTGCTGTTGAACTTGATAATGGATTTATTAAAAGTCCAGATCAAAAATTGTATGACTCTGCAAATGAAGAAGTTGGAACGATAACAAGCATTGCCAAATCTGAAATAAAAAATAAGAATGTTGGACTCGCTGTAATCCGTAAAAAATATTTGCAGGAAGGAACTGAACTTAATGTAGTCGATGAGAATAATAATTCATATTCTGTTACAGTAATTAATTTGCCGATTACAAAATGAAAATTTATACTAAAACCGGAGATGAAGGCACTACTGGACTTTTCGGCGGAAAAAGAGTAAGCAAAGATAATTTACGAATTGAAGCTTACGGAACAATTGATGAGCTAAATGGTTTAATTGGAGTTGCAGTTACTGAAGTTAACAGTGAAGAGTTAAAGAATGATCTGTTAAAAATTCAATACGAACTTTTTAACTTAGGTGCTGATTTAGCAACACCGATAACCGAAGAAAAAATTAAAGTAACTATTCCTAGAATTTCTGATTTTGATGTAAATGTTCTTGAAAAAAAAATTGATTATTATGACAGCAAACTGCCGGAATTAAAAGCATTCATATTACCCGGCGGTTCAAAAGGATCTGCCGCCTTACATTTTAGCAGAACCGTTTGCAGACGAGCAGAAAGAAGAATTGTTGAATTATCAAAATCTGAAAACATTGGCGATTCGGTAATAAAATATATAAATCGATTATCAGATTTATTATTTGTTCTAGCTCGTTTTGAAAATTACAGCAACAACCATCCTGAAGTTGAGTGGAAGCAAAGTATTAAAACGAACTAATTACTGGCTTCAAACTCCAAACTCCTTAAATGGGGGTGAAATTGGCTTCGACGGGGTTATTTGATCTTTGAATTGCGTACCGTGTTTTCTGGAGACACGTTAAACACCGGAAAAAAGTCGAAATGACGACTATAACTACGCTTTAGCAGCGTAATTTAACGCTGCCGTTCTCTGAGACTTCTCGTACCGGGAATTAGAAGAACGTCGTTTAGGTGCGATAGCCGAACCGAGTGTCTGAGTAGGGGAAGCGAAACTAAATCGGACTGGCTTTGAGAAATCTTGTTTGTTAGAGTTTGATTAGCGAGAAATAAAAAACAAACTATGTACGTAGAAGTTCACTGATAGGTATCTTCGGACCCGGGTTCGACTCCCGGCACCTCCACCATTTCTATTTGAAACTTAAAAATTATTTCTTTAATATTTTATTAAGACCCCATAACTTATTAACCTACAATAACTTACACCAATTTTAACTTTCGATTTACTTTATAAATTTTATATATTTGAAAAGGCAATAAGGTAATTCAATTAAAGGAAGGTTAAACTTTTCAAATAATTTAGATTCATTTTCAAAATTGGGTGCAAAGTGAAAAAAATTATTCTACTCTTCGTATTACTCTTCACAAATTTTATTTTTGCGCAGTTAAGAATGCAAAATAATGTTTCTATAATTCCCGGGGGATTGAACAATCCATTGCTTAATGCTTATGGCAGCTCCGGTATATTTAACGATGTTGCAAACATTGGCTCAATAAATCCTGCTGCATTAGCATCAATTTATTTACCCTCAATTGGATTGTCTTATCAATTTGATTCTAAATTAAATCCTGCATGGATTTATGGTATATCCAGCAAAAGAGTTTTGAAAGCTTTGCCTCATAGTGTTGGTTTTGTTTACCCACTTGATTATTTGAGGTTAGGTTTTGCAATTCATCAAAAATATAATAGTGAATTGTTGATCGGTCCGATAGAGCTAACATCAAATGAACTACCTGATGGAACCGGTGAGTTTTTAGAGCCTGAATATAGAACAAAAGTATTCACATATTCATTGATGGCTTCATACACCTTCCCGGTAAATTCTAATAAGTCCTTAAGCACGGTTGGTATTAGGTTAAATTTAAATTCTCTTCATGAATATGAAAGATTAAAAGATACGGAACTTGACGCATCCGCTTTCGCAACAAGTTTTACTGTTGGCGCCGCTTATAGGTCAGGTAAAAATGAGGATGACTATTTTAAACTTGGTGTCTATTATGAATCAACTTTGGAGTTTTTAGGAACGGGGGAGTATACTGATCGTGGAAAAAGTTTAATATATATTGATACCGGCGGGAGTGAAGGACAATATCAAATAGTGTCCCCCTTAGTTAATATCTCAGCTAACTTTCCGCCAAAACTTCAGTTCGATTTAGATTATAGTAAAATTCCAAATTTTAAAATTTTAGCAAGTGTATCAAATGTATTTTGGAATTCAATTTCGGGAAACTCAAAAAATCAAATTGATTTTTCCGGCAGTGTCGTTTATTCACTGAACGCCATGTTTACTCCAACATTAGGATTTATCTATTCCAATAGACAATACGCCAGAGATGGTTACGGGTTAAACGATAATCTAAATGCGTTATACATTACCGCCGGCTTAGTTATAAAGTATTACAGCTATAATATTAATTTAGTTTTTGCAGACAGCCACCTTTTTTCCGGCGATTGGCGTAAGCAGACGATTTTTAAGTCAAGTGTAAGTTATGGGTTTTAGATGAGTTTGGTATTTGATTCTTAATATTTTTACCTGTATTGTTTTTGAGAGTAAATAGTTATACAATTAAATAAAACTAAGCTTAAATATCAGTTAGGGGATAAAAAATGAAATGTCCGAAATGCAGTGCCGAACTTTTTACTTTTACAATTGATGGAATTGCATTGGAGCAATGCAGAGAGTGCGAGGGGATGTGGTTTGACAAAAATGAACTGCGCCAGGTAAAAGATCATGCCGATTCAGATTTGAACTGGCTTGACTTTGAGATATGGGAACACACGGACAAATTTAAAATGAAGGAACAAAAGTATGATTGTCCGAAGTGTAACGAAAAAATGGAAGTGCTCGACTACGATAACACAAATGTAGAAATTGATTATTGTAAAAAGTGCGAAGGCGTCTGGATTGACAAGGGCGGTGTTCAAAAACTAATTGATGCACTGGAGGAGGAACTTGTAAACAAACCACTTGGCGATTATGTGAAAGCAACAATTGAAGAAGCCAAAGAGCTGATTAATGGCCCGGAAAGTTTTATTTCGGAATGGAAAGATTTTAAAACCATAATGCGCTTTTTGCAGTATCGAATACTAAGCAGCAAACCAAATTTGATAAGCAAAATAATTAGTATCCAAAATAATCCGTTGAATAGATAAGCGAATAGAAGCCTTGAAGAAAAATACTTACAAATATTCCGGCGCTTATTCATTGATATTGCTTCATGAAAAACATTTAAAAATATTTTTCAAGACATGGACTGAAGCAAAAAAGTTGATGGTAAAATTACCTGAAACAACAGACGAAGATTACAAATCATTTGAAACTTTATTACGACATGTTTTGAGATCGGCAAGGGGATACATGGTTTGGATGTGTGAAAAATTAGAGCTGCCTGATCCTAAAATTGATGACCCGCCAAGTTTAGATAAGATAGAAAAGCAAGCATCAAGCTATATCGGTCATCTGATAGAAAAATGGAAAACACCTTTGGCAGATGTAGAAGAAACTAAATTTTCTGATAAAGTTTATAATTCAAATTGGGGAGTTCCATACTGCATTGATGCAATGCTTGAGCATGCGGTTATGCATCCGATAAGGCATACATTTCAGTTGGAAAGATTGATGGAAAGTAATAGATAAAATTACTCAATAAACTGAGCATCCTTACCTACCACATCAAGAACAAACTCATTCAATATTTTCATCTGATTTGAGCTAAGTTGCTGCCCGACTTTTGCTAAGTAAATTACTCCGCCAGTTAAAATAGCGGCAATAGCAATAAGCCAAAATGCATGCGGAGTATGACCAAGTGTTACTTGAGATAATCCCCAAAATAATCCAAGCATAGCACCCAAGCCCAGGACGGCATAAATAAAAAGAAATGTTGTCCAAACAGTTGAGCCGGGACCGATCACACATCTTACCTCGGTTCCTTCTTCAACTTCCTCTGCGTAAACAGTAAGCTGAGGCGACCAGATATGTTTAGTCTCCTCAACAACTTGAACGTGTGCAGTTCGGTCAGCAACCCATCCACTTACTCCTGAGTTCTCTGAATTTATTTTTTCTTTAAACTTATTCAATATCTCAACAGAACTATCTTTTACTAAAAGTTTAAAACGGGGTCTTACTTGAAAATGTGCTGACATAATATTTTTATAATTTTAATTGAGTTAAATTTTTTATCACTCCGTCTCCGAAGCTATTTCAGGATTTTCATTTATTACCGGCTGCGAAAGTTTTTCAGTATAGCCGGAGATTTTGCTATCAATTAAATTTTTGAAACCCAGCAAATATTCTGCTTTCGTTTTTTCATTTACACTTTGCAGCTTTTCATGCAGTCGATTTGCCTGCAATAAAAATACTTCAATTTTAGATTGTATAATTTGCGGGAATAAATTCCCATCTGTTTCAATCGCTAGAAAGGGAAGCTCATCGATTTCACCGGATAATGATTCTATCACCCTACCTTCCGCGGCTTCTTTCCCTTTTAAATTCATTTCGATATTCAATATTGATTCTGCAACGCGTGAAGGCATGCAGCCGAAAGGACCAATAGAGATAACTCCGGAAACATTATTTAATATTTCATGTAAAGCCGAACCAACAGTAAGAATTGCTTCTCCTGTAAGAGCAGGGGAGACTAAATGTTTTGCGCTATTAATTATTATTTCAATATCAATTACATCACTTTCGCAAAAGCCGGATCGTGCAAGTATTTTTCGAACTTTCTTTTCTATGTTAATCTGGACAGTTTTTTTAATTCTATACTTCAACCTCGATCTAAAATTATACTTATCAGTTGTGTAGCCGGCTTTTATTAAATAGTTTGCATAATGAACAAACTCTGAAACCGGTGCAGTTTTTACGATTACGTTTTTCTCATTCAATTTTTCAATTAAATCCACCCGGGAAAATTCTTCATTGCGGACAAAGATCTCACCGATCAGTGCGATCTTCGGTGCATCATCATACTTAACGGTAGTTTTTATTTGAGATATAGCTTCTGCAGATTTTTCCAACTGCTCATAAAGTTGCTTGTCCGTTCCGGATACGATCGACTCAATAATTTTCTGCCACTCATCTTCTAGAATTATTTTTGCATCAACTTTATTTACAGCGATAGCATTTAGCGCAGAACTGATATCATTAAAAATATCCCCGATCAGCAATGCTTTCCAACTTCTAATATCAAACTTATTTCCTAATCCTTCGTATGAATCTTCATCGCTTAAGCTATATACGCCAATATTTTTTAGCTTCTTCTTATTGATCAACTCAGTTATCGAAACTCTGTATTGCCCAAGCCTGCAAGGTCCGTCACCGGTTGGAATAAAAACTAACGTTTTTTCATCTTCCGCTTTTGTTTTATTGTAATATTCTAAAACTGTTCCGGCGGTTAATATTAATGGCAGGCATTCTTTACAGGTAGTGCTTCCTCTTCCAAGTTTCAATGTATCAAAGCTATAAACTGGCATGGACTCAGTATTAATACCGATATGCCTGAAAGCCGCCGCTACAGCGCTTGTCATGTATCTTCCCATATTCGGGATTATCATTTTTACTGCCGGATCAAAAATAGATAGTTTGTTATTCTCGGAATCAATTATAGTTGATTTGTCATCAATTGTTAAAGGTTTAAAATCATCTTTGTCGGCGGGAGAGAAATTATTATCACCTAACTGACGATAACTCCTAACAATATCTAAGAATGCTTCAATTCTGGTGTTCAATCCTGCATCAGCGGAGTGGCTATCCAACTCCAATGTTAACGAAGGTTTGCTCCCCATAATATTTCTAAAATAGGTAATGATAAATGAATCGGGACCGCAGCTGAAGTTTGTAATGTATGATGCATAAAGCTGGGGATGATTTTTAACATAATGAGCGGTTTTTAGAATTTGCCGTCCTGTTCCCCAGTACATGTGATCAAGGCATTCTTGGCCGCTGACCTCAAGGAAGTCGAGCGGAATGATAGTAACATTCCTTGAGGAAAATTTTTGCGGAATACCAAGATTTGCTTCCTTTGCAAACGCACTGTAGGCTCTGCCGACAAGCACAACTGCAAAATTATTTTTATCGCTTTCCAATTCCGCAATTACCTGCCTGCCGATTGACTTAAACTCAGCAAGCATTTCATTAAGTTCACCAACCGCAAAATCAAACGATGCAGATGCTTCAGGTTTTGAACATCCAAGTCCTTTAGCAAGTTTTATGAGTGCATCCTTAGCTGCTTCGTACCCGTCTGAAAAATTAATTTCCGGTGAAAGTATTTCTATTCCTTTCAACTGATTCTTAAACGCCGCCCGCAAATAAAAATTTTCCGATTGAACGAGAACACAAGTTGAGTCTTTGAATTCTGAATCTTCATTATAAACTTCGAGAGTGTGAGGAATGAAAATGCAATCCGGTTTTTTATTTATTACATCCTGAATAAATCCATGCGCAAGCTCGACAGGATAACAAAAAGCTGCCTGCTGTTTTTCTATTCCGCTTTGTTCAGGCACATCTCCCAAAATTACTTTAAACCCAAGCTGAGTGAAAAAATTGTAGTAGAGCGGATAAAAAGTATTCATCAAAAATGATTTTGGAATTCCGATTACTTTCGCATCTGCAGGAAGTGACATCGGATGAATGTATTTATCAAATACAAGTTCCTGTCTCAGTCTTACAAGGTTAACACCTTTAACTTTATTTTTGATGTCTGTCTGCAAACTGTAATATTTATTGCACGCACCGCCGAACGGATATTTCTTCCCGTTAATGTTAATCATTGATATGGAACATTTTAAATCGCATTTGTCGGAACCACCTGCACATTCAAATGATTTACTGTATTCAACTTTGCGGTCAATCAATTCAATCAATTCAAATGATCCGCTTTCCATCAAACCAAGTTCAATTCGCTTTTTAATTTCGAGGGCAACTCCGAATGCGCCCATCAATCCCGGTTCGGGAGGGACAATTATTTCTTTTCCGGTAAGCGCTGCCATCGCGATCGGTACGGCTTTATTGTAGCAGACGCCGCCCTGCATAAAAACTTTTCTACCAACGGGGCGATTACCCATAACTCTGTTCGTGTAATTTAGGCAGATAGAATAAACGAGTCCCGCAACAATTTCCTCCTGCGATAAACCTTCATGCAAAGCGTTTTTTATATCACTGCTGATGAATGCGGAACATTGGTCATTGAAATTTGGAGCACGGTTCGCAGTCATTGCAATCTCGCTAATTTCTGTAAAATCAACGTTTAATGACTCTTTTGCTGCTTCTTCCAAAAATGATCCCGTTCCAGCGGAGCATGCTTCATTCATTGCGTAATCGGATGGAACTCCTGCAGTTATGTAAGTGTACTTAGCATCTTGTCCGCCGATCTCAAAAATTGTATCAACTTCATCATCAAAATAAACCGTGGCGGAAGCATGTGCGATTATCTCGTTAATAATTCCTTTGGTCTGTGCGTGAAGTCCTGAAATGTATCTACCTGAACCTGTTACTCCGAGTCCGATGATATTTATAGGAACTGTTATTTGAGATTGAATACTTCTATAGCATTCTGTTGAAGCCTGAACAGGATTGCCGTTCGTACGAAGATATTCGGATGCAACAATTGTGTTATCAGAAACCCGCAACAGAATTGCTTTTGTTGTTGTTGAACCAACATCAAGACCAAGTACAACTTCATCGTTTGGTTCGGCGGTTCCTTTTTCAAATGACTTAAAACTTACTTTATTTTCGTGTTTGCTTAGCGCATCAAAAAAGCTGAATGATGATGATTCACTTTTGAAAAGATTTTCGAAATCGAGTTTAATTGTTTTATTTTCCGCGGCGTACAATGCGGCACCGAGTGCTTCAAAATATGGTGCTTCCTCCGGAATAATTAAACTATCGAACGAGTCGTATAAATGATTCATCACAGCTTTATTTTGTGCAACACCGCCAATCAGCAATGCGTTTCTCATTTCAGATTTTGCAGTAAGCTCAATAATTTTTTGAGCCATCATTTTTGTTAAGCCTGCTGTCACATCTGCCTTGTTTACACCTTTGTTTAATGCGTGTGTGCAATCGGATTTACAAAAAACCGAGCATCGACCCGATATTTCATAAGCGTCACCTTCAAGCGCAAGCCTGGCTGCTTCATCTGCGGAGAGATTCATTCTTTTTATCTGCTGAAGAAAAAACTCACCGGTGCCAGATGCGCATTTGTTGCCCGTGTAAGGTTTTGTTATGTGTCCATCATTTGTAATTTCATAAACAATAAAATTTTCTCCGCCGATACTGATGATAATATCTGCCGAATAATTTAGAAAGTCGTATGCAATTTCAACAGCTTCCGGTTCCGGTATGCCGCTTAGGTTTAACAAGTTTCTAAATTTTCTTCCCGTAACTGCAATGTGGTTTGAGCGGCAGTCTTTTAGAATTTCCCCAACTACTGTTTTGGGATTACCGTGGTGAGGAATTGAATTGGTTTTATCTATGCTTAAACTTCCGGCTGTTAGCTTAAGACTAACAACAGAAACCGTTGAAGCGCCGACACAAATGCCTGTTGATTCGGGAAAATAATTTTTCAATCGTTACCTTGTTTTGAAAATGACGAACATAATTGAATGAATTGAAAATAGAGAATAGGTGAGTGTTAATCAAACTAATATTGTTTTTAGGTTATTAAAAGATCAATGGAACGCTGATGACACAGATTAGGCAGATAACCGCTGATAAAATCTGTAAAAATCTGTTATACCAGCGTCATCTGTGTCCTATTAATGTTATTGCAAGACATGGACATTGTTTTTAAGAGGACAAAATTATATTTTAAAATTAAGCTTAAAAAGAATAGAGGTATTGGGTATATGCTGAAGCGCATAAAGTTTCCACATAATAAATTTATTAAATTGATATTTCAAAAATTAAGGCTGACGTGGGTTATCATGTAGGGGCTTGAGGAGGCAATTATGAAAAAGATTCAACTCATTATTTTATTTCTTATCGCAGCAATTCCATTATATTCTCAGAGTCCTGAATGGATAGTTAATAACACTTCAAATTCCGGTTTGATGGATAATTTAGTTCTTTCCTTGGCCATAGACGGAAGCGGTAATAAGTGGATTGGAAATTTTGTCGGGTTGGCAAAATTTGATGGTACTAACTGGACTGTTTATAATACTTCAAATTCCGGTTTGCCGGGTAATTGGGTTTATTTCATTGCCATAGACGGAAGCGATAATAAGTGGATTGGGACTTATGGCGGGTTGGCAAAATTTGACGGCACAAACTGGACTGTTTATAATACTT
>SWCD01023975.1_pt1 | contig 167907 bp, 137 predicted proteins | sample 4693011 | NCBI WGS metagenome assembly SWCD01 (sample SAMN10267278, study PRJNA491770) | bioreactor metagenome | isolation source: DHS bioreactor inoculated with marine | place: Japan: Omine Ridge, Nankai Trough
AAAAAACAATCCATGTGCATCAATGTGCTCAATAGCCGGCAATCAGATGAATGTGACCTATTCAAGTCGAGGATAATGAATTGCCATCCAACTTCCCGCTTTGGAACATCGTCAGCTCCCATCGCTGCGCTAATTCATCATGCCGCAGTATATAGATATCGTTTTCGCTGCCGCGCACTTTGAAATAACGGTATTCGGGTGCCAGCCAGCGGTCGATCACTTCTTCGATTTCAATAGCTTTATCGCCCATGAAAAAACGTCTTGGCGTTTCCTCTCCCCTGTAACCGGCATAACATTCCACACGAATTGTTAACGTTTCCGAATTCATAGAATTTTAACCTATGGTGATGCACTATTATGGTTCAGAGTTATTCTACCTGATTGTTTTGGTGGAAAGATTAAGGCGGCCAAATCCTGTCCACGGAGCGGTAAGTAAAGATCAGGCCAGCTCGATGCCGATGATTTCCCCCTGCTCATTCAATCGTAACCGCAAACGCCCATAACAGGGTTTCTGATCGCCCTGGCAGCCGGAGCCTTCCATGATGCTTTCAAGAAAAGTCACATAGATCAACAGGCTCTCGGGCTGGCGCTCGATGATTTCATAGTGAATCGATTCATTGATGATCCCGCCGTTCTGGCTGCAAAAGGCACTCAGCTCTTTACAATTTTGCAGTAGACGGGTAATCGCTAGTGCTTCTGTCATGGATTTGCACCTCTTTAATGTCTTACGCGGTCAGAATCGCCGGAACGCTGGGTTCAACGCTCAAGCTGGACTCATGAATAGACGGATAACAATAGCGATTATATAGGCAATGCCGGTTCAATGAACAACCTCGGGCGCCCAATCCAGTTCCTATTGGATGAATAAGCAGTAAAAGTCTGGACAGGAACTGAAGGCCAAACTAATCGGCATTCCGCTTTGCCGGCCCTTTATTGCCGGATCGACCGGGCGACGGTTTCCGCTGCGCCGCCGCATCGTCCGCTTGCGCTTCATCAATCAAGGCATGGCAGGCGCTATCTTCACCCAATCCCCAGTCAACCCATGGAATAATGGTCGCGACCGGTGTCAGCAACACGCCCAAGGCGGCCGAAATCCCTGCCTTGGCAGCCAGACTAGACCGATCCGGCATGACTGTCGGCGACTTGAATGTTCCTGTGACATTGACCGGCACGCGCGCGACTAACAGACTGACATCCTTGGGATTGGCTTCAAGCCGCAGATCAACGGTCTCCTTGCCCAAATCAATCTGCCCGGTAATATTGATATTGGTATCGGCAGTATCGATCATGAACGGCGCGGTCTTCATGATGCCGTCATTGACCTTGAAGTTGCCGATTATGCAACGCACCCGGGTGCTTTTTTCCTCGGTCAGCAGAAGGCCCAGCGATTCGGCCACATCCAGGCCCGCCAGTTCCACTAGCAGACTGCTGATATGGCCTTGCTCCATCAGCAACGTGACATCGCCGTTTCCGCGGCCGAGCATTTCGGCTACCGAGTTGCCGGTCGTGTCGAGGCCGATCTGGCCGAAGAACATGCCATCGCTTTCCTGCTCAAACTGTGTATCGGCCAACAGGCGTTTGAGCGGCACCTCGCGGATTTTGATATCCGCCTTCGTGACGATAAGATCCTTGCCGGCATCCATGGTGATGACGGATGCAATCTGGCCAATATCGATGCGAAAATTCAAGGGGTCCAGCGTCAGCTTGCCGTGATCCACGTGCAGATGGGTCCTGAATTCGTCAATCGGCAGATTGGGCGTGATGATGTTGTCGCTATAGAAGTTCACGTCCGCGTCGGCGGAGCGCATCGCCTCTGGACTATAGGGTTCATCGGGGAAGATGCGCGGCCTCTCTTTCTCCTCCGGCGTCGGATCGACGCCGATAAAGCCCACCAGATCCTTGAAGTCGAGTCGTCTGGACTTGATATTGGCTTGCAGAAATGGCCGCTCTTCCGGCGTGCTATAGGTAACTTCGCCGGCGATATCGCTGCCGCCCATTTTTCCATCCAGATCGTGTATGTGCCAACTCTCGCCGGAGCGCGTCACATGGCCGTTGAATTTATAGGACGGGGTCTTGGCCATCGGCACGCCGATAAAAGGCGTCAGCATATCAAGACTGTCGCCCTGTAACTCGATCGACAGTTTGGGTTCGCGCAATTGTACCGGATCGGCAAACGTACCCTCGACCACGACCTTGGTCTCACCGGCGGTCATTTCCAGATCGACGGGATAGGGCTTGCGCTTTTCCCACAGTTCCAGCAGCGAGCCACCTTGCGCCTTAAGCGTGAAGGGCTCGCCCTCGAAACGGCCCTGGCCTTGCAATTCGACGGCCTGTTCTTTCGCCGCCCCGACTGCCGACGCACTAATATCCAGTTCCGTATCTAAGGTCGGATCGCGGTAGACCAGTTTGCTTTCATCGAGCGTCAGGCGGCCAATTTTGGGAAATTCGGTGCGCTCGGTTTCCGTTTCCTCGTCGGTTTTAAACGCCCAGTTGCCTTTGCCGTCAGCGTTCTTTTCCAGCAGCACCCGGGGCCTGGACAAGTGGATTTCCGGCAGCACAATCTTGCCTTTCAATAAATCCGGCAATCTGATGCTGAATACCAGGCGATCCAGGCTCAGCATTTCCGGCTCGCTGCCCCACTCCGCATTGGCCAGTTCGATTTTGTTGACTGTGATCCGCGGCGTCCAGCCCAACTTCACATCCAGATCACCCTGAATCTCAAAACGCCGGTCCAGCTGGCTGCTGATTTGGGACGATATCGGAGCGCGCAACCGGTTCCAGTCGAAGAAAGCCAGCAGCAGAGCGATAGCAACGATCAGTACCAGTAAAGTTATTCCCACCCACTTCAAGACATGTTGCATAGAAATACCCTCTCTGATCCAAAACAGCTGCGCGCACGGAGAGACAAAGAAGAAACCCTCTTTAATCCAAGGAAATCAAATATCTGATTTTATGCATGAATCAGGATCAAGGACTCAATGAAATCGTTAGAGTTCAGAGCTGATGGAACTAGAAAGCCCTTAAAGTGAACGAATAAAGTGATGCCATGTTAAATATACACTTGCCTTACTTCATCGATACAATGTATAAATAATATCGATTCAATACTTCTTTCAATGGAGATCAGTTATGAAATTTTTTAACAAAACATCGTTACTTGCATCAGCCATGGGCCTGACATTGGCCAGCGGCGTAGTTCTGGCTCAAACCGCCGGCTATTTATCGATCAAGGATGTGGAAGTGGAAGTGGAAGGCAAAGCCGACAAAAAAATGCTGGAAGTGGAAATCAAAACCAACCAGGACATCCCTGTTGACGGAAAATCCGGCGCCTTCGGCTACGCGGTATTGACCGACGGCGGTAATAATGTGCTGGTGCTGACTACGCACTTGCCTATAGACGACAGTTCCCATGAAGCTGCCACTTCCGGTTTTCATGCTCACGTCCTGGACTTGAAAGACCCCACCGAAGCCTGTGCGGGCGCCAATTTTGAAGTCGACCTGGAAAATTCCGGTAAAAACACCGCTTTCGACGCCAATTACAAATGGAAAGTCAAAGGCAGTAAAATTTCCGTCGAAAAAGTGCCGGTCGCGGATCTGGGCGATGCGGGCGTGGAATCGGTCGTCTCATTTACACTGAAACCGATAATGGAAGCCAATAAAAAACCGACCAATCTGTGCGTAACAGTGGCGGATCAGGCTTAAGTTCATATCTGTGCGGTGCAGCATTGATAAGATGTTGCACCGTATCACCGCCTTCAGGCATACGTCGCCATGAAAACAAGCTATTCACTGGCCGACAAGGCGCCAGAGGTTTCCATAATCCCGGTAGGGTACGCATTTATGCCCTTTAGGGTAGTGCGTACCTTTTGGGATGACATTCACCGGAACCGATTGAAAAGGTACGCACTGCGTACCTACTGTGTTTTTCAGGCGGGCCTGTCAATAGTAAAACTCAATTTTCACAACAGCCGTTGCGTTCAAGTAACGGCTGATCGCTATAGCCTGCTTTATTCCCACTCAAAGCTCCGCTTGCAATCCCGGTATGCCGATACGTTGTATCCGAATGGCATTCTTGCCTTCTTCATAAGCCGGTATTTGGCCTTCGTGCCGCCAGAGCCTGAAAGCCAGGGCATACGAAAGGACGCGCACCGGATAGTCGCGCGGCAGTTTTTGCAGATAAGGCTGTATGGTAACGAAATCCGTCACGCCGTATTTGTGCATGATAAAGCGCAAACCGCCGTTCGCGGGTCCGATATTGTAGGCCAGCAGCCCCAGAAACAGATCGCCGTTCATTTCGGCCAGATAGTGTTTCAACGTAGCGGCGGCAATGAAGGCGTTGTGCCGGTGATTGAACAAAGACAGTTTTTCCGTGCCCAGGCGCCTGCCCGCCTGCTCCAGGACCGGTTTGGGCACGCGCGTGATCTGGAACAGGCCGTGCCCGCCATCCTGGCTGTCCCGTGGCTTGAATGAAGACTCTGCCGCGGCGACCCCCTGCAGCAGATTCGGGTCCAGATCGAACGCTTTGGCCGCTTCCTCGATAGCGGGATTATAAGCTTGCGCGCGTTTCACCAGATGCAGCAGCTGCGCAGTGCCGTAACGCCGATAGGCGGCATAAACCTGATGCGCCAGCGTTATACGGGCTGCTTCCTGCCGGCCTCCGACCAACGCCTTAAAATGTCCGTATGCCAGAGCGAATTCACCCTGAAGCGCAAACCAGCCGATCATGAGCGCCAGCCCGGTTGCCAGCATCGGCGCCAGCACGGCCGAGACCGACTGCAGCCGACTCCGCAGTTTCCACCAGCCTATCAGCAAGACCGCCGCGGCCAGGATCAAAGCGGCCACGCCAATGGCAAAAGGCAGCAGACTGCTGAAAAACTGTGTGCCTGAAAATTTGCCGGCCGAATAGCCGAGTAACACGATCACCGTCGACACCGCCGTAATAACGAGGGCCGCCACTTCAAGCGAAATCAGCAACAGCCTGTTTTTGAGCTGATCGACTGTCGGCCTGGGTGCCGGCTTTTTTACCGCCGGCCGTGCCGTCCGCGGACGTGAGCGCGGGCGCGGTTTGGCTTGAGTCGACGCCGTATTTTTTTTCGATGCCGGACGGTCTCGCGTTACCGGTTTGTTCATAATAAAAATCCGATTCAGGTAGTCAGCCAATCCCAAGGAAATTATAGAAGAGGTTTTGATTGAGTCTTAATTATTATCTGACGTTGCGCATGGGCAATTTTTTATTGAGTTGTCTCTGGTCGAATAAATTCGACCCTACGGCGCATTGCTGGGCAGCCTTCACCCTCAATCGGTCTCAATCTCATAGTTCAACTTGATTCGCTGCGACTCGCCGGCCTCGCTTTCAACACTCAGGGACTCTGTCAGCATCTGCTTCAAGACCAGTACCGCTTGCTTGTTGAACAGGCCGACCTTGGTGCCGACATAAAAATCCGGCGTCAGGTATTGACCGACGGCGAGCAGCGTGTCCTGCAGCGTTTCCCCCTCCTTAACCTCAAATTCATCAATACCGAACTTGTCGGCAATCCAGGATACCTTGCCGGCGCCATAAGACAAGGCCGCGCTGGCGATCATATTGCCTTCTGACTCGCTGACCCGATTGAGCGGCCGGCCGGCAATCAGATAAGCCAGCGCCTCCGCTTCCGGCAAGGCAGGTTCCGAATAGATGCGGGTCTGCGGCGTTTTCAGCGGCCCCGTGACACTGAGCACCGCCGTGACTTTTTCATCGCGCGACAGGCGCGAGGCTTCCACGTCCAGCCAGGGATTATCGACCGGGCCGTTGAAAACGAAACGCCCCTTACGCACGGACAGGTCTTGCCCGTACTGCTTGTAACGGGCCTCTTTCATGTCGATGGCGCCGTGCATGGTCATTTTTCCCGCTCGCTGGATAATCTTCAAGTTACCTTCGAGATCGGTTTCCAAGCCCATCCCTGAAAAGCTCACGTTCTTGCCCAACTCAACGTCTATATCGACATCGAAGCCCGGCACGGCGGGCGCTGTTTCCTCAACAGGCGCCTCGCCGACAATGATTTCATCCTCGCTGACCTTGACAGCCTGTTCCGGCAGTTCCTTGAGCTGCATGATCGCTGTCGACACCGCCAATTTGCCGGTTATCTTGCCCTGCCCGTTCGCATAAGTGATCTTTAACGCCGGTGAAACGGCAATCTGCGCTTCCGGCAGCTTCGCGACCTCAAACGCCTCGCCTGTCAGCGTCAATTCAAGCGGCCAGCCCGATTCGGGCTGTAGCAGCACAAAGCCCTCCAGATAGACAAATCCTGTACCCGACTTTGCAGTGCCCTGTATCTGCAAGCGCTCGGGATTGTCCCTGGTTGCGGCGACCTGCAGTTTGATATCGCGAAGCGACAGCCCCAGTTCCTCAATATTAACCGCGCCGCCGGAAAGCCGGATCGTGCCGGCCGCGGCCGGCTGTTGCACGACGCCCTGCAGCGTCAGGTCCGCCTGCAGATGGCCTTCGATACCGGACACATTCGGGACAAAGGCATTGAATAGCGCAAACTCAGCTATCGAGGCCTGAATGCGGCCGGCGATGGCCTGGCTTTCGCCGGTATCGACCTGCACCTGCCCGCGCACAAAATCCTGGCCGGCCAAGGCCAGGTTCAGATCGGCCGAAACCTTATCGCCGTCCAACGTGCCGGTCACGGACGAGGCGCCCAGCGGAATGGTCGTGGCGGCTTCCTGCGCCTGCATCGACACGCTCGCTCCGGCCGGCATCTCAAGACGGTAACTGCCGGCCAATCCCTGTTTCAGCCGCGCGATGCCGGCATCGGCATTGATAATGCCGTTTAGCGTCACCTGCTCTCCCAGATAAGCCTGCAGCAGCGACAGCGGCAGTGCCGTCACGTTCAGATCAAACTGGAAGTCGCCGCTGGCCTGATAGTCCCCCTGCACGCAAACGGCAGACGCCTGCCGGACCAGACAGCCTTGTTGCAAAGCCACATCGACGCCCGCCTCGCGCGGCGCTATGTCGATCGCCATGGTTTCCCGCAGCCGCCAGCGCCCCTGATCCGGCGTGTTCAGGTCCAACTCCGACAGGCCGCCCTGCCAGCGGCCGTTTTTGATGCCGCCCGCCAAAACCGCCGACAGGTCGCCTTCGGACGAGCGCAGATCGGCGCTGACGCCATGCGCCGCCTGCGTGCCGCCGCCTTCGAGCAGCAGCCGGGCAATTTCGACGGTGCCTGTGCGGATGCGGTTCAGTGATAGCCGCAGTTTCGACGTAGCCTCGGGGCGATAATCGATATCGGCATCCAGCTGTTCGGCGCGGTATTCGGCAAAGCGCAAACCCCGGCCTTGCGCCTGGAAGGCTACCGACGGATGCCGCCATGCGCCCTGCAAGCGCCCCTTGCCGTTCAGGCTCCCGCCCAGGCCCGGCCACAGGGTATCGAGCCGTGGCGCATTAATCGTGACATCCAGCACCCCCTGCTCCGGCTCCAGCGTGCCGTTCACGGCCAGTCTGTTGGCGCCCGAGGCGATATGCAGGTCATCGACCCTGAGCCGTTCGCCGGCCAGGAATAATTTGCCGTCGGCGCTGACCGGATAGTTGCGCAGTTCGCCGTTCAGCTTGCCGATATCGGCCTCCAGTTCCAGCGCCTGTTCGGCCAGTTTGCCCTTCAAGTGCGTGCTGAAGGTCAGGTCGCCGGGCACGTCGGGCACGATAATGGCCGGATTGAAATGCCGGCCCTCGGCCGTCAAGTCGAACGCCAGCGTATCCTTCCAGGCGACATCGCCGGTCACTTGAAACAAGCCGGTCCTGGATTTCAGCTCCAGTTTTTCTATGGCCATGGCTTCAAGGCTGCCCGTGCCGTTGAATGACAAGCGGCCCTCGGGCAGGTACTGCTGCGTCAGCCGGCCATCGACGGTCAGCCGGTAATCATCGAGCAGACCGCTCAATGCCAGCGTGCCCTGCTCGCTTTTCAATTCCGGCTCGGCGGCGGTCAGCGGCCATTTGAGATCGCGCCAGTCGCCGCGCGCGTCGATGCGCGGCTGATCGAGCACGTTTTCCAGGCTGCCGGCCAGATTGGCGACGAATGGCGTCGCTAAGCGGTTATCGAAAACGATCCGCTCGATGTCACCATGGACGGCGGTCGCGCCTTGCCATACGCCTTCGGTTTCGGTGTTGACCTGCCAGTCGGCCTGCAAGCTGAACGGAAAGCCCTCGCCCAATGTCACCTGGCCTTGCGCGCTCGCAACGACCGGCCTGGCATCGACTTCCAGCCGGCTGACAGTAAGCCGCCCCTGTTCGGTCGCGGCTGTCAGTCGCAGTCTTGCCAGTTCATGCACCTGGCCGTCCAGCTGCAGCCGCGCATCGGTCAGCAACAGATTTTCAATCGCAATCTCTACCGGCAATTGCAGGCCGGCCTGGAAATCGAACGGCGCCTCGTCCTTGGGCTTTTCCTCGGATGGCTTGATATTCGCGGTGACGCCGTGCAGCGTCAGGTCAACGATTTTGACGGTGCCCGACAGAAGTTCCCGCGGCCGCCAAGCGAACACCAGATTTTCAACGGCCACGGTTTCCGTATCGCTTTGATAATGCAGATCCCTGAGCGCCATGCGGTCTATCAATCGGCCTTCCATGGCGGCAACCGTCACCTGCGCCGGCAGATAGGCGAAAACCTGCCGCAACAGCCAGCGGCTGCCGGCTTCGCTGCCGACCAGACCGAACAGGCCGGCGGGGATTATCAGCACGATCAGCAGTCCGAGCGCCAGCAGCCATTTCCTCATAGCCGTGTGCCTGCGGAAAAGTGGACCTGAAACGAGGAATCGGCCTCGCTCAACGGCACGGCGAAGTCGAGGCGCACCGGACCGATCGGCGAGTACCAGCGGATGCCCAGGCCGATGCCGGTTTTGAAGCTGATGCTGTCGGTATTGAAGGCATTGCCGGTATCGACGAAGGCCGCCACGCCCCAGTCATCAAGTACGGGATGCTCGTATTCGGCGCTGACCACCGTCAGGAACTGGCCGCCTTCAACATGGCCGAACCGATCCCTCGGGGCCAGTTCCTTGTAATCATAGCCGCGAATGCTGTTGATGCCGCCCGCGTAAAAACGGTACGAAGTGGGCAGTTGCTCCAGATCATCGATCAGTGTGGCGCCCAGATCGGTACGGCCGATGAATTTGCCGCCCCAGGAAAAAGGCTGCATCCACAGGCCGGAAAATGTGCCTTGCAGAAAACTGACGTCGGAAAGCGGATTCTCGTAACTGCCGATCACTTCGAATTCGGCTCGATAGCCTCGGGTCGGCCGCACGACACTGTCGGCCACGGAACGCAGCCAATTGGCGCCGGGGATTAATAACAGCGCCTCGCCGGAAGTGGTCTCGGTTTCGAATTCCTCATAGCTGAAGTCGAGGAACAGCGTCTGCTTCCAGCCGCTGTCCAACGCTTTCTTGTAACGCGCGGACAGTGCCGCTTTTCTGGATTTGAAAGTGTCGGTATCTTCGTATCTCAAGCCGCCGCCGAAACTGAACACATCGTAGGTCGGGTCGTCCAGCGGGATATTGTATGCGACATCGGCCATGGACAGGACCGGCGAGATGTCGAGATTGGCGGTCAGGAAATGGCCGCGCCGGTTCAGGCGGCGGTTCTTGTAAGTCGCGTTGGCCAGCGGCCCTATATCGGTATCGAACCCCAATCCGAAGCTGTAAAGATGCCGGCTCCTGGGGTGTAGCGTAATCGATACCGGCACGTGCTGCTGCTCGATATTATCGGTGTCCGGGATGATTTCCACGATATCGAAATAGTCGCTTTGCGACAGCGCGTTATGCGTTTTGACCAGCTGCTCGGTGGTATAAAAGTCGCCTTTTTTTATCGCAATGTATTTTTCCACGAACTCGGGATTCAGGATGTCCTGCCTAACCGTGACATCGCCGAAATACATGCGCTTGCCGGCATCGAATACCAGTTCGATTCTGGCGCTGTTGCGGTCCTTGTCGATCAGCAGCCGGCTTTCGGCGAATGTTGCGTTTAAATAGCCGCGCTCCTGCGCCAACGCTTCAAAACGCCGCTTCAGGCTTTCGTAATCGCCGTGATGGACGGGGCTGCCGGTTTTTATCGGCAAGTTATCGCGCAACTTCTGAAATTCGGGATCGTCAAGCGCATCGCCGGTAATGGTGATATCGATGGCGTTGACCACGGCCCGCGTGCCGGGCCGGATGTTAAAGACAGCTTGCCAGCAGTCGCCGTTAAAGGTCAGCGACTTTTCCACGGCGGCGTGGTAATACCCCAAGGCCCGCAAGGCCCGATCAATTTCCTGATCGGCTTTCGCAAACAGGTTGCGTATTTTCCACTCCGGCGCATCGCAGGGTTCCTTTTCCAGCGACAGCATGACCAAAACATTATCCCGGGCCTGCCCCTGAACACCCGTAACAGTCACTTCGGCAACAGCCGCGGACACCGTCAAATACAGCGCCAGCATGAGCGAAGCCGCCGCTTTCGGCATTGCAGGAATCAAGCGCATGGACTCAGGTTCAACTTAAATTCAGCGGCTTAACGGTGAAATGCGCTGCACGACAGACGGCCGATAAACGATTATTTTTCATAGGATTCTCCAGTCATAACGCTTTTCATAAATCATTGCCTGTGACCCACAGGACAAGAAAAAACCTGAGAGTCAGGTCAGGCTCCCCGGTTCAGCGGCTTGCGAATAGTGCCCGCCCGGTCTGGTACGCAGCCAGGTACGAGCACCCGATTCAAATGACCGACGCGCTGGCGGCACAGGGCTGAACCCGATATTTTTCGGCTTGCCGCCAGGCATTGGACTAGACTTTATACACGGTTTTTATATAACCACGGCAACCGATTGGTCAAGCCGTGAGCATGGGTCCGACTGTGCATCGATCCATCGAGACAGCGCCTGTCCCGCCACGGGGGTTCCCGCTTAAGGAATTTTAATGCCTAAAATAAGTCCTAGTTTTTAAAATGGTTTTATTCGTTCAGGTCTGTGTTTCTTATAACTGGTTCCAGCATACGCATGGGGGATATTATGAAACAGTTGTTACTCTTATTAAGCTTCTTGCTAAGCGCCTGTTCAAGTATGCCGCCCGTGCTGAAAAACGCACCCGCAGTCGATGTCCACCTCGATCAGGTACGCAGTAATATTGAGGCTCATCGCGGCACGCCCGTGCGCTGGGGCGGCACGATTATCGACGTCGAAAACGAAGCGAACGTTACGCGAATGCAAATTCTGTATTATCCGTTGAACAATTCAGGCCGTCCGCGCGTGTACCGGGAAACCGAAGGGCGATTCGTTATTCAAACCCCGAATTTCCTGGACCCCGCTATCTATAAGCAAGGCGCCGAAGTGACCGTAACGGGCACCATCGCCGGCACCATTGAGCGCGCGATCGGCAAGAAAATGCTGGCGTTGCCGAACGTCGAAATCGGCAATATTTATCTCTGGCCGGAAGAACAATACAGGGATGTCTATTACGGTCCGTATATGGGCTATTATCCCTATTATCCCTATCGATACAACAGGTTCGGCTATTACTATTATCCCTGGTATTAAAACCCTTTAGAAAAATTGCCCGCGATAATCTCGTCCTGTGCAACAGAGGTTATTATGAAAACATTACCCGCCCGGATGGCAGCGCTCTTAGTGATGCTGACCGGCTTTTTTACTTCCCCTGCCGCAACCGCCGATGCCGCTGTAGGCGCTCATCGCGGTGGGCCGCTCCTTGAACTCAGCGACAGGCCCGGATTCAGACCCTACTATCGCCGCTACCCGCCTTCCTACGGCTACAGACCCTACTACGGCTATTCAGGCTCCAGTCGGTATTACGGCTATCAAAGACCGCCTCACAGATATGACGAGTATCGCTTTGTGCCCAGACACAAGCGGCCGCCCTATTACTATGAGCGGCCTTATTATGATCGATATTACGATTATCCCCGGCGTCCTCCTTATCGATCCTATCAAGGACGGCCGCCGGGATGGGGAGGCGATCCCAGATTTCAGCCGCGGTATCGCCGCTAGTTCAGTCACAATGCCACAAAATCACGGCATGAAATAAAAATCGTCCGCATTCGCCATAGGCGGACCCCGTTAATCCAAGGAGGTACGCTCTCATGTCATCGAATCCATCCATCGGCCACTACCTCTTGACCCGCCTGTACGAGTCGGGGGTACAGCATATCTTCGGCGTACCGGGCGATTATATCCTGCGCTTTTACCAGCAACTGTCGGAAAGCCCGGTCCAGCATATCGGCACCACCCGTGAGGATACCGCCGCTTTCGCAACCGATGCTTATGCCCGCTGTCGCGGGCTTGGGGCAATGGCGGTCACCTATGGCGTCGGCGCCCTGAATGTCGTCAACGCGGTCGCCGGCGCTCATGCCGAATCATCGCCGATAGTCGTCATCAGCGGCGCGCCGGGCATTAAGGAACGGCGCGAGCATCCGCTGCTGCACCACCGCTTCGGCCCGTTCCGGCTTCAGCGTGAAATATTCGAACGCATCACCTGCGCCGTCGCGGTCCTGGACGATCCCTATACGGCCTTCCGCCAGATCGACCGCGTGCTGGCCGCGGCCCGCGAACATTGCAAGCCCGTTTACATCGAACTGCCGCGAGATCGCGTGGACACCGAGGGTTATCCAATCCCCTCGGAATCGCTGCCCGCCCCCGCCAGCGATGCCGCATCGCTTAACGAAGCCGTGGAGGAAGCCTTGCAATTGCTGGACGAGGCCGCCTCGCCGGTGCTGGTCGCCGGTGTCGAACTGCACCGGCGCGGCCTGCAGGACCAACTGTTGAGCCTGGTCGACAAAACGCATCTGCCGGTCGCGGCAACGCTGACCGGCAAGTCGGTGCTGGGCGAACGTCATCCCTGCTATCTGGGCATTTATGAAGGCGCGATGGGCTCGCCCCTGGCCCGCGACCGCGTGGAACAGGCCGATTTCCTGTTGATGCTGGGAGTCACATTGAATGACGTCGATCTGGGCATTTTTACCGCCAGGCTCGATGCCAACCGGATCATACGCGCCAGCCAGGACGAAGTCATTATTCATCATCACCGTTATCCGCAGGTGCTGCTGCGCGATTTTGTCAGCATGCTGAACGAGCGGATGACGCCCCGCCCCCAGACGAGCCCCGCAGTCGCGGCGAAACCCGCGGCATTCGATTTTCCCGTCAAGGGCCAGCCGATGAAAATCATCCGGCTTATTGCCCGGCTGAACCGCTTCCTGACGCCCGACATGGTCGTCGTCAGTGATGTCGGCGATTGCCTGTTTTCCGCGATCGACCTGAGAGTGCATGAAAACAGTGAATTCCTGGCCTCGGCCTATTACACCTCCATGGGCTTCGCCGTTCCCGCCGCGCTGGGCGCGCAGATCGCCCGCCCCACGCGCCGCACGCTGGTGCTGGTCGGCGACGGCGCCTTCCAGATGACCGGCACCGAACTGTCGACGATAGCGCATTTGGGACTCAATCCGATCGTGATCGTGTTCAACAACAAGGGCTACAGTACCGAACGCTATATTCTCGACGGCCCGTTCAACGATATTCCCGCCTGGCAATTCGAACGCCTGGGCGAGCTGTTCGGGCCATTGACAGGCTATGCCGCCAGCACCGAGGATGAATTCGAGGACTGCCTGAATCAGGCTTTGGCACAGCGATCATCGCCCAGCCTCATCAATGTGCACCTGTCGCCGGATGATCCGTCCGCCGCCATGCGGGGCCTGGCCGAGCATCTTGGCAAGCGGGTTTAGGCAGGAGGGGAATTGTGTCGATCTTGGAGCCCGATATGCATTCCCACGCGGGAGAGAGTGTGAAAGAATTAGTGAAAAACGTCATAAAAAGCCTTATTCACCACGAAGATCACGAACGACTGCAGGGATGCAGGAGGTAGAGCAACGCAGGAGCAGTTGCCGAGGACACGAAGAAAAATTTAAGTTAATCAAAAGCTTAAAACTTCGTGCTCTCCGTGTCCTTCGTGGTTAAATCCTTTAAATTGAATACTTTCACAGTCTCGGGAGCGCGGGAATGAGATCCGCCGTGCTTTAACCCCCGCCCGCGCATTGCCTGGCCGCGATCCGCGCCACATGGCGGCCCTGGTAGCGGGCGCCCTCCAGTTCCACTTCCGAGGGCCAGCGGCTGCCGTCTCCGCCGGCGATGGTCGAGGCGCCGTAAGGGGAATTGCCCATCACTTCATCGGTACCCATCTGTCCCTGAAAGGCATAAGGCAGGCCGACGATGATGAAGCCCAGGTGCAAAAGCACTGGATGAAAAGTCAGGATGGTCGATTCCTGGCCGCCGTGCTGCGTGGCCGTTGAAGTGAACACCGAGCCGACCTTGCCGACCAGCGAGCCGTTCATCCAGAGCGATCCGGTCCTGTCGATGAAGCTCTTCATCTGTGCCGACATGTTGCCGTAGCGCGTACCGGTGCCGAAAATGATGGCGTCGTACTCGGGCAGTTCCTCGACCGTTGCGATCGGCGCGGGCTGATCCATTTTATAACCGGATTTGCGCGCGACCTCTTCAGGCACCAGTTCGGGCACGCGTTTGATGGCCGTTTCGGCGCCGGTCTCGCGCGCGCCTTCGGCCACGGCCTCGGCCATGCGCTCGATATGTCCATAGGATGAGTAATACAGTACAAGCACTTTGGTCATCGCTCTCTCCTGGAAAATAAACCGCTACGCCGCCACTCACTCTTAGGGCGTAACAATGGAATAATTTTTGTCATATGGCTGAAGAGCATAAGACGATGGCGATGCCGCTTCAGTGCGATATCACACATAGCAGGAAAACGGGCGTGATGGCAGCCGTTTGCGCTGAGTCCTTCGATAAGCTGCAAGTACTGTCTATTCGTTCGTGGTGAGCTTGTCGCCCCGTGAGCGGTTAATCCTAAACGGTTATAAATTATGAAGAAAATAATGCACTCATCCGTTATCATGCTGTATAAAATCATTCAAATCCTTGATTTTCAGCGTTAATCATTGTTCTAACCCGCACGGTTTTATGGAGACTCTTATGCATCATAGCAACAGCATCACTGTTCTTGCTCCGGCGTTACTCGGCTTGATACTCAGCCAGACAGTTTGCGCGCAAACAGCGAGCCCGGAACGACTGCAGGAAATTACCGAGCGCGGCAAGCAGGTCATGTCTTTTGACCTCGGGCAAACACAGCATATTTTCACCAAGACCGAAACCGGCGGCGTGCAACAAGTCATCGTCAAAGACCCGCGCGACAGCAGGCAAATCGAGCTGATTCGGCAGCATCTGAAGCAGATTGCCAAGGAATTCGCTCATGGCGACTTCTCCAAGCCTGAAGCTATTCATGGTCGGGACATGCCGGGGCTGGCAGCATTACGCGCCGCCAAACCGGGCCAGATTCTTGTTCGGTACAAGGAGTTGCCCGATGGCGCTGAAATCACTTACTCCACCCAGGACCCGTCGCTAATCACCGCCGTCCACCAATGGTTCGATGCACAACTTAGCGATCACGGACCTGATGCCATGCCGGGCATGCATCATGGCATCGAGCATCATAAGCATAAACAATAGCTTTATCAGAAACAGCGCGGCGTTTCATTGGCGTGTCAGTCCTTGTTCTGCCAAGGCCAGCGGCCGTTCAACTCCACTTCCAGCGAAAAACTGAGAAATGTGCGTATAAGCATGATGATGGATAAGACGCCCACCGTTTCAAATGTGACGTCCACGACCACGGAGTAAATGACATCGGCCGCGACAAAAAGCTCCAGGCCCAACAGGATGCCGCGCCCCAGACGCTGGCGTAGATCGCGATAAATGCTATCCGTATCACGTCGCTTGGAAAGAAGCTGGAATACCGCTAGGGTCAGCGCATAGATCGCCAGCACCACAATAAGCCCGACGCCGACCGCTTCGATGACCATCGCGCACCATTCGCCCATCCGTTTTACGAACTCTGCCATATAGCCTGTTCCCGAGGACACCCGTTGGCGCTGGGCTTAACCGCCACGGCATTATAGTCATGAAGACCAGCGTGTTCCTCGTGGTCTTCATGGATTTGTGTTACAAAAACTACGCTTCAGCAGGTCATTGCAAGCCCGGGGCGACCTGCTTTTATATCGCCCCCGCCTGTTTCAGAGTGCATTGCTCGTACCACTGCCTTATTTCCATCAGATGCTCGTCCTCCTCGTTCAACGCCACTTGAAAATCCTTCGCCATGTCTTCCAGCCCCATTTCATCGGCCAGCTTGACCAGCAGATCCCAGCCGGCATTGTCCACCAGCTCGGCATTAAGCATGACTTCCAGGGATTGGTCCACCGATGTGCGCGGATCACTCAGTACCTGAAGCACGCCGCTGGACGCCACGGCGCTGACATCGGCTCCCGGCGTCTGCGAGGTGGAATCGGCCCCCAGGGTCTCCAAAGCGTTGGCAACCAGCCTGAAGTGCTGGGCTTCCTCATGCCGGAAACGCTTGAGCGTATCGATGGAAATCGGCGCCTCGCAATGCATGGTCTCACACTTGTTGATGAAATAATCGTACAGCCGCGTGCCCGTCCGCTCGAAGGCCAGGCGCTCGCCCAGTTTGTCGACCAGGACCTCGGCATTTCTACCGGCCAGCATCTGTATGGTGGCCTGGGCCGCGCCTTTCAGCGTGCCGGGAATGGCCACCGTGCCCACTGGCTCGGCTTCCTGAATATAACCGGACTCCATATCCATCAGCGCCGAGCCATTGCCCTTGGAACTCGGCATATAGGCATTGGCCGCATCGATCATTTTCTGGCTGTCGGCCGGCGAGCGGTCGATGCCGGTTCGGTTTCTCATGCTCATTTCAACTGGTTGATTCATTGTTCAACTCCTGGATAATTCGGTGATTAAGCGACTTTGCGGTTCAGTTCGGTGCCCGGCATCCACTGATAGCCTTCCGCAACCGTCTCAGAAGGCGAACCGGCGGAATTGACATGCTGGCGATAATCCAGCGATGCCTGGTCTTCCTGGGCTTTGTCGACGAACTGGGTGCCGCTGGTGCGCATGTCCACTTCCTGGTTGAGCGTCTGGCGCACGAAGTCGCGGTTGCTTTCGAACGGCATCGGATCGGGCAGCGTTTGCGAAATGATCTCGGCCGGGTCCCGGCGCTCGTATTGCTTGAACAGTTCCGACACGTAGGCGAAGTGCCCGAGTTCATAATCCAGGAAGCGTTCCCAGATCGCCTTGATGCGGGGGTTCGTCTCCTGTTCCACGCAGCTGTAGTAGTTATAGACTTCGGTCGCCTCATGGATCAGCCATTTTTCCAGCCAGGTTTCGCTAGGGTCGATGATGGATTCATATTGCGTGACATGCTGCTCCTCGATCGAGGCGATCTCGGCATACAACTGGCGCGCGACAGGGTCCGCATAAGTCGGCCCGATATTGGCGTAGTAGTCGTGGGTCTGATACTCGGCGGCCATGATGGTCGTGGCGTGCAGCTTGCTGATCGTATCCGCCGTGGCGCGGTCGTAATGCTCGCGCAGGTCGTTCTCGGGCGCCCGGTGTTCGTCTATGGTGGGCCGGCCCGGAATGATATCGGTGTGGGACTGCAGGATGTTGTTCGCATCCTTGCCTTCCAGGCGGTCGAGCAGCGCCGAGTAACGATAGAGATGGTCGAAGTCCTCCAGCAGCCCGAACCGGTAGACCTGGGCCAGATAAGGATCGGGCTCGGTTTGCGCCACCGCGGCCGTAACCTCGACGGCGACCTGTTCATAAGCGATGGTGGTTTCCAGCGGCGAATGATCGGACGAGATAAGCCAGTTAATGGTCGTTTGCTGATGCTGCTCGACGCGCCGGACTTTCGCCAGCGGCACCTGCAGGTCTTTGTTCATGCGTGCGCACAGGTGCTGGAAGCGCAGCGCTTCCACTTCAAGTCCATTGGTGAGGATGATCCTCACCCGTGTAAAGGCCTCATCATCAAGTTTGCTGATGGGAGGTTGAACCATATCCTTCCAAGTCATCCGTTGCTTGTCCAGGGAAACACCCTTCGAATCGAATAGATTGACAGACATAATGCCTCCTTAACAATTAAGGAAAAAATTCACGGTTACTTGCTAAGTGGACGTGGTTCCATTGTGCTCCTTATCGTCCAAATATTATCATGGCGTATCCGCTGAATACTGGCCCAGGCAGCTGAGTTGTTTTTTAAGTATCTCGACCGATCCGTGGACTACGCACATCATGATTTCTCCATAATTTATAAACATATCATACGGGGATAAACCGGGGCAGTCGGGTAAATACTTAGACAGATTGCCGCGAAAATACGGGCATGAAGGCGAAAGCCAATGATGAAGCGCGCTGCGGCGCGCCTTGCTGAAAAGCTGGCGGCTGACTGTATTTATGACCTTTCGGTCCGCCCAAGGTACAAAGACCTCGTCAGGGCAAATCCACCTGTTCGCCCAGCACGTCCCGCATATACAGCATCTGTACCAGCACCATGACCACGACCGCCAGCGGCGAAGCCAGCAGTAGTCCCAGGATGCCGAAACCCAGCCCCAGCATGAGCTGGGCGATCAGCAACAGGGCCGGCGGCATGGAAACCACCCGCTGCTGGATGAACGGCGAAATCAGATAGCTTTCCAGACTCTGCACCACGAAATAGAGGATGAGCACGTACAACGCCGTCGCGCCTCCCTGGGACAGCCCGACCATCGCCGCCGGCACGACGGCGATGAGCGGTCCGATGTTAGGCACGAAATCCAGGATAGCGGCAACCAGTCCCAGGATGAATGCGAACGGCACGCCCAGTACCGCCAGTCCGATACCGGTCAGGACCCCGACAACGAGCATGGCGATGATGCGGCCGAGCAACCACCAGCGAAGCGCATGCCCGACCCGCTCCAGGGCTTCGCCGACATGCGCCCTGCGCTCCTGGGGAAACAGGCGCATCGTCCCGTTGATGTAGACTTTTGGATCAGCGGCGAAATAAAGGCCCAGCACGATCACGACCGCAAGGCTGCCCAAGGCACCGAACGCGGTCGAAAAAATCCCGGCGATTTGCGACAGTTGCTTGGGATCGGTCAGGGTGCTCGTGGCCCGGGACAGAGTATCCATCAACGCCGGCCCCCACTCGTACTGTGCCAGGGCGTTGCGTACCCGCTCCGGCGCCGACGGCAATTGCCGGAACAATTGATAGAAGCCGTCGGCGATATCGGGACCGTACAACAGCAGGATCAGCACGAAAATCGCCAGCAATGTCAGCACCACCAGGGTCAGGGACCAGGCCACGGACAAAGGCGTATGGCGGCTGATGAAGTTTGCCAGGGTGCGTAGAAAAAGCGCCAGCAACAGGCTGGCGAAAACCAGCAGCACAACCTGAACCACTTGCCACACCATCAGCAGCAGCACAATGAGCGCGGCGCCGGCGGCCACCACGATCAGCGTCCGCTTGGTCAGCAACCCGCCCGCGCTGTGCGTCCCGGCCGTTTGCCTGTCTATCGCCTGGCTTTCAGGTGTTCCGCCTTGATTCGCCGTGCTCATGACCGCGTCTCCCTGGCGAGCCGGATGCCGCGCGTCATGCGCCCCTTGCCTTCGGACCTGCTGGTGAGCATCCGCTGCCTGTTCTTCTCGACTATCCGCTGAAGACCGGGCAAGCGTGCCTCCGAATCGAATCGTTTTACAGACATGGCTCCTCCTTAACAATAAGACATGGATTTCGCCGCTTACCGGCTGAATGACTTATCCCTATGCAACAAATACCCCAACAAGGCGGTGCGGAACGGGCCGGTAAACCGGATCAGCCCAAAGCACACTCAGGGCAATTCCATCTGCTCGCCCAGCACATCCCGTACATACAGCATCTGCACCAGCACCATGACCACGACCGCCAGCGGTGGCGCGAGCAAAAATCCCAGGATGCCGAAACTGGCTCCCATCACAAGCTGGGCTGCCAGCAACCAGGCCGGTGCGATGGATATCATCTGCTTCTGGATGTAAGGCGTGATCAGATAGCTTTCCAGCGCCTGGATCACCGCATAGAGAATAAACACATACAGCACCATTGATCCGCCCTCGGTCAAGCCCACCATGACCGCGGGCACAGTCGCGATGATCGGCCCGATATGGGGAATGAAATTAAGAACGGCGGCAACCAGACTTAGAATAAAAGCGAACGGCATCCCTAGTATCAACAGCCCGACAAAAGTCAGTATGCCAATTGCCACTACCGAGACGATTCGGCTCAGCAACCACCAGCGCAGCGCGTGCCCGAGCCGTTCGAAGGCCTCGTAGACCCGCGCTCTGCGCTCTTGGGCAACCAGGCGCGCGGCACTGTCGATATAGGATTTTGGATCGGCGGCCAGATAAAGACTGAGCACCAGCACGATCAGGGTACTGCCGATGCCCCCGAACGCGGTCGAAAAAATCCCGGCGATTCCCGCCAACTGCCGGGGATCGGTCAAGGCTCGCCCTGCCCGGGCCAGGGTATCCAGAAACGCCGGCCCCCAGTCATAATGCTTGAGATTATGCTCCATCTTGTCGAGCGTGCCGGGTAATTGCAGGGATAACTGATAGAAACCATCAGCGATATCGGGACCGTACATTGCCCCGATCACCACGAAACTTGTCACTAGAATCAAGACGACCAATATCAGGGAGGCATTAACGGTCAAGGCGGTATGCTCGCTGATGGTAACCGCGAAGGAGCGCAAAAACAGCGCCAGCAGTATGCTCGCGAAAATCAGCAGTAAAATCTGCGCCACTTGCCAAACCATCAGCAGCAGCGCCACGATCGCCGCGACCACCGCCACCACGATCAACGTCCGCTTGGTCAGCAGCCTGCTCGTGCTCCAGCCTCCGGCCTGTTCCCGATCCGTCGCCTCGCTTTCCGGCATCCTGCCTTTGTCCCAAAAGCTCATAGCGGCATCCTCCAGGGCTGAGGAGCGGTTATTCGTCGTTTACGTAGAAAAACTGCCTTCGAACTGAATGGTTTTGCGGCCATAACGCCTCCTTAGGAACAAGAATCTCAACGCTACCTTGTCAAAAAGACTCTACCCCCATGGCAATCGTTCCACTTTATTTGCCAAAAATAGTTCATGGCAGCAGGCGCTGTTAGCGACGATTGCGCGGTTATCCGTTGCTGCCTGAATTCGGCGCTTTGACTTAGGATTTGGCTAAAAATGGCTTCCTGAAATTAGAGCGTTTAGTTATCAGCCGGAAACATGGCCTTCAGGCATGCGTCGCCATGAGAACAAGCCATTCACTGACCGACAGGGTGCCAGAGGTATTCATAAATCCGGTGGTACGCATTTATGCCCTTTAGGGTAGTGCGTACCTTTTGAGATGACATTCACCGGAACCGATTGAAAAGGTACGAGACTGTGAAAGTATTCAATTTAAAAGATTTAACCACGAAGGACACGAAGCACACGAAGTTTTAAGTTATTGATTAATTTTATTTTTTCTTCGTGTCCTTCGTGATCTTCGTGGTGAATAAGGCTTTTTATGACGCTTTTCACTAATTCTTTCACAGTCTGGTACGCACTGCGTACCCTACTGTGTTTTTCAGGCGGACCTGTCGATAACAATACTTAGTTTTCACAACAGCTGTTGCTTTCAAGTAACGGCTGGTTGCTATATTGAAACAACAGATAGAATTGCCTTAGAGGCATGAGGTGCACCACCATGGGTAAAAACTCTGTGAATATAAATCCGTTGATAATTCGAGGCATGTTATGCCGGCTACAGGGAGCCGGAAACACTCGGGAGGGGTAGTTTTTGTACGATAAATCGATTGCTGGCTGACGTTTGGACCAGTTTTGCCGCTAATGCCGGGGGAATATTTGCCGCATTTTCACTGATGAGCGCTGATCATAAGTCCCATTGCGCCATGAAGCACCTTTGTTGGCGCATTTAAGCGCATCCACGAGATTGTCAAACACACCCCAGCATCTCAAATACCCATTGATCAGGCAATGCACTGAAAATACATACTCAGAACGAAGGATGAAAGGTGATACCGGGGTTGACCCGCGCAGCAAAAACGGATTAATTAAATACCCGTCAATATAATCCTCCGCCAAATATTCAGTACCATCATCAAGTTTAAACTTAGCCATAATCATAATGTCCTCTGGTCCATTTTTATCTGTTTTATCAAAGGCTAGCATTCGCTAACTTAAGTTAATTTTAAATCCTTGGTCCATTCGCTCAGCGGCATGGCCAGCAATAGCTTAATCGCTGCAATCGTCCTTTACGTTTTTTCAAGCAAAGCTAAAGAAGCCCGAAACGGACAGTCATATCGTAGGTCTGGGGCTTAAGCGATCAACGAATCTGTTAAATCATGCCCAATGCAGGGACTTGTCCGAATCACTCAATGAGTTGCTACCGCTTCGGCGCCAACTTTTCCTGCCGGCTGGCTGTTAAATCACCAGCGCCCGCTGAAAGAGCGGGCGCGGCCTTCGCATATCAGCGCTGTGCGTGCTTGTTCACGCGATTCAGTCACACGATCATGAAGTCGAATGGCGGGGCTATCTGATCAAAGCCGGTATCGCTGTCGTGCACAAAGAAAAAGCGGAAGCGCCTTTCCTGTCCATCATTTCCAGCACCCTGGCGCCGCCGCGGGCAGCGCAGGTCAGCGGATTATCGGCGATAAAAACAGGCAAACCGGTTTCTTCGGCAATCAATCGGTCAATAGCTTTCAGCAGCGCGCCCCCTCCGGTCAGATAGATGCCATGGTTTGTGACATCCGCGCCCAGTTCGGGCGGCGTTTGCTCAAGCGCGGTTTTCACGATGTAGACAATGGCGGATAGCGGTTCCTGTAACGCTTCGAGAATTTCATTACTGTTCAGCACGAAACTGTGCGGCACGCCCTTGGCCAGATTGTGACCTGTGACTTCAATTTCCCTGGCCTTGCTATCGGGATATGCCGTGCCGATTTCCATCTTGATTTTTTCGGCGGTCGGTTCGCCGATTAGCGCGCCATAGTTACGGCGAACATAGTTGATGATCGCCTCATCGAAACGGTCGCCACCCACCCGTATCGATGACGAATAGACAATGCCGTTAATCGAAACCACCGCGACTTCGGATGTGCCGGCGCCAATGTCGAGCACCATCGAGCCGCACGTTTCGTGGACAGGAAGCCCCGCGCCGATCGCGGCGGACATCGCCTCCTCAATCAAAAACACTTCCCGCGCGCCGGCCATGGCGGCGGATTTGCGGATCGCCCGGCGCTCGACCTGGGTCGAGCCGGAAGGTACGCAGATCGAAATACGCGGACTCGAGCGCAAAACTTTATTTTTATGCACTTTTTCGATAAAAAAACGCAGCATGCGCTGGGTGACCGCAAAGTCGGAGATCACGCCGTTTTTCAGGGGGCGAACGATAGTCATGTTGCCGGGCGTCCGGCCAACAATGCGTTTGGCATCGGCACCAATGGCTGCTATCGACTGAGTGCCGCGAATCTTGTCTTCCTTGAAGGCGACAATCGAAGGCTCGTTGAGAACGATGCCTTGTCCCGGGATATGAATTAAGGTATTGGCGGTTCCAAGGTCAATGGACAGGTCGTTAGAAAAGATTCCGCGAATTTTTTTAAATAGCATTGAGAGTGGTTTCAGGTAGGAAATAATTAGGACTACTTTATCAATCGATCCGGTATTCAGCAGGCAGGCGATTTGGGCTGGTTTTAAGATTTTTCACCCGTCTGTTCACAACAAATGGACGGGGATTATCAATGAGCGAAGCCAGTCATAAACGTTAAATACCAGATAGCCTTAGCGGTAGAATTTGTTATGTAACCAGCGATAATACCGACTCAACTAAATAGATAAATTTGGCACAAGTTTGGCGTTTGTCAATAAAACGGCCTGATTAAACTGGCATATACCAAATTGATGAAGCTCCCCGGTCGCATCATGGGGCAGCCGCGACAGGAAGCTTCGATATCAACGGCGACGCTACAAAACAGCTTCCTTGCCCTGGTCTGCAAAGGGCTTGTTTTCCGTCCTCAGCACCGGCACCGCCCCTAGCAGTTTTTTCGTGTAAGCCTGCCGGGGCTCGGACAGCACCTGTGCCACGCTGCCGTACTCGACGATCCTGCCTTTATGCATGACCGCGACTTCATCGGCTATTTCGGCCACCACGGCCAGGTCGTGCGTGATAAACAGGTAACTGACGCCTTTTTCCTGCTGCAGCGATTTCAGCAGTTCGATAATCTGCGCCTGTACCGATACATCCAGGGCACTGGTCGGTTCATCACAAACGATCAGTTTCGGATCGACAGCCAATGCCCTGGCGATGCAGATGCGCTGGCGCTGGCCGCCCGAAAATTCATGCGGGTAGCGTTGCGCGGCATCTTCGGGCAGGCCGACCTGCTGGAGCAACTGCCTGACTCGCTCCTGCCTGCTAACCGTGCTGACGCCGGGATGCAGCGCCTGGATGCCTTCGGCGACGATATCGCCGACCAGCATTCTCGGGTTCATCGAGGAAAAAGGATCCTGAAACACGATCTGCATGTCCGCGCGTTTTTGCCGCAGCGCCTCGCCCTGTACGGTATCGAGCGCCACGCCGTCTATTGTTACCCGCCCCGCAGTGCCCGGTATCAGGTTCAACAGGCCTTTGCCCAGCGTGGTCTTGCCGCAGCCGGATTCGCCGACCAGGGCCAGGGTCTTGCCCTGTTGGATGGTGAAGCTGACGCCGTCGACTGCCCGCACATGATCGACGACGCGCTTGAAAATGCCCTTTCTGATCGGGTAATAGACTTTAAAATCTTCAACCTGCAACAGCGGCGGCGTTTCCTGCCGCCTGTGCGTCAAGCAGCTCTGCATGGAGGGCAAGGCATCGAGCAGTTTTTGCGTATATGGATGCTGGGGATGACGGAAAAATTCATCGCAATGCCCGGTTTCGACGATTTTACCCTGCTGCATGACCGCCACGCGATCGGCCAAATTGGACACCAGGGCCAGATCATGACTGATCAACCACAGGGCCATGCCGGTCTGCTGCTGCAGGGTTTTCAGCAAGGCCAATATTTGCGCCTGAATGGTCACGTCCAGCGACGTGGTCGGCTCATCGGCAATCAGCAAATCGGGCTCGCCGGCCAGCGCGATCGCGATCATGACGCGCTGGCGCTGGCCGCCGGACAGTTGATGCGGATAATCGTTGATACGCTGCTCCGGCAACGAAATCTCCACCTGCCGCAACAATTCCAGCACGCGTTGTTTGAGCGCCTGTTGCGGCGGGTCAAAATGCAGCTTGATGACTTCCTCAATCTGGTCGCCGATGGTCATGACCGGGTTCAGCGATGACATCGGGTCCTGGAATATCAGGCCGATGCGCCGGCCGCGGATCCGGCACAGCTCGTATTCGGACCGGCGCAGCAGATTATCGCCCTGCAGGCTGATCGCACGGGCCTGAATGCGGGCATTAGGCGGCAACAGCCTTAATACGGACAAGGCCGTGATAGATTTGCCGGAACCCGATTCGCCGACCAGGGCAAAGGTTTCTCCGGGATAGACGTCAAAGCTGATGTCGTCGACGACCTTGTTGCCGTGATTGAAGCTGACGCTGAGGTGCGCTACGGACAGTATGGGATTATTCATAAGCACCTCGCCGTGGATCAAACGCATCGCGCACCGTATCGGCAAACAGGTTCGCGGCCAGCACCAGCGCGAACATAAAAATGAATGAGGCCGTCAAGGACCACCAGACCACGGGCTCGCGCGCCATTTCCAGCCGTGCGCCGTTAATCATGTTGCCCCAGCTGTAGGTCGTGGGGTCGACGCCGATATTGATATAAGACAATACCGCCTCGGCCAGCACCAGCGAGCTGAAATCCAGCACCACCGATATCAACACGATGTGCATGACATTGGGCAGGATATGGCGCAGCAAAATCACGCGGCGCCGGACCCCCATCGCCTGAGCCGCCTGCACGTATTCCATTTCACGCAGTTTGAGCGTTTCGGCCCGCAGCAGCCGGCACAAGCCGGTCCAGCTGGTCACGCCCAGGATCAGGCAAAGAAACAACAAGCGCATGTCGGCCCGCACGATCACGCTGGTAAATTTTTCCTCGTGCGCGGCCATGTACACCTGCACCATCAGGATGGAGGCGGCTATCAACAATACGCTGGGAATGGAATTCAGCGTCGTGTAAACATATTGGATGACATCATCGACCCAGCCGCGGAAAAAGCCGGCCATAATGCCGAACACGAGGGCCATGGGCAGCATGACCAGGGTCGTCAGCGTGCCGATCACGAGTCCCGTGCGTATGCTTTTTATAGCCTGATAAAACACGTCCTCGCCGACTTTGTCGGTGCCGAACACGTGATAATAAGCCGACAAATAGACCAGCATGTAATTGACCGAGACGACCAGGAATACCACCGCCCAGACCGCCTTGGCCGTTGGACTCACGATGAAGCGCTTATGCGGCTCTCTCAACAGGCTGACCAGCAGAACCATGAAGAACACGACCAGCCCTGCGCCCTGGAGCCAGCCATAAAAGGCTTTCTCCAGAATATCCGGCAGGTGTTCGGTTTCGGGATTGGCCAGATGCGCGCCGCCGAATTGCAGGCGCGGATAGCCCCATTGTTCGGTGCCGTCCGGCAAGGTCATCATTTCCTTGCTGTACAGATAAACGGCGAAAGGCGCCGAATAGGTTTTCTCGCCGTGTTCGCGCAACGGCGTGGCCCAGTAGTCCAGCGCGCTGATGATTTCATTGCCGCGGCCTTCCGGCGGTTTGAAATGTATCGAGTCCAGCAGACCGACCACGACAAAGAAAATCAGCACGGTCAGCGACATCATGCCGGTCTTGCTGCGGGCTATCTGTTGCATCGGCCGTTTAATGTATTCCTTGCCGCGCAGATAAAATCCAAGTAAGAGCATTACCGCAATCAACAGGAATATCAGCGCATCGGTCCATAATATGATCATCAGGATAACCTTACTCTGGGGTCAACGAGGGTATAGGAAATATCGGTCAACAGCAGGCCGATCACATACAGGACCGAGCCCAGGAACACCATGGCGCGCACAATCGCAAAATCCTGGCTGTTAATCGCATCGATCGTGTAACTGCCCAGGCCTGGAATACTGAAAAACGATTCCATGATCAGACTGCCCATGAACAGCGTAGGCAACACCACCACAACACCCGTCAAAATCGGCAACATGGCATTTTTCAGCACATGCCGGAACAGAGTTCGGGTTTCGGTCAGGCCTTTGGCGCGCGCGGTGCGCACGTAATCTTTTTCGACCTCTTCCAGAAACAAGGTCCGGTACCAACGCACATTGGCGCCAATAGCGGAAAAGACGCCGATCAATACCGGCAGGATCAGGAACTTCAGCGCCGAAAAGCCGCCTTCGTAACCGGAGATCGGCACCAGCCTCAGCAATTTACCAATTAAAAACTGGCCGCCGATAATATAGAACAGTGACGAAACCGACATCAGGATCACGCACAGCACGACGCCGGCATGCTCCAGATAACTATTGCGGAACAGCACCATGATCAAGGCGAACGTGATATTGACCAGTAAACCGACGATCAGCGTCGGCAGCGCGACGGCCAGACTTGGCCACATGCGTTGCTGGATATCGGCCGCTATGTTTCTTCTGTCACTGTCGGATATGCCGAAGCGAAACAGGAACAAGCCGGCCGACTTCTGATAAAAGATGGTTTGGGTTAGTTTTTCCTTGCCCTCGGCCTTGCTGTTCCATAACAGCGGCAGGTCATAGCCGCGCTGTTGTTTCCAGTTTTCCACGGCCTGTTCGGTCACGTGCTTTTGCCCTAACTGCATGCGGGCCATGTCGTCAGGGCTGTTGACGATAAAGAACAGCACAAAGGTCAGGATATTGACGCCCATCAGCAACGGAAAGGCATATAACACTCGGCGGATAATGTATTGGATCATTGAATCGTTTCCCTAACGCGCCGACGATAAGCGAGGACCGCCGGAATTAACAGCAGCATAAACACGACAATTGCCAGCAGCAAGGGCCAGAACACGGGTTTGTTCCACGCGGCTCTTTTCTCGGCCCTTGCCGTCGTATCGATGCGTGTGTATTTAAGCTGATTATTGGCCATTAAGTTGGGTTTCAGGTTTTTATACCAGCCATGATATAGCGAAAAACTCTTGGGATGAAAGCCGAACACCCACGGCGCATCGCGGCGCACCAGTTCCTGCAGTTGCTGAATGATTTCATAGCGCTGCTCGCCATTTTCCATATTGCGCATTTGTTCGAACAGACGATCGAATTCAGGATTTTGATAATTCCCTGCGTTTTCTCCACCGTGCGCGACTTTGGCATTGGGCCCGTAGAGCAGGAAAAAGAAATTTTCCGGATCGGGATAATCGGCATTCCAGCCCCAGAAAAAAATCTGTGCATTGCCGGCGCGCATTTTCTGCTGGAAACGGTTGTAATCGGTGCCGCGAATGACCAGTTTGATGCCCAGCTTCTCGAATTGTTTGCGGTACCAGTTCATTCTCGGTCGGTCGTCGATACTGACCGAGGTCGTATCGAAATACAGGATCAAGGCCTGCTGGGTTTTAGGATCGATACCGCCCGGATAGCCGGCCTCGGCCATTAATCGCCTCGCCACTTCAATGCTTTTTCGTTGTGCTTTGCCGTCCTTCCAATTATAAACATAGGGGTTGATGCCGTCCTTGCCTTCCGCATACCCGTATATACCGGGCGGTATCAGGCCCTGGGCCGCGACGCCGCGCCCGTTCGCAAAAATAGCGATATATTCCTCGTAATCGACGGCGATGGCGATAGCCTGACGCAACTTGCGCGCTTTCTCGCTATCACCGCCGACCGTGGCATCAAGCATGTTGAAGCCGAGATAGAAAATAGAGGTCGTGACCGCCGTTTCCAACTGGATGCCTTTTTCCTTCATGGCTTCGGTCAAGGTGGCCGCGCCGCTGCCGGTAAACTGTATGGCCTGATCGAAATTGTCGGAAGCGATGCCGGAGGCATCGTAATAACCCTGCAGGAATTTGTTCCAGTAAGGAATCGTTTCCTTCTCCAGCATATAGACGACTTTATCGATAAACGGCAGCGGTTTGCCGGCATCGGCCAACAAGCCTTTTTCCTTATCGCCGGGTTCGCCTTCGGACGGATAGGTTTCCTGATGGAACAACGGATTTTTCAACAAAATCATGCGTCGGTTCGGATTGTTCTCGGCCAGAAAATAAGGGCCCGTGCCTATCGGATACCAGTCCAGCGTAATGTTTTTGTCGTCTAGGCCGGGTTGTTCATAAAACACATCGGCCTCCCATGGCATTGGCGCGAAAAACGGCATGGCCAGCCAGAACATAAACTGTGGATATTTGCCTTTAATGCGTATGCGGTATTGATACCGGTCCAGCGTGGTAACGCCCGCCATGGGAATGTCTTTAATCTCAAATTTCTGCTTATCCGCGACCTGTTTGGAAAATTCATCGAAGCCGACGATGTAGTTTTTCATCATTTCGGCAATGGGGGATTGAATTTTCGGGTGCGCCAAACGCTTGATCTGATACACATAGTCCTCGGCAACCAGCTCGCGCGAGCCGGACTCGGACAGGTCCTGCAGGGTGCCAAGCTGATCAATTTGCGCGGCAGTCAGATGATGATAGAGATAGTCGCCTTGCGCATTTCTCGCCAGAACCGGATGCGGCTGGTAGCGAATACCGGGTTGAATTTCGATAACATAATCGGTGTAGGCAATATCGCTGTCGTTTGCGGTTGAAGCCAGTTTATCGCCCCGGGCATTCAGGTACTCGATTTCAGGCACGCCGGTTGCCGTTAACGGCGTTAGCTCGTAAGGCCTTTTCAGGTAATGGTATTGAAACGGCGGTTCGTAAATCTGCGCAATAAATGCATATTCGTTTGAACTGTAAGCCACGGCCGGGTCCAGATGCTTCGGGCGTTCTGAAAAGGATTCATATAAAACCGCCTGATCGCCCTCTTCTTGCGGATAAGGATTATTGAGCCGCGAATCAGCGCAGGCGCCCAATACTGTCGCCAGCACTATCAGAACTAGCGTTCGAGCTTGATCAGCATGCATCTTCATGGACAAAAGACTAGACATCAAAATACCTTGCAGCCTGAAAAAAAATCCCTTTTTTAAGGGTGTTGTTAAATTTGACAGTCTTGCGTAAGCAAGGCTATCCTTTCCGATACCCCTTCGTCACGGCGGGGTAAATCCGCCGTCTGCAATTCATGGGGGATGTTATCATCGACCGGTTACAGGTTGGTGCGGATTGAAATAAACAAACAGAAATAATTAAAGCTCTATTGTAGCAACAAAAACATTCGGAGATGATAATGGGTTTTATGCAAGGCAAGCGTGTCTTGATTGTGGGTTTAGCCAGCAACCGTTCAATTGCATGGGGCATTGCCCAGGCCATGCACCGTGAAGGCGCTGAATTGGCTTTTACTTTTCAAAATGAAAAGCTTCAGAGCCGGGTCGAAACCATGGCGGCTGAATGTAATTCCAGCATTACCGTTGAATGCGATGTCAGCAGCGACGAGCAGATAGAAAACGTTTTTAACAAGCTAGGCGAACACTGGGATGGCTTGGACTGTATCGTGCATTCAGTCGCGTTCGCGCCGCGCGATGCGCTGGAAGGCGACTTCGTCAATGCCACGACCAGAGAAAACTTCAGAATTGCCCACGACATCAGTTCGTACAGTTTTACCGCCCTTGCCAAAGCGGGTCGCGCCATGATGGCGGGGCGTAACGGCTCTCTGTTAACCTTGAGTTATTTAGGTGCGGAACGCGTTATGCCCAACTACAATATCATGGGCGTAGCCAAAGCCAGCCTGGAAGCCAACGTCCGCTACATGGCCGTTGCCTTGGGCGAGGAAGGCACACGTGTGAATGCGATTTCCGCGGGCCCGATCAGAACACTGGCGGCATCAGGTATCAACGATTTCAAAACCATGCTCAGCAAGGCAGCCGATGCTTCGCCGTTGAAGAAAAACGTAACGATAGAAGAAGTCGGTAACGCGGCGGCATTCCTGTGCTCAGACTTGGCCTCCGGCATTACCGGTGAAATCACTTATGTGGACGCCGGCTATAATATTGCCGGCTATGTAGCGTCTTAAGCACTTATTTTTTCAACGCAAAAAAAGGGAGCTTATGCTCCCTTTTTTATTCCCTGGTCAAGCCTAATACTTAGGAATGCGCATAAAATAACTTCCTCAAGTGTGCGGATGAATTTCCGGTGTAGGTGCGGATTCGCCTAGGGCGCCTACTATTGGTATCCGCACAGTGCGAATGAATTCGCACCTACAATTCCCTGATTTATTCCATGCCCATTACTTAGTCAGCCTTGTTCTGACGACTAAAAATTTGCAGAGTATTCATAGCGTGTGAATAGTGCGAATACCCTCAAGGGCACAAGTAAATTCGCACCTACAATTTACCCGTCATAATCAAATTGACTGACTACTAGTTTTGAGCCTGGATCTGGGGCTTTACCGAAATATCGGCTTCTGCCTGCAAGCTGTTCAAGAGCGCACTGAACTCATTCTGGCCAAAGGCTCTGGCAATATTCTTGGTTGCCAGTTCGAGCTGCTTCTTGTCATCTTCGGTCATGACGCCTTCCTTGACCTTCGACAGACTCGCTACCACCTGATCATCGGAAGGCAATGCGGTTGTAAAGATGGTTGGTTTGCCGCCAACGGGGTGGGCGGCCTTAAAGATGGCCTGATTCAACTGCCAGGGCAATTCGCGATTGCCGCGCGTGATTCCGGTCATTTTTTTGACTTCAAGCTTATTTTCCGCGGCAACTGCATCAATTGATTCACCGGCTTGTAAACGGGATTTTACCTGCTGCGCTTTTTCAGTGGCCTGTTGCTTGGCTTTATCCCTTAACAAAGCCGCTATAACGTCCTGCTTGACCTCATTCAGATCACGCGTAGCCGCTGCCTTGTGTTCCAGCATACGTAATACCACTAACCGGTCGTCGCCCAGTTCCACGGGCGTGCTGTTATTGCCTTGCTGCACTTCCTCGGAAAACGCGGCACTGCGTATTTTGGGGTCACTGGCAATGCCTTCGCCATTATCCCTGGTAAACAATGTCGATTTTTTTATGGTTAAGCCTAATGCATCCGCTACCGTTTGCAGATTATCAGGGTTTTCATAACTCATTTCGCTTAACGTCTCACCGGATTCATAAAAGGCGTTTTCGGCTTGGGCCTTTTGGTAGGACTTGGTCAATTCCGCTTTAACCGCTTCAAAAGACTTCACTTCACCGGGCACTAATTCGGTCACTTTAATCAAATGGTAGCCATACGGCGATTTGACCGGTTCCGACACTTCACCAAGCTGCAACGAGCTTGCGGCCTCTTCAAATGCTTTCTCCATGGTACCGGCAGTAAACAAGCCTAAATCGCCGCCCGTTTTGGCTGTCAATTTATCGTCCGAAACCTCTGCCGCTAAAGTGCTGAAGTCCTTGTTGGCCAGTTCTTTTTTTGCTTGCAATGCTTTTTCCAATGCGGTTTTTTCATCGGTTTTGTCATTGATGGCAAACAGAATATGACTGATCTTTCTGCGTTCCGGAGTCGTATGCTGATCCTTTTGCTCTTCATAGAACGCTTTTAGCTTTTCATCCGTCACTTCGATGGTTTTAGCAATGTCGTCAAGTGACAACTCTATGTATTCAACGGAAACTTGCTCAGGCACTTTATATAAATCTTGATGCTGCTGGTAATAAGCCGCTACCTCTTCTTCCGAAGGCTGCTCGGCTGGCTGCTGAGCCGGAATAATCACATAATCCACATCGCGTTGCTGGTTTTGGATTTTAAAAAAGCTTTCCACGTCATATTGAGTCGCAAAACTGCTATCAATAATGCTGCGCTGGAATTGCTCCATCATCAATGCATTCTTGATTCTACTGACAAACTCGGCGGATGTCATTCTCTGTGAATTCAATAAAGCCTTATATTGTTTCTCATCGAACTTACCGTCCACCTGGAAATATTCCAGGGATTTGATAAATTCACGCGCCTTATTATCGGTGGTAACAAGGCCTTCCGCGTGTACGTACTGCAATAAAACCTCATCCTTTATCAACTTCTCTAAAGCCTGTGCCTTCAGCATTTGTTCATCAATGTTCATTCCTTGAAGATTCTGGCTATATTGTTCATATGCCCTATTGACATCCTGCTGATAAAACTCCCTATCGCCTACGGAAGCAACCGGAGGTTCTTTTCCTGCACCCAAATAGTTTTGTATACCCCATAAAGCAAAAGGCACGCAAATTATTATCAAAATGCCCCATGCAAAAGCACCTTGCGCTTTTTCTCTAATTTTTGTCAGCATACGCTCTATCCTAAAGAAAACGGCTAAAATTCAAGCAAAAAAAAACCCCGAACCATGCCGGTACGGGGCTTTAATTTGGCGGAGTGGACGGGGCTCGAACCCGCGACCACCGGCGTGACAGGCCGGTATTCTAACCAACTGAACTACCACTCCAAAGTCTGGTGGGTGCTGAGGGGTTCGAACCCCCGACCCTCGCCTTGTAAGGGCGATGCTCTCCCAGCTGAGCTAAGCACCCGACTAAAGAAGTACTAGTTTACAGCATCTTTTAAAGATTTACCAGCTTTAAATGAAGGAATTTTCGCAGATTTAATTGTAATCTCTTCACCTGTTTGCGGATTACGGCCTTTGCGCTCTGCTCTTTCCTTGACAGAGTATGTACCAAAACCAACTAAAGCAACAGAATCACCTTTACTTAAAGCAGCTGTAACTGCACTAATGAAACCATCTAAAGCACGTCCAGCGTCCGCTTTTGTCAATTCAGAAGACTCTGCAATAGCATCGATTAGTTCTGATTTATTCATCATTCCCCCTTAGGAAGTATTTTTTAAAATTGTATTCTGCACAACCAGTGTATGGTTCTTATGCGCGATTCCCGGCAACACAAGAAAGCCCGGTATTTATATCAATAGCTCTTAGGCAGTGTCAAGCATTAAAGCCCCGGAGGCCATGATTTTTGCGGTTTCACCGGTTTTCAGGCAAACCGCAATGTTTTTAATGAGCGGTTACCAGACCTCGTTTTTTTAGCTTCCCCGAATCAGACTCACTTTTACCCTGTTTTTCGGCTTCTTTCTTATTGCTTGGGGTGGGCATGTACTGTAGCGCCACTTCAAGCACCTCATCTATCCAATGGACAGGCTTGATATCGAGGTTTTCCTTGATATTTTCAGGAATTTCAACCAGGTCTTTTTCATTTTCCGCGGGAATAAGAACCGTTGTGATGCCGCCACGGTGTGCAGCCAGTAACTTTTCTTTCAATCCACCTATAGGCAATACCTCGCCACGCAATGTAATTTCGCCCGTCATCGCTACGCTTGCTCGTACAGGTATTTTAGTCAATGCCGAAATAATAGCGGTGCACATGCCTATGCCGGCGCTAGGACCATCCTTCGGGGTTGCACCTTCAGGGACATGAATATGAATATCATTTTTCTGAAACACTTCATGATCAATACCCAGAATTTCGGAACGACTTCTGACCACAGTCATCGCCGCTTCAATCGATTCCTTCATGACATCGCCAAGTTTGCCTGTGGAAGAATGCTTGCCTTTGCCGGGAATGACCGCCGTTTCTATCATTAACAATTCGCCGCCCACTTCCGTCCAGGCCAGACCGGTCACTTGCCCAACCTGATCCTTTTCTTCCGCAAGACCGTAATGGAACCGTTTAACGCCCAAATAGTTACTCAGATTCTCAGGATTAACTTCAACTTTGGCTTTGCTCGGCTTCAGTAAAAGATCCTTGACCACTTTACGGCAGATTTTCGAAATTTCCCGCTCAAGACTGCGCACTCCGGCTTCTCGAGAATAATAACGAATAATGTCTCTGACAGCCTCTTCGGTAATTTCAATTTCCCGCTCTTTCAGGCCGTTGTTTTTAATCTGCTTTGGAATCAAATACCGCGTGGCGATATTAATCTTTTCATCTTCGGTATAGCCGGCAAGACGTATAACCTCCATGCGGTCCAACAAGGCCGGTGGGATATTCATCGTATTGGCCGTTGCGACAAACATGACATCAGACAAATCAAAATCCACTTCCAGATAATGGTCTGAAAACGTATGATTCTGCGCGGGGTCCAGCACTTCCAATAATGCGGAAGCGGGGTCCCCCCGGAAATCGGCCGCCATTTTGTCAATCTCATCGAGTAAAAACATTGGATTCCGGGTATTCACTTTAGCAAGATTTTGCAAAATCTTGCCCGGCATGGAACCGATATAGGTTCGCCGATGCCCCCGAATCTCCGCTTCATCCCGCACCCCGCCCAAGGCCATGCGCACATATTTGCGGTTAGTGGCTCGAGCAATGGATTCACCCAGCGAGGTCTTCCCCACCCCCGGAGGACCAACCAGACACAGGATAGGCCCTTTGAGCTGTTTCACCCGTTGTTGCACCGCCAGATACTCCAGAATGCGCTCCTTAACCTTGTCCAAGCCATAATGTTCCGTTTCCAGCACGTGCTCGGCAAGCTTTAAATCATGTCGCACCTTGGTCTTTTTCTTCCAGGGCACACTGACCATCCAGTCAATATAATTGCGCACCACGGTTGCCTCCGCAGACATCGGAGACATCAATTTCAGCTTATTAAGCTCCGCCATGGCCTTTACTTTGGCTTCCTTGGACATGCCGGCACTTTCGATTTTCTTTTCCAGCTCTTCAATTTCATTGGCAACATCATCCATTTCGCCCAATTCTTTTTGAATCGCCTTCATCTGTTCATTCAGATAATATTCCTTTTGATTCTTCTCCATTTGTTGCTTAACGCGTCCGCGAATTCTTTTCTCCATTTCCAGCAGATCGACTTCACCTTCCATCTGAGTCATCAGGCTTTCCAGGCGTTTTGCAATATCCGCGGTTTCCAGAATAGCCTGCTTTTCATTCACCTTCAGCGTCATATGCGCTGCCATGGTATCGGCAAGGCGACTGGGATCATCAATCCCGGCAAGAGAATTCAAAACTTCTGGCGGTATCTTGTTATTCAATTTGACGTATTGATCGAACGAACTTATCACCGTTCGCTGCAATACTTCTTGCTCTCGTTCAGATATAGTTAAAATATCATCAATTTTTACCACGGATGCAGAAAAGAAACTCTCTGTTTCTTTATAGTACAGGACTTTACTGCGCTGACTGCCCTCCACCAAAACCTTGACAGTGCCATCCGGCAATTTCAGCAATTGCAGAATATTGGCCAAGGTGCCGACCTGATAAAGATCAGTAAAATCCGGCTCATCAATTTCAGCTTCTTTCTGGGCAACCAATAAGATCTGCTTGTTGTCCTTCATAGCAGCATCCAAAGCATCAATGGATTTTTCCCTGCCGACAAACAAAGGGATCACCATATGCGGATAAACCACGACGTCTCTGAGCGGCAATACCGGAATCAAAACATCTGTTTGTTGTATCTCTGTCATTTTGTGCGTTTCCATAACTGGAACCTTTAGCAATTTTTGAAAAAAGGATATGGGGACGATAATTAAAATAGCAAGGGATCAGCCCTTGATTCACAGTCTTTTGGCTAACTATAGCGCAAAAAAAAGGGAGCTAAAAATAAAGCTCCCTTTTTTCTATCCCGTATAAACCTCAAGATTCGGACGAAGCCTTTTTCTTTTCGGTTTCGTAAACCAGAATAGGCTCGGAGTCACCGAAAATTACACTTTCATCAACGACCACCTTGCGGATATTTTCCGATGATGGCAGTTCATACATGGTATCTAGCAGCACATTTTCAACGATAGTCCTCAGGCCGCGAGCGCCGGTTTTTCTTTCCATGGATTTACGAGCGATGGCGATCAAGGAATCCTCTCTGAATTCCAGCTCAGCGCCTTCCATCTCAAACAAATGCTTATATTGCTTGATCAATGCATTTTTAGGTTCCGTCAATATTTGGACCAAGGCCTGTTCATCAAGTTCTTCCAACGTGGCAATAACCGGTAGACGACCGACAAATTCCGGAATCAATCCGTACTTGATCAAATCCTCAGACTCAACTTCAGCAAAGAGCTGGCCGACATTTTTAGTTTCATCCTTCGCCTTAACTTCTGCCGAAAAGCCTATGCCGCCTTTTTCCGAACGATCCTTAATGATACGATCCAGTCCGGCAAACGCACCACCGACTATAAACAGGATATTGGCGGTATTGACTTGCAGAAATTCCTGCTGTGGGTGCTTACGGCCACCTTGTGGCGGAACGGAAGCGATAGTGCCTTCAATTAATTTAAGCAGGGCCTGTTGCACACCTTCGCCGGAAACATCGCGCGTTATCGACGGATTATCGGACTTCCTGGAGATCTTGTCGATTTCATCGATATAAACAATGCCGGTTTCGGCTTTCTCTACATCATAATCGCATTTCTGCAGGATCTTCTGAATGATATTTTCTACGTCCTCACCCACATAACCTGCTTCTGTCAGCGTGGTGGCATCCGCAATAGTAAAAGGGACATCCAGCAGACGCGCCAAGGTTTCAGCCAGCAGCGTTTTTCCGGAACCGGTGGGCCCGATCAATAAAATATTGCTCTTTGCTAATTCGACACTATCTTTTTTTGACTTGCTGCGCAAGCGCTTATAATGATTATAGACCGCGACGGCCAAAATCTTTTTCGCGCTTTCCTGCCCGATGACATACTCATCAAGCTCTTGCTTTATCTCTTTCGGTTTAGGCAATTCGCCGCCAAAGGAAGAAGAGTCGTCTTGCAATTCGTCTCTTATGATATCGTTACAAAGCTCCACGCATTCATCGCACACATAAACCGATGGTCCTGCAATAAGCTTCCTGACTTCATGCTGACTTTTACCGCAAAAAGAACAATAAAGCAGTTTATCGTCGTCTTTGCCGTTTTTGTCATTACTCATAAATTAGACTCCTGCAAACATCCAGTAACTGATGTTCTTTTACTTTTGATGAAGCAAAGAATATATCGAAATACAAAAAAATACCAACCGTTATTTATCAGAATCAATCATTCGGCTCGACAATACCTTATCAATGAGCCCATAGCTAACAGCATCATTGGCACTCAAAAAATTATCCCTATCCGTGTCCAGCCGGATCTTTTCTATCGGTTGGCCGGTATGGCTGGCCAGGATTTTGTTCAGTTTTTCCCTGATTGACAAAATCTCTCTGGCATGAATATCAATATCCGAAGCCTGCCCTTGAAACCCGCCCAGCGGCTGATGAATCATCATTCTTGAATGAGGCAGACAGTACCGTTTGCCTTTCGCGCCACCGGTCAGAAGCAATGCCCCCATGCTGGCCGCCTGACCGATACACATGGTGCTGACATCAGGCTTGATAAACTGCATCGTGTCATAGATCGACATACCCGCAGTCACTGATCCGCCTGGAGAATTAATGTATAAATGAATATCCTTGTCCGGATTTTCCGACTCCAGAAAAAGCAACTGGGCTACAACAAGATTGGCCATGTAATCTTCCACCTGACCGACCAAAAATATAACCCGCTCCTTTAATAGCCTTGAATAAATATCAAAAGAGCGCTCGCCTCTAGCGGTTTGCTCAATAACTATGGGAACTAATCCACCCGCGGCCTCAGGAGCCATTGCTTGATTCAATTTATACATTCCAAACCTTACCTTTGTTGTTTACTCATCACATCATCAAATTTCATAATCTCATCAGATACATTTGCTTGGGCGGCCAGCCATTCGACAGTCTGATCTTCCAGCACCATTTGCCTGACATCATCCAGACGACTTTCATCTGAATAATACCATTTAATCACATCCTCAGGATGTTCATAACTTTTTGCCATATCCTCAATGGCAGATCGTACTTTATTCGCGTCAATTTTAATATCGTTTTTCTGAATGATTTCACCCAGGATCAACCCTAAAGCCACACGACGCCTGGCTTGATCTTCAAATATATCCCTGGGCAGCTGCAGGTCATCCAGCTTCATTTTCTGCCTTTTAGCGGTTTCTATATAAGGCTTCATCATATTTTCGACTTCCTGGTCGACCAGCGTATTCGGCACGGTAATCTGAATTTTTTCGTACAAAGCATCCATGACGGCGTTTTTCAGCTTACCACGCAAAGCCTGCTCAAGTTCCCTTTCCATGTTATTTTTAACATCTTCACGGAAAGCTCCCAACGTACCTTCTTCAATACCGTACGCCTTAATAAAAGCCTCATCAATTTCAGGCAATACAGGCTCTTCGACCGCAATGACCTCAACTTCAAACTCAGCCGCTTTACCAGCTAACTTCTCATTGCCATATTGCTCAGGAAAAGATACCTCAAAGGTCTTGCTAGCACCCGCCTCAAGACCGATCAGATTGTCTTCAAAGCCGGGAATCATTTGTTTCGCGCCGATTTCAACCTGATAATTTTCCACTTTACCATCAGTAAAATTCTCACCATCGGCCACACCAGAGAAATTGATTGTTATGCGATCATTTTCCTGTGATGCGCGCTCTGCTTTGGCCCAGGTTTTCTTTTGCGCTCTCAGTTTTTCGATCATGCCGTCAACGTCGGCTTCCTCGACAGTGGCAACAGGACGTTTCACCTCGATTTGATCCACGCCTTCCAGCGATATCTCAGGATAAACTTCAAACTCGGCGGTATATTTAAAGCCTTCCGTGTCATTTGACGGATGTATATGCGGATGACCGGCAGGTTTTAAATTCTGGTCTTGCAACGCTTCAAAATAAGTGGACTGAATCAGATCCCCGGCAACTTCCCCCCGGACTCTATCGCCAAACATCTTTTTAACAACATTCTGAGGCACCTTGCCTGGACGAAAGCCATCGACTTTAACTTCGCGCGCCAACGACTTTAAACGCGCCGCCATTTTCTCCTGGACAACCTCTTCAGGCACGCTAACAGTCATTTTTCTGCTTAATTCTGATGTCTTTTCGACAGAAACTTGCATTTCTTTACCTCAAATAATTTATAGATGAATTTTATATTAGGATACCGGAAACGGCTCAAAGATCTGAGTAAGTTAACGACAGGCATCATTAACTTTATATGTAAATATTTGAATTTAGTGGTGCGAATGGAGAGACTCGAACTCTCACAGGAAACCTACTGGAACCTAAATCCAGCGCGTCTACCAGTTCCGCCACATTCGCACGTTGAATGAACGCGGCATTATAGCCTCAATTCCGCAAATACAACAAGCCATAAATTTAAAATATATTCCACATCAATCTTAATACACAGTTTCGCATCCCATTTGGCATAAAATTGCGACATTTAATGACTAACGCATGACGATGCCCGGACAAAATCAACCTAAAAACCGAAAAGCCAAGATTTAAGTATTCCTCAATCCATCAGCGCAATTAGCTTACTTAATAGTGTCGGCATAACGAAATTCAACCCCTGCCAGTAAAATTAAATCCATTCTGAATCAAAATAGCCGCGATACAGAATGCAACATTAGCGGTTGAACTACTTGCCCCCCCCTTGGAAGCCTTGCCGAATACCTCTATTAGGAATCAAGCACTGACTGACACATCAAACCCCAGGCATCTTATTTCGTCGGCAAAGGCATTTAACGTTTCTGCGGGCAACTTCTCCAGCACACCCGCCTCCGGCTGCAAGGAAGGCCGGGCTATCGTATATAACATAATGCCTTTCAGGCTTATATGCTCCTTGATTGTCTTCAGCATATCCAGATAGGCCTGCCTTTCTTTTGCCGATAAGCCGTGTTTTTTATAATCCAGCAAGCAGGTCTGTAATTTTGTGGGACATAGCCTTGCCGAAAGCATTAAATTTTCCAGACTGACCCTATAACTCTGCCCGGCATTATTAATCAGCCGCCTTCCTGATTCGGTTGCACTATCAAACTTAAACCAGACCTCCCCGCCATAAGCTTTTAATATCTTCAAGCCATTCTGGACTTTAAGCTGATGCACCAGGCTGCCGTTAGTGATCAATACAAAATTGCTCCGGGGCAAAACCCCTGCCTCAGTCGCAATCTTGCCGATCAGCGCCACCGCCCTGTCAAATTCTTTTAAACTGGTTGGTTCTCCATTGCCGGAAATGGCAATGTCCTTGATAACACGATTGTCGCCCGGTATCTGGAAACGCTCATAAAAATCCCCCTTGAGCACATCCTCAAGAAAAAACCTTAACTCGTCTTCCAGCAACTGAAAATCCATTTCAGGCGCCGCGCCGATCTTCAAGCCGGGAACCTGGCAATAAATACATCGCCAATTACAGGCATTATTGGTATTGAAATTAATTCCGATAGATAACCCTCCCGCACGCCTGGAGAGTACCGGATAGACATACTTTAAACCAGCCACATCTCTGTCGTGGCTGGTCGTTGTTAATACTGGTGCCATCATTCCATTCAAAAACAAAGCTAAATTGTGTTATTCTACGTCGAACTGAAATTTGTATTTTAAGTTTTTGGAGAGATACATGAGCGAAAGAATCGTATTCCGTACCGGTGAAGCCCTTGTTGCAGGCGGTCCTCCCGGCACAGCCGCGGAACCTGAGATCATCATCGGTGAATTAGACGGCCCTGTCGGCACTGCCTTAGCCACACTGACCGGCAACCAGGCTAAAGGCCACTCAAAGGTGTTCGCCATTTTGAATACCGACATTCAGGTTCGCCCCGTTACCTTGATGGTCAGCAAAGTTACAGTCAACAACAACCGTTACACCAATATTCTGATGGGCACGGTGCAGGCGGCGATTGCTAACGGTGTTCTTGACGCGGTTCGCGCCGGCGACATCCCAAAAGAAAAAGCCAATGATCTGGGCATCATCTGTTCAGTCTGGTTAAACCCAAGCGTGTCCACCGATGACAATCTGGACCATCAAATTTTGTTCGACATCCATCGCAAAGCCACGGCACAAGCCATCCATAAGGCAATGACCAATACGCCCGATATAGACTGGTTACTGGAAAATCAGGATAAAATCACCCATAAATATTTTCAGATGGGTCTGGACGGCAAAATCTAAAGCCACACTGTTTTGGCAAAAGCCTCGCGGCAATACCGGGGCTTTTGTCGTATAGTTGGTTTATTAATTCTAAAGTTCCATCGGTCTTTTGCAATCCAGCTTCACGCGATACATTTTCGAATCCGCAAGATCGATCAACGCATCAATATCAGTACCATCATCGGGATAAAAAGCCACGCCCATGCTTGCCGATACATGTAACTGTTTATCCTGATAGTCGACCGGACGACCGATAGCCTGCTGTATCTTCACCAATGTCATCGTGACATCTTCCCTATTTTTGACGTGGTTAAGCAATAAGATAAATTCATCACCGCCGAAGCGGACCGCCACATCCGATTGACGAATAAAATTTCGTAACGTCTGCCCCACATGCACCAACACTTTATCGCCCGCCTTGTGACCTAACGTATCGTTTATATCTTTGAATTGATTCAGATCAATAAAGCAAACGGCAACCTTGTAACAGTCTCTTTGAGCCATTTTTAAAAATTGATCCGCCAGCACAAACAGATGGTGGCGGTTATCGAGACCCGTCAACATATCACGATAGGCGATTTTCCTGATCTCCTCTTCAGCGGCCAGACGCAAGCGAATTTCTCTCCTTGCGGTTCTATAGGAAATGGACAAGGCTATAATAACGAAAACCACCACCGCTGCTATGGCTAAAAAAATTTCCGAATATAACCATAGTTGCTCCCGGTCAACTTTAAAATCAGGATCATACATAAAACCATTCAAGGCCTGGTCATTTTCGACCATACCGGCTTGCATAAAAGTATTCGCCATATGCTGCCAGCGCCAGGGATTCATATGGCCCATCTCAATCAAATCCGGCACGATCAAGGGCCGTATGACCTGGGCTTCAAATTCCAGATGCGCCCTGGATTTGTTCACCTTATATTTGTTCACTAATAAATCAATCACTTCCTGAGGATGATCCATAGCATAACGCCACCCCTCCAGGCTGGCATCGCGCAATGCCTTAACTCTGCCTGGATGTTTTTTTATTTCACTTTCGGTTGTAAAGAGAATATCACTGTAAAAATCCACCCCGTAGTTACGCGGATTAAGGACCGTATAATCGACACCATGCTGCTTCAAATAATAAGGCTCATTGCTCAGATACGAGTTAAAAGCGACAACTTTTCCGTCAACCAGATCCTGAATATTAAAACTGCTCGGAATGACATGGAGATCCGCCATGCTGATGCCTTCATTATGCATCATGGCAAAAAAATCGGCATCAACGACTTTGTCCATCAACATCACCTTCTTGCCGATTAAATCATGCGGGGAAAGAATGCCGGCGTCCTTTCGCGCCAGCAATACGGACGGAGAATGCTGATAAATAGCGGCCAATGCCACCAGCCGCGCACCGCGCAGCCGCTCCAGCAACAGTTCGCTATTGGCTACGCCATATTGGGCACGCCCCTGAAGCACTCGCTGAACCGGCTTTTTATCCGGCGAACCGGCGTCAAGTATTACTTCAAGTCCGGCTTTACGATAAAAACCCTTTTCCAGCGCCACGTAATAACCGGCAAACTGGAATTGATGGTGCCAACGCAATTGTATATGAACAGGTTCGGCGAATGCGTCGGAAAAAGCCCCCGCCAGTAAAACACACAAAACAAACCTCGTTCTGACGACAAAGATCATCAAGCTTGCCATTGCTTCAATAATATTGCCAATACAGCCATCAAGAGGATTTTTCAGCATAGCGCCCTGGGTATTTTGAATATAATCTTACCGTCTAAGAGCTAGGGTTCAGACCAACAAAAAGCCCCGAAAATCGGGGCTTTTTGCATTTATTGCTGAAACAGGATACCGACGGCTTTATCCTATTTTAATTAATACCTCGCCTCTGCCGATTTCCGACATATCGCCGGCATAACGCTGTACGCGATTAAATGCCACGGAAGCATCGGCAAATTTGGAATTGAGTTTCCTAAATGATGTAAACAGTATAGGCAAAAAAGCCAGCGTGTGCGCGCCGCAGTCATTAAAACTTGCCGGTAACACGGGTTGATTCCATAACAGCAAGGTGCCGCGGCGCATGGCGTAGCCCAGATTCCTGCCGGTTTTGCCCATGACGGCAATCGTCCCGGCCGTCATTCTGGACCCGCAATAATCACCGGCATTGCCTTCGATAAGAATATTGCCGCGGCGCATATGGTCTCCCGCCCGCTCGCCGACATTACCCTTAACCAGGACCGTACCGCCTTTCATGCCCATTTTGTTGCCCGGCAAGGCTGCTCCGAGAAAATCGCCGGCATCGCCAGCAATAGTCACGAAACCTTTTTTCATTTCACAAGCCGCATAGATGCCGGCATTACCCATTACGCTAATCTCGCCGGACTTCATGCCCAATCCCAGATAAGCACCGGCATCGCCTTCGACTTTAATGCTGCCGCCGTCGAGTTCCTTGCCGATAAAATCGAGCTTGCCGAAACTGTTTTCGATGACGATCTGCTGAGTGTCGGAACCGGAAACCTTGAACAATTCATCCACCCGGATTTTGCGTTTGCCGCTTTGCAGCTCAATGGCGGCAATTTGCGCAGGCTCCATGTCCTTGAGCAAATGACAGACCAGCGGCGACATATCCACACGCTGATCCGGCCGGTGTATCAGTGAAAATGTTAAAGCACTCACGCCATAATCTCCTGTAAGTGAAAGTGGAACGGCCCGAGCTTGCCGCCATAGTTACCCGCACTGATGCGCGTGATGCCGTTTTCGGCGCCCAAATCGCAGACCGCCTGTATGCCGACGCGCATGGCTTTATCAATATCCTCCTTGGTCAGACCGTCGATAACGATTTCCATGACCGATTCAACCTCGGGCGACAGATCGGTCCGGGTCATGCCTTTCAAGGTCGGGCAGAAGGCGTCATTGGTGGATGCGCCCAACGCCTTGTATTTCGATCCGACTTTGGACCCGGAACGCACGACGCCGCCCGGAAACGGCATGATGACATTGGGAACTTTGCGCATGGCCTCAATCGCGGCCTCACAGGCGGCCAGCGCCTGCGGCTGCGATTTGGCCAGCACCAGAAAGTTGCCGCCGCCTACCGCATCAACCTGCCCGGTTGTGGCTTCAGCCAGAAACTCGCCATCCATGACCGGTATGCGCCAGTAGCGCTTGCCGTCAATCAGTTTCGATACCTGGAAGCCGTCGCCGAAATAACGCAGGTTTTTGCCCAACGGAATCTTTTTATCGCTATCGATGCCGGCAAACAGCGCCGAGGTCGGCGACGTCAATACGCACTGCCCGGCACGCGTTTCCAGCTGTTTGGCCAGGCCCTTGCCGCCCATGGCGAAGATCATGACCGAAACGCCCGGACGGCCGTCCGGCGTTTCGGAAGGGTCCAGCACCCGCTCGATGCCGGCCTCACAGCCGCAGGCGATCACCGAGGTGGCAAAGCCTGTCATGGCCTGGGCGGAGATCATGGCCCATTTTTCATTTTGCGCGGTGATGATAGCGCGTGTCGCTTTCATCGGGAACGCTTCGGCAAAGGTCGCATCAATTGCTACACCATTAATAATCATGCCACCTCCCCTTTAAGCGGATGCGCAGTCAAGCTGCCGCGGCCAATGTCCGTGAATTCATCATCGCTGATTTTAAAGTTACCGACTTTCATAGTAAGGAACCGGTCAAAATATTTCTGTAAATCTTTCTCTATCGATGGGTCCCAATCCGGTTTAACGATATGGGTTGTGCCCCACTTGGAATGAACTACCGTGCCGTCCCGGACGACCAATTCGCCGTCCTTGAAGACATAATCCGGCTTGGCGAACATTTTTTCGCGGTCGGCATTATCGGTATAGACGGTAATATCGGCCCAGTTGCCGGCGCTCAGACCGCCGCGATCCTGCAGACCGATCAGTCTGGCCGCGCCGGCGCGCGTCATGATCGCGATTTCCTGCAGGCTGTATTCGCGGTCTATCGACGCCAAGGTGGTCATTTTCTGCGCTTCCGGATGGATCGTCGCCAGCATGTCGTTACGGAAACTCTTATCCATCAGCAAACGGATCAGATGCGGATAGCTGGTAAACGGCGCACCATTAGGATGGTCGGTGGTCAGGAAAATACGCCACGGGTCATCGACCAGCAGGAAGGTTTCCAGACCGATCGCCCACTGCAGGGCATTGACGAAGTTCTGATCCTTGTATTTGAACGGCACAACGCCGCAGCCCGCATCGCATTCGATATCCATGCACACCCATTTGTTCGGGCTGGCATGTTTATGGTTGGCATGCTGACGCATATTGTCGCCCGATGCGGTAACGGTCTGCCCGAACAGAACCTGCCCGACATCGATGGTGATGTTCTTGTTTCTGTTGACCGCCTCGGCAATCTGCGCCGCGCCCGAGGAGAATTTGAAATCCCCTTCCGTGCCATAGCTGTGGAACTGAATGTGCGTCAAGTGCATGGGCAGGCCGCCGATACCCTGGATCGTGTCCAGCGTGGTATTCATGTTGCCGGGCACGCCCAAGTTGCAGCCGTGCACATGCAGCGGATGCGTGATGCCCAGCTGTTTGACCGCCGTGGCCAGCACCTGCAGGATTTCCCGCGGGCTGACGCCGTAGTGGCTGTTTTTCTCGTCCAGGTCCAGTTTGCGCTGATTGAACTTGAAGGCGCTGATGCCGCCTGGATTGACGACCTTGATGCCGATGCCCTTGGCCGCCTGCAGTGTCCAGGCCACATAGTCATTGATCGCTTTCTGGTCCTTCTTGGCGGTCAGCATGCGCAGCAGATAGTCATCACTGCCCAGCATGACGTAGCCGCCTTTATCCAGGATAGGAATGTCTGCCATTTCCATGTGCGCCTGACGCGCATTGACCGCCAGCACGGCAGGTTCGAAGCCGGCGGTATAGCCCATCTCGGCATAACGGTAGCCGGTTACAAAGGTGCTGGGCATGGCATGGCCCGTGCCGGAACGCGTCGCATCGGTGCGATGCACGGGATCCATGCGATGGTCTTCAGGCAGCAGGGTTCTGGCGATATTGCCCTTGCCGCCGCCGATATGTGTATGCATATCGATCGCGCCGGACATGACCACCTTGCCGCTCAGGTCATATTCCTTATCAATCTGGACATCCGGGCCCGGCTGATTGACGATACGCCCGTCCTTGATGTAGATGTCCTGTTTCTTGCCATCGATGCCGCTGGCAGGATCATAGACAGTTCCACCTGTTAATTTTATCAACATATTCTTACCTACAAAGCTTGTTCAATGGCGTTCAGCACGTCAGACGTACTGGGCAGCCCGGAATCGCGACATTTTTTCAATCGAATCGCGACCACGTTATCCATACGATACGCATGGCCGGCATGATCGATACCGGGAGTGCCGACCGGAATAAACACATCCGGCTCTTTGGCGAAGGTCATGCCGGAACGGCCGATGACTATGGTCGGCAAGTCCGTTGCCGGCGGCACGGCATTAACATTAAACGCCTGCACCCACACCAGCGCATCGGCTTCGCCATTGGCCGTCATCACTTCGATATCGTTCAAATAAGGATCATATTCAGGAAAGCCTTTGGAAAAACGCGTACGCGCCGGATAACCCGTGGTCCAGCCGCACACCTGATTGGCGGTTTGATCGCCCTCCTTGCCTCCCAGCGGCAAGCCGGAACAGCGGGTGTTCAGGTCATTGATGTCCTTGATCATTTCCGACAATGTCTGCACGGTCAGCTCAGCCTGATCGTAAGACAGCGCACTGGCCGCCCAGGTCACGACACTGTAGCCTGCCGCTTTCAGCTTGTCGGCGATGCCCTGTAAATCAGCGACAGCGATGCCGCCTACCGATTCAGCCCGGATAGGCTGACCTTTAACCAGGGCTCTCAATACCGCCACGACTTCCGGCAAGTCTTCCATCCCGCATTCGAAGACCTGGGCTTTCTGCCCTTTGGGCGAGGTGGAGGCATTACCGGAAGGGGCTTTGCCTAAATAAATAACCTCGCGGTTGCCGGTATCCTCCAGAAACATGGATTCCTGATTCCAGAGGTAGCGCTCGAAAAAGCGTGGAGCGAAGCTTTCAGGATCGGCGCCGACAACCAAAAACAAATCGCAACGGTTTTTCACTTCCGCCAGCGTGGTCGTCATCCAGCCTGAATCCTGAAGGGCCAGCAAATTGCGCCGGGTTGCATTGAAATTCATGTTATCGACCACGGCGCCGCACCGGTCTGCCAATGCCAGCAAGGCCCGCATGCCGTTGACATCGGTCGCGCAGCCGCCGATAACCGGTTGATTCGTGCCTTTTAACAATGCCGCGGCCTTAGCCACGGCGGCATCGAGACTGACATCCTTGCCGTCAACCCGGGGACTGGTATCGGTAATAGCCTGTTCAAAAGCAGGCGTATTGACCGAGCAGCCATTTTCAACCACTTTCAACGATACGCCGTCAACCCTGATTGTCAGGTCATCCGTTCCAATACCGCAAAAAGGACTTGGTACTTCAGTTACTTCAATCACGCGCTATCCTCTTTATTCATACATGTAAATCGTTATTACCCGGCATTGCTTGCAGCCATGTTCTTCACTATGGCTTTTATGCTCGACCGCGCATGCCGCCGGGAAAATGGCAATTATTCTACCTTATTACTGGGTTAATATACATGGCATTCCTTGTATATATTGCCAGCCGGTTTAAATTCCACATACGCCGGCTTTCACGCATTATACCGTGGGAGAGCCTCCGACATCACACCGCCATGGTTCCCGATTAAAGCCGCTGTAACGTTAATCGCTGGCTTTCAACCGCCATTCCCCACTATAATTCATTCCGATTGATTTGTTTTGGCGCGAAAAACGCTCAATTTCAGCCATACTGTTAAAAGCCACGCAAAACGCATGTTGAGACCCTGTTACAAAATAGCCCTGACATTTCTTTTCGGCCTGTTGCTTGCTAGTGGTTGCCATTCAAGCGCAAAGGATGTTAACGCTGACGATCCCGCCAAACGGGCCTTGAACGCGACAGTCTCAGTGAGCTTCGGACCCGACGGCCGTTTGTGGCGATTGATACCGACCGATAACGCCGTATTCGTCGATTCCTCGACCGACAACGGTAAAACTTACGGCAATCCCGTCAAAATCAATTCCAACATCCAAAAAATCAGCACCTGGCCGGAAAACCCTCCCGCCATCACCGTTAGCGCATCCGGCCGAATTCATGTCCTCTACTATGCGGATGAGCAGCAACAATCGACATCGTTTTTCAGCTACTCCGACGATAACGGCCAAACCTTCAGCAAACCGGTCCTCATCAGCGATCATGCCGATTCCGCCATGCATTACATGGACCAAATGCTGGTAGATAACAACAATAACATTTATACGTTCTGGCATGATGCACGCGATGACCGGCATAGCCACCACTCAGCCGCAGGCGCCCTATCGCTTTACTATGCGGTGACTGACGAACCGGCTACCGCCGAATTCAGCAACCGGCTTATCAGCGGCGGCGTATGCTCCTGTTGCCGAACGGCCATTACATTTTCGCCCGGCGGAAAACCGGTTATCCTTGTACGCATGGTGTTTCCGGACGGTACTCGCGACCATGCTTTAATAACCATGACACAGAACGGACAGTGGTCAAAACCGCAACGCACCACGCATGACGACTGGAAAATCGACGCCTGCCCCGAGCACGGCCCGGCCCTGTCCATCGACACCCGGAACCGGGCTCATTTAGCCTGGTTCACCTTGGGCGATAAGCGCCAGGGCATTTATTACGCGCATACCGACGATCTTGGCAAAACCCTGTCGGAACCCATGCCCCTGGGTAATGCCGGGCACCTGCCCGGCCACCCGGATGTAATCGCGCTGGGCTCGCGCGTCGTGCTTGCCTGGGTAGAATTTGACGGCAATGCCACGGATATTGTCATCAAAGAATCAAGCGACCGCGGACTCACGTGGAGCAAGGACAGAAAAATCCTTAATTCCAGCGCCAAGTCGGGCCACCCCAAATTGGTCAGTAATGGCGAAAAAATATTCCTGTCATGGACATCGAATGATGTCGGCCACCACTTTATAGAGATTTGATCATGTTCCTAAAAAAACTTTTCCCCTCCCTACCGCTTATCCTGGCAATCGCATTCACCTCGTCCGCGCGCGCCGAACAGCCGCAACTGCAGCCGTTTGCGCCCGGCAGCTATCATCAGATACTGGCCAACAATGCCGATCATCCCTTCATGCTGGTCATCTGGTCGATTACCTGCTCTTCCTGCCTGAAAGACATGGAATTGTTAAGCAGCCTGCATAAAGAAAACCCGGACCTGAAAATGATCATGCTGGCCGCCGATACGGTGGACGACACCGATCAAATTCAGCAGATACTGGGGAAAAACCAATTGACCGAAATCGACAACTGGGTATTCGCGGACGAGAATGCCCAAAAACTGCGTTTTGAAATCGATCCCAAATGGTACGGCGAATTGCCCAGAACCTATTTCTTCGGCGCCTCCCATCAACGCACGGGCATCAGCGGCGTCATGTCCAGGGCGGATTATGAAACCATGTTTACAAAAATCCTGAAATAGACTCCAGCCCCATCCTGACTGACATTTTTAAACCTCGGATAAAAATTAAGTTAGAATGGTCGACTTTTCAAACTACCGATCATTAGTTTATGAAGAAAAAATTATCTGTTCTGGTAATTGCTTCCTTGTTAGCGGCCTGCGCTGTCAGCCCCACCGGCAGAAAACAGCTTGTTTTCATGCCCGATGCGCAAATCAACCAAATGGGTTTGCAGGCGTTTGATTCGATAAAACAAGAAAAACCCGTCAGCAACAATGCCCGCTATGTCCAAGTCGCCAACTGCATCACTCAAGCCCTTACGCGTGAAACAGGCGGCGCCTGGGAAGTCGTGGTTTTTGATGATCCGTCTCCCAACGCTTTTGCCCTGCCGGGCAATAAAATCGGCGTGCATACCGGCATGATCCAATTGGTCGATAACCAGGATCAACTGGCCGCCGTGATCGGTCATGAAATCGGCCATGTACTGGCCAAGCACAGCAACGAACGCGTATCGCAGGAGATGGCGGTCAGCCAGGGCATGGCGCTCATCCAGGCCGTCACCGCGCCGCAAACCGCTTTAGGCCAGACCGCGATCGGCCTGTTAGGCGTTGGCGCGCAATACGGTGTATTGATGCCCTATAGTCGCACGCATGAAAGCGAGGCCGATATTATCGGCGTCGACCTGATGGCCAAAGCCGGCTTTGACCCGCGACAGAGCATCAGCCTCTGGCAGAAAATGGATCAGGCCTCGCAAGGCCAATCCATTGAATTTCTGTCGACCCACCCCTCGCACAGCACCCGTATTCAGGACTTGAACCAGCACATGCCTAACGCGATGGGCCTGTTCCAGCAAGCCCGGTCGATGGGCAAACAACCCCGTTGCAACTAATCGATGACTCCGCATTTAAAACACTTGCATCCCTATCCGTTTGAGAAGCTTGCGCAACTCAAACGAGGCATAACGCCGCCCGCTAACAAGGAGCATATCGCCCTGTCTATCGGCGAACCCGCGCATGCCACGCCGCATCTGATTCAGGAAGCTCTGCTGACGCATCTGCATGGTCTGTCCAAATACCCGACCACTAAAGGCCTGCCTGAATTACGGGCGGCCATCGCTGACTGGCTGGGCCGGCGTTTTAACATTCCCTCCGAATGGCTTGACCCTGAAACACAGGTTCTGCCCGTCAGCGGCACGCGCGAGGCGTTATTCTCATTTGCCCAATGTCTGATTGATGCGAGCATTTCCGACACAACAGCTTGTCCGGTCGTGATCATGCCGAATCCGTTCTATCAGATTTATGAAGGCGCGGCCCTGCTGGCCGGTGCCGAACCGTATTACCTGAATACCCTGGAAGATTCCGGCTATTTACCCGACTTTGATGCGGTCCCGGAGGCGATATGGCAACGCTGCCAGCTGATCTATATCTGCTCGCCCGGCAACCCGACCGGCTCGGTCATGGATCGGGCCAGCCATGAAAAACTGCTCCGGCTGGCGGAAAAATACGATTTCGTCATTGCTTCCGACGAGTGCTACAGCGAACTCTACGACGACGAGGCCAACCCGCCGCCTGGGCTGCTGGAAAGCGCTTATGCGATGGGCAATGCCGCTTTCAAGCGCTGCGTGGTTTTCCACAGCCTGTCCAAGCGCTCCAATGCGCCCGGCTTGAGATCGGGCTTTGTCGCGGGCGATGCCGGCATCCTGCAGCAGTATTTTCAGTACCGCACCTATCACGGCAGCGCCATGCCGTTGCCGTCGCAGCAAGCCAGCATTAAAGCCTGGCAGGATGAAAGCCACGTACAGGAAAACCGGCGCCTGTATCGCGAAAAATTCGCTGCCGTTATCGACATCCTTGCCGACGTTTGCGAAGTCAGCCAGCCGCCGGCCGGTTTTTATATCTGGCTGAAAGTGCCGATTGCCGATACCGAGTTCACGCAACGGCTTTTTGCCCAGGAAAATGTTACCGTACTGCCTGGCAGTTTCCTGTCGCGTGAATTTAATGGCATCAATCCGGGGCAAAACCATGTTCGCATCGCTCTGGTCGCGCCGTTGAACGAATGCGTGGAAGCGGCCCAGCGTATTAAAAGTTTCATTAACACCATAGAAAGTAAAGTAAAAACATGTTGCAACTAGAAAAGATCATTAACGACGCCTTTGAACAACGCGCGGAAATCACACCGACCAATGTCTCTGCCGAGATTCGCGACGCGGTTGAACAAACCATCAACATGCTCGATGCCGGCACCGCCAGAGTCGCGGAAAAAGTTAATGGCGACTGGGTGGTCAACCAATGGTTGAAAAAAGCGGTATTGCTGTCCTTCCGCATCAACGAAAACCGCGTTATGGAAGGCGGCAACACGCGTTACTATGATAAAGTGGAAACCAAATTCGCCGCTTACACGCCCGATGATTTCGCCAAGGCAGGCGTGCGCGTCGTACCGAATGCCGTCGCCCGCCACGGTTCCTATATCGCCCCCGGCGCCGTGTTGATGCCGTCTTACGTCAACATCGGCGCGTATGTCGACAGCGGCACCATGGTTGATACCTGGGTAACGGTCGGTTCCTGCGCGCAAATCGGTAAAAACGTGCATCTGTCCGGCGGTGTCGGCATCGGCGGCGTTCTGGAACCGTTACAGGCCAACCCGACCATTATCGGTGACAACTGCTTTATCGGCGCGCGCTCGGAAATTGTCGAAGGCGTTATCGTCGAAGACGGCTGCGTGATCTCGATGGGCGTTTATATCGGCCAAAGCACGAAAATTTTCAACCGCATGACCGGTGAAATCACGTATGGCCGCATTCCAGCCGGTTCTGTTGTCGTTTCCGGCAACCTGCCCTCCGCGGACGGCAGCTACAGCCTGTACTGCGCGGTCATTATCAAGCAGGTTGACGAAAAAACCCGCAGCAAGACCGGCATCAACGAGTTGTTACGCGATTAAGCAATAATAACAACCAACCAAACAATAATAATAGACCTGGGGGCGATACTGTATCGCCCCTGTTTTTTTACCGACTCTACATTTCACTCCCTAAAGCAGGACATCGCCATGAGCCAGAATCTATCCAGCAACGCCATCATTTATGCCACGCTTGCGCTTAACAGTGAAATAGCACTGCAGAAAGAGTATTTGGATTCTTCCGATGTGCCCGCCGATGAGCGTGCCAACGAGGAAGACATTCTGTCGGATCTTGAGCAGGCGTTCATGGAATTCGTTGACCTGTACAAATCCCGCTGCAAGGCCGACAAAGAACTGCCTACCATCGATGAATTACTGAATAGCCAGTTGTAAGCCCGTTATGTATACACTCTACGGCATCAAAAATTGCGATACCGTCAAAAAAGCCCGCAAATGGCTGGATGAAAACGGCATCGCCTACCGGTTCCATGATTTCAGATCCGACGGACTCACTCCCGAGCAGCTCGCGCATTTTGCCGCCCATGCCGACTGGAACAAACTGCTGAACCGCGGCAGCACCAGTTGGCGCCAGCTCAGCGACGAGCAAAAAGCCGATCTGACACAAGACAAGGCCCTGCAATTGATGCTGGAAACACCGACGCTGATCAAGCGCCCGGTCCTCGATACCGGTGATCAAATTATTATCGGCTATACCGCCAGGGATGGCGGGTATGCCGCAAACCTGTCGGGAACAAAAGCGGCGAAAGAAACCAGTAGTCAGTCAACTTGATTATGACGATAAATTGTAGGTGCGAATTCATTCGCACTTCGCTAAGCGATTTAACCACGAAGGACACGGAGCGCACGAAGTTTTAATGTACTGATCGATGCAATGATTTTCTTCGTAATCTTCGTGGCGAATAATGCTTATGCAGCCATCCCCGACGCTAAATCCTAACAATCCACAATCAACATGAGCGACACACTAGAACTGCTTAAAGACCTTATCAAACGCGACTCGGTAACGCCCAGGGACGCCGGCTGCCAGGATTTCCTGGCCGCCCGCTTGCAAAAACTCGATTTCACGGAGGAGCGCCTGGACTTTGAAGACACGCAAAACATCTGGCTCAAGCGCGGCGAGACCAAACCGTTGTTCGTGTTCCTCGGTCACACCGATGTCGTGCCGCCCGGACCATTGGCAGCCTGGCTTTCGCCCCCGTTTGAACCGACCATCCGCGACGGCAGGCTTTACGGCCGCGGCGCCGCCGACATGAAAGGCGGCATCGCCTGCTTCGTTACGGCCGTGGAACGCTTTATCGCCCGGCATCCCGATCATCGGGGCGCCATTGCCATCCTGCTGACCAGCGACGAGGAAGGCATCGCCACGAACGGCGTCGTCAAAGTGGTCGAGGTGCTGGAAAAACGCCGCGAGAAAATCGACTGGTGCCTGGTCGGCGAACCGTCCAGCGACAAACAAATCGGCGATGTCATCCGGGTCGGCCGACGCGGCTCTTTATGCGCCAGACTGACCGTGATCGGCGTACAAGGCCATGTCGCCTACCCTGAACTGGCTGAAAACCCCATTCATACCTTTGCGCCGGCGTTAAAAGAGCTGACCGAGGAAGTCTGGGATCGCGGCAACAAATTCTTCCCGCCGACCAGCCTGCAAGTCTCCAACATCAATGCCGGCACCGGCGCTGAGAATATCATTCCCGGCAGCGTGGAAATCCAGTTCAACCTGCGCTTCTGCACGGAACTGGACGAGGAAACCATCAAGCAACGCACCCGCGCCATACTGGACAGACACGGTTTTAAATACGACCTGCAATGGCGCTTGTCGGGCAACCCGTTCCTGACCGAAAAAGGCGCCTTGATCGATGCCGCCCATGCCGCCATCAAAACCGTTACCGGTCTTGAAACGCTTGACGACACGGGCGGCGGCACGTCGGACGGCCGTTTTATCGCGCCGACCGGCGCGCAGGTGATCGAACTCGGACCGCTCAATGAGAGCATTCATAAAATCAATGAAAATGTCGGCCTGGCAGACCTGGAAGTCCTGACCCGGATCTATGAAAACATGCTCGTTAACCTGCTGACATAAAAAAGCGCATACCCCAACGCTGCCGCCTATCGCCGGGTTTCGCCTGCTGATGCCAATAGATCAGCCAGAACATCGGGGTCCACCGGTTTCAGCAGATGATGATCGAAGCCCGCGCGCTTTGAGCGTGCGCGGTCTTCAGGCTGGCCATAACCGGTTAAGGCGACCAGGACAGCCTGCTGTGTTTCCGGCAGTTCACGCAGCCGTTGCGCCACTTCATAACCGTCCAGGTCGGGAAGACCGATATCCAGCAAGACTACTTGCGGACGGAAGGCTTGCGCCCGTTCGACGGCTTTGACGCCGCAGTTGGCCGTATCGACGTCATGCCCTTCCGCCTGGAGCAGCATGGACAGACTTTCCAGGGCGTCCGGATAGTCGTCCACGACCAGAATACGCAGTTTGGCACATAACGGCTGGGATTCTGCCCGGGCAGGCTCGACGGCCTTATATTGCACATCCGAAACCAGCGGCAGGTGCACCGTGAATTCACTGCCCTGGCCAATGCCCGCGCTCGCGGCGCTCGCCGTGCCCCCGTGCATCTCTACCAGTCTGCGCACCAGGGTAAGCCCGACTCCCAAACCGCCCCGGGAGTGCGATAACGAACCGTCGGCCTGGGTAAAAAGATCGAAAATATGCGGCAGCATTTCGGGCGCGATGCCGATACCCGTATCCCGCACCTTGATCACGGCCATGGCTTCCTCCTGGCTCACGCTCAGCGTGATCAGGCCGCCTTCATCGGTATATCTGGAAGCATTATTGAGCAGATTGGAAAGCACCTGCGCCAGGCGCAGGTGATCGCCTTTAACCCATAGAGGGGGTATCGGACGTAAAATCTCCAGCTTCTGTTGACGGTCTTTGATCAAGGGACCACAGGTTTCGACGGCACTATCCACAATCTCAGTCAGATTGAAAGGTTCGATCTTCAGCGAAATCTTGCCCTGCATCGTGCGCGCGACATCGAGCAGGTCATCCAGCAGGCGCGCCATATGACTGGCCTGACGGCCAATCACATTACAAATCCATTCCAGCATGGGATTGGCGCTAAAATCCTGTTCCTTCATCAACTGCACAGCATTACGGATGGGCGCGAGCGGGTTGCGCAACTCATGAGCAAGCATGGCAAGAAATTCATCCTTGCGGCGGTCGGCCTCGCGCAACGCTTCCTCGGGACGCTTGCGTTCGGTAACATCATGAATAAAGCCATACCACAAAATACTGCCATCGGCCTCGACCTCCGGAACCGAGCAACCCTCCAGCCAGATCTCGCCCTTGGACGGATGCCGCAAGCGCCATTGATGATGCCAGGCCGGCAGGGTGTGTACCGACTCAGCGGTCATATCGCGCTTGCCGACGAGCGTGTCGATGAAGGCGAATAAAGTGCCGTCACTATCAGGGCAAGCGTGATCCATCCATAACGTTTTATCCGTATACCATCGGGAGGGTTCGTAGCCTGAAATAGAGGTAATTGAATCGCCGATGAAAGAAACCTGACAAGGCGATTTGGGATTATCGGTCTGTTTGATCGTGAATAGCGCCGCCGGAATAATGTTCACCACCCGTTTGAAGCGCTGCTCGCTGTGTTTGAGAGCCTGATTGACCTCCAGCAGTTCTTTTGTCCTGAGTTCAACCTGATGATCCAGATCCTCGTTTAACTGCTTCAATGTTTTTCGGGTTTCCTTATGAACAAAAATTTCTTGTTCCAGCTCCCGATTCGCTTTCATTAACTGGCTTCGGCTCGGAATGAGAATAGCCTTTGGAATGAGCGGCCACAAGATGATCGCGGTCGCCAGGGACAGCATGGCAGTGATGGCCTTCATTGTCGCGTGCAAGCCATAGATCGGTTTCCAGATAGTGAAGGCCGATAATAAATGCGTCGCGCCGCAGGCAAAAATAAAAAGGCTGAATAATACAAAAACCCATCGATATTCGATGTCTTGCCGCTTGTATAAAAAATACCCCAAGGCCAGTGGAATGGAAAAATACGCCAGCGCAATGGCCACATCGGAAATAACAAAAAGCCAGAGCAACTGCGGTTTCCAGAGAAAGCAGAAACCATGCGGCATAAACTCTTCCACACCAAACAAAAATTGAATCAACGCCTGCATCTAATAACTCCATTTTTTAACGCCGCCACTATCTGATTTACCGAGGAAAAATCCATTACTCATTTTTCATGATATGACGACCTACAAAAGATTTTTGCTCATGGCAATAAGAATAAAATAATGACGGATTAATTTCAGATAATTTAATTTGCTTTCTGTTTTTTTCATGTTTTCCTCTCATTGCGCGAAATTACCCGGAAGGCAGAGCGTGAGCTGGATTGGCGCTTTGCGGAAACCCGGCATGGGCAACTCCGAGATGCCTGGTTTAACAACCCGGCCTACCGTGCTGGCAATTCCTTCGGTTTGGTGCCCTGATACCATAAAATGAACAGACACGTGGGGGCGAACCTGTGTGTTCGCCCTTGCCCAGCGGTTCCTCTTCGATCAGCGGTTCTCCGATAGCCTGTTGTGCACCCGAAACAGGGCGGACACGCAGGTCCGCCCCTACAATGCATCCATACGATACAGACGCCCCGTTTGATCTGAACATTTGGAACTCAAGGCCATCAAAACGGCGAAACCAGCAAATACAAGCCCAGCCCCACCATGACCAGTCCGCTGATCAGCTTCAGCCAGCGCCCTTCCTTTTCCTGCAGCCGTCGCTGGCTGAGCGTGATAATACCGATGCCCAGCACGATCGCGTCATCGAGCATATAAGCGAGATTGTAAAGCAACAGATAGCCGTAATAACTCAGACCTTCCAGTTGCCGCATGGTCAGGATGCGCGTGTAAAGCGCCGGAAACCCCGAGGTGCAGAGAAATTCGACGATCTGTACCAGAATGGCCAGCACCACGGCGCCGATCATGGCGCCGCGCAGATTCTCGGCTTGCAGGATCGCGCGGATTCTGGCGTAGATGCCGGGCCTGGCGGATTCAGGGATCGACAGCGATACGCCCCAGCCGTAAACCCAGAAATCCTTCAGGTTGATCGCGCCGGCCAGCATGGCGATGCCGGCGATGACGATTTCCGAGACGCGCGAGAGACCTATGATCAGAAACAGATTAAGCCAGGCCGCCATGAAAATAAAATAGGCGATGCCTTCGACGGCGATGAACGCGCCGGCGACCGCAAACATGCGCATCCGGTTCTGCATGGGTGCCAGCAGCGAGATCATCAGGATCAACACCCACATGGAGCAGGGATTGAAACCGTCCAGCAGCCCCATCGCGATCGTAAACAGCGGCAGTCCCACCTGTTCCAGGGTTATGCGCCGGCCCAGAAATGTCAAATCAAAAGTGTCCGGTACGGCTGCGCCAGTCTCCGCCTCGCAGGGCTGCGGCGCTTCCGGTTCGCAGGTTTCGGCCGTTCCCGGCGGGGATTGACGCTTCGGCGGAGGCAACGCCAGGATGTTGCGGATCAGCCTCCCTGTGCTCTCCTGGCCGGCAAAGCCGACGATGGTTTGTCCGCGCACCTGAAATGTCGGCACGCTCAAGCTTGTGCCTGCCGCTTCGGCGATGTCCATCAGGCGTTCGAGCGCGCCCGGGTCGCGGTGGATGTCGCGCACGACAATAAGCAGCCGGGGCTGCTCGAAAGCCAACAGTTTCAAGAATTCCTCGGCCTTCTCGCAGTGCGGGCAGCCCTCGCGCACGAATACCTCAATATCGGCGGCCCGCCGGGGTGCCGCATCCTGCGAAGATGGCGTAGGCGCCGCGGCCTGCCGGGCATTGACAGCGTCCATAAAGCCCAGAATCGACAACCACAGCAGCAGCAGCAAGGCTGCCTCCCATCGTCTCGTTTTTACCGGTATTTCCGTCATCGCACCCTCGTTGTCGTCTGAATATCCAAGATTACTCCCTGACGGGACTTGTTGACATTGCCGTCGCCGATATCATAACGTAAGCGGGCCGTCATGCGGATCGGCAATATCTCGTAGCAAAGGTAAACCCATGCAAGAATTACACTATTTGGCCGGCTATCCCGAAAAAATAACCGATCAGATACAGCATCTGATCCATACCAAAAAACTGGGGGAGCTGCTGCTGAAAAAATACCCCACGGCCCATGACATCCGGACGGACAAGGCGCTTTACGCCTATGTCGTGGATATGAAAAACACCTGGCTGCGCAAGTCCCAGCCGCTCAGCAAAGTCATTTATGACGATAAAATCAATGTCCTGCATCATGCCCTGGGCCTCCATACGTTCATATCCAGGGTACAGGGCGGCAAGCTGAAAGCGAAAAACGAAATCCGCATAGGCTCCGTCTTTAAACAGGTGCCGATCGAATTCCTGCGCATGATCGTCGTGCACGAACTGGCGCATTTAAAGGAAAAAGAGCATAACAAGGCATTTTACAAACTGTGTGAATACATGGAACCGGCCTATCATCAATTTGAGTTTGATTTGAGGCTGTATCTGACGCATGTGGATTTGTTCGGCAGGATTTATTGATCGATTCCGCCCGCAGGCGCTTTTTATCCCGTTTGCCGCGCCGGGAACCGGAGCTTTTCACAGCGGGAGGGCGGACTGATAAACCCGGCGTTCGGGGCCGCCCATGCTGGGTTGGCACTAAAGCGCCAACCCAGCTCGCACGCACTCAACAAGCCCTCAAAGCAACCCTCTTTTCCTCAACCGCCGGTTGACCTGCCGGTGATAAATCCTGGCCAGCAGCGGCCGGATCAGAGGCAAACCGATCAACCAGGCGATAGGTTTCAGCAACGGCACTTTGCTCATCAGCAGAATATAGGCATCCAGTTCCGACACCACCCGCCCCTGCTCATCGCTGACATGCAGTTCCGTCAAGGCTTTCCTGGGATCGATGCCCAACTCGCGCAACCGCTCCTCTTGCCCCGTGATATCGAACCAGCAGACCTGTTCGCCGCCCTTGCCCGCAAGCTTTTCATAATGCCGCCTATCGCGTCTGCATATCGGGCAGGCACCGTCGTAATAAACCGTAATCTTGTTTTCGTTCATGGTGACCTCAGCAGGACCAGCGCCCTGTCAAAGCCGCTGTTCAGCCGAATGTCAACAACAGCGATCGGGCACGAAACGGCCGAAATCCCGGCCTCGTTTTATTATCTTGACCATCTCTATGAGGCTTGATTTAATGCGGAATTCCTTCAAATTTAACTTAAATGAAGATACTGATGAATAGTTACCAACAGTCCAAGAAGGCCCGCTATATCGCTTCGGTGGTTTATGTGTTGATCATGAGCTTTATTGTCGGCGGGACTTATCTTTCCCAGCAGGAAAAAGCCGAACTTGAATCCGCCTCCGGAACATCCGCCGCGACCGCGGAAAAGCAGATCGACTAGCGCTCCGCGCCTTTCCTCGGTGTAATGTCTGGTCAAGCAGTCCTGATGTTCATGTAATTCCCTCACCTAACGCGGAGAATCACCCATGCAGGGATCCAGCGGATTTTTTATCCAATTCATGCGCTTGGCCGGTCCATACTGGCATTCCGAAGACAAGGCCGCCATCCGCAAGGCGACTTTAGCCCTGATCGTGCTGACTATCGTGCAGATCGCCATTGCCGTTATCATCACGGAATGGAGCGCCGCGCTATTCGATGCCCTGGAACAGCGTTCAATGTCCGGACTGCTCAAGCAGGTCGGGCTTCTGCTGCTGATCTTTGCAGCCAGCATGACGGCCACCGCCTTGCATCTGAACGTCAAGCGATACCTGCAGATCGGCTGGCGGGACTGGCTGACAAAGCGCGTGACCGGCCGGTGGATGATCAAAGGCCGCCATTATCAGGTGACCCACATACAGACCGCCGAGCACGATAACCCGGATGGCCGCATCGCCGAGGATGTCCGTATCGCCACCGAAAACGCCATCGGCTTGTTGCATTCGTTATTTTACAATTTGCTGCTGCTGATCAGTTTCACCAAAATCCTGTGGACGCTATCGGGTGTCGTTAAGCTTGATTTGGGCTTTATCGAAATTCCCATCTATGGCCATCTGGTCTGGATAGCGCTGATTTATGCGGCCGGGGCTTCGGTTTTAGGCTGGTGGATAGGTCAGCCGCTGATCAAGGCGACGGACATCAAGCAAACCACCGAGGCCAATTTTCGCTATGGCCTGGTAAAAGCGCGCGAGAATTCCCAGGCGATTGCCTTGATTCACGGCGAGGCCAGCGAAAAAAAGCATTTCTCGACGCTGTTCCAGGACATAGTCGGCGCCTATAACCGGCAAACCCATGCCTGGACCTATATTTTGATTTTTACCTCCGGCTATTCGGTCCTGTCCATGGCCTTCCCTGTTCTTGTCTCGGCGCCGCGCTATATCTGGGGCACCATTACCCTGGGCGCCTTGATGCAGTCGGTGCAGGCATTCCGGCATATGGCTTCAGCCTTGTCCTGGCCGGTCGACAACATGGCCGGCGTCGCGCAATGGCGCGCCTCGGCCGACCGCGTATTGAGCCTGGTCCAGGCACTGGATGATCTGGAGGACGAGATCGCGCGTCCCGATCCGCATCGCATTGCGCTGGAAAAAACGGACCAGCCGGTCCTGCGTTTCGAAAATCTGTGCATCAGCCGTCTTGACGGCATTGTCTGCGCGGCGAACGTCAATGACGAGATCAAGGCCGGAGAACGGGTGCTTATCGCCGGCAATGCCTTCACCGGTTCCAAGCTGTTCAAGGCCATAGCGGGCCTGTGGCCGTGGGGCACCGGCCGGATCGAACTGCCCGACGACGAATACCTGTTCTTCATGCCGCCGCGCCCGTATTTGCCGACCGGCACCTTGCGCGAGGCCATTTGTTATCCGTCCTCCTGTGAGGACTTCAGTCCTTCCGTGCTCGAGGATACGCTTGAACTCGCAGGCTTGAAGGAATTGGTGGAGCAGCTTGATCAGGTCGATAATTGGGAGAAAGCGCTGCCGCGCGAGCAGCAGCAGCGTTTGGGCGTGGTCCGGCTGTTGCTGCAGCGGCCCAAGTGGATCTTTATGGAAATGGCGTTCGACTCGCTGAGTTCCGAGGGCGAAGTCGAGATGATGAAACTGATCAGCCAGAAGCTGCCCGACGCCGCCTTGCTGACCATCAGCCATGCCCCCAAGGCCGAGATGTTTCATCAGCGCCGGATCGTGCTGTAAACGGAGCGTAGCCTGTGTCTGGCAAGAAACTGCGCGGCGTCAATCTCGGCGGTTGGCTGCTGCTGGAAAAATGGATGACGCCCAGTCTCTTCGAGGGCCTGAAAGCCCTTGACGAGACATCCTATTGCGTGGAACTGGGGCCGCGCGCCGAGCGTTTGCTAAAAAGGCATTGGGATACGTTCATCACCTATGCCGATTTCGCCTGGCTGGCCGAAATCGGCATCAATGCGGTCCGGATTCCGGTCGGCCACTGGATAACCGGGCCGGACTATCCCTACCACCGCGCCTACGGCAAGGCGCTGTATCCGTTTGTCCAGGGCGGCCTGGACGTTCTCGACCGCGCCTTCGAGTGGGCCGAAGCGCTCGACCTGCTGATCGTGCTGGATCTGCATGCCGCGCCCGGCTGCCAGAACGGCTTCGACAACGGCGGCATTCAGAACGTCTGCGAGTGGCACACGGATCAGAACTATATCGATTACTCGCTGCGGGTGCTGGAGCGTCTGGCCGAACGCTACCAAGGCCGGCCCGCCCTGCATGCCATCGAGGTCCTGAACGAGCCGCGCTGGGACATCGACACGGCGCTGTTAAAACGCTACACAGCGGCGGGTTATCAGCGGATACGGCGGCACTGCCAGGCCCGCGATGTCGCCGTAGTCTTCCATGACGGCTTCCGTCCCTACACGGAATATACAGGATTCCTGCAACCGCCCGGATTCTGCAATGTCGTGTTCGACATTCACCGCTATCAGTGCTTTGTCCAGGACGACATCAATACGGACATTTACGGCCATATCCAGAAAGCGGTCGTCGACTGGAAAAACGAAGCCGACGACATTATCGGCAATTTCGGCCTGCCGACTTACGTCGGCGAATGGAGCCTGGGGCTGGATTTGAAACTGCTTTCGCTCTGGGCCGAAGGACCTTTCGACCATGACCGGCAGGCGATGGACGACTTCCAGTTATCGGTCGCCTATCGCGGCTATGCCGCGGCGCAACTGGCGACGTTCGAAAAATACCTGGGCTGGTTCTTCTGGAGCTACAAGACCGAAACCAGGCCGCCCTGGAGTTTTCGCGAGTGCGTGAATCGGGGCTGGCTGCCTGACCGCTTTGACTGATTGCCGAATTATGATTCCAACAACACAGCGCGGACCCGGTTGGGAAAATCCGATATCACGCCGGTCACGCCGGCCGCGATCAGTTGCCGCATCTGATCCGTGTCGTTGCAGGTCCAGACATTGACCGCGCGATTTGCCGCCAGCACATCGGCAATTCCGCACGGATCGAGCTTTCGGGCCAGCGAGTTAAGCCCCACCGCATCGGTATTCGGATGATAGGCATCGGCATCGAGCAATTCCAGGTAGGCGGCCGGTTTCGCCAGCCGGTCGCCGGTCAGCACGCCTGTCGCTATGCAGTCCGAGCGGCGGCGCACGCTGACCAGCTGTTCGTGGTCGAATGACGAGATTAACACGTAGCTTTCCATGCCCAGCCATTCGACGAGTTCCACCACCGCCTCGGCCATGCCCGGATACATGCATGGCAACGATTTCAGCTCGATATTGACCATCAGCTCTTCACGCCGGGCGAGTTCCAGCGCCTGCTGCAAGGTGGGCAGGCCGATCTCGCCGGACGCATAGCGTGCCAGATCCCGCGCACTGACAAACTGTTCCCTTTCTTCATCGGTCAAGCCCTGTAAAAACCCCTGCCGTCGATCGGCTGGCAAAGCCAATTGATCAACGTACCAGCTGCCGGCATCCAGCCGGCGCAATTCGTCACCGGTAAAATCGGCAACCGCATAGCGGCCGCGGCCCGGAAATTTCACTCGGACATCGGTGCAGCGCGTGAGCTGATCGTCATGATGCACGATCAGCTCACCGTCTTTCGACAGATGGACATCGAGCTCAAACATCCGGCAACCGAAGTGCCTGGCCTTTTCGAATGCGGCCAATGTATTCTCGGGCGCAAATGCGCGCGCGCCGCGATGGGCGATATTCAGGACGCCGGCCGGGCGCTTGCCGCCCGCGCGCAACGGATTCAGTTCCAAAGCCATGTTTATCCTTCTTGTTGTTAGCACGTAGGCCGGTTTGGAGCCTTGCGGAAACCCAGCATACGAGAGTGTAAATGTATTATCCCTGACAAGTTATAGCAATCAGCCGTTACTTGAAAGCAACGGCTGTTGTGAAAATTGAGTATTGTTATCGACAGGCCTGCCTGCAAAATACAGTAGGGTACGCAGTGCGTACCTTTTCAATCGGTTCCGGTGAATGTCATCCCAAAAGGTACGCACTGCGTACCCTACCGGGTTTATGAAAATCTTTGGCGCCCTGTCGGTCAGTGAATGGCTTGTTTTCATGGCGACGCATGCCTAAAGGCAATATTTACGGCTAATAAATAAACGCTCTAATTAATTCAATACATTAAAAACTCTGCGCGCCCTGTGTCCTCTGTGGTTAGTTATGGATTGGGGCTAAAAAATGAATTCTTTCACACTCTCGCACCCTGCTTCCGGCCGGAACGGCATCAGGTGATGTAGTCCCGGTCCGGCAATCCACGCCCATCCCCGGACTTTGTAACCTGCTCGGTATGAGCGCAGGAAAATCCGGTATTCGACCGGTAATTGGCGCAGCCCCAAAACTGGCCGTATTTACCCTTGCGCAGGATCATGCTGCCGCCGCATTTCGGACAGACCGGTTCGGCAACCTCACAGTCCCTGTTTTGACAGACCCTGAATTTTCCCTCCGTGATCAAGACGCTGCCGCACTTCGGGCAGCCTTTTTGCGTATGGTTGCAGAGCGGATATTGATTACAGCCGTAGAATAGGCCGTGTCGGCTTTTCCTGGCGACCATATAGCCGGTTTTGCAGCGCTCGCAGGGCGTATCGGCCAGCTGTTTCTGGAAGCCGCTGCCTTGAAACTCATCGGTCAGGATCGCGTACTTGTCATTGACCAATTCGCGGACAAAGCTTGATGCCTTGTTGCCGTCGGCGATCAGATAGACATGATGTCTGGCCCGCGTCAGCGCGACATAAAACAGCCGCCTTTCCTCGGCGTATCGATAGTCTTCCGCTTGCGGCAACAACATTTCCAGCAGCGCATGCGTGGCTTTTTCCGAAGGAAAGCCCTGCTTGCCGTGTTCCAGACCCAGGACAATCACATAGTCGGCTTCTCGGCCCTTGGAGGCATGAACGGTCATGAACTGCAGCTTCAATTGCGGATACTGGCGTTTCAGGCCGGAAAGCTCGGGTTGCCTGAAATTAAATCGCGCCAGAATCAGCACGCTGGCGCCGGCAGGCTGCTTTTGCGCAATTCTGGCCAGCGCCGCGTTGAGGCCGATTGACTCGGTTGCGGTCCTGATCAGCGACACAGCCGCTTGGTCGACCTGCCGGTGGCTTTGGATGCGCTTTTTGATCTGGGCCGGATTGCGGCTGACAAACCGGGACGCGACCTCGCCTATTTTATTATTGAAGCGAAAAGTCTTGTCGAGCACGCTCGTGGCCGTAAAACCGAAGTGTCGTTCAAAGTCTTTGGTGATCGAGACATCGCTGCCGGTGAAGCGGTAAATGGCCTGCCAGTCGTCACCGACGCAAAACAGGCTGTTGTCGGGGTGCTGCGCCAGCAGCGCTTTCACCAGCCGGGCGCGGCTCGCCGAGATGTCCTGAAACTCATCGACCAGCACATACCGGTAGGCCGAACGGTACCGGCCGGATTCGACATAACTGATGGCCTTGCCGATCATGTCGTCAAAATCGATCGTCCCGGCATCATGCAAGTGCTGCTGGTACGCCTGATAGACTGGCTCGAACAGCTGAACCGCCGCCAGCATGCGCTCCTTGTCCTCATGCTGGTGCGCCAGGCTGCTCAGGTCTTTTACCGACAGGAAAGCGGCCTTGAACAAGGCCAGGACTTTCGCGATCAGTTCGCTGAATCTGGAAACCTCACCGAATTCGCGCAACCGGCTTAGCAGTTGATCATCCGGCACCGGGCGAAATTGAACGCCGGCCGCCAGCAATTGCTCTCGGAGCGCATCGATCAGCACGCCCTGGTGCTTTTGATGGCTGAAAGTCTCGATCAGCCGCGTTTTATGCGTTTCATGCAGCGCACGCTTCCAGGCCATGCCCTCAAGGTATTTCCGACTATCGATGAACGGCGGCGTTTCACCGTTTTCATTGACGGCGAAATGCTCGATATAAAGCCCGTGCTCGGGCAGGTAAAAATCGGGCTGATAGGCCTTGAAATCGGGCCCGGCCGTATTGACCTGATAACGCGCCTCATATTCATAAACAATGCCCTGCCGATACAGGTAATTGGCGATTTCGCATTCTTCATAGCTCTTGACCAGTTCGCCCTGCAGCGTGCGGATTTCATTTTCCAGAATATAGGCATGATAGGCGCCTTCGGTTTTAAAGGCGAAGCGGCTTTTATACGGATACAGGAAGCGCGTGAAGTAGGTGACCAGGCGGGATTTATAGCGGTCGTCGAGTAACAAGCGTTTGATCCGGTCGTCGACGAACCGGGCTCTCAATGTCTCGTCTTCGGCCATTTTATCGATGCTCGGCACCGCGCCTTCGACTTCGGTGATGATCTGTTTGCCGAGACTGTGGAACGTCTTGACCGTCAGCGTGCTGATGCCCAGCCTGGACTGAATGCGTTCCTGCATTTCCCCGGCGGCCTTGTTGGCATAGGCCAGCATCAGGATTTGCCCGGGGGCCGCGAGCCCTGATTTCAGAAGATAGCCGGCCCGGCCTATCATGGTGCTGGTCTTGCCGGTGCCGGCGCCCGCCAGCACCAGGTTGTACTGCTCATCTATCACGCAGGCTTTGCGTTGCCTGTCGGTCAGGGGATTGCTTTCAACCCGGTCGAAATAGTCCCGGTATTTCTTGAGCTGAAATTGAACGTAGGCGTCATTGACCGCCGCGAAATGTTCGATGCCTTTTTCCAGGAAGGGCCGGACCAGCTCAAGCAGCTGATTTTCTTCCCTAGACAGATAATGTGCGATATCCCGGCGCGAGACGCCGTGGCGCAAATGCCCGTGGTTATTCAGCCACTGCCTGGCAGCGGCATGGCGGATATAGCGCTGCTGACTGAATAATGCCTGCGCTTGCTGATAGGCCTGCCTCAGATCGGGAATAAGAGTCTGATAAAAACCTTTAATGTGATTCCGGGCTTGCCGGTTTAATTCGGCCTGAAGACTATCCGCCTTTTTCTTAGACACGCCGCCGAAGCGAATCACCCGGCCGTCTTCCAGATGAATCGCCAGCGCATCCCAGACATATCCCGGCTCAATGGCGATGCTGGTGGCAATCCGCAGGAATGGGACGGTATGGGCTTCATGGCCCGATAACACGATGCCTTGTCTGCCAACCGTCAATAAACGGTAAGTCGAGGCGTGCGATGCGAACGTCCTGGCTAAAAAGCTGATTTGATAAGGTATGAGGTGATTATCCAAGCTTAATTTAGATAGTAGTCAGATTACTTAAATCGCTATTATTTCATTGAGTAACCCTTATGTAATAGCAATAGATTATTTTTTATATGATAATTCGCATTGCTTCTAAACAGAGTTATTTCTGACCAATATCTTATTGTTAAGCTTGAGTTAAGTTTCATGACTTAACCTCTCCGCTGTCGCAGTCCCTTCCCGGCTGGCTATCACACTCCTAATATTTAATAGTCCGGCCGAAGGTGACTGTGGCGTACTTTTAATGATTTCACCGTTTTCAGAAAGATCTGATGCTACGGACCGGCAGAATATCTTCATGGCCCAGCAAATACTTGACCTTGGTCACAAAAAACACATTTACCGATACACATCGGACCGCAGGATCAGTAAAAATAACGCCAATTCAGTCAGGATTAGTTAATGAATATTAAATCAAGCTGGGTCACCGCTTTTGATGAAATAATAAGCGCCGGGGTCAATCATGGCCTGGCGCAGCACACGACTGAGGACGCGTTTTACAATGGCCGGACTATCTGCCTGAACGACAGGCATCTAATCAATTTCGCGCTCTGCAGTTACTTGGGGCTGGAACTGGACAAGCGGCTCAGGCAAGGCACTATTGATGCCGTGACGCGATTCGGTACGCAATTCGCGATTTCCAGAACCTATCTTTCCGCCACGCCATATGGCGACCTGGAATCCATGCTGGAGGAACTGTTTGGCGGCCATGTACTGGTCACGCCTACGACAACACTGGGCCATATCGCGGCCCTGCCTGTCCTTATTCAAAAAGGAGATGTGATTCTTCTCGACCAGATGGTGCACAACAGCGTGCAAACGGCCGCCAAGCTCGCGCAGGCGCAAGGCGTTCCGGTCGAAGTCCTGCCCCATGGCAATCTGGAGATCCTGGAAGAACGCATCAATGAGCTGAGTTCCGAATATCACCATATCTGGTACCTGACCGACGGTGTCTATAGCATGTTTGGCGACCTGGCCCCCGTCAACGCGTTAGGCAAGCTGCTGCAACGCTACGAACAATTGTATCTGTATTTTGACGACGCGCACGGCATGAGCTGGACCGGCAAGCATGGCCGGGGCTATGTCCTCGACCAGATGCCTGTTCGGGAACGCATGGTGGTTGCCACCTCGCTGTGCAAGGCTTTCTCGGCCGCGGGCGGCGTGCTGATTTTCTCCTCGGCTCAAATGCATCGCCAGGTTAAAAACTGCGGCGGCCCGATGATTTTCTCGGGCCCTATCCAGCCCCCCATGCTGGGCGCCGCGCTCGCCTCGGCCCGCATTCATCTGTCGCCCGAGATCGAACGCCTGCAGAAGGAAATCAAGGATCGCATTACGCTGTGCAATCTTCTGTTCAAGGAATATAACCTGCCTTTGGCGATTTCCTCGCTGTCGCCCATTTTTTACATCAAGTTCGGACACCCTCACATTGCAGCGCACATGGTCAAACGCCTGCAGGACGAAGGTTTTTATACCAATCATGCTGTTTACCCCGCCGTCTCGCTACGTAAATCAGGCATCCGATTCACCTTGACCCGGCATCTCTCCGCCGAGGATATCCACCATTTCGTCAAGGCGGTCGCGCGCAATCTTCCGCAAGTGCTGGAAAAGAAATTATAAAAAATAGCCGTTAAAAATTTGCTTAGCTGAAAGTTTTATATATTTTCGATTACAAACCTAAAACCCAGGCTGACAGGATTTACGCAAGCATGTGAGGGTGATTTCGCCTACTTTTGTTGCCCTACTGCTTCCTTTCTTGTAGACATCCCGGCGGGAGAAAAACCAATGCGTAAGCCTTGACTGAATTAAATTCGGGATTTTTTCCTATAGGGATTAAGAAAAGCATTTACTAGAATGGCTCGCTTTATTGATAAAGCAGCTTATGAGTGCAGATTGATGCCCCAATTTTTTATACCTTCTCCCAACAACAAAAATAATTCTTTTAACAGCTCGAATAAACTATTTCGTCTGAGCGCGATAACAGCCGCTGTATTAACCGCGATCAATGTCAATGCGGTCAAAGCCGATACGGTCGACGACAAACCGCCTTCCATGGCACTGCCCAGCCTTGAAATTATCGGACAATCTCCTTCGCAATTGGAACACATTCCAGGCTCCGGCTTTGTCATCGACAAAACCACGCTTGACCGCCAAGGCCCATTATCGACCAAAGACGCGATGCGCACCGTGCCGGGCGTTCATATCGTCGACGAGGATGTGCTGGGGCGACGCTATAACCTTGGCATTCGCGGCCTGGACCCCAGACGTTCCGCGCGCACGCAGTTACTGGAAGACGGTGCGCCAATTCAATTGGCGCCTTACGGCGATCCCAGCAACCATTATATTCCGACCAATAAACGTATCGACCGCATCGAGGTTTTAAAGGGTTCCGGGCAAATCATGTACGGGCCGCAAACTGTCGGCGGCGCGGTCAACTTTGTCAGCCCGGCGATTCCCGAAGAGTTCGGCGGCTCGATTTCGGCCACCGGCGGCAACAACGGTTATTACGATACGCATCTGAGGCTGGGCGGCACGCTCGATAACGTCGGCTTGTCCCTGGATTATATCCGCCAGGAATCGGATGGCATCCGCAATGGCGAGCATCAGGAAGTGGACGATCTGGCACTGAAAGCCTTGATTAAAATCGATGATCGTCAACGCCTGATGCTGAAAGGGATATTGACCCATGAAGACGCGCAAATGGGCGAGGCCGGCATGACCAGCGAGATGTATCGCCTCAACCGACGCACGAATTATTTGCGCAACGATAGCTTCGAAGTTCGCCGCTACGCGGGCCAGGCGCTCTATGAATTCGATATATCCGATACGATGCATTTCAGCACGAACATTTACGGCAATCACATGTTCCGCGAGTCGATACGTCAGGCTAACGATTCCTCGGAAATGAACAACTGCGCGACCCGGGGCGAGCCGATTTCAGCCGAGGTAGCCCCTACCTGCGGTAATGAACAGCGACCCAGAACCTACAGTGTGTTCGGCATCGAACCGAAACTGGTCTTTACGCATGACGCATTCGGCGTGCAAAGTGAAACCACGTTGGGGATTCGCGGACATTTCGAATGGGCCGACCGGGAGCGCTATGTGGGCAATGCCGGACCAAGGGACACAACGCAAGGCACCGGTTTAAATAATCACGGACGCAATCGTTACCAAAACAATTCCCTTAATACGCAGGCATTGTCATTTTTCGGGCAAAATCGCTTCTTCATCGGCGATTTCACCGTGACGCCGGGAATTCGTATCGAGCATTACGTGCAAGACAATATTAATCATATCGATAACAGATCTGAAGAAATCACGCGTACCGAAGCGTTGCCCGGCATCGGCGCAACCTATAACGGCATCGACAACGTCACCTTGTTTGCCGGCGTGCATCGCGGATTCGCTCCGGCGCGGATTGACGACGTCATGGACCCGGAGTCTGGCGTGCTCAGACAAGTAAATCCTGAAATGAGCTTGAACTATGAAGCGGGCGTTCGTACTTCACCGATCCCCGGCATCAACGCCGAATTGACTTATTTCAGAATCGATTTCGAGGATCAAATCGTCAATGAAATTCTGGTCGACGACGATATGTGGATCAATGCAGGCGAGAGTGTGCATCAAGGCGTGGAAACCGGTTTCCGTTTGGATTCCGACCAACTGTTCGGCACCGAGTACAACTATTATCTCACCACTTCTTATACGTATACCGATACTTATTTCGACAGCGATGTACCGAGCGCGGAAATTGTTGCAGGCAACCGTTTGCCTTACGCGCCCGAGCATTTGATCAACGCCAATATCGGTGTCGAGACGCCTTGGGGACTGGATATCCGCTTTGGCGTACAAAGCGTCAGCCAGCAGTTTAGCGACAAGGAAAACACGGTTGCCGAAACCGCGGATGGTCAGCATGGCATCATAGCCGGCTATACGACTTACAATGTCTCGGCCAATTACAAAGCCACCAAGGACATCAATATCTATATGAACGGCTACAATCTGAGCGATAAAAAATACGTCGCCAGCCGTATCGACGGCATTCATCCGGGCATGGGATTCCAAATGATGGGAGGAGTTAAGTGGAGTTTCTGATTTGCACGACGCGAGTATGATTTATGTAATATCAGTTTTTCCCAAATCTGTGTAACATGGCTACGGGCTAAGAAAGCCTGGCTAATAATTGTAATTCAGGTTTATTTTTCAGCGAGGTATATACAATGAATATCAAATACTATGCATTCTACCTGGGCGGATTAATGGCGATCATGAGTGCGACGGCAATAGCCGGAGAAAATGCGGCAATGGACGCCTGCCGAAAAGCCGCCAGCGAGCAGGCAAAAGGCGAAATCGTTGAAATCGAGTTGGAAAAGGAAGAAGGCGTCGAGATGTATGAGATCGACCTGCAGGCAGCCGACGGGAGCAAGTGGGAGTTTAAATGCGATAAAACTGGCAAAATAGTTGAGAAGGAACAGGAGTTTCCGAATGCCGATCATCCCGCTTTCGCTGCCGTGAAAAAAATCGATGAAGATGAAGCCCGTAAAACCGCCTTGGCAACTTATCCCGGCATTGTTGAAAAGGTTGAGTATGAGATTGAATCCGACGGCACCGCGGTTTACGAGATTGACATCAAAACAGGGGACGGGCGCGAAATGGAAGTCGAAATCGATGCGGCAACTGGCAAAATCATAAAATCCGAGGAAGACTGAACTCAACGGCCCGGCCGGGCAGGCAATAGCCATAACCCGGCTCAGGGGGGCGTCTATATCATATGGATGCATTGTAGGGGCGGACCTACGTGTCCGCCCTGCTGTTTCGGGTGCACAACAGGCTATCGGAGAACCGCTAGCCAAAGGCGAACCGCTGGGCAAGGGCGAACACACAGGTTCGCCCCTACGCGTCTGTTCATTTTACGGTATGGCATCAATCCGTGGGAATTGCCAGCCAGATAGGGTACGCATCGCGTACCATTTTTTAAAATATTCAGATGAATTAAATCCAAAAGGTACGCAGTGCGTACCCTACCAGATTATAAGCACGGTAGGCTGGATTGATAAACCCGGCAATTCGAAGCCGCCCATGCCCGGTTTCCGCTAAAGCTCCAACCCAGCCTATCCGCTATTTTCCGGTAATCGACTATATCGGAATATCGTCGACACTTTCGGCCGCGCCATCAATCGCATCATGCGCGGTGTTGCCAACGCCCGGTACTATCGAAACCACGGCCCCGCCCAATCGCATTGGAACCGAAACCACCTTGGTCAGGACACAGCCTTGCAACATGCTGGAAATAACCAGCAACAGTACGATGTTCTTGATACTCATTTTAATCTCCATCGATTATATCGGAGGCAGCCTGTTAAAGCTGCCCGCTCTTGTTTTCAAAAAATATCCGCTGCCGATACCCGGATTTGGTCCGGTTAGAATGATTTGCGCGTGATAAACGGATTATCGTCCAATACAAACCCGGCGGCATTTTTATGTCCGCCTCCGCCGAAGGCCTGGGCCAAATGGCCGACATCGTAATCGCCGATAGAGCGAAGCGAAAACTGCCATTTCTGCTTTCTGCCATCATACTGGTAGGTCAGGCCGAATGTCCCCGATTTCTCGGCCAATACGTGCCCAAGTTCGCTTGAGAAAGAGGATGGCGCATTGACGGCCAGGCCTTTTTTTCCCTTCAACGTGACCCGGTGTGCGGTTTTCGCCAGCCTGTTGACTATTTTATGATGGATATCGAGGTATATCCGGCCTATCTCCCGCAACTCATCCGGATCGATCGCGCTCATTTCCGGCAGCGTTATCGGCATTTTTTCATAAAGCGCGCTGGTTATTTCGCGTGTGCCGTCCAGCTTGAACCGCCAGAGATCGCGGTCTTCGATGTACAGCAGAATTTTAGGAGGCTGGCGCTCGGGAAAAAAATATTGCCAAGCCAATACGCAACCGCTTCGGTTCATATCGAAATGGAGAAACAGATTGTCCGGCATCGGCTCTGTCCCTATTTTGACGGCTGGAGACGGTGCCTGATCGGGCGTCGGTTCGGAAGGCGCCAGGCGTTGAAAAAAAGCCTCGCATTGCTCCATGGCGATAATATGGTGATCGATCAAAATGATTTGGCCGGCTTGCTTCGAGGCGGCGAGCAAGTGTTCCGGCGGATAGGAAAAGTCCAGGATGTAAATTGTCGCTCCCGGTTCGAACGCCGGAAACTCATCGCCATGACGGGCGGAGATATAGCGCGCTCGCTCGCCCAGCTTGCGAAAGGCGCTCCAGGCGGCGCCCAGCCCATCCAGGCAATCGGCGTGATAAATGACCAGCGTTTCGTGTTTTTCCATCATTATTATTTATACCGCGTAAAAAACTTATGAAGCCCGTTCAGCGGCCTCATTCTGCTGTTGCGCAACATCCCGCCCGCGCGGCTTACCATGCCGGCAATTCAATTTCGGCAACCGTGTGCCTGCTGCTCAAGGAAGTGCGTGAAATAACCTGAATTGGTTGACAACCGCCATGAGCGAGGAAATCGCTCCCGCATAAAGCTTGGCCCCGCCTGCAAATCGAAAAGTTATTTTTAACCCAATCCTGAAACCTGCTGATTATACCCTGATCAGGTTTACCATTTGCGCCCATATCATGCGCAGTTTCTCTTTGCCCCGGCCCTCGGGCAGACAGCGCAGATACCGGGCACGTTTGCTTTCAGGCCATTTGCCCGCCAATGCCGTCCAGATGGCGTCAATATTATAGTCGGCGCCCGTTTGCAGGCTGACCGGAATGCAATCGGCCGCGGGAATGTGCAGGGTTTCGGCGACTGTTTCCACAACCTCCCGAATGTTGCGCGCTTTTTCGCTTTGCGGCTCCTGTATGTCATAAGGAGGCTGCCATTCCCGCAACGGGCGCAATTGGTCGATATGGGTGACAATAACCAGAACCGGCGGCAGGCTTCGGTGCAGCCGCTGGTCAAACCAGTTGCGCAAATCGGTCAAAAACAAAGCATCAGCCTCGCGTCCCGCCTGTGTCGCCGAGCAGACCAGCAAGACCAGGTCAAAGCCGCCCAGGGCGCGCTCGGGCTCTTTCTCGAACCACTGGCTGTCCTCGCCATAGCCGGGGCTGTCGAAGATCAGCACTTCGCCGCTGTCATCCTGCGCCAGTTTATAGATCGTCAAGTCGTCGGTAAGCGGCAGGACATGCGTCGCGGCGCGCATTTCACCCAGCAGTGCATTGATCAGGCTGGATTTTCCCGCTTTCAATTGTCCGGCCACCAGGATGCGCAAAGGCTGCTTCAGTTCGGGCGCCGGTTCCGGTTGCCCGGGTTCGAATAACTTCGGCGGCGCCAGTTGGCCGCTATACAGGGCAATGGCGTAATAACCGATTTTCTTGACCAGCGTCCGCAGCAGCCACTGCTCCAGGAGTCCCTTGGGATATTGCTTGACCTTGCCCTGAAAAAACACCGAAAGTTCAGCCGGTATGGCGGTAGCAGGGCTGAACACCATTCTGCCTATGCGATAGATGAAATGCCCTCTTTCCAGCTTTTGTTTCCATTTCCAGAGCTTCAGGCCTTCATCGATGGTCAGCAAATGGCTGAACGGGATTCTTTCATCCAATAACTGGCGCATATCGCGACTGACCTGCTCGCTAATGAACAGAATATTGCGTAGCGGGATATCGAGTTCGGCCTGGCCCGCTTTTGGGCGAAAATGCCTGGCCACCTTGCGGATAACCTGCTGCGCCAGCTGCAGCAAACGCGTGCTGTCGGTCAGCGGGTAATCGGCCGGGTTGAGTTCTTCCGCCATCTTGTCCAGCTCACTCCAGATCGCTTCCGCCGCGGGCGACCAACGCTCATCCGCCTGCACGGCCGGCAACTGAAACGGCTCTATCTGCCGATGCTTCAGCCAGAGGTTTAGCAAGGTGGCGGCGCCGTAAAATGAAGCCAGCGTCAAGAACCCCTCGATCAGATACTGGTTCTGCCACAGCCAGAAACCGCCCAACCCCGCCAGGGCAAGCCACGGCAAGATCACCAGCAGAAGTACAATAGTCCATGGCCAGTTTGCAGGAAGACGCATCGTTAAACCTGTTTTTTTATCGAATCGCGCAACAATTCGCTGCCGCGCGCGAATTCTTCCTTAAACACGCCGCGCAGCATATCGGCCTGTAACGCTTTCCCTTGCTGGGTTCTGTTGAAATAAAAACACAGCGTTTTACCTAACGCATAGGTAACAGCCGCCGTGTAAACGCCGGAGACGCCAAGCGCGACCGTCTGCCCGTACGCCGGAATCAGCTTGAGCAGTTCGCGACCGCCCATGCCCGCCAATACGCCCATGCCGACAGCGCTGATGATTTCCCTGATGCTTTGCCGGGTCAGCGGCAGGCCATAGACATGGGCAATGCTGTGAAACAATTTACCCTGAATCGCAACCACAGTGCCCAGGCTCGCCGCCGGCACCGGGATCGCTGCTGCCAGTCCGGCTGAAATCGAATAGCCGATGACATGCGGGTGCGCAGCCTGCCAGTACACGTCATTGATATCGCCGATATGGTTTTCCAGCATGCCCCGAAGACCTAGCGGCAAAGCCTGCTCGATAGCATCCCACAAGGCATCCAATCCGTAATCCGCCGGCGCATATCCGTCCTCCGGCAAGGTAAAATCAAGCGGAACAAAGGTAGCATTCATGCCGGCAAAGTCTTCGCGTTGCTTTAACAATGAACAGCGCAAGTCGGCGGGCACCGATTCGGCGATGCGGCCGCCAGCATACGGATAAGGCTGGATGTGGCCCATGGTCCGGTTGGGATAACCTTCATGCAACGCGGTCTGGGCAATGATGATGGGCCATTTCGGATGGGCTTTACGGACCTGCTTTAGCGCGGAAATAACCGCTTCCTGCTGGTGATCCATGGCCTTGATCACGACGATCACGAGATGCGATTTCTGCTCGCACCATTTCATATCCTCGCTGGCATCATAGCCTTGCTCGGACAGGCCTCGGGTATCGAGAAAACGCAGAAATGCCGTTTCGGCGTCGGGAAAGTCGAACAGCATGGCCGTGCGTGTACACGGTTTGAAACCATTGCCGATCTCGGCGGCGGACGAACCGGTCAATGCCTTGATGATTGAGCTTTTGCCGCTCTGCGTCTTGCCCAATAACCAGAATACCGGCACCGGCAAGCGTTCCCTGATGGCTTTTATTTTGTCTTCCTGGGCTTGATCTATCTGCGGCTTGGTGATCTTGTCGATATAATCGGAAGCATTCGAAAGCGGGTTGTTGATTTTCCCTGACCAGGTTTTCCAGTTGCTGAATTTGGACATAAACCTCTAAATTAACTTAAGTTTGCATGGGAAGACTAATGTGAGCGCCCATCTTACGCACCCTTTTTATTATTCTTCCGGCAAACTCAATGGGAATCGTTCATAAACAGTCTAACTGATTACTCTCTGATCGATGATCAGACCTGCAGGTTCCATAGATCCATTAAAAGCATGTTACGGCTGGATCATAGCTCATACGGTTTAGCGCAGCGTAACCCGACCTGCATTTTTGCAGAATAAAACATCTTTACGCGAAGCTAGCACATAGTCATTTAATCATGACGGTTGAACTGTAGGTGCGAATTCATTCGCACTATTCGTACTATTCGCACGCTATGAATACTCTGCAAATTTTACTCGTCATAACAAGGCTGACTGATTAACAGCAGTCGGGTTACGCTACGCTAACCCGACCTACGATTTGTATTCATGCATCACGGTGTGTGGTGCCAATAATTAACTGAATTACGCAGCTGTAGGGTCGAATTCATTCGACCCGTGACATCCGCAATATATAGGCAGTGCGAATAAATTCGCACCTACAGCAACATCAGCTAATAAGCTGCAATAGAAATTTTCAGCTATGCCGGCTGTTCGGCTTTGATCTCCTTCAGCAGATTCTCCACGGCCTCTTTCTCAATAAAATTCCCTTGTTTCTCGCCTATCGCCAGCGCCTGCTCCAGTTCGGCGATAGCAGCGGCACTGTTATTTTTCTTATGATAAGCAAGGCCTAAATGATATTTAAAAACAGCAACTTCAGGCATTTTCGCAACCACATCCTTAAACACCTTCAAGGCTTCGTCGTTGCGCTCGCTGTTTAAAAGCGCCCATCCGTAGGTATCGTGAAAATAAGGCTGTTCGGATTTTTCAAAACGTGCGGCCAGTTTTACGGCGCGTTCAATATTCTCCTTGGTTTTATAATGATCGAGCAGCAATGAGACCAGATTATTTACCGCAACTTCAACATTCGGATTCTTGGAAATTAACGTCTCATAAGTTTCCAGGGCCTTATCATAGTCTTTATTCTGCTCATAAATATTAGCAAGCAGCACTCTCAGACTGACATTGTCCGGGTCGTTTTCCAGACCTTTTTTACATATTGCGATGGCTTTGTCGCGATCCTGATTGGCGGTGTGAATGCCCGCCATAACCTGATAAAACTCGGCCACTTTAGGCCATTTATCAATCGCTCCCGACAGCACGCCAAGCGCTTCGTCCCGGCGTTTATCGAGCACAAGCAACTGGCTTTTCAAGATCAGAGGGTAGGTATTGTCGGGATTGGCTTTGATGAACTTATCCAGATACGCAAACATTTCTTTACGCTGTTTGAGCGCCTCATGACTGCGCATCAATCCCATCAAGGCATCGGACAATCCCGGAGAAACAGCCAGGGCATCTTTGTACTTGGCAATTGCGTCTTCATACAGGCCCTGCCCTTCCGAGACCTTGCCGCCCAGATATTTTGAGAAGCCCTCGCCTTGGGGTTTTGTGGAAATCAAGTCGGCGACTTTCTGGGTGCCCAGCCAGTCCTTCTTTAACAGCCTGACTTGCGCCAGGGCTTGTAAAGCCCCTGCATGATCAGGCTGTACCGCCAATGCTTTCTGCAAAATCTCATCAGCTCTCATGATGTCCTTGCTTTTGATCATTTGAGCGACCACAGGCATAACCGCGGCAAAATTTGCGGGATTAATTTCCAGCGCCTTACGAAAGTTTTCATTGGCGAGCGCATGCGCATCTTGTTTCGCATAAGCGTTAGCCAATAAAACCAGCGCTTCATCGGATTTCGGATAATCGCGCAACACGCCGCGCAGATCGGAAACAGCCTGATCGTTCGAGCCGTTAAGCAACTTGATTCTGGCCCGCAGCAATAATGCCTCATAATCGCCCGCATTAACCGCAAGCACCTCGTCAACCATCTTCAGCGCCGCATCGTTGTCCTTATCATTAACGGCTATTTTTGCCAGCAAAACCTTGGCCGCCTGGCTTTCCTTGTCTTCCGGCCTGTTATCGATCAGCCAGTTAAGCGATTCTTTTGCTTCCGACCATTTATTCTGACTGATTAACAATTTCGCAAACGGCAAATAATATCCGGCATTATCGGGTTGTTGCGCGATATAACCCTGCAATAATGTTACCGCTTCATCGGGCGATTTTTTGTTTAAAAAATCCACCATAACCAGCTTTGGTTTCACATCGTCAGAATGTTCATCAATCACTCGTTGTAAAATCGATCTGGCATCGGCCTCGTTTCCCGTTTCATCATAGTACTTCGCCAATGCATACTGGAAATCCAGATTATCGGGATAGCTCTTGATCAGAGTCTGATAATCCGCCACCACCGCTTCCGGTTTATTGAGTCTCGTGTCAATCTGCAGTTTCAGCAGATTAAGCGCCAAGTCATCAGCCTTGTTTTTAAGCGCATCCTCGACGATGGCCAGTGCCTTGGCAAAATCCTCGCTTTCCATGTAGGTGACCGCTTTTAAGCTGATGGCATCGGTATTGCCCGGAGCCAGAGCCAGTGCCTTGTCAGCCGCTTCCAAAGCCGCCTTCCGGTCGCCTTGTCTTAATAAAACAGTGGCTTTCAATACAAAAGCATCGGCATTGTCGGGGGTTAATTTGAGCAGGGTTTCCGCTTCAGCCGCAGCCTTATCGGTTTGGCCGGACAACAATAATAACTGTCCGAGCTTTCTGTGGCCTTCGGCATGATCGGGCGACAATTTGACTACTTGCGACAAATTATCGAACATGCCTTTCCAATTCTGTTTTTTTTCATCCATTAATGCCAGATGAAAATAGGCATCCGAGAGTTTATTATTAATTTGCAATGCATTTTTAAACTCAACTTTGGCTTTATCGTAATTCCCCTTGCTATAAAACTCCTTGCCACTGTCCAAATAATGCTGCGCTTTTTCGGTAGCATCGCCACAAGCCTGAAAACTCAAGGCCACTCCTGTCAATAACAGAGTTCTAACTATTTGCATCACTTATCCTTTATTTTAAAAAAATTTACTCAGGAATATATTGCGGCAGAACCGGCAAAACTTCTTTGGCAAAAACCTGCAGGCGCTGATCGGCAAGATCGAGATTTTCACCGGGATTAACCATTGTAGTCAGGCGTACCAGCGCCCCGTCGGTTCTATTTAACAATAGCGCATCTTTAAACAAGTACCATTTCATTAGATACTCATTCGCCAATGACCGCCCTCTTTGTTGAAACCAGTAGTAAACCAGCTGTGTCATTTCACCTTTCTTGATCACAATCCGGTTCACCGCCAGATGGCCCAGATCTTTTCGTTCAATGCCGGCTATCTGCCAGCCGCCGCCCGGAATACAAACGCGCGGCGAATGTGGAGAAATGCCTTTTCTCTGGGAAGCGTAATAAGCCGCGTATAAATTCACCGGCGCGCCCTGATCCTGCTTGAAATCGGCCAGAATATAGTCCGACAGGCCCAGCTTGTTGATCACCGTGTCTTCCATGCTGGCATGCCGGCCTTGCCAGGACGACAGCTGCATCGGAAACAACGGGAAACTTTTGCGCTCGGGGAAGACCTCATCGCGTTTATCGATAGAAAACACCGTCACGGTAGCCACCGCCAGAACGGCAACGATGGCGGAAAAAGGATGTGATAGCGGTCTGATTTTTACTTCGGCCGCAGCGCTGGCAGGCTGATCGGCAGTCAAACCGAAGATTTCGGCAAAGGGCCGCCTGTCTTCGCCAATCCTGGCCAACACAAGCATTTCAACTATTAAAATCCCCAGACAAGCCATGAAAACGACCCAGCCTTCAAAATCATGCAGAAAGCCTTCCGCCATGGCATTACCCCAGTTATCAACCAGCACGCCAATCATGGCTATACGGAAACTGTTCATGAATAAGGTGATCGGAATCGTCGATAAAACGACCAGCGCACGTTTCCAGAATGTCGTGTCATACAGATAGGCGCAAATAAACCCCAGGCTCATCAGCGGGAAAAGATAACGCAAGCCGCTGCATGCTTCCACCACCTGCAATTTGTAACTGCCCAGGTCAATAATATTGCCTTCCAGATAAACAGGGATTTGGCACCAGCGAATAAAGTACACGCCCATTTTGGACGATAACAGCTGCAAATTGGCGGAAAGGCTGGCTTCAAGAAAATAGGGCAATGGAATAGTAAAAATCAGCAGCAGAATCGGTACGATAACCGGCTTGACCGCAGGCCATCCCATAATCGCCAAGGCAATACCTATCAATACCGCAATAAAGGCATAATGAATCAATATATAAAGAGCACTGATCTCGCCCACCAAAAATACAACCAGCGCCAAAAGAACAATGCCGAATCCCATCCAGGATGGTGAAAAGCCAGACCGTTGAATAAGGTTCTTCCGCTGCCAGATAAAGTACAGCGTGATAAACGGAAGAATATAGCCATGACTATATTCTTCCTGCTTGTCCCACCGGACAACCAATTCCTGCAGCCCGCCGGCAAACGCAAATAACAACAACAACAAACCAAAGCTGATTAACGCCAGATATCGATAATCGAATTTCCAGAGGACTGGATTCTTATTCATTATTATTCCCTTGCTAGAACAGCGCTAAAAGTTATGGAATTAGAAAATGGACCAGGTTCCATCTAAAAATTCTCTTATTTTGCTGATTGATATTCTGAAAGCTTAATTGACAGCCCTGCTCGTTCAAATGCTTATAAAGTAACAAGCAAAGTCCTAAAAATGCCCCATCAATTACCGGCACAGCCTGTAAATCAATCAGAATGTTTTTCTTTTTTGCCACACACTCTTTAAAAACCGACCTTAGCTCAGCAATTGTCTTATCTATACACGCGCCGATCAAATAAATTTTAATATTATGATCATCTTCTTCAGTATTAATCACGACCGGCCTGGTATCATTTAATTTTTTCTGATTAATCCTTATCCAAACGGCATAAGGAATTACATTAACCAATAACAATTTTACAAACCGTAAGCCATCAAAAAAATAGCGTTTCCACAATGAGGGCTCTTCCAGAATACGCCATAACCACTCCAGCCCGACACGCTGCATCCAGACCGGCGCACGCTTCACCGTTCCGGCAAAAAAATTAATTACCGCGCCCAAATGGCTGATTACCGGCGCCTTTAATTGATGCCTGTTTTTCTCAATCCAGGCCTGTCCTTTCCGGGCGCCTAAGGCAACAATCAAAAAATCAATCTCATGCCGATTGATTTCATCAATGATGTCATCGGTACTCATTGCTTCAATAGTGCCAAAGCCGGGACAAAAATGCCCCACGGCACGTATTCCTGCATTAGCCTGGTTGATGGCCTCATAAGCCCGCTCGCCGGCGCCCGGCTCGCCGCCAAAAAAATACACCCGTATGGGTGAGCCGTTTTTTTCCGCAAATAAGGCTTCCATCAAATTGGAACCCGCCACGCGTTCCGGCAAAGGGATTTTTAATAATCTGGCCATCCAGATCAGCGGCATACCATCGGCCACCGATAAGTCGCTGTTAATAACCGATTCCCGAAAAGCTTTATCTGTTTGCGCCGCAATCAGAAAATTAAGATTGGGAGTCGATATGAAAAACGGTCTTTCTTCCTTTATTGCCCGCTTAAGAGCTGAAATTGCAGATGACGTGTCCACCACATCGAAAGGTAAACCGCAAAGACACCAGGATTGACGATAGAAGGCTTCCATTGAATGATTTTTATAATTAGTTAATGGAAAATCAAAAGCTTAAGCTGAAACCACGTATTTTTCAAAGAGTCTGGAAAGCTGGCCGGCATTGTCCTTTAAATTGAATTCCTTTTTAACTTTCGAAATCGCATTAACGTTTAATTGTTTTGATAAGGTTTTATCCTCAATTAAAGTACGGATTGCATTTGCAAGCTGTATCTTATTCCCCGGTTCAACCAATAAACCCGTTTCACGGTCTATAACCAGTTCCGGGATACCCGATAAGTGGGTGGAGATGACAGAAACCCCAGTCAACATGGCTTCCATCAACACTACCGGGATGCCATCCATATCCCCGGCGGTGCCTTTCTTACAGGGCAAGACAAAAACATCCAGCTCACTAAGAAAATCGGGGATATCAGAGTGGGCGATCGCTCCGGTAAAAGAGACGCAGTCGTCAGACAGGCCTAACTCCCTGGTTAATTCCGTCAATTGGCCCTGCAAGGGGCCTGATCCGGCAATGACCAATTGAAATCTGACGCCCTGCTTTTTTAATTCACTGGCGGCAAGCAACAGATCATCGGCGCCTTTCTTTTCCACCAATCTGCCAATAAATCCGATTTTGGGGATGCCGGGCGAGTCCGCTTTTTTCCTGCCGAGAAACTGTTCGGCATCCACTCCGCAACGGACAACCACGATCTCATCAGTATCACACCCTTGCTGGCGAAGAAACTCCCGATTGAATTCAGAAATGGTTGCAAAAAACTTGGCTCTTTTGACTTTTTCAGCCAATAACCACGCCCTTTCGAACAGGTCATTGGCATGGGCCGTCACACTGAAAGAGATATCCGACAAGGAAGCCGCATACATGGCAATATCGGCAGGCACATGAGCAAAATGCACATGAATATGCTGAACGCTATGTTCTAAAAGCTGCCTGGCAAGCACAACCGAATAAAAAAAACGAAAAGCCAGCCCCCTTGCCGTTCGGGACAAAATACCCACTTTGAACATATCCGACACCAGCATCTTTAGCGTAATCAGATATCGAAGCGGATGCTTCAACAAAAACAGAACATTCTCTTTTAGTACGACGTGTTTCTTCTGTGCATACAAATTGAAAACGCTCGCTTTCAAATCAGCCAGTTTTTTATCGAGCATGAAAACACCGGGCTGATGGACTGAAAACGGTACGACAGAATACCCTTGCTGTTCCAATTGAAAAATTTCATTGTAAACAAAAGTGGCCGATAACGCCGGAATCTCAGGGGCAAGATAGGCTAGTTTAATTTTTTTCATAAATTTATTGAATTACATCCAACTTAAAACAAAATACCAGAACGTTAAGTAGCTTTATCCAAAGCCACTTATTCATATTCCGATATGCCTCTGTCTCAGATACCATAAAGCGTTATTTATCAGAAAAAAGCTATTAATCTTTAAAAAAACCTAAGCCGCCTGTTAAACCGACAGCAATTAAACTATATGCCGCAACTGCAGAATAGACTCCGCGCCGATTGTTAAACCAGGATGATCGATATTTTTTAATACTATAGTCTATGACAATGTATAGAATTGCTGCTACGAACAGATTGAGAACCAGAGCTAGTATCTTACTAACTGGGGCTTCACGGAGTCCAAATGGTTCTAATAATTTATGGGCCGAAAATACTCCTATCCAATGGTTAAGATAAAAAGGGTATGACATACCCCCCACAAATTGCCCCCAATATGTTTTTTCACCAAACCGTGCCAATAATAAGACTGTTATTACCGAAAAAAATGGGGCTACAAAAATATAAGGCGTCCAATCGAGAATAATACACATAATTGAAGCTATCAAAATAGCACTCAAAATGATCAATGCATATTTTTTTAAATGCCAATCACCAAAATAATATCTTAGCACTGCCGCAGTCACACCCAGTGCTATTGAGCCGTAAACCTGAGCACTTACTGCAAGCACACTTAAAAGCGACCATAAAACAAGAGACTTACCTATGCGGACGGGCATCAACACAATGACAAAAGGGGCCAACAAATAAAACTGCTCTTCCGCACAGATACTCCAAAAATGATTGCCAGTACCTTCTAAAGGTATTTGCTGGCGAAATTGAGCAAGTTGTGGAGGACCAAATAAATTGTAGACAAAGGTAAGTTTGTAAAAGACAAATTCCAGCCACTTTGAAGTGACCGGGTCGCGAAGCAGACTAGCGCCAAGAAGAAGTGCAATAGCAATAGCATAAGGCACCCAAATGCGAGTTACACGATTAAAGAAAAACCTGGGCAAGTCTTCTTTTTTTGAACTTAAAAGTATGCCCCCAATCAGCCACCCACTCAGCGCAAAAAAAACCTGAACGGCTAAATTGCCCGCATTTGACCATTGAATAACATCATCATGCTTAAGCGCTACAACAATAGCCAGAATGATACGTAGCCAATCGAAAAGAGGATAATAACTACCGATATCTCCATTTATAGTAATTTTTTTTTGTTTTGGTTCCACAGCACTTTTTATATCGTTAGTATATTGATTCGACTCGTATAAATAATCTTTTAATTAAGTCGCCTTTACAATCTGTATCGAATGAATCCTTACAAATTTCTGACTTGAATGACGCTCATGCCGGTTAGTTTTCTCTTCACTTGAAAAGATGGTTTTCTAAGATTTTTAAAACTATCCTTTCCAAATTTCTGCCTGTTTTGCATTGAACTCAGCTGTAGCCCTTGATTTGCCCTTTAACAAACAAGCCCATTGATATTGCCTTATAAATTTGACCAACTCTTCATCATCAAATTTTGGCACACCTTTTAACAAGCTGTTTAGATAACCCCAGAACATAGCCAGCCCGCCTATCACATAAGGCGGATGCGCCATGCGATATAAGGCAGAGGCCAGCATATAGATCATTCCGGTCCCCATGAAATACTGGCCAAACCCATGCCGCATTCGCCCTGTAAAAATATTTTGCTGGCTTGATCCCATAGGGCGCAAATGGGTAAATCTTAAATCGGGTTCATCCCAACTGACAGCTATCCAGCCAAGCTGCCGGCAACGATGTCCATCAATCCCATCCCACATGACTTGCCGGACAAAGCCGCCAATCTGCTCGAAGCATTGTCGCCGGTAAAACTTTGAAGCCCCGATTGCATTTTCATCGCCACACCCCTCACTAATCAAATTACCGGTGGCCTTATCTACAAAATAGGGTTTACCACTGCAGTTACCCAATCTGGGGTTTTCATTCATACGCTGAATTAAAATCTCAAAATAACGAGGCGGCATGATCAAATCCAAATCCAGTTTGCAAATAAAATCAAACTCGCTTAAATCGACTGTATCTAAGCCCGCATAAAAAGCTTCGATCACGCCCGGCCCCACGCTACGATGGCCGCGATTTGTGCGCGTTACAATTTTGATGAATGGATAACGGCTCGCATAATCAGCCAAAATAGCCGGCGTTTCATCTGTAGAGCCATCATCGACTATCACCCACAACTTCGGTTGGATCGATTGCGCAATCACACTGTCCAGTGTTTTTTTCATAAAGTCGGCTTCATTGCGACATGGTGATATTAATAGATAGTTAGAAACGTTATTACTCATATATACCCTAATCAGAATTTGTATCGCAAAAACTTTATTCAGCTATCTAATAGCCAATATCAATTTACCATTATATTGCGCTGAGATTTCTTTTGTATTTTTAAAGAAAGTGCTTTGCCAAATGAAATAAATTTTTTCTCGTAATAAAAGGTTGACAAATGAGCGAGAACAAAAAGAACAGCAAATAACAGCGGACGCTTTATGTATTTTTCCATTATTTCTCCTTCGCCAAGCCATGTATAGCGTAACCCTCCATGGATAACATAAAGCGCGTATGAAACTGAGGCTAGATAGAAAAGAATCTTACTATTCATTAATCGAGATATGATTAGATGAACATCTGAATAATGTTGAACCAACTAACATAGCAGCTAAATAAGGCCTAAAGTAATTCATAAATCCACTTTCAGGATGGCAAGATAATAAAAGAAGAGCAATTAATATCCATTGATTTATCCATCCTAAGAACTTCTTTGGATATTCTCCCAATTTATCGTTAAAAGAAAGCGCTAAAACTCCACCCGCAAGAATCTCATCAACCCTGTACCAAGTATTTATAGCTACATGCACACCATCGTGAGCCCGATATAATGTCACAATTAAACAAAGCACAGGAATAAGCAATAATCCGCGCCCTTTCAAAAGAAGCACAAGAAAAGCAATTCCTATATAAAATTGCATTTCAACGCATAAACTCCAGAGATGACTCGTCACTGAAGTTAATTGCATAGGTGGCCAATTGGCATAAAAGAAAAAATGCGCCAGATAATGGTTTATATCGGACTCAGCTAAAAATAATACGATAACAATATATAACCAGGCTAATGGAACAATACGAAATAGTCTTCTAATTAGAAAATCCAAAACATTTTGTTTTTTCAACAAAAAATTTGTTATCAGGAACCCGGACAAGGTAAAGAACAGGCTCATTCCCAATGGGCCGGCTGTTTGATTTAATTGCCAGGTTTTTGGTCCTAGAGGCAACAAGTGGGCAAATAGTACAATTAATATACTCAGACCTCGCCATCCATCCAAAACCTGATAGCGATCCGCTCCTGCTTGCGCTATTGCCACTTTTGCCATGTAGTTTTTCTCTTGGCTTGAAACTCAATTGATTACAATCGACCATCCACCTGATCAGATGGCAATAGGTATTTAATATCATAAATAACATGATTTTCCTTACCTAAAGCCCTTATTCCATGCGCTCCCATCTTTTTAAACTGATCATGTGAAACAGCAATAATAATGGCATCATAGGTTTCAGCTTCCGGCTTATCTATCACATCGATGCCGTACTCATGCTTAGCTTCTTCCTTACTCACCCAGGGATCATAAATATCGACATTGGCATGGTAAATATTCAATTCATTGATCATTTCCACAACTCGGGTATTTCTTAAATCAGGACAATTTTCCTTGAATGTCAGACCCAGCATTAATATTTTTGAATTAACAATACTAATGCCTTTCATTGCCATGAGTTTTACGACTTCACCGACGACAAACAGCCCCATATCATTATTAATGCGCCGGGCGGCAGAAATTAATTGCGGATGGTAGCCTAATGCCTCAGCCTTATGCGTTAAGTAATAAGGGTCGACGCCGATGCAATGCCCGCCGACCAAACCAGGGCGAAAAGGTAAAAAATTCCATTTGGTACCCGCAGCCTCTAAAACCTCTTGAGTATCAATACCGACACGATTGAATATAAGAGCCAGTTCGTTCACTAAGGCAATATTGATATCACGCTGGGTATTTTCAATGACCTTTGCCGCCTCGGCCACTTTAATACTGCTCGCCTTATGCGTTCCCGCGGTAATAATTGAATTATATAAATCATCAACAATGGTTGCGATTTCGGGCGTGGAGCCTGAAGTAATTTTAAGGATATTAGTCAGCCGGCGTTCTTTATCGCCGGGATTAATTCTTTCAGGACTGTAGCCGCAAAAGAAATGCTGATTAAAAGTCAACCCGGAAATCTTCTCAAGAATCGGCACGCATACTTCTTCCGTGGCTCCCGGATAAACCGTCGACTCATAAATGACAATATCGCCTTCCTTGAGATATCGGGCTATCAAATTTGTAGCGGATTTGACCGGCGAAAGATCCGGATTTTTGCTTCCATCAATAGGTGTGGGAACGGTTACAATATAAACATTGTATGAAGCTAATAAAGCGTCATCCCATGTGCATGTGAGCATAGTTGCTTGCGCCAACTCTTCCCTGGATGTTTCTAAGGTAGAATCTACCCCCGCTAATAATTCGTTCACACGGGCTTGATTAATATCAAATCCCAATGTGGGAATTTTTTTACCGAACTCAACAGCTAAAGGCAACCCTACATAGCCCAAGCCAATTATTGCAATTTTCAAATTTTTATTCATATCCTTTATCCATTATTTAAATTTTTTATTAATTATTTTGACTAGTCACCATAAATAGCTTTTCAAGTGGGAAAAATTTTAAAAAAACCATCATTGTACTGATCTGGATATTCTTGCTGCTTCACATTATCAGTATCCGAACATAAGATCCCAATTGAATACTATCAGATATTTCTTGGACTGAATTTTGATTATTTGCCATCGTGCAATTATTCTAATTTACAATTCTATTGGATAAACCGTTTACTCAAGCCAATCCTTTTTATTCAAAAATAAAGGTCGATAAATGAGCCGACTCTAAATATGATCACCAACCTTAAAAACAAAATCCTACTTATATTTTTCCTTAAATGCTTCGATAAAAACAGATAAGTGGTCTTCATTAAGATTATTAATACCGGCCGCGGCTTTTCGACCGCCGCCACTAGGAAAATTTGAACAGAGTTTGTCGGCACCTGTTTTATTATTCAACGGCGCTCTAACGCTGACTTGATAACCGCCTTGCACATTATGAGTCAGAACAGCATGTGCTATATCAGGATTCTGGTTGGCAAGTTCATTCCCCCAAACACCGCTCACTCTTCTCGCCCATTTCTCATCGGGCAGAATATAAAGCCCGACAGCATTCGATTGGTATTCGGCTTTAACGCTTCGGGCACGATTCATGTCATCCTCATATCCCGACAATAACTGATCATAAACAGGGCGACTGTCAGCAATAAAATCAAGCGGTGAAGAATAAAGCACAAGCTGTCGGTATAAGGAATCCGGTAAAAAATGCAAATCATCAAGACTTGCCCCATAACCATTGTAATTTAAGCAAATGCCCAACATTTCCAACTGCTTTAACTGCTTATCCAATAGATTAAGCCGACTGGCCGCCCGGATTGCGCTATCGCTCAAATTATCGCCAAAGGCGGCAACCACTGCCCAGGCGGTAAATTGCCCCTCCAGATACTGATCAACAAGCAGACTCGTACAAGTGTTCGCGTTCGTGTCAATCAAGCTTTTCAGCCGGCAATGCACAGGTATTTCTCCCGGATAATGATGATCAACGTAAAAAACATCCACATCCTGTTCGAGCAACTTGTTTAAACAGTCTCGATTCTTATCCATGGAGATATCCAGCGCCACCACCTGATCGCCCGCTTTGGCATCAACTCTTTGCAATAGCTGGATATCACGTTTAAGACCCGTGACTAAAGTGGATTCCAACGGTCTAGCGAGACGTAACTGAACAAGCGCGCAAATGCCATCCGCATCACCATTAAACACATCAAAATTCATTTGCTTTAGCCTTCATAGCAATCAAATAACATTCCTGTTTTTCAGCAAAACCAAAACCTGTTCTACACATTCATCCAGAGACATTGATCCAGTATCGATAGTTAACTCAGGATTTTCAGGCCTTTCGTAGGGAGATGAAATCCCTGTGAAATTAGCGATTTCGCCTTGACGGGCTTTTTTATACAACCCTTTCACATCCCTTTTTTCACAAACATCGAGGCTGCAGGCGCAATGAATTTCAATAAAATCGTCGGAAGTCAGCAGATTTCTGGCTAGATCCCTTTCCGCTCTGAAAGGTGAGATAAAAGCCGTCAATGTAATAACGCCCGCTTCAAGCATCAACTTGGCAAGTTCGGCGACCCTGCGGATATTTTCGCGACGGTCTTGATCGCTAAAGCCTAAATCGCCACACAAACCATGCCTGACATTATCGCCATCCAATACGAAAGTACGGCAATTAAGTTGGTGCAACTTGTCTTCGACCGCATGGGCCAATGTGGACTTGCCTGCCCCGGATAAGCCAGTAAACCAAAGTACAATGGAACGATGCTGGTTCAACTGTTCTCTTTTGGCGCGCGTGATCGTGGCATTATGCCATACTATATTTTTATCTAATTTTTCCATGGAGTTTTTATTATGTGGGTTAAACTTCCAAGTCAACAGGTTATCTGAACCAATAACCTCATAGTAAATATCAAAGAGCAAATCTGTTTTTTTATTTCCTGAATGAATTTTTTCATTAACATTCTTCAAGGTTTGAATATCGGGCTATGCTATCGCTAACTCGACCTATACCAACGGCAATCCTACACAACCTAAATCGATAATAATAGTTATATATTTATTATTAATCATTCAAAATACCCTAATACACTAATAATAAAACAGAAACAATATAATAATTTATAAAGATTAAATACTTTTCTATTCAACTAGGAAAAATGCAATATTAGCCTTAACCCAACATAACTTTTGGTAGATATTTACTAACATTTTTCGATACATTGATAAACAATAAAAAACAAGACCATAATACCACTATTACCACAGGAAAATACTTATTAACAATTCCTGCAAAAGTATTTAATAACATAAATTCTACGTTTTCATGAATCAGATTTAAAAGATAAGTTAATGCATCCCAAAAAAGCATAGACTACCTATTTATTATTCTTAACTATCCCATTTAAACATGAAAAACATGATCTCAAGTTTTTTCCATGCCTGAACTGATAAGTTTTTACGGCACCATGTGTAACATCAATTACTTCAGATATTTTATGTCAATAACATTTCTCTTTATAATGCATCGTTGACGTAGTTTCTCAAGGCCTAATATTCTGGCAAGTTTTTCGATAAAAAATAGACTGCAACCATAACGAGTTATGCCATGATTTAATTTAAACCATTTGTTTTGCATGCCCAGTAGTATTTTCTCCATTATGCCTACCTGGATTAACGGATGGCCGCTCAAAGCAAATCCTCTTGTTACCATTAATTGTGAGGCTTTAGCTTCAACATATTGAATTTCCCGTTGACTAAATTTTTTTTCCCACTGCCTAATCAACGAACTATCCGGCTTGCTATAAGTAGAATTATTCGAATAATCCAACATTGTCGATGTGTAAGGTATATCCAAAAAACGGCATATTTTCTTTAGAGTTTCTTCAGGAGTATTTATCAATTCTTCATAGTAAACAGTTAAAGCTTGTTCCGGTTTGATCTTTTCAGCGAGCCTATCCCACGATGCTTCTGTTTCAAGCCAATGATCAACACCGAAGTAAACATTACCGGCCCAGCCCATTCCCATACTTGATTTAGCCACATCACGCGGATCCCGTAATAGATGAATATATTTTGCATCTGGAAAAACAAATGGAATACGATGAAAATTACGATGGATATTTAGAGATAAAACTGCGTTTTGATTGGTTAACTCGGTTGCAAAAGAACGTATCAATTCACAGACAATCAAATCGGGATCGATGACGAGATTTGTAGATTGAAAAATACGATGAATTTTAAGCCACTCGTGATATTTTTTAGCCTCAGGAAATGAGCCTTCATCGCCTATGAGATCAAACATAAAATCAAACTCTCCCGGATTTTTAATATCGGGATGATGATCTAGCATTAAATGGAAAACAGTCGAGCCTGAGCGCAAAGCGCCGCAGATAAAAACAGGATCAGTATGTTTCATTATTAGTTTTTTATAATAATTAAGGGTTAATTTGCTTTTCTTTTTATCTATACACTGAAAACTGGAAATTATTAATATTCGATAATTCGCTATTACTCGGCGATTGATACGCTACGTCTACCATATTCTATATTAGCATTCAGTTCAGGATAATAATTTTCAGCTGAACCCTAACCAGCATCTCTTCATTTATACTCAATTAATTGACCTTTGCTACCAATCAACCGATTCCATAAAAACTGTAGCTGACCCAGAAATTCTGGGAATTTACCTAACACCAAAAAATACGCCTGCAACCAGTTATTCGGCGGTATGTACTGACTTCGCAAAGCCAAGCGCCCAACCTGTAACGGATAGGCTAATAGAACACCCCAGCCGATCATCCCTTTAAAAAAGGCTACACTGCTCGCTACAACCGGAATCAAACAGCCCCACAACCAGATGCTGCGCGATTCTTTAATCCGATGACATTCCTGTGATCCACCATGCAAAAAAGCCCCTTCCGCAAAGGCATAGCCACCTCTCTGTGTACGCCTCCACCATTGACTAAACCGCGTCATTGCCGCATCATGCAGTGTCATTTCCGCATCCAGACGATAAATCTTCCATCCGACTTGCCGTAACCTGATGCATAATTCCGGCTCTTCTCCGGCAATCAAGCTTCCGTTAAATCCGCTTACCGCTTTCAGTGCATCAACGCGCATCAAGGCATCGCCACCGCAGAACCTGGTTTCGCCTACCGGCGTATCCCATTCAAGATCACACAATTGATTATAAATTGAGGCATTCGGAAAACGTTCTCTACGACGCCCGCAGACAATCGCGAATTGAGGATTTGTGTTTAAAAAATCTAATCCCCGTTGAACCCAACCTTCAAGAAGTTCACAATCACCATCAATAAATTGAACATAATTCAGAGACGGATATAGGGTGTTTAAAAACTCAAATCCGGCGTTTCTTGCCCTAGCGGCCGTAAAAGGAACGGACAAATCCAGATCAACAACTTCAGCGCCTAACTGTCTGGCTAATTCAATACTGTTATCAGTCGAGCCAGAGTCCACATAAACGACAATACTGGTTTCGCGAGTAGCCGACTTAATACACCGTAATAGCCTTTCTCCTTCGTTCCTGCCAATAATGACGATACCCAGATTAGCCTTGTCCATTTAACACCTTTACGACCCGAGCCGGGCTACCTACTGCAACGGATTGAGGGGGGATATTATCAAGAACTACGGCATTCGCGCCTATGACACTATCATGACCTATCCTGATGCGGCCAAGCAGACAGACTCCGGCACCAATATCCACCCGGTCTTCAATGATCGGAAGTTCATAATTTTGATGTGTCCTAACGACGCCCATAGTCGTATTGTGGCGAATATGCACATCATTACCAATAGACTCGGCATGCAAGATCATTCCACTGTGATGCCAAATTCTAACTCTGCGTCCCAATTTAACGGTATAAGGCAACGTAATACCGCAGGTCCATTCCACGACTTTGTATAGAACTTTATACAAAATCGAAAAAGGCGCGCGTATTAACTTATATTTTATATCCATGCGCCAATTGCCAAACCGATGTACAACAATGGCCCATAGTCCTTGCTCAAAAAAATCTCTATCATGTGTCAGAAAGTCTTCTTTGATCAGAGCAAGGAATCCAATATCTTTGGGGTTTTCGTTGGTTGCGCCACGTTTTTTCATTAAGGCACTCATTTATTAAAAAAATTGAAGCTAACAAAATCCCTTAACAAAAATTCTGGCTCATTATCTTGTTTATTTTGTATTTTTTGGCGAACTCGGAATAACATAAAAGCCAATCCCCAAGCCAGATTAGCCAATATCAGATAATGCCAACCATGATTTTTTAAAAAGTACCGTTGTCTAGACTCAAACCAGTAACGAGGGCGTCTTTTTTTGCTGCCATCGGTCACGCCGGTTGAACTGCCAACGAAATGCACAACCCGGCTTGCCGGCACATACCAACAAGGCCAGCCCGACTTTTTCGCTTGCAGACAAAAATCCGTTTCTTCGAAATACAGAAAATATTTGTCATCAAATAGCCCAACGTCATCGAAAACCTGTTTCCGAATCAGCATACTGGCCCCGGCTACCCAATCAACACTAACGGGCACATCTGAAATCGGCAATGGAACCTGCCAGTTTTTAAGCAACCGGGTAATAATACCTAGCCTTAATCCATTATCCAATTCACTTAAAACGGAATGAAACCGAAATGCCGAGCATTGAGGCTTACCATCACTGTCTTCGAGTCTTGATCCTGCAATGCCTACCTGAGGATTTTGCTGCATGAATGTCAGCAAATGTTGTAATGCATTTTCACGTACGACGGTATCAGGATTCAATAACCAGATAAAATCAGCACTGAATCCCATTGTTTTCACAGATTCAATTGCCAGATTATTACCACCAGAAAAACCCGAATTGTTTTCCGAACAGATTAAATAGGCATTTTCATTATTTGAAATCCAGTTACTAATTAAATCGACCGAATTATCGCCGGAGCAATTATCGACGACAACGACTTTAACAGATTGATTCAAAATAGCTTTTAACGACTCAAGACAATTAACGACTAACTCGCCTGTCCGGTAATTTACGATAACTATAGCTACGTTATAATTAATTTTATTAACCATTAATAAGTCCTTGTGGCTTCCTTGCTAAAATTTCAAAAAATCGTTTATTACAATTGATTGTTTTGCTGCCTGTTAACCGCAAGGGTTAATCCTTGTTCAAACAATTCTGTAGCGTCATCCCAACTGTATCGAGTAGCCGTGGCATAGGCTTCATCTGATAATGCAAGCCACTCCTGCTCTGTTGAGCCTAATACTCGCATCACCGCATCAATCAAATTATTTACATCATCAATTTCGCACAGAAAACCGTTTTCTCCTTGTCTGATAATATCTTCCGGCCCGCCCACTTTGGTAGATACCACAGGACAACGGCATGCCATTGCTTCTAAAGGTGGTAAATGAAAACCTTCCGATCGACTACAACAGAGCCATACATCGCATTGTCCATATATTTCGCGCAGACGTGATTGCTGCGGTTGATATTCAAACTCAAAATACTCAGGTAATAAACTTTTTAAAGGTTTATGGCTTCCAAAACAAACCACTCGTAACTCAGGCAATTGCTTTTTTATTTGTTCAATCACTTTTAGTGCTGTATCGATGCCTTTAATCCCTACTTCCGAATATAAAAAACCTAAAGTAGGTCTTATTTGCTTGGTTCTTGATGGAGCAAAAAAAAGATCAGTATCGACACTATTAGGAACCAATGACACATTTGGGTCCTGGTAAGTATTTTGCATTGTTTGCACCAGCCATTTTGAAATTGTTATTTTGTGCAACGGCAGGCTATAAGTTCGTCTGGCTCTCTCAACAGGTAACCATGGGAATATCTCATGCCCTTGAATAAAATATACTTTCGCCCCTTTGCTGACAGGAAATTGAGCAACCCATTCAGCCGTCTCCCACCAGGTTGCGATAACCACATCCGCATCAGGAACATCCCCCCCCGTAACTGGCCGATTTGATTCCAAATAAGTGACTTTAACATCCAATAAGTCAAAATGATTCTGTAATTGTTCGGTAGTCTTTATCCAACCAGTACCTTTAATCAGCCCTTTTAATTGTTGTTTGAAGGTTAATAGTTTTTTCGGCGGAGCAATGACATTGACATAATGCCCTCGCTCAATCATTTTTTTTGTATAAATGGCACATACTCTGACGCCACCAGACATTGATGCATTTGCCATTATTATTGTTATATTCATTCTGGACCTTTATTAAAATATCAGTACTTTTTATATGTAGAACAATTTATGAACTTTTAGAATTTATGCCAATTTCCTAGCTTCTTTGATAATTTTTTTGAGGAATCAGGCAAATTGGACGGAGTCCGTTCTCTTAGTTGTATTAAAAATCGCCTCGGTACGACCAAGCAGTGCGCCAGACAATAACCATAACCAAGGCGCCAGCGAAGCATTGGGTAATTGATCGATCATAATAAACCCAACAAGAAGTGCGTGTGCCGATAGAAGAGTCATTTCCTGTTGCGTTTTAACCCACTTAAAAACCGATGCGGTACGAAACACCGGCAGTGCCAGAAGCCCGAATTCTGCGATAAAACCCAACCAACCGAATGTTCCCAAAGTGATAATCCATTTTCCATCCGTTACAGTCATATCCCGGCCGGTGTCTTCATTATAAACGCGATTACGCCCCCAACCGCCCCAGCCAAAAAACAAGCGTTGCCGAGCATGATTCAGTAACATATCTTCATTTTTAAAACGGAAACCCAATGATTCCGCGCGCTCGGCGCTCATGGATTCCGTCCAGTTCATCAAAGTCTGGTGAGGGAAAATATTCATAATACTCATATTTGGATAGAGCAATGCTATCAATACTAATATTCTGGCTACTCGTAGCTGAGTCTTAAACGAAGTCATTTTAATCAATAGAAATGCCGCATAACCATATAGGATGGAAGCAACGCTTTTGCACAACAACAGCACCAACAGTAAATAATAAGTAACATTTGCCGTTGAAAACTTACGTACTTTAATTTTTAACTGCCAAAATACCGTTGCAGCTATAACTGTAACAGCTGCAAAAAAAGCTACTAAAAGGCCATGCCCCATAAATACAACCGGCCTAAAGCCGCCAAACCGCTTTTCCTGACCAAAACTATGGGCACCATGCGGAAAATAGCCATACAGCCAACCATGTAATTGGGGGCTCATGCGCACTTCCAACAACATCAACAATGAATAAAACAATCCTGCCACAATAAGAGCTCTAAACAGAAGAGTATGATCCTCTTCGGTTCGAAACAACTGCCGCCCAAGAAAAAATGGCATAATAACAATCAACTGATTGATTACTGCGGAAAGCGCGTCATAATGCTCGATCGGAGGCAGGCGATGCCCGCCGATGAAAACCGCATCACCATTCAATTCCGCGGTAACAAAAGGCCCCAATATAAATAGCAGCAACAACCAGAACACCCAACCGCGCTGACCTATAAAAGAAATTCTCCTCCCGGCTATAAAGCGGCAGCCTAAAAACGCTACAAGTGCTGGAATTGATTCCTTGCCAAGAGGCGGTATCATTGGTAAATCCACTTGGGTCCCTACCGGTAAAAGCATATGCCCGCCGAGTATGGTCCATAAAGTCGCTTCCGTTACCGATTTAGATCGATATAGCCGCACTGCAACCAATGGCCATAAAGCTAAAACAGCATAAGCAAACCAATTAGGCATTTAATATGTCATCCCTTATATTTTTGCGATGAAAAGCAGTATTTCTTAAGTAAATTATTTGATAAAAAGCATGAGATAGCTTTTCCATACCATTAAATTTACCGGATTAATCAAACACGCCCGAAACCCGCTTTTAATCGCCTTTAGTTTTTCGCCTTGCTTGTGCAAGCGCCAGGCTGAACCAATTAGTGCCCCCTGCAATTGATCCTTGGCATTATTAGGATTACCTTGATCATCCGGCACCAAAGGTGGGTGCCCCAATTGCAAATCATCAATTCCTTTCAAGGCGCGTTGCTTCCTAAAAAGACGAGCCGTTTCTTCAAAAAAAATTCTTTTTTTTGAAGGTTGCGTATGCACAATCGATGCATCATTGAGCCGGTAAAAATAAACATTTTCCGGCACATAAAATATTTTGCAAATTTCCGCTAAGCGCAGTTGAAAATCAATATCAGAGGATGTTACAAAATACTCTCTAAATCCATCTAACTTGTTAATAAATTCACGTCTAATTGCAAAAGTGCATAATGATGTTCGGGTTTTGCCTGAAAGAAGTTCTTCCGTAATATCACAAGGTCTATTTCCTTCTGCTAAGTCAGTAACATTACGCCCTCTTTCGTCCATCATGGCAAAGCCTGCACATACAGCAGCATAATCCTGATGCTGATTGAGCCAATGTACCTGATCCGTTATTCGATTTTCAGGAATTACATCGTCCGCATCACAAAATAAAATAAATTCACCTTCGCAACTTTTTATTCCCTTATTTCTAGCAGCCGCAACTCCACGTCCATCACCATTTAGTAACTGTATCCTAGAGTCTTCAGTTAAAAAATCTTCAACAATTTTGCGCGATTTATCTGCTGAATGATCATCGATTACTACTAACTCTAAATCACGGAAAGATTGATTAAGGACAGATTCAATTGCTTGACGAACATAAGCTTCTGCATTGCGCATGGGCATAATGACAGAAACAGTTGGAGGATTTTTTTTCATATAAATTTAATAGCTAATGGTTCTAACAAAATAGAAACAAGTTTTAATCTTACAAACTGGGCAGTAATGAATTAATGGCCTTGGTTCCTTAGGATCTGGCCGTAAATAATATCCCTGTTTAAACATCGTTTGCGGGCGATGCGCTTCACTACGATCAGCACATCCTATGCAGGATTCTGATTTCAGGAAGTCATTTTTAGCCTAATCCTTAGTAAAGTCATACGTTTTTGAAGTAAGTCGAGAGGTTTCATACTCGATAAAACAATCGGTTTATTAGTTAACTAAAACCAATAGGTATCTACCAACCCCATATGACAAAAATAATATAGGCCACATTTTAAACTCATCTCTCCAACTAAGCAGTTTGTACTTACTCATCTTGTACAAGATCAATGGAATCTCCACTACTGAATTGGAAGCAATAGCAACAACAGCCCCGTAAAGACCAAAAAAATTATATGCAATCGGTACTGCGCTAAATAAAAAAACAGTTGATGTTGCCGTCAGAATCATAATAATTTTTGAGTCACCTAGTGCCATAAAACAAACGCCGGCCATTGTTGTACCCAAAAATACCATTGGCAGTGAAAGTATTTCCAACATCCAGCCTGCATCCTGGTATCGTTCATCATAAAGCAGATCAATTACAACATGGCCTGTACTTACCAAGCCCCCAACAACAATCATAACTACTATATCCAGACGGGAACGCATTCGATAATAGACATTTTTTAAATCTTCCGGCCTGGTTCTAGCAATCTCGCTCAGAGCTGGGTAAAAAACCGATGACCTCACTTTTTTCACGACCTCTTTAAAAGCCGTTGCAAGAAAAAAAGCAATTCCATATACACCTAATTCCTTTGGCGAAATCAAACCTCCTAAAATAAGCCTATCACCCTGAGCAATTAAAAAAGTAAAAATCGACGATCCGAAAATCCATTTGCCAAAATGAAAAATTTCTCTGACTGCCAGACTATCCCAGCAAAGTTGACAGCGCTCTCCTATTTCTGAAGTATGAGATAAAATCATTTTCATACTACTGGAAATAATATTGCCAAATACCAATGCCCATATATCATGAGTTTTCAATGCCCAAATAACCATAATGATTAGGCCGGCAACCTGACTGAAAAGCTCTATTGTCACCAGTTTCCCCATCATTAGTTTTCTGTTTAATAGTGACAATTGGATTGAATTAAACCCTGCAATTGATGCTGTTATCGACATAACAGCCAATATAAAGGGTAATTCAGCATTACCATAAGCGGTATCAGGCGACAGATAGCCAAATTGATTAAGATAATACAGGGCTGCACTTATAACTAAAGTGATGAAAGTAAGCAGAAAGCCTCTAATTATCTGAATTGTCCAGGCTGTGTTCAGATAATCACGCTCTTCTCCTCGCTTGCTCTGAATAATATTCTGAAGCAAGCCGATATCGGAAAACATCGTTAAGCCGGCCAAGATTACATTCACAATTGCCATTATCCCGAACATTTCTGGCACTAGCAGTCGGGTCAAAATCAGATTGCCGCCAAAGCGCATACACTGCGACATTAAGTGTCCGATTAGTACCCAACTTCCTGCTTTAAATGTTCGTTTTCTTAAACTGATAGCCGCCTGTGAACTCATTTTGTAATTTCTTTATTGGGAGGACTTATTTCATTTATCGCTGCTGAATATTTTTCATATAGCGTTTTGCATTCAGTCTCAAGATCAATATAAACCTTGTATTAATGCAATTATTACCAATCGCTGAATGTTACCGTGCCAATTAACTGATGTAAAAATAACTGCCGGTTAATACAAAAAGCTATACAGGTCCTAAAAGGATGTATGAAAACGACGGTTTTTTGTGAGAAACCGATTGAATCCTGAATTGATTTTAAAACCTACCACCTAAATCCTTAAACAATTATTAATGCAAAGCAACTGCATATCAAAGCTAATCCGATGCCATTAAGCTAAATCGTCACACGGGCAATCCATGCCGGTACAACGATATGTTTCTTGATTAAGCGTTTATTGGCTGAATAGCCAGACAGATAGCTCATACTATTTATTAAGCCATCCTTAGCTCGATAATAATTTATTTATATTACCTTGATATGTAAATTTCATTTATTCCTATATTGATATCTCCTGTATCGGGTACAACTATACCCTGTTTACCTCTGTTACTGGTATCCAGCAGATCAATATAATTGCCTATAATTTCTATACGATCGGATTTAACGGTGTCCTCTGTTCTAACGGGCACTCTGATTGCCGCAAATCCGAAATCCTGGGAGTGCGTTACGGTATTATTTAAAACACGTAAATCCGTGCAGGATGCGCAACCAATACCCACATTACCGACATTAGTCACCTTATTGCCTGTAATCAGCACATTGCTGAAAGATTCTTCTTTAGCATAACCAGGATCAACACTGATACCCCAGCATGTTGGATGGGCAGCGCCAATATCCTCATATATCGTATTGTTTTTAATGATCAAATCTTGTATAACTCCATGAACTACCAGGGAAACCCCATAGCATTTGCCATCCACTATAGTCGATTTATATAGCGTATTATTGGAAACTGTAATTCCATAATTATCATTACCGCCAATGTAGATATTATGATTGAGTACCTTTCTGTCAAATCCATTATTAATGAACTTATTATTATCAATGGCACAATTATTGCACCCGCCTAGCCAACCTTGGCCTTTATTATTCGTAATAACTGAATTTTTTAAAATTATATTTTCATTGACTTGATTTGCTCCTGGATTGGGTGCATTGGCGCCAGCTGAATGCACACCAATATTAAACCCATCAATAATGACGCCTTCAATTGTTACAAAATCCACGTCGTTGAACAGAAAAATACCATTGCCATTGCCATTGCCATTGCCCTTGAGCGACAAGTTTCTGATAACATAACCTTCGTCATGATCGGCTGGGCCTCCATCCTGAAAATTCAAAACCCCATGATCGACGTTATTTGTAATAACAGGACGCTTAGCATCTGTAGGCGCTATATTTGGAGGTATATAATCGGCTATAGTACAAGGTGCATCCTGAGTACAATTTTGGTTAAATAATCTGGGAAAAGAAGAAGTAAATGTTCCGCCCCTACAAAATAAAATGGATTCACCAGCGTTTAATTTACCAAATTTTGACATGGCATAATTAAATGTCGCCCAAGGTTCATAGGGTGACGAACCGGAATTGCCATCACTTCCATTGTTACAAACATAATAATCCTGCGCATAGGATGAGCTTGAAAACAGGCAAAGCAATAAAAGAATTCTCTTAGTATTAAATATATTTTTTTTCATCATCACATCCTAAGGCAGCTCAATCAATTTTTTTAATTTAAATAATTTGAAAATACAAGGCGATTATTTTCTATTAACGCATATTAAGACCCTAATAGAAAGTTAGCAGGTAAAAACAATTCCGTTAGAGATTTTTCCAACCGCAATAATCGGGGCCAAGTTTTCTCGCACAATATAGCTTATTATAGTCAAACTTATTAGCAACCACATTATTGCCCATCAAAAATGAGTCTATTGATAATCAGCGTAATGAGTTTAAAACTCCCGTCCTTCCAGAAGTTATCTTATCGTGAAAAAACATAGGCAATAACTATTATTTTCCAGAAATTTTGGCCGGTCTACTTTAATTTGCCCTTAAGAAGGGACGTTAGACATGAGCGGTTTTTATTCCGTTTGTCGGTCATGCACTATTCAAATTTAACGGGCTTTGCCGCACCGGTGCCGCATGAGTCTCGGCATAGTTGCTCGCGGTAAATCCCTTTCTTCGGCAAGCCAGGGTGAACCTTGTCGAACCTGAATTGCTAAGGATTCGGTTATGTCGATATCCCTTCAAGTTAAGAGCGTTCCTGTGGGAACGATGTCTTTATGCCTTTTGGATATTACATCGCAATTTAAAATCGCCCGGTTAGTCGCGATGAGGGCATCGCTCCCACTTCTATATTCGCCTTCCTCATGTGCTGAATGTAGTGAAGCGCGTAAATTGCGATCGATGCTCCTTCTGTCACCGGTATATCCCTATTAACCAGGAAAATTGTTACGGCCGAATCCTGAGGAACGCGCATAAAATAACTTCCTCAAGTGCGTGGACGAATTTCAGATGTAGGTGCGGATTTATCCGCACAGTGCAAATGAATTCGCACCTACAATTCCCTGATTTATTCCATGCCTGTTCACTCATCCTTCGACAGGCTCAGGGCGAACGGTAAAGCATAGGCTCACACAGTGCGAATGAATTCGCACCTACAATCTCGATTAATAATATCCTTGATGATCGGGCAGGGTTTCCGATTTGTTTAGTACGGTGCCCAACAATTGAGTGCCCGACAGCATCTGCAAAGCCCTAGTTACTTCTTCCGGTTTATTGCCGCCCTCTTCAACCACCAGCAAGGCTGCATCGAAATAGTCCATACTGGCCAGAACATCATCCGTGGACAGAATGGGCGGCAAATCAAATATTATGATTCTTGATTCATAACGGCTTTTTATATCTTCAATCAAACTCTTCATTCTGGGGCTGGACAGCATTTCCGAAGCGTCTATCGTCTGGCTTCTACCAGGCAATAACACTAAACGCTGAAATCCGGGATTTATCAGGATATCAGATAAGGCTATATCGTTTTTTACGGTCTCAGTGCCCGTTAGCCAATAGCCTCCGGGATTTATCAGAATATCGGACAAGGGAATATCGGACATAAGGTAATCCTTCAACCCCAGTTCGACCTCCAGATCGAAATACCAGTGTAATTTCGGATACCTTAAATCCAGATCAACAAGCAGTACTGTCTGATTGACCTCCATGGACATGGCGATAGCCAGATTGGCGGCAATCATCGATTTCCCCGCGCCTTGTGTCGGAGCGGTGATGGCAAAACTGTTCCAATTGTTTTCCCGTAGCTGCTTGAGGACTTTGGTGCGTAACATCCGGAATACTTCGGCTCTCGGATCATGCTTCAGCATCGCGACCACTCTGCGCTCTTTCATCACATCCTGATTGACCGCCTGCACTTTGGTCTGCGCATAGACTATCGGTTGGTCCTCGGGATGCTTGTTTTTTTTTGGACCGGCAGACTCAGGTTGTTCCAATTTATTGTTTTTATTTAAGGTTTGCTCTATCTGTTCCAATTTCATTGCCCCATGTTCACTGTTGTCCATCTATTCCCGATTGTATACCTATTGCTGAGAGTATAGATATATTTACATGTGTACGGCCTTTTCTGTCGCGATATAAATAATAAAATCTGCATAAGAACTTTAAACCAATAATATTGCTTTTCCCTTAATAGTTCTTCTGAATAAGGTTATTTCATGAAAAGCTCTAATTTCGTTTATTAACGGATGTTATGCGCGCCACGTTTTTTGTTCCGTTTATTGCGGTAGCGATTGGTTGTTAAATCGATCTTTAATTAACTCATGATGTTGCTTTATCGTATTAATTTAGGCTCTTGCGGGTCGAATACCCTAAAGAGCACAAGTAAAATTTGCAGAGCATTCATAATAGTGCGAATAAATTCGCACCTACAATTTACTGGTCCTGGTCAGTGCGTAGGCTGGCTTGATAAACCCAGCATTTCGAATGCCCCCTTATGCTGGGTTTCCGCAAAGCTTCAACCCAGCCTACGCGCTTAGAAATAACCTTGTTCTTACGCGTAAAATTTGTAGAGTACTCATAGTGCGAATACCCTGAAGGGCACAAGTGAATTCGCACCTACAATTTACCCATCATAAATAAATTGACTGAGTACTTGTGTTTTATATAAGCCCCAACCGGTTCCAGGCTTTGAACCATAAAATATCAAGCGGCATGTAAAGCATATGCACGGATACTATCATTCCCAAAAACAATATTCCCGCTATAATGCTGAAGCTGATAATATTTTTTCTGGTCCGATCCCGGTCTTCCTGATTTTCAATATATGGCACTACAACCAGAGGCTCCATCCCGGTAATATGCGCCAGTGAACGATGCCCTCTGATGCTGCCGTCCATCATTTCTCTCAAATAACCGGCTCCCAAACCGGCACCCATGGAAACCATGAAACCCATGAACAGTATTTTAAACCGGTTAGGTTTGATTGGTTTGCTAGGCAGACGCGGTGGTTCCAGCAAACTGAATTTCTCAGCCTTTTGCTCTTCCTCCAATGTCTGTGCCAGTTTGGCTTCTAGTTGCTTGGCCTTGAGTTCATTGTATTTAGCTTTGTTATTATCCAAATCCCTCATCAATTCATAGTAACCACGCTCAACTTGATGCGTTTGAGACACGCTCATTTCCAACGATTTTAATTTTTGCTGCAATTCGGCCTGGTGCCTTCTAATGCTGGCCAGCTCAATATCAGCCACATCCATTTCACTTTTAATTTGCAACATTGCTGGATTATTAGTAATTTGATTCGCCAGCTTTTTGGCTGAGGACGTTTTTTTCGAATCCGTCAGTTCGGCTACTTTGCGCTGAGCAGCCTTAACATCGGGATGATTATCGGAATAGTGCTGCTGTAATTTTGCCAGTTCCTGTTTCGCTTCCTGCAATGCGGGACTTTCCCCAGACTGCTCAATGTTTTGTTCCGCTTCAAGTATTTCAACTTGCCGTTTAATTCGTATAACGTCGGGGTGTGCTGGTGAGTATTTGCTCAATAAACGTGCCTGTTCTTGTTTTAGTTCTGCGAGCGATGTCGGCGCATGCCCATCGGAAGCCGATGAAACAAGCAGCCCTTGACTGGCAATGGCCATTTGCGACCGTAAACTGATTTTCCGCTCATCAAGCATTTTTTCCCGCAAGGTCAATTGCTGAATTTCACTTTCGATACGGCTGATCATTGATAAATTGACAGACAATAATTCCGGCAGGCTGTCCCTGTATTTTTCTTTATATTCAGCCAATTCATTTTCAATTTTCTGAATGTCGAGCTTGAATTTCTGCGCCTCTTCTTCCAGAAACAGGGTTGTTTCCTCTGCTCGTTCCGTCCGGTTACGGACATTTTCATTTAAAAACAGGGTTACCAGCTCATTGGTGACTTTTTGTGCCTGCTGTGGATCTTTATCATCAAATGACAATTTGAATGCAATGGTTGCTTTGGTGTGCTTCCCATGGCTGATCACATCGGCATTGACAAGCTCAAGGTGGGCACTCATCCGGAACTGTTCAGCCAGCTCCGCTGCCGTCAGTTTTCCCCTTTCCTTAGGGTACAGGCCAAATTTGTTAATGATTTTCGTTAAATTGTCGGTCGTCATAACCCGTTGCTGAATCAGACTGATACGCTCGTCCGCATAACTGGTGACGGTTGACTTGACCAGATCGGTTGGAATTTGCTGCTGCTCAATCAAAATGGTGGCTTGCGATTGATAAACCGGCGGTAAAATCAATGCCACCACAACACTGGTCATTAACAATAAAAGCGCAGGAATGACAATGATGTATTTACGCCTGCGCGCCATTTGCAGGTAATCTTTCAGGGTTTTAACATTTTCTTCCATTGCAGTCTCTATCTTGAAATACTTAAACCGGGCCAATTGTAATTAATAGATAACATAAATATATTTGATTCTCCGTCTCCTGTGCCACCCCTTGAGCCAGCTATTGCAGCGGTATCACCTCTATCCTGCTTTCTGTAGGCATAGGATGCCGACATCAACCAATCCTGCGTTAATTTCCAGTCCACATGAGGTGAAATCCGCGTATTAGTGCGGCTTATTCCTAAGCTGTCATCATCGCCGCTGGCTGAATCCGTTTCCTGATAGCTGGCCGCCACCCCGCTCGAAAGCCGTTCGGTTATCTGATACGACAAGTCCAGACTGACCCGTGTCTGTTCAGTTAACTGCCCCTGACCGGAAGGCACTAGCGACCGGCTTACGCCGAAATTTGATGACAGCCTTTCACCTTTATAGTTAATACCGACGTCCGCTAAAAACCCTTCTGTGGTATTTTGCTCGGTTGCTGTCAACAGACCGGGGATTATCACTGTCTCTGTGCTTGTGTCAGTGATTCGCCCGCCAATGGTGCCGCTGAATTGCCATTTTTCAGAAAATTGATAGGACGATGAGAGATTTATCCCGTAACTGTCGCTGTTCGAGTTTACCTGCCCTGTCGATTCATAATTTGTATAAAATACTGAAATGGACTGCATAAACAATTCACTCCACTGCCGCTGCCAACCTATATTGACCGACTTATTTTCGTTATCATTAAAATTATTAAAGTCGGCTCCATTATTAGAACCGCCGTTGGAATAGGTTGATTTTGAATAGGAGGCCGAACTGATCAGACTATCCAACTCCGTAAATCTATAAGAATAGCTTGGCGTGACTGACAGGTTTTTACGATCCGCATTGGATGAAAAATTACCTGTGTCCTGTTCCGCGAAATTCTGGCTGGGTGCAATAGAGTAATTTGCACTTAATCCCAGATTACTACGCTCGGTCCTATAAGCGGTGCTCAATCCGTAATGCTGCGGGTTGTTATTGAACTGTTCTATCTCAGTATAATGCTGGAGGCCATAACTGGCCATGCCCACTATATCCCACACTTCGGTTTTACGCGTAAAATTAATGGTAGGCGTTAAGTCGTAAATAACCGAGCCTTGCGGATTTTGAGACATTCTGACATTGTCGTTATAGGATAACACCTGATTTATAGTGGCATTTACCCCCCATTCAGCGGCATCGATACCTGAACAAAAAGCGAATGCACCAATAATGAATGCTATCCTCGCGCGGCTTGCATAAGACTCTTGCTTACTGAAGATTGTTTTCATGTGCTCAATCTACGCTTATTGCTTAGTTTATAAAGCGCAATCAAGGCACTACAATGACATCTCCACTCTGCAGCAAGTGGTTATTTTCCAGTTTATCGCCGTCTTCCGCATCGCTGTACTCAAACTCGATGGATTCGGATTTGTCGCCGTTACGACGCAGAATGACAATATCATTGGCTTTTGCGAATGCTGTCAAACCGCCGGCAAGACTCAACATCTGCATAACATCCATCGGTTGATACATAACGAACTGACCGGGTTTTTTCACTTGGCCGATCACATAAATAGCATTGCCTTCAACCGATTTGACCGAAATATTAACCACCGGATCGGCAATATACTCTGCGAGTCTTTCTTTCAGAATAGCCTCTATCTGATCTATCGATTTACCGGCAACCTGGAAATTTCCAGCTAGAGGGAAACTGATGCTGCCATCGGGTAATACACGCAACTCCTGTTGCAGAGCTTCCTCATTCCAAACCGAAATATCGAGAATATCACCAGGGTTAACCGTATATTGATAAGAGTCAGCGCGGGCAGTTTGAATAAAAAAAATCGTTGACAGCAAAACAATTCTGATAAGAAACGACATAATTTTTTATTTCTGTTTTATAAAAATTAAAAAAGGGGCAGAACGCCCCTTTAGTATAACGGAAAAATTAATTTCCTTATGCAACAGATTGTGCTGAATTGCCTTTACGACGTGAAAAGCCGACCAATCCCATCAAAGCTGAGCCGAATAACCAAACGGCAGCTGGAATTGGTGTTTGAACATTAAGAGTATAGCTACCAGTTCCATGAGCTAGTACATTTATGAAATACTGAGTATTTGCTGCCAACAAATAACTAAATTTCCACTCAGGACCAACTTGAGTCGCCGCTACTAGTAATGTAGTTAAAGAACTGTCCGCATAAAGATTAACCCCATCTATAAATGCAGTGCTTTGTGGCGTTGTAATTGAGAAAGACGAAACGTATGAATCTCCTGGATTAGATTCAATACCCCAAATATGATCGACCGAGCCCGAAATTTGGCCAGAACCGGAAACCAATTGACCGGTGCCACCAAAATTAACCGCCATATTAGCCTGATCAGTCAAATCGGGATCTGCTTCTGTTAGTGTTAAAGTAGCCGCGTTTGCACCAAAAGAAAGTACGGACAATAATACAAAACTAAAAAAAATTTTTTTCATGACAAAAACCTGCAACAAATTATAAATTATCATAATTTGCAACCCGACTATCTTGATAAAACCATTTCTCAAGACTCGCGGTTTTCCGCCCCTGCTTCACAACAGGTTTGGCCTTAATCATCCGTGAAACATGCCAACCACCCGGTTGGTCACGCACAATACAACCCACCACTCCTAATATTTATTAATGGCATTCAGCCGTTAGTTTCAACACGCCAGAAACACTACTTTATGCCATATTAATATTTAGAACTTTCACATTATTTTGGAAAAGCAAATAGCCAAAATACTTAGGCTGAAGGAATTTTTGATAAGTTTGCACAAAAATCAGCAAACCCTTTACCCCTACGATCCGCCCCTCATAAAACATGGTAAAACTACAGTTATTTCATTCTTCCTGAACTTCAAAAATCCAGCACAGTTGCGATTATAATTGTTTTTTTCTATTTGAATATTGTACTAAAGTACAATATTCAAATTCGCTAGTAGGCCTTCGCTCCCAAAAAACCTTTAAATATGGTCAAAAATATGATCTTCATATCTAGCCATAGAGACCAGTTCCTTATATAGGCCAGATCATATTCTATTCTTCCTTCCATTTTATCCAGGGTATCCGTTTCGCCTCGATATCCATTGATTTGCGCATATCCGGTTATACCCGGCTTTACCTTATGCCTGAGCATATAACCTTTTATTTGTCCACGATACCATTCGTTATGCGCTACCGCATGAGGCCTGGGGCCAACGATTGACATTCTTCCTTGTAATACGTTAATAAACTGAGGCAATTCATCCAATGATGTACGTCTTAAAAAAGCACCCAATTTCGTTACCCTGGGGTCATTCTTTTTTGCTTGTTTAACCTTATCGCCATCTTCACTGACGGTCATCGTTCTGAATTTCCAGACGACTATTTTTTCGCCGCCGATGCCGTATCGCCTTTGTTTAAAGATCACGGCGCCAGGCGAGCCCATTCTAACACTTATACTGATGATTACAAATGGTATTGCAATGATTATTAAAATAATCAGACTTAACAGTATATCGAAAACTCTTTTTATAATGCCGTCAACCCCATAGAACGGGGTATCAAGAATACTGATGACAGGAATACCTTTTATATGATGCAGGCTGGATCTTAGCAGATCAAATACAAATAAATCAGGCACATAATAAACAGAAACAGTTGAATCCGATAACTGTTCAATCAAATCCTTAATTCGATGCTCGGCCCGCAAGGGAAGTGTAATATAAACAATATCAATATTACCGTCCTTGGCATTCTTGATCAGTTGCTGCAAGTTTCCTTCCAATTTGTTTTCAGCCAGGACGCCCCTGCCGTCCTCTATTTTCTGCCGGTCATCATAAAAACCGACAAAATGCAGCCCCATTGATTCATCTTCGATAAATATCCTTTTTAATTCGCTCCCTAATCGCGTTGCCCCGACAATCGCAACTCGACGGGTATTTCTGCCATTTTTTCTTATAATAGCTGCAACGGTACTGATAATAATGTGCCAAGATACTATCTCTACAGGCACCATTCCTATCCACATCCAAAAATACTGTCTAAAAATAGGATCTACCAGGGGATAAGCTTGATCTGCACAAATTATTACAATTAATACCCAAAACCATGAAATAAGAATACGTTTTATTTCAGCCTGAATGGACAGGCCTCGACTGTGCCGGTATAGCTCATTGAACTCTGCAAAAATTCCGAAGGAAACAACTGAAATCAGAAGCCACCAGGTATATTTGCGATCCCATTCAATAGCATGGAGCTCAAGAATCGCCCACAACGTCAATCCGATAACGATAACATCCAACAACCTGATCAAGGTAATTAATTTATTAGTGTGAGGGCGAATTATGCCGAACTTTTGAGCTTTGTTCACTTTGAAAAAAATTTCTAAACTTTATTGAAGATAATTGGGTGATTAGATTGACCCCTTAAGTGTCAATGATTCTAAGGCATTTCAGATATCGCTACAAGATAGTAACCTAAGTGCCGTGATCCTCCTAATAAATCTAAGTCTCGAATTTAATTCCGGTTTTTCAATTTTGCATTGCATCGGCTGACTCTTCATAAATCAAGTTATTCCGATAAAATTATCGGACTATTAGTAATCATTTCATGATTTGATCTTCAATAACATATATTTTTAATACCGTTTCTAGTGCCTACAATAAGCGGCTATACCATACAAATGGTGGCCGAATATAGTAACTTATAGAGCTAAAATGATAAACCAGCCCAAGCGAAGCGTATCAAGAGTTCCAAAATGAAGCGCACTTCATACACCTATATCAAAATATTTAAATAACTGATGTTATGCATGAATCGTTTTATGTGCTGTTTTGCTTGAACATTGCGGTATCGAATTCACTTGTGCCCTTCAAGATATTCAGCCCAGGACAAACGCCGGAGTGGAAGTAATAGACAGTGCGAATGAATTCGCACCTACACCGCGATTTAGACCCTGCAACTGCACAGCATTAGCATCGGAACAGGCCATCTGATTTCCTTACTATTAATGCGATTCAACCGAGTATTGCCGCCATAGCTTTGGGAATTATCGCTTAATTAACTGCTCTATAAGAAAGCGAAAGATGTTGTTTCCACAGGGAGTGCGTTTCACTGGAAGCTTGCTTTGGTTATGGGGGAAATGGATGGCGTAACCCGTCATTGCATTCTCGGAAAACAGTGAAAACCAGTACTTAGCAATGAGCATGGAATAAATCGGAGAATTGTAGGTGCGAATTCACTTGTGCCCCCTGAGGGTATTCGCACACTTGAGGAAGTTATTTAATGCGTGTTCCTTAGTCAGTCTTGTTCTGACGAGTAAAATTTGCAGAGTATTCATGGTGCGCGAATAGTGCGAATACCATGAAGGGCAAAAGTACCCATAGGGCATAAATGAATTCGCACCTGCAATTTAACCGCCATTTAAATTGACTGAGTGCTAGGCGACCGTTATTACCTGCAGCGCCTCCAGTCGCCTTCATTGGATGGCTGGAGGCTAAACATCGATCCCATTTGTCCCTATCGGTCACTGCCATGAAGTTAAGCCGGAGGGTTCAAACGGTTAAGGCCTAAATGTAATGACGAAATCCTTACGGGTACAAATGGCGCAATGTGATATCGAAATGCTGTACATTTTTCTTTATAAGGCAGGAGAAATGCTCTGCCCTATCGCTTCTGGAACCTATTAATCTTTCATGGATTAATATCGGCAGGAGATATTGGAGGTGTCAAATGAACAAAGGTAACATTGTACCTGCGGAATCTGTTGTGGTTGTGGATTTTCAAAATTATAAAATTCGGAGTATCGCTCAAGAGTATGTCAGGCTTTTAGCCGAGTACGGCGTCGAAGCCGCCTCCTTATGGAGCATGGATAAAGTAACCGATAACATAGAAAAAAAGCAGTTTAACCAGTTTGTCATACAGGAAATGCGTAAGTACGGTTTTGTCGCTCGTGAACATTGAGTAATAAGGAGGGCAATTTGAATCCGGTTATTTGGCGACCATCAGTCAAACGACAAGAAAAGGCCAATATTAGCCGTTTTATGGAGAAAGTACGCGAATACCGCGGTATCAATGTCACGGATTATGAAGAGCTATACCGCTGGTCCATAACTGAACCGGCGGCATTTTGGGATCTGATGTGGCAGTTTGCCGGCATTATCGCTACTTGCAAAGGGACACAAATTGTAGCGGATGCCGACAAAATGCCCGGCACCAAGTGGTTTCCAGAGGCGCGGCTTAATTATGCGGAAAATCTGTTGCTTAAGGGCCATGAAAACCAGTGCGCCATTATTTTCCGCGGTGAAAACGGCGAAAGCCAACGCATATCTTATGGCGAGTTGTACCGCCATGTTTCGCAACTTGCGCAAGCGCTGCGCAACGATGGCGTTATACCGGGCGATCGGGTTGCCGGCGTTTTGCCGAATCGGCCTGAAAGCATTATCGCGATGCTGGCGACAACCAGCCTGGGAGCGGTATGGAGCAGCTGTTCGCCTGATTTTGGTGTGGCCGGCATTGTGGATCGCTTCAGCCAGATTAGCCCCAAGGTATTATTTGTCGGCGACGGTTATTTTTTCAACGGCAAAACTTTTAATCGCACCAGCCAAATAGCGCCGCTGCTACAAGCCATGCCATCCGTTGAAAGACTCGTGCTGATTCCCGTGATCAACAGCTTTGACGGGACAAATGAAAATCAGGTGACGCTTTGGCAGGATTATATCGCCGATTCCCCTGATAACCGACCCATTGCATTTGCGCAGATGCCATTTGATGCGCCGCTGTTTATTCTTTATTCATCGGGCACGACAGGCCCTCCCAAATGCATTATCCATGGTGTAGGCGGCACGCTAATCCAGCACCTGAAAGAACACAGGCTGCATACCGATATTCATGCCGGCGACTGTTTATTTTATTACACCACCTGCGGCTGGATGATGTGGAACTGGCTGGTTTCCGGCCTGGCATCGGGTGCGACACTGGTGGTTTATGACGGCTCGCCCTTTTATCCTTCGGCTGATTCCCTGTTTGATTTAATCGATGCTTACCAGATTAATGTCTTTGGCGTTTCCGCGAAATATATCGATGCGCTGAAAAAAGCCGCTATTACGCCTAAGGATACGCATAGTCTGGCCTCGCTCAGTACGATTTTGTCCACCGGATCGCCGTTGGCGCCGGATAGCTTTGATTTCGTTTATGAGTCGATAAAATCCGATGTCTGTTTATCCTCTATTTCAGGCGGTACCGACATTATTTCCTGTTTTGTCCTGGGTTGCCCGATTCTGCCGGTCAGGCGTGGCGAGATTCAGTGCCGGGGACTGGGCATGAAAGTCGAAGTCTACGATGATAAAGCGCGGTCAGTAACAGGCGAAAAAGGCGAATTGGTTTGTACGGCGCCATTTCCCTCCATGCCGGTTGGATTCTGGAATGATCCGCGGCAGCGCCAGTATCATGCCGCTTATTTCGAGAAATTCCCCGGCGCCTGGAGTCACGGCGATTATGTAGCCCTAACCGATCAGGGCGGCATGATCATGTACGGCCGATCCGATGCCGTTTTGAACCCGGGAGGTGTCAGAATAGGAACGGCGGAGATATACCGTCAGGTAGAGCAAATCGATGAAGTGTTGGAAAGCCTGGTCGTCGGGCAGGATCACGACGGTGATTGCCGGCTTATTTTGTTTGTGGTGTTACGCCCTGGCCTACAATTAAGCGATCAGTTAATAGCCGCCATCAAGCAACACATCAGGCAGAATGCCTCGCCTCGCCATGTGCCGACACTCATCCTGCAAGTGACCGATATCCCGCGTACCAAAAACGGCAAAATTGTCGAGCTTGCGGTGCGCGATATCATTCACAGCCGACCGGTCAGAAATCAGCAGACGCTGGCCAATCCCGAAGCTCTCGCGCAGTTTAGGCAGTTTTTGCCATTGCTTCAGTGAGCGGACATAAATTCGAATTAAGAGCTAAATAGGAGCTAGTTCATTGCTAGCGCTAAACTATTGAGTAAGACATCACTCAACCTCAATACATCTAACGAATGAATGAACTGGCAAGACCGATTAATAACGATTTATTTCTATGTATGCATAGCATTATCAGGAAAAGCCCTGGGTTTATAGTCAAAGAATGATTCATTACGCGGATTTAAGCTTTAGCGATGAAGAAGTCAACTCTTTACCTGCTCGACGTACTGGACAAGCATAGAGTGATCAAGGATATTTATGGCTATGCGAATCGGCATTTACACCCTTAGTTTCCGCGACTCCCGAGTTATGTCGCTTATGTTCAGCGCTTGAACCGGGTGACCGAGATGTTTGCGCCTTTGCTGGAAACCATTCAACAAGAACAGATGCATGCAAGCCGCCATCAAGCCTGGCTGATAGATTCCTTTCCCGTGACTTTAGCCAAACAGGGGCATCGTTTTAAAGCTTATGTTACGAAAGAGCTAGCGGACTCAGGCTATTGTGCCACCAAGAAGCTGTACTATTATGGCTTGCGTATGCATGTGATCGGCAGCCGCCCCGGGTACCTTGCCCGCACCTGAATATATTGGGGTGACGGGCGCCTGAGCTCATGATGGCAAGGTGCTGGATCAGATTCGCCCGTACTTGCATGACTAGGAATTGTATGGCAATAAAGCTTATCAGCGGCCCGATGCCGAAGCCGTCAGACAAGCCCAGAATCTGACTGTCCTGTCACCGGTTAAAAAACAAAAAGGGCAACGCTATCTGGAGTCTCAAAATCAATGGCTGTCCACAGCCGTTTCTCGTGTCCAGCAAGCGATTGAAGCATTATTTGCCTGGATTGAAGAAAAAAACAGGCATTGAATGTGCCAGCAAGATTCGTTCATATAACGGTCTCATGGTGCATGGTACATGTCTTCGGCAAACTCGCGGCAGCTCTGTTTTTCTGGAATTTTTCACGAACCAGCTCTTAATTCACATTCTATTTTTGCGCTTGTGGACTACTTGTGCATTTTCGTATCGTAAGCCTTGAAGTAAAACATGGGCGCTGGGTAACTTTCCAATTTACTATCTATTCTGAGCGGCTAAAAATGGCGATTTTTAGCGGTTTTTCAAATTTGAAAAATACGCCAATGCGATGCATCACGCTATTATCAAATCCATCATACGCATATAATTATGCGGCCTAATAAAAATAAAAAGGGAGTTAATCATGGATAACAAGTTTTACGTTTTAAGTCTGCGCGACATTAAGAAATCACCGGCTTTTTGCTGTGCCGTTGAATTTGAGGACGTTATTATCGAAAGTTTAGGAGCTGAACTCATTAAACCTGGGCACATTGTTGAGAAATCTACATATCCTCGCACTTTGTTTGTCGTCGGCATATCAATCTACGACATAGACCAGGCCATTAGGTCAATCAAACAGGATGAATTTGATCAAATTTGCGCCTATATATTCGACGCGTTTGCTCTGCCTGCTGAGTTCAAAAGACCAAACTGGCACAAAGCAATTTCAAGCCACCATCGAACGATACGAAAAATCACTCATTTATTCGTTCCGTTTCGTCAATCTGTTGCAGAGTTCGAGCGTCTGTATCAAATACCCGTTTCATACATACCTCTCGGAGTCGATGCGGTTAAGCATGGCGGCTATGACGAGAACAAAATCATCGATGTCAATGGTTATGGACGCCAGCCGGCGACTCTAGAGTCCTTGCTGTCTGAGCGATTCAATGTGAGAGGCAGCAATCGCATTTACCATCATACCAATCATGCCCATACGCCTATTATCCATGACGTCTATACCCACCGTCGCCTGTTTTGGCAGCAACTGAGGCGCAGCAAAATAGCGCTGGCGTTCGACCCACTACATACAAATTATAAAAACGGCAAGTTCACGTTCTCATTTATTGGCCAACGCTGGTTTGAGTCCGCAGCCGCAGGATGCGTGATTGTCGGCAAGCGCCCAACTTGTAACGAGTTTGACGAACTGTTCGGTTGGGAACACTCAACTATTGAACTACCTGATAGCGTATCGGACATGGCTGACACCATTAATTTCCTGCTGAATGAATGGGACCTCGAAACAATCGGACGGCGCAACAATGCAGAATGCCTGAGTCGCCATGATTGGCGATTCAGAATAGATGATATGCTGAAAATAATAGAGGCTAACCTGTGAAAAATTACAAATAACTGAGGACAGACTCTGAGGTATCCTCACGAAATTACGTCTTTTCTAAAGTACTGAAATAATCAACCAGGAGAGCCCGTTCCAATAAATTTTCCGGCTGCTCAAATACTATATATTGACAGGCGATACGGGCAAGAAAAATCACTGAATAGGGGAGCGATGGCGATTGCTGCAGACTTTGATTTGCCGTTCTATGGCAGTTCCTTATTAAACCGAGCCCGATCAGCTAAAGCGCAAAATAATGAGCGCCCCAATCTACAACAAATTCGCGCGGGCGGCCTGCACTTATCTGGTTGTCTTAAGTTAAGTCTACCCTGTAATGTGTGTTTTTCGTGTCCTGGAAGCCTTCTTTTATTGGCATACAAGAACGATAATTGGGCAAATCAGTTTGTATACGTAAATATTGAAGTTATCAAGATCTGTTTATCGTGAAAATTACATATGTTATCCCGTTTAGGATCACAACATTTCTAGAATGATTGTTTTAATGCTGTGGTCCAGTGTGTAAGATATGCAGATCTACAGAATCGCTTATTAGTAATTTATGTTTCGAATTAGTAGAGTATATGAATGAATATTGAAATTTCATTGTTGAGCTTCTTAGTCTGCATTGGCTTGGCAAGCTTGTTGGCCAAAGCGCAAGCCTTTTCTTTTTTACAAGAAAGAAATAGTCGGTTTGATACTTTAGATGGTCTCAGAGGTTTTTTGGCGCTCTCGGTATTTTTTCATCACTTCGTTATAACTTACTATTGGAAAATGACGGGGCAATGGGTGAACCCACCCGAACACTACTATCAAAACTATGGAAAGGTAGGGGTCTCAATATTCTTCATGATTACTGGATTTTTGTTTATCTCAAAGATACTTAAATCCAAGGGAAACATTGATTGGATGAAAATCTTTGAATCTAGATTATTTCGAATATTTCCTCTTTATATTTTTGTGATACTTTGTATCACAGTAATTGTATTTGATAATTCTGGTTATCAGCTTCACTCAAGTTATCAAGAATTGATAAAGCAATATATTAAGTGGGGATTTTTTCAAGGCTCATCAATAAATGAATTTCCTAATACGAACCGAGTAATAGCCAGCGTCGACTGGACATTGAAATACGAATGGTTATTTTATGTTTCATTGCCAATAGTATCTTTTGTCATCTTTAAAGGGGGAAAATTCTCAATATCTCTTGTTTTTATGTTGAGCGTAGTTTTTTTTCTAAAGCCCTTCAACTTCCTCTCTTTTTCAACTAAGTATTTAATACTATTTGCTATTGGTGGAATGGTTGCTGGCCTTGCTAATAGCAAGAAAGAATTTTCTGGCGTTGCAAATTCAAAATTAACATCTGCCGTTGCTTCTTTCCTTTTAGTTTCTTCTATTCTTTACCCCGACACACTAGACCTAATTCACATATTAATTATGTCTTTTTTCTTTGTCCTTGTGGTTTTTGGTAATGATCTATTTGGTGTTTTTCGTTCGCCCCCCGCATTATTGTTAGGAGAAATTAGTTATAGTATTTATCTATTGCACGGTATAGTTCTTTACATATTATTTACTCATTTCTCAATGGTTGATTTCTCTGGCATGAGTTCTATGAACTATTCATTGTTAATGCCTATTGTCGGCATGCTCGTAGTTCTAGTCTCATCAATTACATTTCTTTTTATAGAAAAAAGATTTATTAATTTTGGCCGGAACTATTTCTTGACTAAGCTAATAACTTCATTTTTGGGAAATGCTAACAAAGCATTGAAGCGGGCAAGCCGCTGAATACGGCGTTAGGCATAGGCGTCCCCGCGGGAGCGATGCATACATGCGACTTGCCGGACGATATTAATCGCGACGTATGCCCAAAAGGCATAAAGGCATCGCTCCCGCCATCACTGTTTCCCGCATTTGAGACCAGATTATTATTCAAAGCCAAATCCTGAACGAGCATTTGAAAAGTCGGGTTTAGCACCCTGACCGGCCAGGGTGAACAACGCCCTGCCCGGCGCAGCGGACGGCATAACTATCTGTCTGTTCGTAACGTCAGTTGATAAATCAGTAGGATCGAATTCATTCTCAGGCCCCTGTAGGGTCGAATTCATTTGTGCCCTTCAGGGTATTCGACCCAAGACAACCCGGAATGCCCGCACTAACAGTGCAGTGCGAATACCCCTCCAGGGCACAAGCCAATTCGACCCTACGGATCCAAAATAACCGTCGCGCTGGCGGAGCTGCTATACCTCGAATTGTGTCCACTTCAGTGAACAGCCGCCAGTTCACGGCGCTGCTCATCCAGACCATCCCAAAAGGCCGCAACGCCATCCAGCATTTCACATCCATAATGAATGAACTGATCTTCATCCAGTTGCCGGGTAAAATAAAGCTCTTCAAGTTCTTCCTGCGTATGCGAAGCGTGCTGCGCCTCCAGCTTATCGTGCCAGATAAAAAATCCCAATGGCAGCTTAAGGCCGGTACGCTCATTGAAGCGCCTGAAGCCTTCGATCAACTGCCCCCAGAATCCGGCCGCTGCCCAGTTTTCCACCGCATAACTGGCCGCCTGGGAAATCTGGTAATTTTCGCCACCGTACAATCGGATCAATTCATTACAAAAAAACAGCGTGGATTCGGTCCCATGTTTGGGTTGGCCTATGTCGGCAAAATCCAGGCCCAATTTTTTAGCGATGGTATACAGCCATTCAAAATGGCCGGCGGAGAAATGAAATATGCTGCCCTCCACGCTGCCTTCGGTGGAGCCCAGACCATGGGCATCGATTTTTTTTCCCGGAGGCTTGAAGCTGACGCCCAATTCATTAGCCAGGATTTCTTTTGATGCCCGCATGGTTTCCAGGGTGTCGGCATGGATCATTTTATTAAGCTGGGCGATCAGGAACTGGTTGGAAAATACTGAGAACTGAATGATAAAAGCTTTAATCTGGTTGAGGTTCTGGTTGCCTTGTTCAAACCATAGCGCATAAGGATTACAGGTTATCACTCGATGCTCGAGCAGTTCCCTGTCGATGCGATGCTGAAACTGCAGAAACTGCCGGGCCTTATCGATGGTATATCCGTCTTGATGTGCGTTAAGAGCCGTCAGGGAAGGTAGACTTAATCCTTCGATATGATGTTGTTGTGCAAGGCTTTTCAATGATTTATAGAGATCGTCTCTCATGATGCGCCTCTAAATTCAAAATAACTTTCAATTAAGACTGAAATTCGGCCAGATAGTGCCCGACTCACGAGCAGGCACCGCCATCAAGCCAAGGTCCAGTCGTTCGTCCTGGCCTCCGGCCAGACGAGACCGGAGGCTTTGCCGAAAGACCCGCCGCGAGCGTTTTGAAACTAATGCCTTCCAAGTCGATCTTATGGGTTATAGCTTAAGAAGAAGGCAATACGATGAATAATCCATCAAATCCAGTCGGCACAGATGGCTTTGAATTTGTCGAATACACGGCGCCGGATACCCGGGAGTTGGAAAACCTGTTTATCCGCATGGGCTTTACGGCAGTCGCCCGGCATCGTTCCAAGGATGTCGTGCTATACCGCCAGGGTAATATCAATTTTATTATCAATCATGAACCCAGCAGTTTTGCCCAGGCCTTTGCCAAGGTGCACGGCCCCTCCATTTGTGCGTTTGGTATCCGCGTTAAAAATGCCGCCGAATGCTTCGATAGAGTGCTTAGCCTCGGCGCTGAACCCCAGCGTAACGATATCGGGCCCATGGAACTCAATATTCCGGCTATTCGGGGCATTGGCCGCAGCCTGATCTACCTGATCGACCGTTACGGCGACCATTCCATTTATGATGTCGATTTCGTGCCGATCGATAATGTGAATTTAAAGCCCGCAGGTCTCGGACTGACCGACATCGACCATCTGACCCATAATGTTTACCATGGCGGCATGGACAAGTGGGCCGAGTTTTACCGGCGCCTGTTCAATTTTCGCGAAATCCGTTATTTTGACATTCACGGCAAAGCCACCGGCTTAAAATCGCGGGCCATGGTCAGTCCTTGCGGCAAAATACGCATCCCGATCAATGAACCGACCGATCCCAAATCCCAGATTCAGGAATATCTCGACGCCTATCATGGCGAAGGCATTCAACATATCGCCCTGCATACCCATGACATCTATGCCACCGTGGAGCAATTGCGCGCCAACGGCATCGTCTTTATGGATGTGCCCGATACCTACTATGATGCCGTCAATCAGCGCGTGCCCGGTCATGCGGAAGATCTGGAGCGGCTGCGCCGCGACCACATACTGATCGATGGCGCACCGGGGCGGGACGTCGGCCTGTTGCTGCAGATTTTCACCAACACTGTGATCGGACCGATTTTCTTTGAAATCATCCAGAGAAAAGGCAACGAAGGCTTTGGCGAAGGCAATTTTCAGGCACTCTTCGAGGCGATCGAATTCGATCAGATCAAACGTGGAGTCATCTGATGAGCTGGATACGCATACCCAAAGTGGAAGGACAAGCGTCACGTCAGGCACATGCCGACCTGCCGGCCGGCACTTTCGAGCGCGAACTGGGCAGGGAAGGCTTTTACGGGCCGGCGACGCAGATGCATCATCGTCACCCGCCCACAGGCTGGCAATCGGTCGATGGACCGTTAAGGCCGCGCGCCTTCGATGCGAAAAAACTGTCCGCGACCAGCAATTGCCCCTGGCACGCGAGCTTGCTGTTCAACAACGCCAATGTACAGATCCGTTTTATGACATTGCAAGAGCACATGGACCACTTGGTGCGCAATGCCGACGGCGATGAGCTGATTTTTATCCATCAGGGCTCCGGCGATTTGTTCTGCGATTACGGCCACTTAGGCTTCAATGAAGGCGATTACCTGATGCTGCCGCGCGGCACGCAGTGGCGCATGAATGTGAAGGAACCGGTCCAGGCGCTGCTGATCGAGGCCAGCAATGACAGCTACCGGTTGCCGGACAAAGGCCTGGTCAGCCAGCAGGCGATTTTCGATCCGGCGGTGCTGGACACGCCGGCCATTGATGAGGACTTTATTGCCCAGCAGGATGAGGCGGAATGGCGCGTCATGGCCAAGCGCCGCGATCAATTGAGCACCATCACCTATCCGTTCAATCCGCTGGATGCGGTCGGCTGGCACGGCACCTTGATGCCGGTGCGCCTGAACTGGCGCGATATCAGGCCGTTGATGAGCCATCGCTATCACGTGCCGCCGTCGGCGCACAGCACGTTTGTGGCCAGCCGTTTCGTCGTCTGCACGTTTGTGCCGCGGCCGTTTGAATCCGACCCCCATGTCCTGAATGTACCGTTTTTCCACAGCAATGACGATTACGACGAGCTGATTTTTTACCACTACGGCCAGTTTTTTTCCCGCGATCATATCTATCCGGGCATGATGACGCTGCATCCGAGCGGCATTCCGCACGGCCCGCATCCGAAGGCGCTGAAAAATGCCGACAGCAAGCGCAGCGGCATGACCGATGAAGTGGCCGTCATGGTGGATACCCGCGATGCCCTGGCCGTCTGCGAACAGGCCACGGCTATCGAATGGCCGGACTATGTGGATTCCTGGAAATGAAACTCGGCACGCTTAAAACAAGGCACCGGGACGGCGAACTGGTTGTGGTCGACAGGCAACTGAGGCATTGTGTCGCGGCGCCCGACATTGCGCCGACCCTGCAAGCGGCCCTGGACGACTGGCGGAATGTCCGCCCCCTGCTGGAAAACATCTATCGGGCGCTGAACAACGGTGTCTGCGAATCGAAGCCGTTCAGGCCGGAGCAGATGGCCGCGCCGCTGCCCAGGGCCTATCAATGGCTGGACGGCAGCGCTTATCTGAGCCATGTCGAGCGCGTGCGCAAGGCCAGGGGCGCTGAATTACCGCCCGCTTTGCTCGAGGACCCGCTGATGTATCAGGGCGGCTCCGATATCTTGCTCGGCGCCTGTGACGCCATCGTTGCCGCCAGTGAAGACTACGGCATCGATTTCGAAGCCGAAGTCGCCGTGATTACCGATGACGTCCCCCTGGGCGTTTCGGCGGCTGACGCCGCCGCCCATATCCAACTGGTCATGCTGGTCAATGACGTGTCCTTACGCCACCTGATTCCCGGTGAACTGGCCAAGGGCTTCGGCTTTCTGCACGGCAAGCCTGCCAGCGCCTTCTCGCCTGTCGCCGTGACGCTTGATGAACTGGCTGACGCCTGGCGAGACAATAAACTGCACCGGCCGCTGACCGTGCATTGGAATGATCAATTATTTGGCCAGGCCGATGCCGGCACCGACATGCAATTTGATTTTGCGCGCCTGATCCAGCACGCCGCCAAAACGCGCAGCCTGGGTGCCGGCACGATTATCGGCTCGGGCACGGTCAGCAATTATGATCGGGCGGCCGGCTGTTCGTGCATTGTCGAGCAACGCGTCGTTGAAATCGTGGAATCCGGTGCGGCCGTGACACCCTTCATGTATTATGGGGACCGGGTCAGGATAGAAATGTTAACGTCGCAGGGACAGTCCATCTTCGGTGCCATCGAGCAGGTCGTCAAGCCATGTCCATAATCTTGTACAGTTATTACAGAAGCTCCGCCTCGTTCCGGGTGCGGATCGCGCTGAACATCAAACGAATCGATTACCAGATCCGCCCCATCCATCTGCTGAGAAGCGGCGGCGAACAACATCGGGAGGATTACCTGAGGCTTAATCCCCAGGGCCTGGTGCCGACCCTGATCGACGGCGGTACCGTGCTGACTCAATCCTCGGCGATTATCGAATACCTGGAAGAGATGTATCCCAGCCCCGCATTGCTGCCGGAATCGGCCGTTGACCGGGCCTATATGCGTTCCCTGGCGCAACTGATTGCCTGCGACATTCATCCGCTTAACAACCTGCGCGTACTGCAATATCTCAAGGACACGCTGAATTATGACGACGCGCGGCACGCCTGGTACTGCCATTGGGTTCAGAACGGTTTGTCCGCGCTGGAGCTGTTGCTGGAACAGCATGACTGCAATGGCCTGTATTGCCTGGGCGACCGCCCCGGCATGGCTGATGTGTTTCTGATTCCGCAGGTTTATAACGCCTTGCGCTTTAACTGCGAGATGCACGAATTTCCTTTGATCAGCCGCATTTATGAAAACTGCATGCAGCAGTCCGCGTTCCAGAATGCCGCGCCTGAAAATCAGCCCGATGCGGAGGATTAGGATAGGAGCGGATACCGTCCCGTGGGAGCGATGCCTACATCGCGATTTAAACCGCCCGGCAAGTCGCGATGTGGGCATCGCTCCCACCACCGGGCGGTATGACTATCTGTCCGTAGTAACATCATTTATTCAACGGGCACTGATAAATATAATCCACTGACTTTAAACAATAGTGCTAAAAAGACAATTACCGAGCGATGTTGAGCGATTTTTATCCCCGTTTGCCATTCTCGGCGGCCCGCCGATAAATCATGCCTTCCGTAGGTGCGAATTCATTCGCACTATACTCATACCAGCAAAAGTAAATGCAAATACCTTATAAAATACCTGTTAATTATTCATAATCAAGAAAACCGGGATCGAATAATTATCTAAAAAAGAAATACAAAACAACTTAATGAATCTAGTTCTGTCGACTATACTTGACTGAGTTCCGATTTTTTTCGGAACTGTCTTAACTATACTCATCACGCTTCAAAATCCGGCGCTATTCTTCCCTCTCCTGATGGGGAAGGCTAGACGGGGGGAATCTAAATAATCCGGATTTTGATTAAAAATAATAAAAATATTCTGGAGTTCTATATGTCATTTAATAGTCGACTTATAACCCTGTTGATTCCAACCTTGCTGGCCACAACCACAGGTTGCGATGGCACCCATCCTTTTAAAAATGGCGGTATAAATCGACCTGATAATAAGGCGGACGTGGTTTTTCTCGACCAGGGCTGGACCGATGACGATCGGCAGGCTTTCTATTATTTATCTCAAGGTTCTGAATTATTACCCTATCACTGGTTTCTCGCTCTGGAGCAAAGTGATAATGACGGGCTGTTTCGCTCGGATGAAAACATGAAAAAACTGGGGTATATTCCTCAAAAGGCCGATAAAAACCTCAATCCTGACGGCTTGCCCATCGGTTTTGTCAAAAACGAGAATCCGGCCGCCATTTCGTTCAATATCAAAAAAGAATTCCTGGGCGCGTCTTATAACCAGGACAAATATCCCGTAACCGACACCTGGCTCGGACAGACCTGCTCCAACTGCCATACGTCACAGATTAATTATAACGGCCACCTCATTCGCATCGACGGAGGCTCATCGCACGCCGATCATGAAGGTTTTCTGACCCAGCTGGTGGAATCCCTGAAGGCCACCACGTCAAATCCCGATAAAATGTCCCGTTTCGCCCGCAGGGTGCTTGACCCCAACTGGAATCAGGGCGAGCAGGATGCGCTTAAAGAGCGTGTAATAGCCTATACCCAGGTTTTAGACGACCTTGTCAAACTGAACAAAGGCAGCGTGCCTTATGGCCATGGCAGACTGGATGCGTTCGGCGCGATTTTAAACCGTATCTGCGCGACCAATTTAGACATTCCCGGCAATAAGCGCCCTTCCGACGCGCCGGTCAGTTACCCGTTTCTATGGACCACTCCGCAACTGGACTGGGTTCAATACAATAGCTCCGCGGGCAATCCATTGGCCAGGAATGTCGGCGAAGTCATGGGCGTCTATTCTCACCTCAAACTGACGGGTACTCCGGCCACCGGCCAATTTACCTCGACAGTCAATATTCAGAACCTCGACCGCCTGGAAGGCTATGTCGAAAAGCTGCAGGCACCGGCCTGGCCCGCTGAGCACCTGGGCAAAATTGATCCGGTTAAAGCGGAGATGGGCAAGCAGCTTTATGCCCAGGATTGCGTGCAGTGCCACCATATACGCGATGCGGCCGGCAATTTCCCGATGACGCCAAAAAACCAATTCGGCAAGCAATTCGTTACCACGGTATCCGCCAAAACATTGCAGGAAATCGGTACCGACCCGCAGATGATACAGAATATTCTTGCCTACAAAGCCAATCCGGGAGCGCTTAGGGATTATCTGGAGCCTAAGGAAGTGCAAGCCCAGGAAGAAGTTTCCAGGGTATTGATCCTGAAAGCGGCAGTCAAAGGAGCGATACAACGCAAACTGGCCGAAACCGGCCTGCCGGAAAAAGAGTTGCAGGAATTGGCATTCCGGTTGAGCGGAATGCGCACCCCTCCTCTGGTGGATGCGCCGTTATCGCTTGTATCAACTTATAAGGCCCGGCCGCTTAATGGCATCTGGGCGACAGCGCCGTTTTTGCATAATGGCTCAGTGCCTAATCTGTATCAGCTCCTGCTGCCTGAAGATCAACGCGTGAAAAAATTCTTTGTCGGGACGAATGAATTCGACCCCGTGCAGGTCGGTTACAAAACCGATGGCAAAAAAGGATTTGAATTCGATACAACGTTAACAGGTAACTGGAATACCGGACATAGCGGCCCTGGCTATACCCAGACCAAAAAAGAGGACGGCACTTATCGGGATTACACCGATGAAGAACGCTGGGCACTGGTGGAATATATGAAAACCTTGATATAAGGCGAAATCAGCCACAGCTAAACACCGTACAGATACTATTTCCCTGGTTCGCATGCTCCCGCGTACCCTGAAGGGCATAAATGGGAACCCATACCGGTGCTCAGTTCAGCTGCGGTCTGCATTCCCAACGCGTGAGCGTGGGAACGAGGAAATGCCCTATCGGTCAGTGAATGGCTTGTTTTTCATGGCGACGCATGTCTGAAGGTAATGCTTCCGACTAATGAATAAACGCTCTAAACACCGTACAGATGCTATTGATCAGCAATGATTAATAGCATCTGGCGATAGACGGCTTCAACTCCACTTACGGTATCTGCTTCTCTTGCGAATTCCGCCTGTATTAAACATCACAGCCTTAATAAAACAACAAAACCATTAACCGGCCCGAAGCGCAAGGCGCTGATGTAAGCTGCCCGCAACTATGGTAGCATTCCCGATACTGTCATTGGCCGCGGACGTGAATCCTCGGTGGTGACCGATCCGCCCGCGCAGCGAATTGCCGTTTAAGCGGATTCAGATACACAGATTGGGGATCAACAGAGTTCCAGTGTTGGAAGCAGTCCTGTACGTAAACCCGGAAAGGGCAATATATAAAAAATAATTAGCGTTGCCGTAACGCTTAGGCCGTGGAACGACACTATCATTAACCCGCAAAACCCAGAATCCATGTCTTCGCGAAGCTACTAATCGACGTACCCTCACTGGAGCAATACTTATTAACAATAGATCAAAAAACACATGCTACGCGGCTGCGGAGAATGACTCGTAACGTTTCGATATGCTGGCTTTGCCTGACTATGAAACATTGCCGGCATGCGGATTCATACTTGCGAGGGCCGGAAGCGGTTAGGTGGGCTGATTATGGTTATTTAAAGGAACACGCAATGGAAGAAGTCAAAAAGAAAACAAAGAAAAGCCTCTGGAAAAGCAACTTTGAAATGCGGCGTATAAATTATGAAAAAACATCCATCCTGCCGAATACCAGCCCACGTCTCAAGGCAGGATTGGCAGACGATCAAATTACTGTGTTGCTCGTCGATCTGAACAATTTCTCCCGTTACCCGACTTTGCCCATTGGCTACCTTGCCTCGATCCTGCGCGCTTCGAACGTGCGCGTCAGTGTGTTCGCGCCGCTCATGATTGGCGTTCATGGTGTCACGCGAGAAACACGGCCCCACAGATTCAGCTTGCTGGCTGCCAAATTGAACCACCGCGCCGCAACGTCCGGCAGCGCCAAAATCCGGCAATGGCGCAGTCGGCTCGCCTCTAGCCGGCTGTCCGAAGTCACCGCGCATGAGGAACACTTGATTAAAGAATTCCAGGCCGAACTGGAGCGCGCCCGTCCACAAGCCGTGATGATTTCGACATACCTGATGTACCGCAACGTCTGCGAACGGATCTGTGCCATCTGTCATGATCAGGGGATTCCGGTTGTGATCGGCGGTCCGTATTTCGCGCAGCCCGAGGTCATCAAGGACTGGAGCGCTATCCCCGGATTGTCCGCACTTGCCGCCGGCGAGGTCGAACTGCGGCTGCCCGCCATACTGAAAACGCTGCTGGCCGGCGGCGATGTGACTTTGCATCAAGGCATGATGACAATGGGTCCGCAAGGCGAGATCAGAGGCAGAATTGCCGCGCCGGAAAAGGCGCTAGATGCGGTGCCCTACCCCGATTTCAGCGACTTCCCCTGGTCAGCTTACCCGAACCGCATCATTCCGGTTATAACCGGCCGTGGCTGCGGTTGGGGAGCATGCACCTTCTGCAGCGACGTCTCCAGCACTGCGGGACGCACCTACCGCAGCCGCAGTCCCGAAAACGTATTGAACGAACTTGCCAGCCATTATCAGCGATATCGGGCGTCCCGATTCGTGTTCACTGACCTGAAACTTAACAGTAACGTCAACATGTGGCGCTCGCTCATCGCCGGCATGCAGGACGTCGTGCCGGGCGCGCAATGGATCGCCGCCGTGCATATGGGCAGCGAGGCAGATACCGGACTCACGGAATCCGACCTGCGGGCCGCCGCCGCGAGCGGCTGTGTCAGGCTGAGCACCGGTCTCGAATCCGGAAGCCAGCGCCTCATCGATCTGATGAAAAAAGGAACGCAGCTCGATGCAATCAGCGCCTTTCTGCATAATGCCTCGGCCGCCGGCATCTCCTGCCGCTGCACGATGATTCTCGGCTACCCGGGCGAGACGGCCGCCGATGTGCGCGCCAGCGCGGAATTTCTCGAGCGGCACGTCGATGTCATCGAAAGAGTATCGCTAAACCGGCTCCAGGTCATCATGGGCACGACGCTGCATCGCAACGCCATACAAAAACCCGGACAGCAACCTGCGAACTTCAGCATCGTCAGCACCAACCCGCGCACAGCGCAGGTTGAACATCACTACGGTGAGCTCGAAACCGCGTCGCATCGTAAAGCCGTCATGCACCTGCTGGCAGCTGTGCACCGCATCAACAGCCGAGAGCTTTCACCGCGCGCCCGCGAATTCGAAGGCGTGATGTGACTGCCTGATGGAAGGGTCAAAACCGCCAGAAAACAGAAGACGCGAAGTCGCCTACCTGGTCAATCAGTACCCGGCACCCAGCCACTCTTTCATCCGTCGTGAGATTCATGCTCTCGAAGCGGAGGGTTGGACGGTCCATCGGTTCACGCACCGGCGCAGCCAGGCACCGCTGATCGACCCGCTCGACCGCGACGAAGCGCAACGCACTTGCGTGCTGCTGGATTCCGGTCTGAATACATTCCTGGCGGCGGGCGCCTACTGGCTGATCAGGCATCCCCGGCGCACGCTGCTCACGCTCCGGCGCAGCCTGGCCGACGCCCGAACCAGCCAACGCCCGGCCATTGCCCACCTGGGCTACTTCGCCCTGGCCTGCGTACTTTCACGGCGGCTGCAGCAGCTTGGCTACCCTCACCTTCATGTGCACTTCGGCACCAACCCGGCCGATGTCGCGCGTTTGTGCCGCACCTTGTGCAACCTGACCTACAGTGTGACTTTTCATGGACCGCATGAATACGAAACGCCCGATCGGCTGAATCTCGCCGGCAAAATCGCAGACGCCTCGTTCATTGCGGTCATCTCCGATACCGGCCGCCGCGCAATGCGCGCTTGTCATTCCGAATCCGGGCACAAACTGGTCACTGTGCGCTGTGGTCTCGATCCGGCATGGTTCACGCGGCCTGCGTTTCCGGTGACGCAAGCACCCCGGCTCGTGTGTGTCGCCCGGCTCGACGCGCAAAAGAATCCACTGCTGCTGGTCGAAGCGGCCGTACTGCTGGCTGCGCGCGGCGTTACCTTCGAGTTGACGTTGCTGGGTGATGGCGCGCTACGCGCGGAAGTCGAACGCCAAATCACCCGGCACGGGCTTGAATCGTCCGTGCTGCTGCGCGGTTGGAGCACTCAACAACAGGTCGCGCAGCACCTGCAGGCATGCCGCGCGCTGGTGCTGTCGAGCCATGATGAAGGCTTGCCTGTAGCGATCATGGAGTCATACGCGATCGGCCGGCCCGCCATCGCTCCGGATGTGGGCGCGGTGCGCGAACTGGTCGAAACCGGAATCACCGGCTGGCTCGTGCCGCCCCACGATCCGGTGGCTCTGGCCGACGCGATCCAGGAGTGCCTCGCAGCATCGGAAGCGCAATTACTGGCCTTGGGCCGGCGTGCCCGCGAGCGCGTGCAGGCAAGGCATCACATCCGCGCGTCGGCCCGTTTGCTGGGAGCCTCCTTCGACAGAGCGGCGTCATGACAAACCACCCGGAAGCGGAAACAGTCAAGACGCCTTCACCGGGGAAAACGCCTCGCTTTCCCTTACCAATACACCCCCAGCAGCATGAACGCGCCCACCACGGCAAACTTCGCCACCCACAATTCCAGAGAGCACTGCCCGTAGTCGTGGCGCATAATCTCCTCGATTTTGTTGGCTCCGACCTGGTCCTGCATGTGAATTCTTCTTGGCATGATGATTCCCCTTTTTATTTATTTAATAGCGAACGATAACTGCGCATCTGCCCCACCAGCACGCCCTGGATCTCTACCTGCTCCGGAAGGTAGGCCATGGCGACCATGCTGGCATTGGCCGGGATCAGCAGCACCTTATCCGGCGTCTGCTCGATGTATTTCAGGGTCGCTTCCGATTTGTCGACCAGCGCCACGACGATCTCGCCGTTCTGCGCATAATTGCGTTGCTCGATGACCACCCAGTCGCCGTCGAAAATGCCGGCCTCGATCATCGATTCGCCCTTGACCTGCAACACATAGCAGGGCTTATCGCTTTTCAGGACTTCGGGCACGGCCATGTAATGGATATTCTCGATAGCCTCGATCGGCTTGCCGGCGGCGATCCTGCCGACAAACGGCAGGCCTTGCTCGCCAGCGTCCTCGCCGCGCCGCGCCTGATCGGTCAGACGGATACCGCCTTGCTTGTTGCCATCGAACGGCTGCACCAGATCCGCGTCAATCAAGGCCGAGATGTGCTTGTGCAATGAACCCCGCGAGGACATGCCCAGCGCCGCGCAGAGTTCATCCAGCGTGGGCGGGTATGGAAATTTCTCCTGATTGTCACGCAGAAAATCGAGGATTTCCCGCTGCCGCCGGGTTAATGCATTCATAGCCGTTCCTGAGAAGTTATTTTTTTGCAAGCTTAGCAAAATCGGCCTGAACTGACAGCAAAAAAGAGAACAAAAAGAGAACAAAAATCCATCCCTTTTTGTTATTACATTGTGAATCAATCAGTTAATTAGCTCGATATTGATGAGCGAACGAGGTTCCGTCCGCAGGCAGCGCCACGGGCGGCATAATTGACTTTACATCGCGCCTGGCCGGCGCCAGAAAAAAAAGGCCGGATAAACCGGCCTTTTTGCCCGAAATGGGTCTTGGTTCCAAGAATATCAGCGCAACAGTTCGAGCACTTTCTCGGCGGCTTTTTGCTTGGCCCGGGTCTTGGCCGCTTCGGCGGCCTGTTCGGTGGATTGCGGCATGTTTTCAACCTGGCCTTTCAGCCTTTTTACGGTTTCCGTGCCCTGCCTGACTTGTTCCGGCGTCGCCCGCTCGAGTTGTTGTCTCGCCGTTTCCTTTGCCGCGTTCAGCGTCCGCTCTTTAACGGCCTGAGGTGCGCTTTCCACGCGTCCTTTTAACTGTTGAGTCTGCTGCAGTATCCGCTCTGCCTCGGCCGCTCCCTGGGCAGCCTCGGGAGCCGTGGACGTGGCGACATCCCTGGCTACTTGTTTGGCGGCCGCTTCCAGTAAACTTTCTCCGGCCAGTGCCGTGCCGGATGCCATCAACAAGGAACTGAATAAAATCGCTTTGTTTCGCATGAATTTGTCTCTTAGTGAAAATAACGTGAAGCACTAGCATAACCTTTGAATCTTAATCGTGGATGAATTCCAAAAACCAGGCTGTTTTGACGGGTAAAAAACCCGCATTGTCTATAGCCGGTATGGAGGCGGACACGTTAGGGGCGAACCTGTGTGCTTGCCCTTGCCCAACGTTTCGTCTTTGGCCTGCGGTTCTCCGATAACCCCTCGTGCACCGGAAACAGGGCGGACACGCAGGTCCGCCCCTACAATGCATCCGCACGATGCAGGCGACCCCTTTGATTTGTATGAACCGCATCGCAAATTATCAGGTGATTTCCATGTTACATATTATTCCGGTAGTGGCTGAATTGGCTGCGGGATGTCGGATAAAATATTCCTAAGCGAAATCATGCCGGGACAACTGCTCGATAAACCAGCGCAGGACCTTGCCATTATTTGTTGTTTTCCAGGCCATGCCGATAATTTCTACCGGTGCCGTGTTTTCTACCGGCAGAGCAATAAGCCGACCCTGTTCAAGCAAGTTCCGAATCCGGTGCGCCGGTATAAAACCGACACCTAAGCCCAGACATTGGGCCTGTATTTTCTCCGTTACCGACGGCACGCTCAGTACCGGTCGCTTGCTAAACACGCGCTGGCTTCGCGGCGCCTGATTCCTGGATGAATCCCTGACCACGATAAAACGGTGCTGCTCAATCTGTTGCCGGGACAGCGGCAGAGATGCTTTGGTCAGCTCATGCCCCGGCGCAACAGCGAAAATCCATTCGATGCGCTGAATCTGTTGATATTTAACCGCCTGGCCCGGCATCGGCTCAGCGCCCGTTCCTATTACCAGATCAGCGCGATTACTGGTGATCGCTTCCTGCGCGCCGCCTAATACCTCCTCATAAATATTGATTTCGATATCCGGCATCACCTCGTAAAACCTGGCTATCAACGGATAGATGAAATCAAAACTCAAAATTGAATCTATCGCGATATTGAAAACAGGTTCCCAGCCGCCATGGGCTTTTTTCGTGGCTATCGCCAAACGCTCCGTTGCCTCCAGAATGTCCCGGCCTTGTTCAAGCAATACTTTTCCGGCCTGTGTCAGCACGGCTTTTCTGCCTTCTTTGCGAAACAAGACCACATTCAGGTCCTGCTCCAATTTCTGCACGGTATAAGAGATAGCCGAAGGAACCCGGAATAACTCATTGGCCGCGGCGGCAAAACTGCCTTTCCGATCAATGGCATCGAGCACTTCCAGCGCGTCAAGAGTAATAGGAAATTTCATGTCTGCCCGTGTTTATTGTTCAAATATTTTGAACTTATTGAGCAGAATCTATCGCTTTTTATTATTTCAGCCAACTTTATAATCAATCCAGAGTTTTCAACTTGAACATTCTAAGGAGCGGTGATGAACAATTTAATCAAGAGAACGCTGATTTCCGATGCGGGCCTGGAAGCCATCATACTGCGGGTTCCCATCGGTTTAATCCTGGCCGCGCATGGCAGCCAGAAGTTATTTGCGTGGTTTGGCGGCAATGGACTGGAGGGAACAGGGCAATGGATGGCATCGGTAGGGTTAAATCCGGGGTTTGTCATGGCGTTATTGGCGGGCAGTGCTGAATTTTTTGGCGGTATTGCGTTGGTTCTGGGTTTAATGACGCGTCCCGCGGCGATGATTAGCGCCGTTACCATGCTGGTCGCCTTGTTCTGGGTGCATTGGGGCAACGGCTTTTTTCTGTCTAGCCACGGCATTGAATACGCGCTGGCATTATTGTCGGCAACCCTGGCATTGACGGTTATCGGCGGCGGCCGGTATTCGCTGGACCGCTATTTGATCGACACACGGGAGACGAATTATGAATAAGCAAACTCGACAACTCGCGGCCGTTATTACCGGGCAAAGTACCTCGGACGGCCACGGCGTCAAACTGAAACGGATCATCAGTTCACAGCAAAACAACGCCTTCGATCCTTTCATCCTGCTGGATGAGTTTGGATCGGATCAGGCGGCGGATTACATCGGCGGCTTTCCGGATCATCCGCACCGCGGCTTTGAGACCGTGACTTATATGCTCGAGGGCGCCATGCTGCACCGCGACCATCTGGGCAATGAAGGGCATCTGCGCGCAGGCGGCGTGCAATGGATGACGGCCGCGCATGGCATTATTCATTCAGAGATGCCGGAGCAGGAAAACGGCTCGTTGCACGGCTTTCAATTATGGATTAACCTGCCCGCCAGGGAAAAAATGAAGCCGCCGCATTACCAGGATTTTGAGGCTGCGGACATCCCCCGGATTGCATTGGCGGATGGCGGTTACATCAAGATCATCGCCGGCGACTATGTGACCGAAACGCAAACGATATCCGGCGCGGTAACCGGCGTGACGACACGGCCGCTGCTTTTCGACGTCCGGCTGGCTCCTGGGCAACAACTGGACATACCGGTAAGCATGCGGCATACCGCCTTGATCCATGTTTACCAGGGCGAGCTGGCTATCGGCGCCTCGGCCAGGATTTTAAAGGCCGGGCAACTGGGGCATTTAATTGACGGCGACAACCTGCGGCTGGCAACACAGGATCAGCCGGCACGGTTTTTGGTGATGGCCGCGCTGCCGTTGAACGAACCGGTGGTGCAGGCCGGTCCGTTTGTCATGAACAGCACCGAGGAAATCGAACAGGCGTTTCGTGATTACCGGGATGGCTTGCTGACGCTGTGAATCCGTTTTAATCCAACCCGAGATAAGGAGACGAACATGCCGCAAAAACCTGCGATAACCCGGGTAAAAATCCACGACCTTATCCAGTCGCGCTGGAGCCCCAGAGCCTTCGATCCTGACCGGCCGGTAGGCCGTGACGATTTGCTGGCGCTGCTGGAAGCCGCGCGCTGGGCGCCCTCTTCCTTTAACGATCAGCCCTGGCGTTTTATCGTGTGCGACAAAGCCGTTGATGAAGCCGCCTGGCAGCGCGCATTGGCAACGCTGTCGGAACGCAACCGGCAATGGGCCAAAAACGCCCCGGTACTGATCCTGTCCATAGCCATGGACAATTTCAATCATAACGGCCAGCCTAACCGCAGCGCGATGTACGATACCGGCGCCGCCAGCCTCAGCCTGAGTTTGCAGGCGACCGCATTGGGGCTGAGCGTGCATCAAATGGCCGGCTTTGATGGCGATAAGGCCCGCGAGGCTTTTAACCTGCCGGACGATTGCCGGCCGATGGCGATGCTGGCTGTCGGTTACCAGGCCGGTATTGACGTGCTCGATGACGGTTTCAAGGACGCCGAACGGGCCGCACGTACCCGGGCCGCGCTGAATGAACGCTTTTATGCCGGACAGTGGGGCCGCGGCATTGACTGATCCGCCGGGGGCGCGGGCCGTTTGTCCCGGCGGTGCTGCCGTCAATCCAGCATGCCGGCCTGGATAATGAAATCCTCGACCGCTTTAAGACCGTCCCCGGTTTTCAGGTTGGTAAAGGCAAACGGCCGTGAGCCGCGCATCTTGCGCGCATCCCGGTCCATGACGTCCAGCGATGCGCCCACGTAAGGCGCCAGATCGATCTTGTTGATGACCAGCAAATCCGAGCGGGTGATGCCGGGTCCGCCCTTGCGCGGTATCTTGTCGCCGGCCGATACGTCGATCACGTAGATCGTCAGATCGGCCAGTTCCGGACTGAACGTGGCGCTGAGATTGTCGCCGCCGCTCTCCACCATGATGAAGTCGAGATTATCAAAACGCTCGATCAGCTCATCGACCGCCGCCAGATTCATCGAGGCGTCCTCGCGAATGGCCGTGTGCGGGCAGCCGCCGGTCTCCACGCCCAAAATGCGCGCTTCCGGCAGCGCCTGGCTGCGAATCAGGAATTCCTGGTCCTCGCGGGTATAAATATCGTTGGTCACCACGCCGATTTCGAAGCGATCGCGCATTCGCTTGCACAGCGCATCCACCAGCGCCGTTTTGCCGGAGCCGACCGGCCCGCCGACGCCGACTCTCAATACCTGTTTGTCACTCATACATCCTCTCAAGAACGAAATAATCGGGAATACTGCATTTCATGGCGGCTGCTGGCCAGGGCCAGACCGAAAGCGCTGCCGCCGATCTCATTATCGGCAAGGGTTAACGCCTCATCGACCAGGGCCGGTATGTTTCCGGCCAGATCGGCCAATAGCCGCTGCCCGGCCACCTGCCCCAACGGCACCAGCTTTACCGCGCACAGCACCTGGTTTTCCAGCCAGCTCCACAGATAGCCGATGGCGGTCGCGCGCAAGGGAATGCCCCAGTTGACGGCGGCAAACGCGAACACCGCGGCCAGCGTCGCTTCCGGCTTGCGTATCCAGGGCTGCATTTCAGTTATCGCCAATCCGTCCAGCAGGCGCGCCAGGGCCTGGCCGGTTTGCCGGTCCTCGGCCCGTAATTCGGCCGTTTCGCGGCAGGCGATCAGAACCCGGCTCCAGTGCTCCAGCTGTTCCATGGCCCCGTCTCGCCAGGCATGATAAAACCTCGCCAGCACAGGCAGGTCGATGCACACCATGCCGCCATGCATCAGGCCGTCCAGCCATGCGCCGGCTTCGCCGGCATCGGTTATCCAGCCATCGTCGACCGCACGCTCCAGGCCCTGGGAATAACTGTACATGCCGACCGGCAGGCCGGGGCTGACCAGCTGCAGCAAACGCAGCAAGGCCAGATCAGTGACCATCGCCGTGATACGCGCCCTGTTCCGGTTCGAACGGCAGTTCCTCATGCGTAACCGTCAGCCCCAGACCTTCCAGCATGTGGTCCAGGACATGATCCGCCGGAAAACGCAGCTCGCCGGGCCGGATCTGCAAGGCCACATGCCGGTTGCCGAGGTGATAGCAGGCGCGCGCGAATTGCAAGGCATCGTCCGTGCGCACCACCGACAGCGGCTCCGGCGCCGCATCGACGCGTACGCGGTAATGATCGGGGCCGGTTAAAATCAGCCCCTTGCGCAGCACCTGGCCGCGCGGCAAAAACAGTCCGATTTCGGTGCCGCTGTCGGTGTTGACCAACAGCCGGCTTTTCTGCCGGGCTTCGTACGGCAGCGTCACTACATCGTCCGGAGTCGTCTCCGGCGGAGCCAGTTCAGTAAGTTTCAGCATTTTCAAAACAAAAAATAACGTTGGGCAAAAGGCAGCACATCGGCCGGCTCGCAGGTCAGCAGCAGGCCGTCGGCGCGCACCGAATAGGTTTGCGGATCGACTTCGATATGCGGTTGGTAATGATTGTGGATCAAATCTTTCTTGCCGATCGTGCGCGTGTTCGCCACCACGCCGATCCGCTTGTTCAGCTTCAGCACAGCGGCCATATCGGTCTCGGCCGCGACCTTCGGCAAAAACAGCATCGAGTTGGCCGCCGCGGCCCTGCCGAAGGCGCCGAACATGGGCCGGTAATGCACCGGCTGCGGCGTCGGAATCGAGGCATTGGGATCGCCCATGGGCGCCGCGGCAATGAATCCGCCTTTAATGATCAGGCTGGGCTTGGCCGCGAAAAAGGCCGGCTGCCACAGCACCAGATCGGCCAGCTTGCCGACTTCGACGGACCCGACTTCATGCGCGATGCCGTGGCTGATGGCCGGATTGATGGTGTATTTGGCGATATAGCGCTTGATGCGGAAATTGTCGTTGCGGGACGAATCCTCCGCCAGGCTGCCGCGCTGCGCCTTCATTTTATGCGCGGTCTGCCAGGTGCGGATAATGACCTCGCCGACCCGGCCCATGGCCTGCGAATCGGACGCGATCATCGAAAAGGCGCCCAGGTCATGCAGAATATCCTCGGCGGCGATAGTCTCGCGGCGAATGCGCGATTCGGCGAAAGCCACGTCCTCGGCGATGCCCGGGTCCAGATGGTGGCACACCATCAGCATGTCCAGATGCTCGTCCACGGTGTTGACCGTATAGGGCCGGGTCGGATTCGTCGACGACGGCAGCACGTTGGCCTCGCCGCAGGCCTTGATGATATCGGGGGCATGGCCGCCGCCGGCGCCTTCGGTGTGATAGGTATGGATGGCGCGGTCTTTGAAGGCGGCGAAGGTGTCCTCGACAAAACCGGATTCGTTCAGAGTGTCGGTATGGATGGCGACCTGCACGTCAAAGCGCTCGGCCACGGACAGGCAGCAATCGATAGCCGCCGGCGTCGTGCCCCAGTCTTCGTGCAGCTTCAGGCCCATGGCCCCGGCGCGCACCTGTTCTTCCAACGCCGCCGGCAGACTGGCGTTGCCCTTGCCGAGCAGGCCGAAGTTCATCGGAAAGCCGTCCAGCGATTGCAGCATATTATGAATATTCCAGGCGCCGGGCGTGCAGGTCGTCGCGTTCGTGCCCGTGGCGGGGCCGGTGCCGCCGCCGATCATGGTGGTGATGCCCGACATCAAGGCTTCGTCGATTTGCTGCGGACAGATGAAATGGATATGCGCGTCGATGCCGCCGGCCGTCAGAATCTGGCCTTCCCCGGCGACGATTTCGGTGCCGGGGCCGATGACGATATCGACGCCCTGCTGCGTATCGGGATTGCCGGCCTTGCCGATGCCGGCAATGCGGCCGTTTTTGACGCCGACATCGGCCTTGATGATGCCCCAGTAATCGACGATCAAGGCATTGGTGATGACCAGGTCCATCGCCACGGACGCATCAGCCTGGCTTTGCCCCATGCCGTCGCGGATGACCTTGCCGCCGCCGAACTTGACTTCATCGCCGTAAACCGTGCGGTCTTCCTCCACTTCCAGAAACAGGCCACTGTCGCCCAGGCGCACGCGGTCGCCGGTAGTCGGCCCGAACATATCGGCATAAGCCTGTCTGCTGATTCTACTCATCTAAATCTCCCATCACGGCCTGGCGAAAACCATAAACCCGGCGCAAGCCGGCAAAGGCCACCAGCTGCACTTCACGCTGCTGGCCGGGTTCAAAGCGCATCGCCGTGCCGGCCGGAATATCCAGCCGGAAGCCGCGCGTCGCGGCGCGGTCAAAATGCAAGGCGGGATTGGTCTCGAAAAAATGATAATGCGAGCCGACCTGAATCGGCCGGTCGCCGCTGTTGGCGACCACCACGCGGATCGTCTCGCGGCCCGCGTTCAGTTCCAGCTCGCCGGCGGCGGTGATAATCTCTCCCGGAATCATGGCGTCACTCCTACTCGATGGGGTTGTGCACGGTCACCAGCTTGGTGCCGTCGGGAAAAGTCGCCTCCACCTGCACTTCGGGCAGCATGTCGGCAACGCCTTCCATGACATCATCACGGTATAGCAACGTGCGGCCGAATTCCATCAATTCGGCGACCGTGCGGCCATCGCGCGCGCCCTCCATGATCGCGGCGCTGATAAAAGCCACGGCTTCGGGATAGTTCAACTTGAGGCCGCGAGCCTTGCGCCGTTCGGCCAGCAGAGCGGCGGTAAATATCAGCAGTTTGTCTTTTTCGCGTGGTGTTAATTGCATTGTCTTGTTCCTGTCATTAATCCTAATAAACTAATGTTACGCATGTGCGGTTTTTATCCCGTTTGCCGCGCCGAGCACCGGAGCTTTCGCCGAGAATAGCCCGAAGGGGCGCTTCAGGGATGAAGCGCGTTGCCAAAGGGACAGGAGTCCCTTTTGGCAACCCTCGGCGAAAGCGAGGAGCACAGGAAGCAAGCGGCAACGGGCGGCCTTTTCTTTGGTTACTTTCTTTTGGCCGCGCAAAAGAAAGTAACTCGCCTTCGGGTGCGATAAACCCGATTCAAACAACCGTCGCGCTAGCGACACTTTATTAAATCCATCTAAATACAACTAAATGCGTAACATCAGTTAATCAAGTGGCCCAAATCCGCGGCGCGCAGGCTTCGCGCCGCACGCAGTCCGGCCGCACAATCGCCCAAACCCGTTCGAAGAAACCGCGCAGCCGGTCGCTTCGGCAATCAAGCGCCCGACAGACCAACAGATCATCCATGCGCGTCACGCCCCGGCCTTTGGCATCGCCGATCAACTGCTGCACGGCGGCCAGCGTTTCAGCGCCGACAGGATAGGCGAACAGCGTTCCGCACGCCGAACAGCCCTGCAGGCCCCAGCGCGCCGAAAACGCCCTGGCATCCAGTTTCAGGCGTTCCAACAGCAGAGGCCGATCTTGGCAATAAACCTGCCAGTCCAGATCCGCCAGACCCTCGTCGAAACGCTCGCCGCAGGCGGGCCGGCCCAGGGACAGGATTTCCCAACCGATAAAACGCGCTTTTGAAGCCAGTTCAACCCTGACCGTCGAGCGCAGGCGGGCGCCTTCATAAACGATGGTTTCCTGCGGCAGCCATTCCAGCGCTGCGCCTTCCGCCACGGTTATCGAGACATCCTGCCTGGCCAGCCCGCCCGCGCTGCGGTAAAACTTGCCCGCCGCCGGCGTGGTGATCAGGGCGTGGCTGCCTGCCTCGGCATCGATCTCAAGACTCAAGTGATCGCCCGCCACGATGCCGCCCGGCGGATGCAGCATGTAGACATGGCACACTCCGCCTTCCGGATAAAACGGCCGCTGTACCGTCAGCGGGCCGTAATGACGGCGGTGCGCCAGGACCGTTTTGCCGTATCGCTGCGCGAACCCCAGCGCCAGTTTCGCTTCCCAGCCTTGAGCAGAGTTGCCCGCTACGCTGGCGCAGCCTGCTTCCTTCAGATCTGCCAGCACCCGATCAGGCTCCGGCCAGCAAGGTCGTGCCGACGATGGCGCACAGCAGGCCAAAGCCGGTGCCGATGGTTTTCAGTCTGGCCGTTCCCGATAAGCCTGCCGCGATGCCCAAGCCATTCAGCAAGGCCGTGGTCAGCAAAAACCCCGCCGCGTACGAGCCGGCATCGGCTCCCGCTTGCAGCTCGGCGGCATGGACATAACCGTGACCGAACGCGAACACGGCAGCCAGGACGACCGCCAGACCGGAGGACATGCGGCAGTTACTCCAGACCAGCCATCCGCAAGCCAGCACCGAAAACGCCACCCAGCTTTCCGCCGAGGTGATGGCGATACCGGGCAGAGAGACGCCCGCGCCCGCGGCCATCGTTAACAAAAAACTCATTGGCAGCAGCCACAATGCCCTGCCGCCGCGCATCGCCGCCCATAGCCCGATAGCCAGCATGACCAGCAAATGATCGATACCCAGCAACGGATGCAGCAAGCCGTCGATAAAGCCATGCACCGCTCCGGCGCCGGTATGCGCCTGCGCCGGCAAGGACAGCATCAAACCGATAAAAATTAGCAATTTGTTCGCTTTCATAAAGATTCCCCAGTGTTATTTTAAATTCCCGTAGGGTACTCAAGCGGGGCGGGGTTTGTAACTCCGTCCCTAACGTTTTCATGATGCCTGGGTCAAGTGGCTACCCTACCAACCTGAAACATTTCGGACGGGGCAACATGCCCCGTCCCGCTCGGTTCCTGTAAGGTACGCATCGCGTACCTTTTAAAATGTCAGGATTTATCAACATCCCAAAAGGTACGCACTGCGTACCCTACATGATGTTTTATACATTACCCGTCAAACCGTCAAATAGCGTTTCACCATATCTTCGCTCAACTGGTCCATGGCGCCGGCGGCGACGCCTCGACCGCGGTCCATTATATAGAACCGATCCGCCACTTTGCGCGCAAAAGGCAGTTTTTGCTCCACCAGCAGGACGGTCACGCCCAGTTCGTTTTTGATTTTGATGATGCCTTCGCGCACGGCATCCCTTTCGCCCTCTTTCAGCAGCGGCGTCGGTATGTTTCTGGCCCGGTTCAGGCGGATGATCACATCGCCGATTTCGCTGACGATGTTCGGCTGTATGCCTTCGGTCGGTTCGTCCAGGATCAGCAATTTGGGATTCAGCACCAGGGCCCTGCCGATGGCCAGCTGTTGCTGCTGGCCGCCGGACAGATCGCCGCCGCGCCGCTTGAGCATTTGCTTCAGTACCGGAAAAATCTCAAAGACAGAGTCCGGGATTTTTTTGATGCCCTGCCCGCGCACCGCGCGCAAACCGGTCTTCAGGTTTTCCTCCACGGTCAACAGCGGAAAGATTTCCCGCCCCTGCGGCACGAAGCCGATGCCCAGCCCGGCGCGCTGTTCGGGCCTGGCCAGGGTTAACGCCGCGCCCTGATAATCGATGGCGCCCTCGCGCACCGCGATCAGCCCCATGATACACTTGAGCAGGGTGGTCTTGCCGACGCCGTTGCGCCCCATCAGGCACAGGCAGGAGCCGGCCGGCACGGCCAGATCGACATCCCACAAGGTATGGCTGCCGCCGTAATATTGATTCAGTCCGGTAATTTTCAGCATCAGTCCCCCAAATAAACCTGTATGACACGCGGGTCGTTCTGTACTTCGTCCATACTGCCTTCGGTCAGCACCGACCCTTCATGCAGCACGGTCACGCGCTGGGCGATCGAGCGCACGAATTCCATATCATGCTCGACCACGATGATGGAACGCTCACCCTGCAGCGACAGCAGCAGCTCCGCCGTGCGTTCGACTTCCTGATGGGTCATGCCCGCCACCGGTTCGTCGACCAGCATGACCTGAGGCTCCTGCATCAGCAGCATGCCGATCTCCAGCCATTGCTTCTGCCCGTGCGACAGAATGCCGGCCGGCTGCGAACGGTGTCCGGTCAGCCCTATCGTGTCCAGCACCTGCTCGATGCGCTCCCGCTGCGCTCCGTTGAGCCTGGCGAACAGGGTCGCCCAGACGCCCTTGTCGGTCGCCAGGGCCAGTTCCAGGTTTTCGAACACGCTCAGCGTTTCGAAGACGCTGGGCTTTTGGAATTTGCGGCAGATGCCCGCCTGGGCAATGGCCGGCTCATCCATTTGCAGCAGATCGATGGTTTGCCCGAAAAACACCGAACCGCTGTCGGGACGGGTCTTGCCGGTAATCACATCCATCAGCGTGGTCTTGCCGGCGCCGTTCGGGCCGATCAGGCAGCGCAGTTCTCCCGCGCCGATATACAGCGACAGGTTATTGAGGGCTTTGAAGCCGTCGAAACTGACGCTGACATCTTCCAGATAAAGTATCGTGCCGTGCCGGGTATCGACCTGGCCTGCTTTCAAGGCGGGTACGCTCATGGTTTTTGCTCCTTCGGACGCCGCCGCCAGAACCCGAGCAAGCCGTCGGGCAATAGCACGGTAACGAGAATAAAGGCCGCCCCCAAAAAAAACAGCCAGATTTCCGGCGCCCATCCGGTCAGCAGCGTCTTGGCATAATTGACCAGCACCGCGCCGACGATGGCCCCGTACAGCGTGCCGCGCCCGCCGACCGCGACCCAGATGACGACTTCCAGCGAATTCAAGGGCGAAAACTCGCTGGGATTGATAATGCCGACCTGCGGCACATACAGGGCGCCGGCCATGCCGGCCAGCATGGCCGCAAACACGAAAACCCATAATTTGAAGTTCTCGACGCGGTAACCCAGAAAACGCACGCGCATTTCCTGATCGCGGACCGCCGTCACCACCCGGCCCAATTTGCTGTTGATCACCCGGCGGCTGATCAGCAAGGCCAGAATCAGCGTGATGCCTGAAGCCATCAGCAGACAGGCGCGCACGGCGTCGGACTGGATATTGAAGCCCAGGATGTCCTTGAAATCGGTCAGCCCGTTGTTGCCGCCGAAGCCCATTTCATTGCGGAAAAAAGCCAGCATCAGCGCATAGGTCAAAGCCTGCGTGATGATCGACAGATACACCCCGGTCACCCGCGAGCGGAACGCCAGCCAGCCGAACACGAAAGCCAGCAAGCCCGGCACCAGCACAATCATTAACGCCGCCAGCCAGAACTGGTCGAATCCGTGCCAGTACCAGGGCAGTTCCTTCCAGTCCAGGAACACCATGAAATCGGGCAGCACGGGATCGCCGTACACGCCGCGACTGCCGATCTGGCGCATCAGGTACATGCCCATGACGTAGCCGCCCAGCGCAAAAAACGCGCCCTGCCCCAGCGCCAGAATGCCGCAATAGCCCCAGACCAGGTCCAGCGACATGCCCAGCAGGGCAAAGGTCAGGTACTTGCCTATCAGCGAAACCGTATAGGCGGAAAAATACAGCGGCGAACCCGGTGCGAAAATCAGATTGCAGAGCGGCACGATCAGGCTGATCGCGGCCAGGGCAACCAGCACCGAGGCCATGGCCTTGTCGTTTTTGAATCCGTTTAACAGCATCGCCTAGCCCTCCACTGCCCGGCCCCGTTGCGGAAACAAGCCGCGCGGGCGTTTTTGAATGAATAAAATGATAAACACCAGCACCAGTATTTTTGCCAATACGGCGCCGGCGTAGGGTTCGAGCAATTTGTTGGCGATGCCCAGGGAAAACCCTGCCACCAGCGTGCCCCATAAATTGCCGACGCCGCCGAACACCACGACCATGAACGAATCGACGATATAGGCCTGCCCCAGATTCGGGCCGACATTGGTGATCTGGCTCAAGGCCACGCCGGCCACCCCGGCAATGCCCGAGCCCAGCCCGAAGGTCAGGGCGTCGACCCGGCCGGTCGGTATGCCCATGGCTTTGGCCATATTGCGGTTTTGAGCCACGGCCCGCACTTCCAGCCCCAAACGCGTGCGCCTGAGGATTTGCAGCAGCAACGCGAACACCAGCAGGCAGAACACCAGAATGTAGAAGCGGTTCCAGGTCAGCGACAGGAAATCATTGATCCGCCAGGCGCCGCTCATCCAGTCCGGCGTGGCGACACTGCGGTTCAGCGGAGAAAAAATCGACCGCACCGTCTGTTGCAGAAACAGGCTGACGCCGAAAGTCGCCAGCAGCGTTTCCAGCGGGCGGCCGTACAGAAAGCGGATGATGCCGCGTTCGATGGCGATCCCGGTCAGGCCGGAAATAACGAACGCGGCCGGTATCGCGATCGCCAGCGACCAGCCCAGACTGTCCGGCATGAGCTGTTGCGTGACGTACGTGGTGTAAGCGCCGAGCATCATCAATTCGCCATGCGCCATGTTGATCACGCCCATAACGCCGAAGGTAATGGCCAGGCCGATCGCCGCCAAGACCAGCACCGCGCCCAGGCTCAGGCCGAAAAACAGGGTTTCGGCAGCGGCGTACAGTTGCAGCCTGGCATTGATGCTCGCCAATGCCGCCTCGGCCTGACTGCGCACCTCGCCGTCCGGCTCCCGGAAACGGCCTTCGGTGTCTTTCTCGACCAGCCCGTTCAAGCGGTTGACGACATCGCGGCTGGCCTGATCTTTTAACAAGGCGATCGCGGCCAGACGCTGGGCTTTGTCGGTGCTGTTCAATTGCTCCAGCCCCAGGATCAGCTTGATGGCTTTCTGCACGTCCGCGTCCTGTTCCAGTACCAGATGGTCGCGCAGCAGCGCCAGGCTGTCGGCATCCACGGCCTTACCGATGGCCTTGACCGCGACCAGCCGGACATCGGCGTCATCGTTATTCAGCTGTAACCGGCCGATGAGTTTCCGCAGCGAGGCGCGCAGATTGTTGGTGACGGCAATCTTTTGCGTCGCTGAGCGCGCCGCCGTGCCCAGGCTTTCGGCGCTTTGGGCATCGATAAGCCGGTAGCCTTCCTCAACCGTCTCGCCGATCACGAGGCGGTCATCGGCCTTCAGGTTAAACAGCCGACCCTCCAGCAGCGCCTGCAGCACGACAACGACGCGCGGCTGGCGCACCGCGGCCAGTTGTTCGATAGCCTGGCCGCGTTCGGCCATGGACGCGCCCTTAAGCGTAGTCAACGCGGCCGAGAAAGCCGCCTCGGAAGCGTTCTCCTGACCCAGGCCCAACGTTGGCAGCATCAGGATGACGGCCATGACCGCCCCGCTGCACCACCTGAAAGAATTCGCTTTCATGTCCTCTCCAATAATCATAATCAACGGTTCGCCTTTGGCCTGTGGTTCTCCGATAACCCGTTGTGCACCCGAAACAGGGCGGACACGCAGGTCCGCCCCTACAATGAAACCCGGCATGGCCGCCCCTAAAACATCGGATTCACTAACCCGGCCAATGCCTTCAGATCAAAAATTCTGCCCGGAGCATTGTTTGGTTTCGGTGTTGTAATTGCCGCAGCTGATCGGCGCCGTCCAGTCGGCAATAATGGGTTTGCTTTCCGACAGGAAATCGGACCAGGCATCGCCTTCGACCAGTGTGTTGGTCTGCCAGACCGTCAACAGCTGGCCGTCGTCCTGGATTTCGCCGATCAATACCGGTTTGCTGATGTGATGGTTGGGCAGCATTTTGGCGATGCCGCCGGTCAGGTTCGGAAACTCCATGCCGATGATCGCTTTCTGTACGGCATCCGGATCGGTGGTGCCGGCTTTTTCCACGGCCTTGACCCACATGTTGAAACCGATGTAGTGCGCTTCCATGGGATCATTGGTCACGCGTTTCGGATTCTTGATAAAGTCATGCCATTTGGAGATGAAATCGGCGTTTTTAGTGGTGTCGATGCTCATAAAATAGTTCCAGGCGGCCAGATGGCCCACCAGCGGCTTGGTATCCATGCCCGACAGTTCCTCTTCGCCCACCGAAAACGCCACCACCGGAATCTGTTCCGCGGAAATGCCCTGGTTGCCCAGCTCCTTGTAGAACGGGATGTTGGCGTCGCCGTTGATGGTCGACACCACGGCCGTCTTCTTGCCGGCCGAGCCGAATTTCTTGATCTCGGCGACGATGCTTTGCCAATCGGAATGCCCGAACGGCGTGTAGTTGATCATGATATCCTTCTTGTCCACGCCCTTGGCGACCAGATACGCTTCAAGAATCTTGTTGGTCGTGCGCGGGTAAACATAGTCGGTGCCGGCCAGTACCCAGCGCTCCGCCTTTAAATCGTTCATCAGATAATCGATTGCCGGAATGGCCTGCTGATTCGGCGCGGCGCCGGTGTAAAAGACGTTCTTGGACGACTCCTCGCCTTCGTACTGCACCGGGTAGAACAGCAGGCCGTTAAGCTCTTCCACCACCGGCAGGACGGATTTTCGCGACACCGACGTCCAGCAGCCGAAGATCGACGCCACCTTGTCCTTGGTCAGCAGTTCACGGGCTTTTTCGGCGAATAGCGGCCAGTTGGAGGCCGGATCGACGACCACGGCTTCGAGCTTTTTGCCGAGCAGGCCGCCTTTCTTGTTCTGCTCGTCGATCAGCATCAGCATCGTGTCCTTGAGCGTGGTTTCGCTGATCGCCATGGTGCCGGACAGCGAATGCAGCACGCCGACCTTGATGGTGTCCTCGGCCTTGGCCGCGCCGGCCGCCGAGGTCAGTAACGCGATGGTGCCGGCAATGCCGAGGCTTCGTAGTTTTGAAGATAGTCTATTCATAATAGTCATCCTGAAGTGTTGAAGTGAGGTTTAAATCTGCCATTGAAAAGCAAGCTTGATGGCGTTGACATCATCGCCCGAAGCGGTTGATGAATAATCGAGCCCCTTGGTCAGCAGGTCGCCGTACTGCCAGCTCAAGGACACGCGGGCGTTATGGCCGTCGATGACGTAGTTCACGCCGCCTTCGACGACATCGCGGTCGGAACTGCCGTCCGGCAGGACATTCACATAGCGCACATACGGCTGAAACTGACCGATGCCGATTTGCTGCGGGAACAGGTACATGCCGCTGATGTCGTAGGCGTTGCCCTCGAACATGGCGAAGCCGCCGCCGGCATCGCGCGAGGCCTGGCTGTAGCCGTCGGTAATGCCGTAGTTTTTATACTCGCCGTTCAAGGTCACGACGCCGCCGTTGCCCAGCACTTTTTCCATCAGCACGTCGACCGAGGTGCCGCGGAAATTACCGGCATCGTCGAACGTGCCGGCGCCGTCTTCCTGGTACTGGTTGGTGACCGCGACGGTCAGGATATCGCCGCCCTTGCCGTAGTACGTGCCGGAGGTGTAATAGCCGGGATTTTTCTCGACATCCCAGAAGTTGTACGCGATGCGCTGGGCATACAGGATATTGTCGTCGACATTGGCGCCGCCTCTCAGGCCGCGAAAAAAGCCGAAGGCATACTGCAAACGGCCGTCAAACGCCGCCCCCCAGAACGTGGCGCCGTCATCGCGGCCGAAAGAACCGGCGGACGTGCCGTCCGATTTAATGGTCAGGTTGAAGTCGGCCGGCTCGAACGGCGTGCCGGCGCTGAAAATATTGTAGATGCCGCTGTAAAACGGGCCGTTCATTTCCCGGCGTTCGGCCGGCACCAGCATGCGGCCCACCCAAAGGTTAACGTAGGGGTTGTACTCGAACTTGCCGATCGCATCCAGCACCCTTACTTCCCCGCCATTGCTGCAGGTCTGGCAATCGGTGTTGAACTCCACCTTCAAATATTCATGAATTTGCCCGTTGATGTACAAACGAATATTGTCCAGATTAAAGTCGTTGCTCCATTTATTGCCATTGGCGCCGGACGCGCCTTCGACGGATTGAAAACTGGTGCGCAAACCGGCACCGATGCTGACCCATTTGGTGTCGTCGATTTTGAATGTCGCGCCCGCCTGCGCGGTCGACGCATGGCCGGCCGCCAGCGCCAGCAGGCTGATGGCGGAAAGAAGCCGATTTTTTCGTGTTTCGGACGTTGTTTCTACAGAATCGCTCATGTCAGGTTCCCCCCAAACTTTAAAAAACATGATTTGATGTTGCATCCGGAAGGCCCGAACGCGGCCGAAAAAACCGGCTGGCGAGAATTATTTTGTCTGGGGGATATTTCGACAATGCGTCATCTGACTCATCAGTCAGATGACGTATAGCCGCGCACCGGCCGCTCGATTAGAGTTTCAATACCTTTGCACCCTGACCTACGGACACCTATGATCAAGCCACTACCCGCCGCCAGCCGCCTGTTTTTCAAATCCGCGGCAATCGCCTGCGCATTGACCGCCTGTGCCGCGGGACCGGAAAAACGGCAGGTGCGGCTCGATACCGCGCGGGTCGAACACATTGCCTTCAAGATCGGCGCGATCCGGCAACCGACGTTAGCGACAGCCCTGTCCCGACCCGGCATCGCGGCCCGGATCGCCGACAACCTGGCCGGCTGGAGCTATCCCGTCAGCGCCGATGACAGCCAGGCGGCCAGCCACACCCTGACCGCCGAAATCGGCGCGATCGAATACGGCGAAACGCCGACCGGTTTTTCATTTTCCGCCGGCGATTCCGATCCCCGGGCGCCCGGCTTTCAAAAAACCGACGTGCTGCCCATCAGCTGCGAACTGACGTTTATCGCCCGCCCCGAACAAACCCGTTATCTGCACATGGACTTCGCGGTCGGTAGCGCTTTCGGCAAACGCGCGGGGCAAGCCGTCGGCATCGACAAACTGGTCGATCACATCAGCACCGTCTGTTTCAATCTGCTGAATGAACTGGACTGGCCCGATAAAACGCCGGACCAGCCGGCTTCCGGCGTCAAGCCCGGCTGGATGCCGGAAGTGCGCATCGAAACCGTGACCGGGCCGATTGAGGGAGAGGAGGAAGCAGACGCGAAGGCGTCCGGCAAGGCGATCACCTCCACCAGCGAAGGCCGTAAACAAATCATCATTCACAACCAGGGGGCGCCGGTGATTTTACGTTTTGGGCATGAAAGACGGTGATTGACTCATGCGGGCACGCGGGGCGAAGTCGCCCTGCTGGTATATGAAGCTCCTGATTAACTGATATTACGCGGCCAGCTGATGTTAAATCGATTTAATAAGGTGTCGCTAGCGCGACGGTTTTATTTAATCGGGTTTATCGCACCCGAAGGCGAGTTACTTTCTTTTGCGCGGCCAAAAGAAAGTAACCAAAGAAAAGGCCGCCCGGTTGCCGCTTGCTTCCTGCGCTCCTCGCTTTCGCCGAGGGTTGCCAAAGGGACTCCTGTCCCTTTGGCAACGCGCTTCATCCATGAAGCGCCCCTTCGGGCTGTTCTCGGCGAAAGCTGCGATGCTCGGCGCGGCAAACGGGATGAAACCGCTCACGTACGTAATATCAGTGAATAAAAAACATTATCGGAACTGACCAAAAGCATTTCAGCGCAGCCTATTTTGGTGCAGAGCCAGAGCTAGCGCACCAATGTGGCTCAAGGTTCTTTATGGATGCCGCTTTTTTTCGCGCATTGGCCGTGCCCAATGCTGTCTGGTGCGCTTATTGCTATGTCGAGGAGGTAATTTAACCAATGCCGTGGGGTAAATTTTTTACCAAACCCACCAAGGAAGCCGGTATCCGACACAACATCTCAAAAATTCGCCATGACTATAACGCCTGGGTCGCCAACGAAATGCTGGAGGACTATGCGCTCCGGTTTGCGCCGCGCACGTTTCGCAAATGGTCCGAATTTCAGGTGGCGAATACCGCGTTCGGCTCCACCTCCTTCCTGGTCCTGGAAGCGATAGGCGGCTTTCTGTCCATCAACTACGGTTTTACCAATGCCTTCTGGGCCATTCTGGCCGTCGGCCTGATCATTTTTATCACCAGTTTCCCGATCAGCTATTACGCGGCCCGCTACAACATCGACATCGACCTGATGACCCGCAGCGCCGGGTTCGGCTACATCGGCTCGACGGTCACCTCATTGATTTACGCCTCGTTTACCTTCACGCTGTTTGCGCTCGAGGCCTCCATCATGTCCCTGGCGCTGGAACTGTATTTCCACATTCCGCTGGCCATGGCGCATATCATCAGCGCCGTTATCGTCATTCCGCTGGTGACTTTCGGCATCACCACCATCAGCCACCTGCAATTATGGACGCAGCCGCTGTGGCTGGTGCTGCTGATTGCGCCGTATATCGCCGTGTTCGTGCGCGAGCCGGAGTCGCTGATGACCCTGCAGGCCTATTTCGGGATCGCGGGCAGCGGCCGGGACTTCGACTGGCTGCTGTTCGGCAGCGCCGCCACCATCGCTTTTTCGATGGTGGCGCAGATCGGCGAGCAGGTGGATTTTTTACGGTTCATGCCGGAACTGACCGAAAAAAACCGGCTGCGCTGGTGGCTGGGCACGTTGAGCGCGGGACCCGGCTGGATTCTGTTCGGCATGGCCAGGCAGCTGGGCGGCGCCCTGCTCGCGCATCTTGCCGTGCGTCACGGCATAGATCCGGTTCATGCCCATGAACCGACGCAAATGTATCTGGTGGCCTACGGCGAACTGTTCGGCAATACCGAGCTGGCCCTGGCGGCCACGACCCTGTTTGTGGTGATTTCCCAGGTCAAGATCAATGTCACCAATGCCTATGCGGGCTCACTGGCCTGGTCGAACTTTTTCTCGCGCCTGACCCACAGCCATCCCGGGCGGGTGATCTGGCTGCTGTTCAATGTTTCCATCGCCCTGCTACTGATGGAGTTCGGCGTCTTCGGCGCGCTGGAAAAAGTGCTGGGGCTGTTTTCCAATATCTCGATCGCCTGGATCAGCGCCGTGGCCGCCGAACTGCTGATCAACAAGCCCTTGGGCCTGAGCCCCAAGGCGGTCGAGTTTAAACGCGCCTACCTGCCCGACCTCAATCCGGTCGGCATACTGGCGACCCTGTGCGCCTCGGTCGTTTCGATTCTGGCTTATCTGGGGCTGTTCGGCGCCCATGCCCAGGCCTTTTCCGCCTTCATCGCCCTGGGTCTGGCTTTTGTGCTGGTCCCCTGCATTGCCTGGGTCTACGGGCGCGAACGTTACCTGTCCCGCGACATCGGCCATCATCATCCGGACCAGCTCGGCCGGTGCAGCATTTGCGAAAACCATTTCGAACGCGAGGACATGGCCTATTGCCCCGTCTATAAGGGCGGCATCTGCTCGCTCTGCTGCACGCTGGACTCGCGCTGCATGGACGCCTGCAAGCCGGGCATGCGCCTGGACGATTATCTGCACAACCTGGCCGAATACTGTCTGCCCGGCCGGCTGAATCTGACCGTCAGGCTGCGCCTGATACGCTTCAGCCTGCTGTTTTTGTTTCTGACGGTGCTGACCAGCGTCTTCGTCGGCATTATTTATTACCAGGACCTGCTGACCGCCGAACCCTACCCGCCGTCCTTCAACCTGCTTCTGGAAAATTTTGTCAAGGTGTACGCCTCCTTGCTGGTGTTCATCGGCTTGTGCACCTGGTGGCTGATCCTGAACGACGAAAGCCGGCGCGTGGCGCATGAAGAAACCGACCGGCAAACCCAGCGCCTGCTGATGGAAATCGCCGAGCACAAGAAAACCGATGCCAAGCTGCAGCAGGCCATCAACATGGCGGACCGCGCCAACAGCGCGAAGAGCCGGTTCCTCAGCAGCATGAGCCACGAGATACGCACGCCGTTAAACAGCATTATCGGCTATGCCTACATTCTGCAGAAAGATCCGGCGATACCGGCGCACAGGCGCCAGGCCGTGGATATTCTGAAACGCAACAGCGAGCATTTATCGTCGCTGATCGAAGACATTCTCGATATCGCCCGCATCGAGGCGCGCAAGTTCGAACTGCGCCGCGAGCCTATCGATTTCCCGAATTTTATCGAGCACCTGGTCAGCATTTTCAAGCCGCAGGCCGAGGACAAGGGCCTGTCGTTTCACTGCCAGATCGTCAACACCCTGCCCCAACGGGTGCGCGGCGATGAGAAGCGGGTCGGGCAAATCCTGATCAACCTGCTCGGCAATGCGATCAAGTTCACCTCGACGGGCGAAATCATACTGCGTATCGGCTACAGTTGCGGCGTCACCACGTTTCAGGTCATCGACACCGGCCCCGGCATCCGCCAGGACCAGTTGACGAACATTTTCCAGCCCTTTACCCAGCTGCCGAACGAGAGCCTGACCGGCGGCAGCGGCCTGGGACTGACCATCAGCAAAATCCTGTGCGAAATCATGGGCGGCGAACTGGCTGTCGCCAGCGACCAGGGCCAGGGCGCCACCTTTACCGTGCGGCTGTTGCTGCCCAACCTGGGCGGCAAGCAGCAATACATCCAGGAAGAAGACATCGTCGGCTACCGGGGAAAACACCGCAGCATCCTGGTGGTCGATGACCAACCGGAGCATCGTCAGCTGGTCGCGTCCATTCTGGAACCGTTAGGCTTTGGCCTGGCCGGGGCCGGCAGCGGCGAAGACTGCCTGGTTCAAGTTCAAAATGACCCGCCCGACCTTATCCTGCTGGATTTGTCCATGCCCGGCCTGGACGGCGCCGAAACCGCCCACCGGCTGCGCCTGAAAGACTATGCGGGTCCGATCATCGTGCTCAGCGCCAACGCCTATCCGGCCGACCGGGTGAACGCCGTCAACGCCGGCTGCAGCGACTTCCTGGCCAAGCCACTGCAGGTCAGCGAACTGCTGTACAAACTGAAACTGCATCTGGCGCTGGACTGGCGCTATCAGGAAGATGACGCCGAACCCCGCGGCGACCATCAGACGCCCTCGCCGGACATCCTTCAGGACCTGGCCGGCTATGTCCGGATCGGCGACTTGATGAGCGTTAACCAATACCTGGCCGAATTGATCGAGCGCCAGCCGCAATACGGTCATTTCGCCCGGCGGATCATGGCGCTGGCCGGCGAATTCCGGCTGGCTGAAATCAAACAACTTTTACCTGTGGCGAACGAGGAACAGACCGGCGATGACCAGTAAACTTTCCCCTGCCGGCGGCACCGTCATGATCGTCGATGACACGCCCGGCAATCTGGCCCTGCTCTCCGATACGCTTTCCGAAGCCGGCTACCGCGTACTGGTGGCCACCGACGGGCTGTCGGCGCTGGAGCAGATCACTTACCTGAAACCGGACATTATCCTGCTGGACGTGATGATGCCGGGCATCGACGGCTTTGAAACCTGCAACCGGCTCAAAGCCAGCCCCGAAACGGCCGACATTCCGGTTTTGTTCATGACCGCGCTAAGCGAACTCGATAACCTGCTGCGCGGTTTCGGCGAAGGCGCCGTCGATTACATCGTCAAGCCGATACGCCCGCCCGAAGTCCTGGCCCGGGTGGACGTGCAGCTGACTCAGGCCCGAAACCTGCGGCGCGCCGAAAACGCCCTGAACCATAGCCCTTTCTCCGCCTTGGCAACCGACGCGTCCGGCCGCATCACCTGGCTGACGCCGGGCGGCAGCCGCTGGCTGGACGAATTCCGGCAAACCCACGTGCTGACGGGCAACAACGAGGTGGGCGCGCCGCTGCCCAAACCGCTGCTCGAATGGTTTGGCGCGCGCCTGGCCGCGGCCGGAAAATCCGACCGGGACAGCTTTGAAAGCCGGCGGGCCGGCGTCGATTTTTCCGCCAGAATAACGCCGTGCCAGCACGCCGACGAGTACCTGCTGGTGCTGGAAAAGCATTCCGGCACCTGGGACCTGGATTCGGTCAGGCAGTCCCTGGGGCTGACTTTTCGCGAAGCGGAAATCCTGATGTGGATATCCCGGGGCAAGACCAACAAGGAGGTCGGCATGATCCTGGGCAGCAGCCCGCGCACCATCAATAAACACCTCGAGCATATTTTTGAAAAGCTGGGCGTCGTCACCCGCGCGGCGGCCGTTTCAATGGTCCTACGGCGCACGCCGGTTTGAGCGGGCGCTGATCGTTAAATCCGGCCCGCAAGGAATGGCCGGCAGGAAAGCCCTGACAGCCGTTAAGGATCCGGTTGTTTCCTCGTTCCCACGCTTCTGCGCTCATCGTTATACATAAGTCAAAAATTACTGTTTTGCAATCTTAGCCAGTGAGGCTTCGATACCCTTTTTTGTCGCCCAACATTCCCGACTTCGAAATCGCGATCTGGGGATCGCTCCCACAGAGCATCCCCCTCCTTGTGGGAGCGACGCCTTCGTCGCGATTTCGAAGCCACTGATGTTCAATATCCGCGGATTTATCAAACAGCACCGTTTCCAGATATACGACGAACTCTGTTTAGCAAGTTTACCGATACTTGTGTATAACGGCGAGCGCTCCCGCGTGGGAATGCAGACCGCAGCTGAACTGAGCACCGGTATGGGTTCCCACGCAGGAGCATGGGAACCAGGGAACGCGCGCGTGGTTATTTATCTAAATGCGCCGCAAGACACCTTCCTTTAGGTGGATGATGTAGCGGCGTTGTGTTACTGACAGTGAATTGTTTTTTAAAGTGAATCATGTTAAATTTTCCCGCTAGTACCGAAGGTCATTCGGGAAGGGTTGCAATAACCAGTCAACCCAACGCCTTGGAAACTGAAGCCGCATAAAGTGAAAGCTCCCTTAACAGGTTGCGGACGATTAAAGGAACCCGTGAGAAACGGCAACGTAAGCTCACTCCTGAGAAATCAGGAATCACCGCCTCTTTAGGGCGGTGAGGATGTCAATCATTTGTGCTAAAAAATGAATTCTTTCACAGTTTCGTACGCATCGCGTACCTTTTGGGATGGCTTTCACCGGAACCACTGGAAAAGGTACGCGATGCGTACCCTACTGTATTTTCAGGCAGGCCTGTCAATAACAAAACCAACAATCGTTGCTTTCAGGTAAGGGCTGATTGCTCTAGCCATATATTCTGATGAATGATCCGCAGCGGGATTTGTCTCGGGCGATATCGCGCCTACGCGCCTCTGATCGATGGCATCGGCCGCAACGGCGTCGATAAGGACAGCCGGCTTCCCAATGAGAAGCTTGATTTCATAATTGATATCTCATTGATTTGCTGGAATAAACTCTGTTAAAGTCAGTTCCGCCGATAAATATAAGTATCTGTTTATAAAGTGACTAAACAACCACCCGCTCAAGCGGGTGGGTTCGAATAATGGACTGAAAGTCCGGATACGCGTCGACTAAACGACGCGTCTTAATCAGGCGCCATTTTAAAATTATCGTTTGGACTAGGTTCAAAGTGATGCTCCAATACTGTTTGATCATCTCATCGGTCATCTGGCCAACGGTGGCGCAAAAATAACCGCGCGCCCAAAAATGTCTTCTCCAGTACCGCTTTCTTCAAGTGCGGAAACTCCTCCTCACTACGCCTTTTATAATTCGTATCTCAAACGCTTCGCAGGTTTGGCGCACCAAGTCTCTTGCTCGCTCTGCTATTTCACCACTCGGCACTTTGTAACGATACTTGGTTACCCAAACAAAATGGTACTCAATTTGATAAACCGTATGGCTGCCATATCTATAGTCCATTGCCACCGCCTTGGCCAGATTATCGCAGCTAAAGCTGACCGGCTAAAGCCGGTGGTTTAAACCTTATGATGGAAAATTAAAAAAGCGGATTGCCGCCGGCGATACGAATTGTGAAGTCAGTATTCATCTGGACCGGGATTCGAGCCAGGAGCAAGCGGGCGACGCGTATTACAGCCAGGACGGCGCGATCATTTCCAAATCGAATCATTCCGAAACCATAGTGCAGGTAGAGGAAAAAACAGCGCGGAACTGGTGTCATTGCGGGCCGGCTGAAACGGGCGCCCGGCAAAACCCGCGCAATATTGTCATCGGGCAATCCCCATCCATGGGCGAGGTTTTGAATTCCATGGAAATAGTTGCGCCAACCCTGGCTAATGTCTTGATAGGCGGAGAAACCGGGGTCGGCAAGGAAATTATCGCGCGCGCGATCCATGCCGCGAGCGGACGTAACCAGGAAAAATTCGTTGCCGTCAATTGCGGCGCCATTGCTGAAAGCTTGATCGAAAGCGCCTTGTTCGGCCATGAAAAAGGCGCGTTCACCGGCGCTTATAATGTCCACAAGGGTTTTTTCGAAAGAGCCTGCACCGGCACGCTGTTTTTGGATGAAATCGACAGCCTGAGCCTGTCCGGGCAGGCGAAATTGCTGCGTATCCTTCAGGAGGGCGAGTTTGAGAGAGTGGGCGGCAGACAGGTGATCAAGGCGGACGTCCGGATCATCGCCGCTTCCAACAGACCGCTCAAAGACCTGGTAACGGCCGGCGATTTTCGAAAGGATCTTTTTTACCGGTTAAATATCGTGCCGATCCATATACCGCCTTTGCGGGACAGGCGCGAGGACATTGGCGCATTGGCCGACTATTTTCTCAAGCAATTATCGGATAAATATCAAAAGCCGAAAAAAAGTCTTGGCGAACAGGCTTGGCGCAAAGTGATGCTTTATGACTGGCCCGGCAACGTCCGGGAATTGGAAAACGTCTTCGAACGCGCGTTCCTGTTCACGCGCGGCCCCATCATCGAGGATATCCCTGTCGAGCTTAATGATTCGGACTCAGGCTCTGTCAGCGACGGAAATCTTAATATGATCAAGAAGAAGGTCGCTCGCGAAATTGAAATTAAAATGCTCCAGGATGCGTTAACGAGATTTTCCGGAAACGTGAGCGCGGTTGCACGAGAAATGGAAATCACTCCGCGCGCAGTCCATCAAAAACTGAAAAAACACCATATCGAAGCCGCCGCGTATAGAAACAAATAGACAACCCAGCCTACCGTGCTGCCGTGGTGGCCAGCCCTACGGATTGATGCCCTGATACCGTAAAATGAACAGACACGCAGGGGCGAACCTGTGTGTTCGCCCCTGCCCGACGGTTCGCCTTTGGCCAGGGGTTCTCCGATAACCCGTTGTGCACCGGAAACAGGGCGGACACGTAGGTCCGCCCCTACAATGCATCCATAATGAGGCGCGTCATTCGCGCTCCATCACGACTGGCCAAGCCACATCAGACCTTTTTGACAAACTCCGATTTCAGTTTCATGGCGCCAATGCCGTCGATTTTGCAGTCGATATTATGATCCCCCTCGACCAGGCGGATGTTCTTGACCTTGGTGCCGACCTTGACAACCGATGATGAGCCCTTGACTTTCAGATCCTTGATGACGGTGATGGTATCGCCGTCTTGCAGCACATTGCCGTTGGCATCCTTAACGTCCAGCTCATCGGCGCCGGCTTCGGCTGTCTCATCTTTCGACCATTCATGCGCGCATTCAGGGCAAATATACAGATCGCCGTCTTCGTAAGTGAATTCCGAGCCGCATGCCGGGCATTTGGGGAGGTTACTCATTGCTTTACCTTATTTAAATTGTCTCAACCTTGTGGAATACAAGGCGCAGTGAGGCGGCATGATGCCAGATTCGGGCGTTTATTGTCCACTAAAGCGGGGAAATACGCCCCCCCGCAACTTGTCAAGTCGATTTTTTAATCACCGTTTTGATGACTTCCCTGACATAGGCGTAAATGGCCGGGCAACTGCTCATCCTGGGTCCCGCCACATTCAGGACGTTAATATCATGGCGATTGATGAATTCATGAACGGTCTCCGACGCCCGCTCTCAGGAAAGCTTGGCGGGCGTTTCGGGTCGAATCAATTCGACCCTACAGGTACCTGAATCAATTGTCCGCGCAACATCAGTTCCTTATCTATTTTCAGATGGATAATCATAATTTTTTGCACTGATAACGCCGGGCGTTTAATATCTTTGCCGCCCTCCAGGGCTGACCGGAACAGTCATAAAAAACCCGACGCCCTCAGTTGAACGGGAAAACTAAAAATAATAAATAGACTGCTATACTTTAATATTTCAATACATTATCTACATATAAGAATATATATTAAAAAAAACAGGGTTATTTAAAATCTAAAACGGCATTTAATATTTGTTTGTCGGTAATTATGATGCCGGGCAGATATACCCGAACAAACCACAAGCTCACAATCAGCAACTTGCCTTGCTTGAGTCTCTCAATAATCCTTTGCGTTATAAAAATAAAAACGAGGTAACGGAATGAAATCAGCAAAGCCGAACAACGGTAAAAACAGTTTCCTAAAACAATATGACCAGGCGCCGGCCTATGAAAAGTTTTCATTGGTCAGAAACTGGATGGATAAATCCCCCCTGCCCTTCTTTGAGGAGTTGCGTGCCAAAAAGCCCATTTTTGCAACGGCCAAGGGGACTTTGTTTGCCAAATTCGAAGATGTGGTCGAAATACTGACTTTGCCGTCTGTGTTTACCGTCGGGCTTTATGAGCCAAAGATGGAGGGTTATCTGATGGCGGAGGATGACACGGCGCTGCACATGCGTGAAAAATCCATCATGCAGGCCATGTTGAACCGTGATGATCTGCCGCGGATACGCGACCTGATCGCCGAGCGTTCCCGTGACACGCTGGCCGCCAGCGGCCACCGGATTGAACTGGTGAACAGCTATTGCAGAACCATTCCTACCCTGCTGGTTCAGGAATATTTTGGCCTGGACGGCATCGATCCCGCGAAATTGATTAAATGGTCCTACTGGAGCCAATACGATTCATTTCATAACCAGCCGTTTGATAAAGTGGACGATCCGGATGCCATTCATGCCAACTCATTGCAGGCCCGGGACGAAATCCGTGCGTACCTGGGTGAATTAATCCCCCGGCGCTTGGCACAAATCCAGGCCGGCACAGCCAAGGATGACATCGTCACACGCATGTTGAGCACCCGCTTCCCGGACAGCATTGACTTTCCGATGGACCGGCTGGGCCGCAATATCGGCGGACTGCTTATAGGCGCCGTGGAAACCACCGCGCAGGCCGTCGCCCAGATCATTCAGGAAATACTGCGCCGCCCGGACGTTTTGAAGCTTGCGAAAGCCGCCATTCAGGCGGATGACGTTCAGGCGTTTGACAGCATCGTTTGGGAAGCCTTGCGCTTTAATCCGATTGCGCCTTATTTATTCCGTATCTCCGCCAGTGACTACACCGTGGCGCAAGGCACCGAAAGAGAAACCTTTATTCCCAAAGGCACGATGGTCCTGCCTTTGGTGTTATCGGCCATGTTTGACCCCGACAGGTTTCCGGACCCGTACGAATTCAATCCGGCAAGACCATGGTACAACACTTTCCACTTCGGCTTCGGTTTGCATGAGTGCCTGGGAAAACACATCGGAATGGTCATGATCCCTGAAATGGTCAAACAGGTCATCATGCTCCCCGGCATTCAGGCCGATTCTCCGGCTATCGATTATAAAGAATCCCCGTTTCCGGAGTTTTATCAGGTTTCCTGGGATAACGATAACGATTCCTGCTCGAATATTTTCCAGGTTCTCTAAGAAGGCTTTATCGTATCCGGCTGACCGGAAAGTCGGGCGGACGGCACCTTGCCGACCGCCCGTATCCGCTTTACCGGGCGGCCCCGCACCGGTTCGAATCCCATCCAACACACTCACAACCCGGCGGACCTATCAAGGCCCATCGACCGGTTGAACCGCCGGCATCCGCCGAGGTCACAAAACCAATCGATCTGATGTTGGGGACCATGACCCATGAGCGTACAACTCAATCACACTATCGTCTCGTGCCGCGATCAGCGCGGATCGGCGACGTTTCTGACGGACATCCTCGGATTGCCGGCGCCCAAGTCCTTCGGGCCGTTCCTGGTCGTTGAACTCAGCAACGGTGTCTCGCTCGACTTCCTTGAAACCGGGGGCGAAATTGCCTCGCAGCACTACGCCTTCCTGATCGGTGAAGACGATTTCGAGCCGATCTTCGGCCGCATCCGCGAGCGCGGGCTTGAATACTGGGCCGACCCCGGCCAGCACCAGCCGGGCCAGATTAACCACCGGGACGGCGGCCGCGGCGTGTATTTCGAAGACCCCGACGGCCACCTGCTGGAAATCCTCACCCGTCCTTACGGCAGCGGCTAGGCCGGCGAGCCTCCGGTCTGTCGCCGACACCCTTTTTTATCAACCCTGGAGGTCAGTATGAGCAAAGCGCCCGGGCACCAGAAATGGCCCGACCATAAAGTCCAAGAACAGCACATGGGGCAAAGATTTCAAGTTGATATCAACGGCGAGCTGATCGCGGATTCAGACGACGTGATCCGGGTTGAAGAGGACCAGCACCCGCCCCGCTATTATTTCCCCCGCTCCGACGTCAGGATGGAACTGCTTGAGCGTTCAGCGACAACGACGGAGTGCCCTTTCAAGGGCTCCGCGCATTATTACCATCTCAAGCTGGGCGATGAAACATTCGAGGATGCGGTCTGGACCTATGAAGACCCTTATGAGGAACATTACGGGCTTAAGGACAGGGTCGCCTTCTACAACGACCACTTTCGGGAAATCCATATCGAGGGCGCCTGAAAGATGGCGCCACATAGAAAACGGGGACCAGAACCGGGGTATAGGGCTGTTGCCTGATCCGGGCAATCCTGTCCTGCGAGCATCGCATGTCAGCAAGCGGTTTTCAGCCGGTTCCGTGCTTCCGTGCCAACAGATAATCGGTGAACGCATTCAACTGCCGCAGCATCGGGCTGTGCGGCAGCAAATGACGCACGCTGTAAAGCCGTTGTTTCGCGGACAGCGGTTGCCGTTGCTCCAATAAGCCCAAAATCCCCTGACAGTGCCGGTCAATCAAAAAATCCCGGAAAACCAGCGCCAGTTCGGTTTTTTTCAGATGCAGCGAATATTCCAGGGCGCTAACGCTCTGCCCGGCTTCGTTTTCCCGCCAGGCCTGTATCGCTTTGGCCAGCCAGAACCGGGCGGCCTGCCCGGCGCCGATGATTTTGCCTAAATCCGCGCCGCAGCGGGGACAACGTGCAACGCCGCCCAGGCGGGCCCTGCAGCAGGGGCAGCGCTGCATCAGGATTCCAGATAGTAGATAATGTCTTTCAATTGTTCGACCGGCTCCCGCAGTCCGTCGATATCCCTGGCTTCGATGCACGCTGTTATGGAGCCAATCAAATCGACCATATCCTCCTTGTCCGCGTCGGAGACCTGCTCGAACAAACTTTCGGCCTTAGCCATGACATTGCGCGCCTCCTCGATTTCCGGCGCGGCCGGTTCCTCGAACGGTTCCGCCGCGCCCTGTTCATCCGGACCGGGTTCCAGGTGCCCGAATAACGAGGTGATGCGCTGTCTGGCGGTATCCAGGGTGGTGCTTTCAAAACGCGACAGGGCATTTTTAATCGTGATCGATTTTTCCAGTCCGGTGTCTTTTTCCTGCGCCGACACGTGCAGAATGCCGTTGAGGTCCAGATCCAGGGTCAGCGTTATCACGTTGCCGGCTTCGACATCGCGCAGGCCTTCGATCCGAAACTCGCCGATGCTGATATTGTTCAGGGCATCGGGGTCCTCGCCCTGATAAATCGTGACCTCAACGACTTCCTGGCCATCGTGGGTGGTCATGAAGGCTTCGGTTTTACGGATCGGCAGCACGCTATTCTTGTGGATGATCGGCACATACATGAAGGGATAAGACTGGCCGTTCAGCGTGCCTATGGCACTGGTGCCGTAGGTATAAGGCGTCACATCGACCAGCACCGTATCCACTTGCTGGCCGCCGATCATGGCCGCCTGAATCGCCGCGCCCATGGCCACGCACAAATCGGGATCGACTTCGCCGTGCGGTTCGTAGCCGAATTCATCGAACATGCGTTCCCGGATACAAGGCATGCGTGTGGAACCGCCGACCAGTATGACTTCATCGATATCCGCCACGGTCAGTTTTGCCCCTTTCAGGGCGATATGCACGGCGTCCAGGGTGGCGTTGATGTAATCCTCGATCATCATCTCGTATTCCAGCCTGGACAATTCGAGGGACAAGTGGATGGCCGAGCCTTCATGCTCCAGCAGATACTCTTCTTCAATCCGTGCGTAAGGCTCATCGGAAAGCAGGAGTTTGGCATTTTCCGCGGCCCGGGTGATGCGCGCCATGGCTTTGCTGTGGCCGCGGGCGTCGACATTGTAGGTTTTTTGCAGATGCTTGAGCAGGTGTTCGATGATTTGCTGATCAAAGTCGTCGCCGCCCAGGTGGTTGTCGCCGTGACTGGACAGCACTTCGACAACGCCGGACTGGACGTTGACCACGGACACGTCGAAGGTGCCGCCGCCCAGGTCGTACACCAACATGCGCTTGGCTTCGATCTGGCTGGCGCCATAAGCCAGCGCCGCCGCGGTGGGCTCGTTGATCATGCGCACGACGTCCAGTCCCGCGATTTCGCCGGCCTCGCGCGTGGCTTGCCGCTGGGCGTCGGAAAAATAGGCCGGCACGGTGATGACGGCCTTGCCGACCGGTTGCCCGAGATGCTTTTCGGCGATGGCTTTAAGGCGTTTAAGAATAATGGCGGAAATTTCCTGCGGCGCATAGGACTGGCCCGCCAGGTCCACCTGGATATGTTGCCCCATCAGGCGCTTGATCGATTTAACGGTGCGCTCCGGATAAACCAGGTATTGGTTCCGCGCCGCTTCACCGACCAGAATGCCGCCGTGGTCGTCGATGCCGACAAACGAGGGCAGGATTTTTTTGTCGCCGTCGGCGATTACCCTGACCTTGCCCTGCTCGACAATCGCGACTTCCGAGTTGGTGGTGCCTAAATCGATGCCAATGATGATTTCGTTCATAAGTGTTCCCTAGCGTTGATTTTATTGACTTTAACTTCCGCCAGCCGCAGAACCTGATCCTGGAATAGAAAACCTTTCCGCAGTTCCTCCAGCACGATGCCGTTTTCGAATTTTGGATGATAACCGGTCTCAACAGCCGTCATGGTCACAGGATCCAGCACTTGCCCGACGCAGTCCAGCGGCCGCACCTGATAGCGCTCCAGGAATTGCTCAAAGCGCCTGACCGTCATTTCCTGCCCTTCCCTGAACTGCCTGATAAACCGCACGTCCTGGTCCCTGGAATGTTTGAACAGCGATGCGACCGGCTGGTAGTTGCGCAGCACCTCCAGGCCGGTGGTCAAACGATCGTAGATGTCGACGATATCCAACAGCACGGCGCGCATGATTTGACGTTGCTGCTGTTCCAGCCGCTCGGCATGCCTGGCCAGTTCCGCCGACAGGGCTTTATTGTCTTCCTGCACGGTGGCCAGCGCCGAGCCGAGCGTATCCAGGGTACTCTTGAACTGCCTGGATTCGGCTTTCACTTCGGTTTTCAGGCCCGCCATTTCCGTGAGCAACGTGTTCAGATCGGGCTGTTCCTCGGCGACGAATGGCTCAGGCCGGCTCTGTTCCAGATAAGTGCGGAAGTCTTCGAGTAACTGGTTTGTTTGTGTGTCTGTAGTCATGGTTTTCCGGAATTGGCCAGGGCGTTCAGCAGGGTTTGATCGTCGATGCCGGCGTGCAGCAGCCCGTTAAACTGTTCCGGCCCGATTCGCGGGGGCTGCGCGACAGCAAAGGCCTGGTCGAGCAGCGCCTCGAAATCGGCCTCGGGCGCTGTGAACAGGGCATGGCTCACCCGGCTTTTATGGTCCTTGATCGCTTCATAGGCACTATGAATTGATTGAAACTGTTCCCGGTCGCGATCCGGCGGATTGTCTTTGACTTTGCGCAGATAAGCCTGCTTGATTTCGGCATCGCCGGCATCGGCGGCAACGTTCAGGATCTCATAAGGTGTCTTCATAGCGGCTTACCAGGGTGGTTAAAAGGGGAACCGGCCGGGCTTTTGGTCCGCGTCGAAACAGGCCAGGACATCGTCAACGCTGACATCGATATTGATGCCCAAATCGCCGGCGGCTTTCACTAGCATCAGGGCCGTGAACAAATCAGGGTCCAGCATGATGGCCTGCATGAGTTTGCTGTCATCGCCGACCACGCCGGCCAGCTCCTGAACAAGCCGCTCCGGCGATGTTTTTTTAGCCAAGGCTTCCAGTTTTTTATTGAGCTTATCGAATATCTCATCGGGCAAATGGCCGAACAGTCTATCGAACGGATCTTCGGCGCCCGGCTGTTCATCCGGAGGCAGCAGGCTGTCGAGAAAGCCCAGCCCCATCGAAGGATGCGCTTCATGATAGCGCTTAAGGTAATGGTCAATCAGCACCATGGTGCGATGATCTTTCTCCAGCCGGGCCACTTCACGGTTAGTTTCCAGGCTCAAGATTTGCCCGTAAGAACAGCGTTCGGGGCAGCCAGAGGTCCCGGCATAAACCAGGTAATAGTTCCAGATGGGTTTTTGCCATTTGGCTTGCGCCTCTTTCACGCAATGGCGCAATAACTCGTAATGCCTGATGTCGTCCAGCGTCTCGCACAAGGTTAACAGCAGGGCTTCATCGTAGTCCTGCTGTTGCAGCGACTTTTTCAGGGGCGCCTTGACTTTGTCCAGCGCCTTGTGCAGCCGTTCCAGACTGCCGGCGTCCCGGCCGTACTGTTTTAGTCGCTCGATCAACCGGGCCAGTTCCTGCCCGGATAATAAATAATCCCTGGCGGGCGGCAATTCCCGCAACAGGGTCGCGACGGGCAGATTCGTCAGCTGCGCTTCCATGGCGGCCTGGAAATGCATGTTGACCGGGTCCGTATTGAGCTTGCCCAGCGCCTCGGCGATGAATTGCATGCCTTGCGGCTTGTCCTCGGCGGCAAAACAGAACAGGCCCCGCACCAGTTGCATCTGGAGTGCGTAACTTTTGCCCATTTTCAGGTCTTCCGCCTGCTGGATTTCCTGTTCGACCGCCGGGTATTTTTTGCCTTGTATCAGCTTGCGCGCCCGCGCCAGATGGCAGGCAAACAGCGCTTGCTTGGCAAACGTATTCAAAGGATCGATTTTCAGGATTTTCCGCGCGTACTGGCTGGCTTTTTTATAAGCGTTATCGCGCATGGCCGCCTGGACCGCCAGGGTCAGTACCTCAAGGTCCAGCGGGAATCGGGCGAGGGTGTCATCCAGCCACTGTTTATAGCTTTCGGCGGTATCCGGAGACTGTCCATAATAGTCGAGAGTCCGCAGATAACTGGCCCGGTCGTCAGGGTCGTACAGCAGACTTTCGTTCAGCAACTGGTTTTTCTCCTCGGGATCCGGCTGTTGTTCCGCAAGATGGCGCAATATCAGCGCGATCTTCAAGTCATTGCCGGGGTCGCGTTCCCTGGCCAGGGTCCGGATGCACTGGCGCCAATAATATTCGGCATCGTTGTTTTCCTGCTCGCAGGCCAGCGCCTTCAACCGGTTGTGTTCGAATTCATCGACGGGGCCGAAGAGTTTCTCGAAGTCGCGCTGGCCGGCCGGATACCGGGGCAGCAGCGTAAAACAGAAGCGCCTCGCCGACTCTGGACCGCAAAGCGACCGGTATTGAGCGGCCAGATTGAATTTCAGCTTGTCGGACAGGCGATCCTTGTGCCGGCTTAACTGCTCGATGAAATCGGACTGCTTTTGATCCAGGCCCATGATGTCCCCGATCAGCCCGCGCTGTTGACGATTGAACCTTGCCATTTCCCGGACCAGCGCCCGGCCGTTCAGGGTGCAGGTCCGCAACAGGCCGGCGGTTTGCGCATAGGGCGAGTTTGCCGGGATTTTGTCCAGCAGTGACTGCGCTTCGCCAGGCGAGGCCGGCAACGTGAGCGCCGCTTTCAGCAAGGTGCGGAAATCCCTGAAGGCGGAGCGATAGGGCAATTGTCTTAACGCCTCTTCCGCGCCCGCCGGGTTGTTGTTCTGATAGGCCTGCAACGCCGTCCGCACTATCCCTGAATGCGCCATGAAGTCGGCGTCCTGGGGCAAGGCCTGCTGAAATTCCGGATGCCGGGTGATAATCAGCAAACCCAACAAGGAGGCCAGTCCGGGATAGTCTTTATCCAGCTGCCGGGCCGATAACTGCTGCAGGGCCGACTGGATGTTGGCCGGATTTTTGGTTTGAATCAGCCAGGCAAGGTAATGATCGTATTTTTCGTACGGCGGCTGTGCCTGCTGGCTGTAATTTTCCCACAGCCCCAGCGCCTCCTTATACATGCCTTTGGCGGCAAATGCCGACGCTCTTTGCAGGTAACAGTAAGCCAATTGCTGGCGCCAGTCGCTGTTGTCGGCATCCTTCAGTAATTTTTTATACAGCTCGATCGCTTCCTTGTACTTGCCGGCATCCAGCTGAGACCGGGCCTGGTTTTCAAGATTATTCCCGGCTGAACCGGAAACGGGCATTGGGTTCTTTTTCATGAGTATGATTGTTCTTGCAGGGGCTGATGAACAATGGAAACGGGCCATTATAAAGCATCCTTCTCGTTAGAAAACCTAAGACGCAAAATCAGCATTGATAAATCGAGGTTTAACGCATTTATAAAAATCGGATTGAAACCCGCCGCGGATGATTTTCAACCCTCCAAAACGGCAAATTGTCTATTGGTCGGATAAATTCCGGGACCAAAACCGGTAAGATTGCCAGGGATGGGACTCTTTGCCAGGACGCGCAATTACAAAAAAGCCGGGCAAGCGGGCCGGTCCCGAATCTGAAAATTTCACCAGCATTAAGATATGAAAAAATGAAGTGGCGGCAGCGTATAAGATTAAGCGTCGCAGTGATATCCACTGCGGCTTTCATGATCATGGCAACCGGCGGCCCGGACGCGGCCGCGGAGCAAATCCCCGTCCTCAAAAACGGCGGTTTCGAATCGCTCCGCGACGCCCGGACGGGCACTGATGGGTGGGTAAAAAAATGGAATCTGGATACGGCAGTCCGGATTCCCTCTGACTGGCAACCGAACCCGGCTTATCCCGGACGGTTGCGGATTGGCACTGACGCGCCGCATTCGGGGGCGCGATTTGTCCATATCGCCGCCCCGACCCGCGGCGCCGCGCATCTGTACCAGGGCTGCCGGGGCTTGCGGGCGGGCAACTGGTATCGCGTTTCCTTGTGGGCCCGGGGCGGCGCGTTCTCGGTGCAGTCGTACGAATATTTCCGGAACCGGCCGACCGGCGGCCAGACGCTGCTGCAGGAACATGCCGGCGCCCAATGGCGGCAATTCACCGCTTTCTATCAGCCCGCCGGCGATGGCTATCTGAATTCGGCGTTGGCGATCGCCGCAGCCTCACCGGAAGGCGTCGATATCGACGACGTGCGCGTGGAACCCGTGGCTTTGCCGGAACCGCAGGCCGATGCGGCGGACATGGTTTTTCAGAACGAGGCCGTGGAATGGCGTTTATCGCCTTCCGGTTTTTTGACCCGGTTTGCCAGTCCGGCCTCCGGCAAGGACTACGCCGCCATCGCGGCCAGACGGCCGCTGCTGACCGCCTCGCGGGCCGGCGTGCAAGGCTTGCCGGCAACCCGGATCTCCCGAACGGGCGATGTCCTGACGGCACGGTTCATCGATCCCGAGATCAAGGTCAGCTTGCGCGTTATTTCCGCGCCGCATCATTTCACTTTCGAGGTGCTCAGCGCCGAACCCGCGGACCTTGATGCCCTTGCCATCGGCTTCCCTTTGCGGCGCCTGAAGACCGTGGCGCCGGCCATCAACGCCACCTACGATGACGAATTCGGCGCGGCTTTTTTCGGCATCAGCGAAAACACGGTCAATCAACCCATGCCGGCAAGCCAGTCGATACAATGGCTGAGAAGCGGCGCGCATCGCCGTCATGGTCTCGTCGGCGCCAAATTTTCGCTGGCGGCGGCGCCCATCGGGGATTTCACGACCGCGATCCGGGAGGCCGAGCGCGCGGCGGGCCTGCCGTCTCCCACGTTGGGAGGGAAATGGGCGCGCGAATCGGAATCGGTGCAAAAGTCCTATCTGTTCGCCACCGATGCCTCGGAAGCCAATATCGACGCGCTGATCGACTATGCCAAACTGGGTGGCTTCGGCACTCTCGTTTTTTTGAAAAACAACTGGTTGGAAAGCCACGGCCATTACCGGATCAATACCGACAATTTTCCGCACGGCCTGGCAGGGTTGAAGGCGGCGGTGGCGAAGATTCACGCGGCCGGTCTCGAGGCCGGCGTGCATGTATTCGGCCCCTCGATCTCGCCGAACGATGCCTACATCACGCCGAAGCCGGATGATCGTCTGGCAACGGTGCCCGTTCCGAACCTCGCCGAGGCGCTCGATGCGAAAGCCACCACCCTCACGCTGTCGGCCGAACCCGGCTTGCCGCCGACAGGCCCTGGCGGCAGGGAGTTTCCGGGGCAATACCTGAGAATCGGCGATGAGATCATCCGTTATGAAGCCGCGCAGCCGGCCCCCCC